>ULRN01010179.1_pt1 | contig 10617 bp, 8 predicted proteins | sample 1955461 | NCBI WGS metagenome assembly ULRN01 (sample SAMEA4835683, study PRJEB28245) | human gut metagenome | biome: gut microbiome; material: fecal sample | place: Denmark | collected 2008 | reverse complement strand
CTTCTGGACTGTGGTTCCTATGCAGGTGCCAGAGAGAAAGGTCTTGTAAGAATGGAAGGTAAAGAATACGTTGTACAGGATGGAGATGTGATCTTATTCCGATTCAATGTATGATGAACAGGTGATTTATGGAAATGTCGATACGTTTTCCGGGACCCGGCCTGGTCTTTGACTATGTGCCGCGCTCATTTCAGGTATTTGGAATGGAATTTACCATATATGGAGTACTGATTGCTGTGGGTGCTCTTCTTGGAATGGGACTTGTGACACTTGAAGCGAAACGAAATGGGGAAGATCAGAACAGGTATCTCGATATGATACTTATCTCCCTGCTGGTTTCAGTGGCAGGTTCCAGATTATTTTATGTGGCTTTTTCATGGGGATTTTATAAAGAAAATCTGAATGCCATACTGGACTTTCGAAATGGTGGTTACGCTTTATATGGTGGTCTGCTCTTTGGATTTCTTGCGGCAGCGGTATTTTGCAGGATTACCAAAACGTCATTCTGGCAGAGTGCCGATATTGCGTGTCCCGGAATACTTCTGGGACAGGCTATAGGGCGCTGGGGTAACTTTTTTAACAGAGAATCTTTCGGAGAATATACAGATCTGCCATGGGCAATGCAGATACCGGTTTCAGCTGTGCGGTCAGGAGAAGTTTCGGGAGCAATGAGGGATAATCTGCTGACCATAAACGGGATTTCATATATTCAGGTTCAGCCGGTTTTTCTTTATGAAAGTCTGTGGTGTCTGCTGTTATTTCTGCTGTTGATGGCCATGCGCCGAAAAAAGAAATATGAAGGCGAATTGTTTATGATCTATCTGGCAGGTTATGGTCTGGGAAGGTTTTTCTTTGAATGGCTCAGAACAGATAAGCTTTATATTCCGGGGACAAAAGTGGGGATTTCGCTGGTAATTTCCGCTATATTATTTGCTGTTTTTATGCCTGTAGTGATCATACGCAGAGTGATGGCACAGAAAAGAGATACTATACGCCGGCAGAGGAAAAAAAGATTTCTGGATGAGTCAGTGAAAGAAAAACAGATGTTTCCTGAGACTTCTGAAATGAAACCGGAACCGGAAATCCGGCCGGAGATGGATGAACAGGTAAAGCCAGATGTGGGAACTTCTCCCACAAATTCAAAAGAAGAACAGTAAAAAAACATATATCTGAAAGATAAGTGGGTTGAAAGTGGAAATTCAACCCACTTTTTATGTATAAAAGCCCATTTTTCTCGTAAAAATAAGGTTGTTTCATAAATGTTAACAGAGTTCTAAATTTTAAAAATCTTTTTCTCCCCCTTGTTTTTTCAGCCTAAATAGTTTAGAATAAGCACATAAGTGGTAGAAAGTGGTGAATAGTGGTGGTGAGTGGGGAATAACGGCAGAGTCCATTACCACCTGAGAAATCTGAAGGGGAGATTCAGATTTTGCGAGAGTAGGTGAGTAACATGTTCATGGGAGAGTATAACCACACGATCGACGCGAAGGGGCGTCTGATCATTCCTTCTAAATTTAGGGAGCTCTTAGGGGAAGAGTTTGTTCTGACAAGAGGGCTTGATGGCTGTCTTTACATTTATCCGATGGATGAATGGGAATCCTTTGAAATGAAGCTCAGATCTTTACCACTTACAAATAAAAATGCCAGAACTTTTTCACGATTCTTTGTAGCTGGAGCAACTACATGTGAACTGGACAGGCAGGGACGAATCCTTGTACCGCAGACACTGCGCGAATTTGCCGGTCTGGAGAAAGATGTGGTTCTGACAGGTAATCTGAACAGAATTGAAGTTTGGAGCAAAGAAAAATGGAATGAGATCTGTGATTATGATGACATGGACAGCATTGCAGAGAGCATGCAGGACATGGGAATCACAATCTGACAGGTCTCGTTTGAAGTATCTTGCAAAGTAAATCCAGACAGGAGACGGAGATGGAATTTAAACACAAATCTGTATTACTGGAAGAGACCATTGAAGGTTTGGATATCAAACCGGACGGAATCTACGTGGATGGTACTTTAGGAGGTGCAGGGCATGCCGGTGAGGTATGCAGGAAACTTTCTGCCAAGGGGAGATTTATTGGCATAGATCAAGACCAGGATGCGATAATTGCTGCGAGTGAGAGGTTAGCCCCCTATAAACAGGCGACGATCATTCGCAGCAATTATTGTTACATGGTACAGGAACTGGCAGCAAGAGGCATCTATAAAGTCGACGGGATTCTCCTTGATCTTGGAGTATCTTCCTATCAGCTTGACAATGAAGAACGCGGTTTTACCTACAGGGTAGATGCACCGCTCGATATGCGCATGGACCAGCGCCAGACGCAGACAGCCGGCGATATTGTCAATGGCTATGAAGAAAAAGAATTATACCGTATTATTCGTGATTACGGTGAAGATAAATTTGCAAAAAATATTGCAAAACATATTGTTGCCGCCAGACAGGTGAAACCGATCACAACCACCGGAGAACTGACAGAGATTATCAGAGAATCCATTCCCATGAAGATGCAGGTGAAGTCAGGACATCCGGCCAAGAGAACTTTTCAGGCAATCCGTATTGAGCTTAACAGAGAGCTCGATGTGCTGCGGGATTCTCTGGATGGAATGATCGATATCCTTGATGATGGCGGAAGACTTTGCATTATCACTTTTCATTCTCTGGAGGACAGAATTGTAAAGACGATTTTCAGAAAAAATGAGAATCCGTGTACCTGCCCTTCAGATTTTCCTGTATGCGTATGCGGGAAGAAATCCAAAGGAAAAGTGATCACAAGAAAGCCGATTCTTCCGGGGGAGACAGAGATGGAAGAGAATCCGCGTTCCAAAAGTGCAAAGCTTCGGATTTTTGAGAGAGTATTATAATTAGAGAGGCATGAAATGGCGAGAACGACCAGGAGTGAAACAGCAAGAAGAAGCAGAACCAGTGCCAGAACAAACAGAGGAATGTATGTTGACGGAAATACGGTCAGACGTCTTGCAGAAGTTCCGGAGAGAAAGAGGCAGCCGGGAAGACAGAATCCGGGAAGGCAGCAGACCAATCGAAACCGAAGAGTGCAGGCGAGTCCTGCGCAGGTACCAAGGCAGAAACATCAGTTGAGTAAAGAAGCACAGAAGAACAGGCAGAAGGCGACTGCAATGAACTGGGGATTTGTAGCGTTTCTGGCAGTTGTATGTGTGGCGATATTATTCTGCTCTGTGAAATATCTTCGTTACAAATCAGAGATTACCGCAAAGATGAGTACAGTTGCATCTCTTGAGGAGGAACTGGCAGATTTAAAAGAAGACAATGATGCATATTACAGCCAGGTGACATCAAATGTGGATCTGAATAAGATCAAGCAGACTGCATTGGGGAGACTGGGGATGAAATATCCGTCAGATGATCAGACAGTAACCTATTCTACATCGGGTAACAGCTATGTAAGACAGTATCAGGATATACCAGATTCAAAGTAGGTGATTAATTGAGCAATACGGGAAGAAAGAGTCGAAGAAGACCACAGAGAAAAATAAATCAAAACATGAAAGAAAAGCTGCTGATATTGTTTGGAATTGTGTTACTGCTTCTGGTAATATTAGTGCTGAGAATTACTTATATTAATGCTACCAGTGGAAGCAAATACAAAAAACAGGTGTTAAGTCAGGCACAGCAGAAATATGAGAGCCAGGTACTGCCGGCAAAGAGAGGCGATATTTATGACAAGAACGGAAATATACTGGCTACCAGCAATAAAGTTTATAATGTGATCCTGGACTGTAAAACTGTAAATTCAGATGAGGACTATGTAGAGCCAACAATACGTGCCTTAAATGAGGTGCTGGGGATTGATGAAGAAACAGTGCGTTCTCTTTTGGCCGATTCAAGAACCAGCCAGAGTCAGTATCAGGTACTGACAAAACAGCTGTCTATGGACAAAAAGAAAGAATTTGAAAAATATAAGGCAGAGGATGAAGATTCCGGTCTTACTAAAGCGCAGGCAAAGGAACGGGCAAATATCAAAGGCGTCTGGTTTGAAGAGGATTATCTGAGAAGTTACCCGTTTAATGAAACAGCATGCGATACAATTGGTTTTGCACTGGACAGAGATGTGGCAGATATCGGACTGGAAGGGTACTATAACAGCACACTGACAGGCGTAGACGGAAGACAGTATGGGTATATCAATGATGATTCAGATGTGGAGCAGACCATTATTGCTGCGGTGAATGGAAAAAGCATTCAGACCAGCATTGACATCGGTGCACAGCAGATTGTTGAGAAATATGTTAATGGATTTAAAGAGGCAATGGGGGCCAAGAATATAGGTGTCATTGTTGAAAATCCGTCCACCGGTGAGATTATTGCCATGGATGGTGGTGACCGTTATGATCTGAATAATCCGAGAGATCTTTCCACTGTATATACAGAAGATGAAATCAAAGCGATGAATGATGTGGAAACAGTGGAGGCTCTGAATGGTATGTGGAGTAATTTCTGCGTCACAGATGCCTATGAGCCGGGATCTGTTGTAAAGCCGATCGTCATGGCTTCTGCATTGGAAAAGGGTGCGATACAGGAAACAGATACATTTGTATGCGATGGATCGCAGACTTTTGGAGATACTATGATCAAGTGTGCGGTTTATCCGAGTGCACATGGCACAGAGACACTGGGAGAGGTAATTGCAAACTCCTGTAATGATGCAATGATGCAGATTGGTGCCAAGATGGGAGCTACTCAGTTTATCAAAGCACAGAGTCTGTTTAATTTCGGAACAAGGACAGGGATTGACCTGCCGAATGAAGGCGCAGGTATTATCCATACTAAGGACAGTATGGGGGAAACAGAACTTGCATGTTCTGCTTTTGGACAGGGTTTTACCTGTACCATGATCCAGGAAATCAATGCGATGAGTTCCGTTATCAATGGCGGATATTATTATCAGCCGCATCTTGTGACAAAGGTTCTTGACAGTAATGGCGGAACTGTAAAAACAATCTCGCCGATACTTCTGAAGCAGACGATTTCCTCCAGAATTTCCAGTGATATCAGAAGCTATATGGCATTGAGTGTACAGCAGGGTACCAGCCGTCATTCCAAAGTGCAGGGTTACAGTTCAGGCGGTAAAACAGGTACAGCGGAGAAATACCCGCGAGGAAACGGAAAATATCTGGTTTCTTTTATTGGATTTGCTCCTGTAGATGACCCGGCTGTGGTAATTTATGTAGTTGTAGATGAACCGAATGTAGAGGATCAGGCAAATAGTACTTATCCGCAGTATATTGCACAGGGAATCCTTTCGGAGCTTCTTCCGTATCTGAATGTAGTGCCGGATGAATCTGAAGATGGAACAGTGCCGGAGACAGAATTGTGGGAAGGGTTTAAGGGACATTTAAAGAGTACTTCCATATCGGACAGCGAACTTGACAGTGACGGTAATCTGGTGGATGCAGATGGCAATCTGATAGACTGGGATGGAAACCGGATTGATGAAAACGGATATCTGCTGGATGCCAATGGAGATCACATATTGGATGAGGAAGGCAATTATAAGATGTCTACAAATCTTGTCAGTGCTTCGGGAAGTACGGATGCAGATTCTTCAGGAGATGCAGTATCCAATCCTGATGCACCTGCACCTCTGGAGGATGATGAAGCTGAGACGACTGAGGATAATGACGAAGAGACAGACGGTATTACCAATGAAGAAGCAGGTCTGGAATAAAAACGTATAGTTATAGCTCCGCAGAGAATGGTCATATATTGTTATGACAATCTCTGCGGAGCTTTTTTTATGAAAAAAAATATGACGTTTCACAAGAGAAAAATATGGGTGGTATTACTCTGCTGTATTTTAATGATGACAGGCCTTATCGGAAGACTGGTATATCTTATGTGTTTCAGATCAGACTATTATTATAAGAAAGCAAAAGAACTTCACGAAAGAGAGAGAGAGATCAAAGCGGCCAGAGGGGAGATTCTGGATGCAAGGGGAAAAGTTCTGGCATCAAACAGGACGGTATGTACAATCTCTGTGATCCACAGTCAGATTAAAGAACCTGAAAAAGTAATCGCCCTGCTGTCTGAAAAACTGAAAATAGATGAGGCAGAAGTGAGAAAAAGAGTGGAGAAAATCTCTTCCATAGAAATAGTAAAGACAAATGTGGAAAAAAGTACAGGTGATGAGATAAGAGAGTGCAGTCTGGCAGGGGTGAAAGTTGATGAGGATTATAAGCGTTACTATCCATGTGGAAGTCTGGCTTCAAAAGTCATTGGCTTTACGGGAGGTGATAATCAGGGAATTATCGGTCTGGAAGTGAAATATGAAGAAATCCTGAGGGGACAGCCGGGTAAAATCCTGACAACAACAGATGCCAGGGGTGTGGAAATTGATAAATTGGGTGAGACAAGGGAAAAACCGATAGAGGGGAAAAGCCTGATGATCAGCCTTGATGTAAATATTCAGGAATTTGCGCAGCAGTCAGCTTTGAAAGTAATGGAGGAAAAGCAGGCAGAACGTGTATCTATCCTGCTGATGAATCCACAGAACGGCGAAATATATGCATGTGTCAATGTGCCGGAATTTGACCTGAATGATCCTTTTACCCTGACAGATGATCTGAATATGCAGTTAAATGAATCCGGGATAACAATACCGTCGGAAGATCACAATGAACAAAGTGAACTGGCAGTGCAGACTGCATCAGGAAAAACAAATACAGAAAGAAAGCAGGAATTACTGAATCAGATGTGGAGAAATCCCTGCCTGAATGATACTTATGAACCGGGCTCCACATTTAAAATCATCACCATGGCAGCCGGACTGGAGGCTGGTGTTGTTTCACCTGGGGACCGTTTTTATTGTCCCGGATATAAAGTGGTGGAGGATCGCAGAATCCACTGTGCAAAAAGAACAGGACATGGATCCCAGAATTTTGTGGAAGGTGCACAGAATTCCTGTAACCCTGTGTTTATAGAGGTGGGGCTTCGCCTTGGGATAGAACGTTATTATAAGTATTTCAGACAGTTTGGACTTCTGGATAAAACCGGGACAGATCTTCCGGGAGAGGCAGGAACTATTATGCATCAGAAGAAAAATATGGGAGAAGTGGAACTGGCAACGGTTTCTTTTGGACAGTCTTTTCAGATTACGCCTGTTCAGCTGGCTGCAACAGTAAGTTCACTTATAAACGGAGGCAGACGGGTGACACCGCATTTTGGAGTCGCAGTGTTAAATCCTGACAGAACAGAGGGTGAGAAACTGATTTTTCCGGTAAAGGAAGGAATTGTCTCTGAAGAGACTTCGAAGGAAATAAGAGAAATCCTGGAAACAGTAGTATCTCAGGGCTCCGGAAAAAATGCAAAAATTGAAGGATATGCCATCGGTGGGAAAACTGCCACTTCTCAGACACTGCCAAGAAGTGCAAATCGTTATATTTCCTCTTTTTTGGGATTTGCACCTGCAGAAGATCCGCAGATACTGGGACTGTGTATTATTCATGATCCGAAAGGAATCTATTATGGAGGGACAGTAGCTGCACCTGTGATACGTGGTATTTTTGAGAATATCCTGCCATATCTTGGAATTGAAAAAAGTGATGTTTCTGATTTTTCTGCAGAAGGCAATTAGGGAAATTCCGCAGGCAGGGTTGATAAATAAGCAAAAAAGCCTTATACTAAAAGAAATCTGAAAGTAAAAAACTTTCAGGAAAAAACGAAAGAATGAACGAGGTGTAAGATGGAATTTCAAGTTGTAATCCCTGTGCTGATTTCTTTTGCAATCAGCGTTGTATTAGGACCGGTCATCATTCCTTTTCTTCGGAGACTGAAGATGGGCCAGACAGAAAGAACAGAGGGCGTACAGTCCCATTTAAAGAAAGCAGGAACACCTACAATGGGTGGAGTGATCTTTCTGATCGCCACAGCGATAACTGCATTATTTTATGTAGGGGATTATCCGAAGATCATTCCGGTACTGTTCCTGACTCTTGGATTTGGAATTATCGGATTTCTGGATGATTATCTGAAGGTTGTGCTGAAACGCTCAGACGGACTGCTGCCATGGCAGAAATTTTTACTTCAGGTAGTTCTGACTGCGATTTTTGTCTTTTATATTGTTAAGTATACAGATATCTCACTGACTATGAGAATCCCATTCTGGAGCGGACATTTCCTGAATCTTGGATGGCTGGCAGTTCCGGTTCTTTTCTTTGCTGTGATCGGTACTGTGAATGGAGTTAATTTTACGGATGGTCTGGATGGTCTTGCTTCCAGTGTGACTCTGATCGTTGCAGTATTTTTTACAGTAGTTTCTATTGGAATGAAATCGGGGATCGAGCCGATCACAGGTGCAGTTGTGGGAGGTCTGATGGGATTTCTGTTGTTTAATGTATATCCGGCAAAAGTGTTTATGGGAGACACAGGTTCTCTGGCACTGGGTGGTTTTGTTGCAGGTACGGCTTATGTGATGCAGATGCCGTTATTTATCCTGATCGTGGGTCTGATCTATCTGATCGAAGTACTTTCCGTTATCATTCAGGTAACTTATTTCAAGGCAACACATGGAAAGCGTATTTTTAAGATGGCACCGATCCATCATCATTTTGAGTTATGCGGATGGTCTGAAACACGTGTAGTTGCGGTATTCTCAGTTATTACAGCGGTTATGTGTATGGTCGCACTGCTGGCACTGTAAGATTTTGGCTAAGCAGATTTCAGCGTTATGCTGATAAAAGGGAGGAAAATTATTATGGAATTACAGGGAAAAAAGGTACTTGTATTCGGTTCCGGAAAAAGCGGAATCGGAGCATCTGACCTTCTGGCAAAGGTAGGAGCATTTCCGGTTATCTATGACGGAAATGCCGAAACAGATAAAGACGCAGTTGTACATAAAACAGATGGGACATATCCGGTCACTGTATATGCAGGAGAACTTCCGAAAGAAGTACAGGACAGTCTTGATCTGGTAGTTTTAAGCCCCGGAGTGCCGACAGATCTTCCACTTGTAAAGAGTTTTTATGAGCAGGGGCTTCCGGTATGGGGAGAGGTGGAACTGGCATACAGAGTAGGTGACGGTGAAGTGCTTGCCATCACAGGAACAAACGGAAAAACTACTACAACAGCACTTCTTGGAAAAATTATGCAGGATGCACGTGAGTCTGTTTTTGTAGTCGGCAATATCGGAACCCCATATACTTCCAAAGCACTGGAGATGAAGCAAAACTCTGTAACTGTTGCAGAAATCAGCAGTTTTCAGCTGGAAACGATTGATGAGTTTGCACCAAAGGTATCTGCAATCCTGAATATTACAGAGGACCATCTGAACCGTCATCATACAATGGAAGAGTATATACGTGTGAAAGAACTGATCACTGAGAATCAGGGTACAGAAGATGTATGCGTGCTGAATTATGAAGATGAGGTTCTGCGTGAGTTTGGAAAACATCTGACTCCACGAGTGGTATATTTCTCCAGCGGACGTAAACTGGATGAGGGAATTTATCTGGATGGAAATAAAATCATCCTGAAGGACGGAGAAAAAGAAATCGAAGTAGTTAAGACAGAAGATCTGAAGCTTCTTGGAAAACACAATTTTGAGAATGTTATGGCCGCAGTTGCAATGGCTTACTACGATGGAGTATCCTTGGACAGCATCCGTAAGAGCATCTGTGAATTTACAGCTGTTGCACACAGAATCGAATATGTGACAGAGAAAAAAGGCGTTGTATATTATAATGATTCCAAAGGAACTAACCCGGATGCGGCAATTAAAGGAATCCAGGCAATGAACCGTCCGACACTTCTGATCGGCGGCGGTTATGATAAACAGTCCGGTTATGATGAATGGATTGAGGCATTTGACGGAAAGGTACGTTATCTGGTGCTGATCGGTCAGACAAAGGAGAAAATCAAAGAAGCTGCTGAGAAACATGGTTTCCATGACATCATCCTCTGCGAAGATCTGAAAGAGGCAGTAAAGGTATGTGAGGAGAAAGCACAGCCTGGAGATGCTGTTTTGCTTTCTCCCGCATGTGCAAGCTGGGGACAGTTTGATAACTATGAACAGCGTGGAGATATGTTCAAGGAATATGTAAGAAATCTGTAGAATATCTATAAGTAAGAATTATAGCTGTCCGGCAGAGAAAGACGAAGCTGCAGTGACCGGCTATAGATAATTTTGCGGAGAAACAGATGGCGCGAAAAAGAGCGACAGATTTATCAAAAACAGATATGACGATGCTGGTACTGATAGTACTGCTTGTGATTTTTGGCCTGGCAGTATTATTCAGCTCCAGTGAATATAATGGCAGAGTACGTTTCGGCGACTCTGCCTGTTATTTTAAGAAACAGTTATTTGCCACAGCATTGGGTATGGGAGTAATGTATATGGTTTCTTCCATTGATTATCATTTTTTTCTGAGGCTGGGACCAGTGGCATATCTGATTTCAATGTTTTTGTCCGGCGCAGTACTTTTTGTAGGTCAGGAGATCAACGGCTCAAAAAGATGGCTGAATCTTGGACCTTTATCTTTTCAGCCTTCAGAGTTTGCGAAAGTTGCTGTAATCCTTTTTCTTGCATGGCAGATCGAGCGTACAAAAAAAGCAACCATGGGCTTTGGATTTATGTGCAA
>ULRN01008862.1_pt1 | contig 10661 bp, 14 predicted proteins | sample 1955461 | NCBI WGS metagenome assembly ULRN01 (sample SAMEA4835683, study PRJEB28245) | human gut metagenome | biome: gut microbiome; material: fecal sample | place: Denmark | collected 2008 | reverse complement strand
CCAGCCGGTACCGGTCTTGTGGCCGGTGGTGCTATGCGTGCTGTGCTTGAGAGCGTTGGTGTGAAGGACGTGCTTGCTAAGTCTAAGGGTTCTTCTAACCCTCACAACCTCGTGAAGGCTACTATCGTAGCTCTGAGCCAGTTGCGCGATGCTTACACTATCGCACAGACTCGTGGTATTTCACTTGATAAGGTATTTAACGGTTAATAAGGAGATTATCTATGGCAACTATAAAGATCAAGCAGATTAAGAGTAAAATCGGTGCTCCGGCTGACCAGAAGCGTACTCTTCAGGCTCTGGGACTTCACAAGATTTCTCAGGTTGTAGAACATGAGGATAATCCTGTTATCCGCGGTATGATTAGAAAAGTACACCACTTGGTGAGCGTTGTTGATTAATTACTCGTAACATTTTAAATAGAACAATTATGAAATTACATAATTTACAGCCAGCTGAAGGCTCTACACATTCACGTCGTCGTATCGGCCGTGGTACAGGTTCTGGACTCGGTGGTACTTCTACTCGTGGACACAAAGGTGCCAAGGCTCGTTCTGGTTATAAGAGAAAGATCGGTTTCGAGGGTGGACAGATGCCTTTGCAGCGTCGCGTTCCGAAGTCAGGCTTCAAGAACATCAACCACAAGGAGTATTTCTCAGTTAATCTCTCTACTCTCCAGGCTCTGGCAGAAGCAAAGAACATCACTAAGATCGGACTTGCTGAGCTCAAGGAGTACGGAGTTGTTAAGGGCAGAGTACTGGTTAAGATCCTTGGCAATGGCGAGTTGAAGGCTAAGCTTGATGTAGAGGCAAATGCTTTCTCAAAGACTGCTGAAGAGGCAATCAAGGCAGTTGGTGGTAACACAACTATAATCTAAGTAAATGAAAAAGTTTATTGAGACACTGAAGAACTGTTGGAAGGTCGAGGACCTGCGTCAGCGTATCCTCATCACGATTCTGTTCGTGGCGATTTATCGCTTCGGCTCTTTCGTCGTGCTTCCAGGTATTAATCCGGCTATGCTGGAAAAACTGCAGTCGCAGACCAGTGGCGGTCTGATGTCATTGTTGGACATGTTCTCCGGTGGCGCGTTTTCTCATGCTTCTATCTTTGCATTGGGAATAATGCCTTACATCTCAGCTTCTATCGTTATGCAGCTCCTTGCTGTCGCTGTACCTTATTTCCAGAAGATGCAGCGTGAGGGTGAGAGCGGCCGTAAGAAGATTAACTGGTATACTCGAGTTCTGACTGTGTTCATTCTCCTGTTCCAGGCTCCTTCTTATCTCATGAACTTGAAAATGCAAGCCTACGGTGCCTTGGCACCTGGCTTGAATTGGACAGCTTTCATGATCACCGCAACTGTCATCCTCGCAGCAGGAAGTATGTTTGTCCTTTGGTTGGGCGAGCGTATAACAGACAAGGGTGTCGGTAACGGTATCTCCTTGATAATCATGATTGGTATCATTGCACGTCTGCCACAGGCATTCATACAGGAAACCAGTTCTCGCTTCACTGCCATCACCAACGGTGGTCTTGTGATGTTCATCATCGAGTTGCTCATACTCTATGCCGTTGTTTGTGCAGCGCTGCTCCTTACCCAGGGTACAAGGAAGGTTCCTGTACAGTATGCAAAGCGTGTTGTAGGGAACAAGCAGTATGGCGGCGCACGCCAGTACATACCGCTCAAGCTCTTCGCTGCTAACGTGATGCCAATCATCTTTGCCCAGGCTTTGATGTTCATTCCTCTCGCTGTGGTTCAGTATTCTACTGATGCAAACAATGAAATCATTCGTTCTTTGATGGATCATCGCAGCTTGCTTTATAATGTGGTATTTGCAGCTCTTATCATTGCATTTACATACTTCTATACTGCAATCACCCTGAATCCGACACAGATGGCTGAGGATATGAAGCGCAACAACGGTTTTATTCCTGGTGTCAAGCCGGGAAAGGACACTGCGGATTACATTGATACGGTTATGTCCCGTATCACATTCCCGGGTTCTCTGTTCATTGCGTTCATCGCAATCATGCCGGCTCTTGCCGGTCTGCTTAATGTGCAGGATGCTTTCGCTCAGTTCTTCGGCGGTACCTCTCTTCTGATTCTTGTCGGTGTCGTAGTTGACACTCTGCAGCAGATCGAGAGCCACCTGATGATGAGACACTATGACGGTCTCCTGAATTCAGGCCACGTACGTAGTAACCGTAACGCAGGAGTTTCCGCTTATTGATTTCTGTGCTGATGAAAGTTTTTCTGAAGACTGAAGATGAAATAGAACTTATGCGTAATGCCAATCAGTTAGTGTCCAAGACACTGACTGAATTGGCTAAATGCATAAAACCAGGTATATCAACTCTGCAGCTTGACAGGATAGCTGAGGAGTTCATTCGCGACCACGGGGCAATACCTACGTTCAAGAATTTCCCTAACCCTTACGGGAACCCTTTCCCTGCGAGTATATGCACTTCGGTGAATGATGTCGTGGTACACGGCATTCCTGACGACAAGACCATATTGAAGGATGGTGATATCATCTCCGTTGATTGTGGCACCTTGCTTGAGGGATTCAACGGTGATTCGTGCTATACGTTCTGTGTGGGGGATGTAAGTGATGAGGTGAGGAAATTACTCCGCGTCACAAAGGAGTCCCTTTACAAGGGAATCGAGAACGCAGTTGCCGGAAAGCATCTTGGCGACATCGGTTCAGCGGTGCAGGATCATTGCGAGGCTGAAGGATATGGTGTCGTAAGGGAACTCACCGGCCACGGAATCGGAAGGGAGATGCACGAGCCGCCTCAGATCCCCAACTACGGGAGACGCGGCAACGGAATGTTGCTGAAGGCAGGGATGTGTATAGCCATCGAGCCGATGATTACCATGGGTGACCGACAGATATACATGATGCCCGACCGCTGGACGATACGTACGCGGGACGGCAAGCCTGCAGCCCACTTTGAGCATACGATGGCGATTTGCAAGGGCAAGGCGGAGATTTTATCTTCATTTGAAGAAATAGAAAAATTAGAAGCAAATTTATAAGTAAGTTATGGCAAAGCAAGCCGCAATTGAGCAAGATGGAACTATTGTAGAGGCTCTCTCCAATGCAATGTTCCGAGTTGAATTAGAGAATGGTTGTCCAATCACGGCCCACATCTCTGGTAAGATGAGAATGCATTATATCAAGATTCTTCCCGGCGACAAGGTGAAGGTAGAGATGAGTCCCTACGACCTGACAAAGGGCAGAATAGTATTCAGATACAAATAAACTATAGAGATATATGAAGACAAGAGCATCATTGAAGAAGCGTACACCCGACTGCAAGATCGTTCGTCGTAAAGGTCGTCTGTTCGTTATCAACAAAAAAAATCCTAAGTACAAGTTACGTCAGGGTTAATTCTGCGTCCTATTGATTGAGAAGTCAAAAACGGCGTTTTAGAAACAAACAAATTTTTTATTTTATTTAATTACAAAATGGCAATAAGAATTGTTGGAGTAGATTTGCCCCAGAACAAGCGTGGCGAAATCGCATTGACTTATATCTATGGTATAGGTCGAAGTAGTTCAGCAAAGATATTGGACAAGGCTGGTGTTAGCCGTGACTTGAAAGTCAACGAGTGGTCTGACGACCAGGCAGCCAAGATCCGTGAAATTATCGGCGCTGAATTCAAGGTAGAAGGTGATCTCCGTTCAGAGATCCAGTTGAATATCAAGCGACTGATGGACATTGGTTGCTATCGTGGAGTTCGTCATCGTAACGGCCTTCCTGTTCGCGGTCAGAGCACCAAGAACAACGCCCGTACACGTAAGGGTAAGAAGAAGACTGTTGCAAATAAGAAAAAGGCTACTAAATAATAATTAGAGTTATGGCAAAGAAAACAGTCGCAAAGAAAAGAAATGTTAAGGTTGACGCTTTAGGACAGTTGCATGTTCATAGCTCCTTTAATAACATTATTGTATCATTGGCCAACAGCGAGGGTCAGATTATCTCATGGTCTTCTGCAGGTAAGATGGGATTCCGTGGTTCCAAGAAGAACACTCCTTATGCAGCCCAGATGGCAGCTGAGGATTGCGCCAAGGTAGCTTTTGACCTTGGTCTTCGCAAGGTGAAGGCATACGTTAAGGGTCCGGGTAACGGTCGTGAGTCTGCAATCCGTGCTATCCACGGTGCAGGTATCGAAGTAACCGAGATTGTTGACGTTACTCCACTTCCACACAACGGATGTCGTCCTCCAAAGAGAAGAAGAGTCTAATCATTTACACAACCCCTCTTTTGTCTTGTGCCGTTGCTTTGGCATTCCGGTACAAGACAAGAGTCAAAAAAATACAATTTTAAAATATTATGGCAAGATATACAGGTCCGAAATCAAAGATTGCACGTCGATTTGGTGAACCAATTTTCGGCGCAGACAAAGTTTTGTCCAGAAGGAACTTCCCTCCTGGACAGCATGGCAATAACCGTCGCAGAAAGATGTCTGAGTACGGTGTCATGTTGGCAGAGAAGCAGAAGGCCAAGTACACATACGGTGTTCTTGAGCGTCAGTTCCGTAATATGTTCGAGAAGGCTGCAAAGGCTGAGGGTATCACCGGTGAGGTGCTGCTCCAGAACCTCGAGTGCCGTCTTGACAATGTAGTATTCCGTCTCGGTATTGCACCTACCCGTGCAGCTGCGCGCCAGATGGTAAGCCACAAGCACATCGTGGTAGACGGAAAGGTTGTGAACATCCCTTCATTTGCTGTTAAGCCAGGCATGGTAGTTGGTGTACGTGAGAAGGCCAAGTCTCTCGAGGTAATCGAGGCAGCTCTCGCAGGCTTCAACCACAGCAAGTACCCATGGATCGAGTGGGACGAGAACACAAAGAGCGGCAAGTTCTTGCATAAGCCAGAGCGTGCTGATATTCCTGAGAATATCAAGGAGCAGTTAATCGTTGAGTTGTACTCTAAATAAATCATTAAGTTAATGGCGATATTAGCATTTCAAAAACCCGACAAAGTTGTAATGTTGGAGGCCAATGACAAATTCGGCAAGTTCGAATTCCGTCCTCTTGAGCCAGGCTTCGGTGTTACTATTGGTAACGCGTTGCGCCGCATTCTTCTTTCCTCGCTGGAGGGTTATGCCATCAACACTATCCGCATTGCGGGTGTTGAGCATGAGTTCTCTTCAGTGCCAGGAGTCAAGGAGGATGTAACTAACATTATCTTGAATTTGAAGCAAGTAAGATTCAAGCAAGTAGTAGAAGAATTCGAGAACGAGAAAGTTAGTGTCACCGTTGAGAATTCCACAGAATTCAAGGCTGGTGATATCGGTAAGTATCTGACTGGATTTGAAGTGTTAAACCCTGACTTGGTGATTTGTCATTTAGACGCAAAAGCATCAATGCAGATTGACCTCACGATCAATAAAGGTCGTGGATATGTTCCATCAGACGAGAACCGTGAGTTCTGCACCGATGTCAACGTAATTCCAATCGATTCTATTTACACCCCTATCCGTAATGTGAAGTATTCGGTAGAGCCATATCGTGTCGAGCAGAAGACCGACTACGACAAGCTCGTGCTGGAAGTCACAACGGATGGTTCCATCCACCCGAAAGACGCGCTTAAAGAGGCCGCCAAAATCCTGATTTACCACTTCATGCTGTTCTCTGACGAGAAGATTACTCTTGAGAACACGGATGTGGAGACAAACCAGGAGTTCGACGAGGAAAAGCTCCACATGCGCCAGTTGCTCAAGACCCGTCTGGTTGACATGAACCTCAGTGTTCGTGCGCTGAACTGTCTGAAGGCTGCCGACGTAGAGACCCTCGGTGATTTGGTACAGTACAACAAGACCGACCTCCTCAAGTTCCGCAACTTCGGTAAGAAATCGCTTTCTGAGCTTGATGATTTGCTCGAGAGTCTGAATCTGTCGTTTGGAACCGATATTTCTAAGTATAAATTAGATAAGGAATAAAATTCCCTCTGCATGAGGAGGACTCATGTCCCCCTCGTGCTCTGGTATGAATCCTTAAAAAAACAAAGAACAAAAAATGAGACATAATAAAAAATTCAACCATCTGGGTCGTACTGCTGACCACCGCAAGGCTATGCTCGCTAACATGGCTATCTCGCTGATCATGCACAAAAGAATCACTACGACCCTCGCAAAGGCTAAGGCCTTGAAGAAGTATGTAGAGCCGCTGATCACACGCTCAAAGAACGATACGACAACTTCTCGTCGTGTAGTATTCCGTTACCTGCAGAACAAGTATGCCGTTACAGAGCTGTTCAAGGAAATCTCTGTAAAGGTTGCTGACCGTCCGGGCGGTTACACACGTATCATCAAGTTGGGTCTCCGCAAGGGTGACGCAGCAGAGATGGCATTCATCGAGCTGGTAGACTTTGATGAGAACATGGCCAAGACTCCTAAGGCAGCTGCCAAGAAGACTCGCCGTAGCCGCAAGGCTGCTCCTAAGGCAGAGGCTCCTGTAGAGGCTCCTGCAGCAGAGGAGGCAAAGGCTGAGGAGGCTCCAAAGGCTGAATAATTCTCTGAATATATCTCATAGGATAAGCCCGACCGCAAGGTCGGGCTTTTTTTGTATCAGTTGAAACGTATTGTCAGGCGATTTATCTTTTATATCGGATAAAATCATTAAAACTCTCCGTTTTATCTTTTATATCGAATAAAAGTCTTATTTTTGCAGAAACCAATTAAGCATCTTCTGATATGGCGGCATTGAAACTCTATCCCGTAGGAATCCAGACATTCTCGGAGCTTATCACCAAGAACCTCCTGTATGTCGACAAGACGGAATATGTCTACCGCATGACACATTCCGGCGGTAAATATTTCTTTTTGAATCGTCCGCGCCGCTTCGGCAAGTCGTTGCTCACTTCCACGTTTCGCAGCTATTTCGAAGGCAAGAAAGACCTGTTTAAAGGACTTGCAATAGAAAAACTGGAGACGGAGTGGACAGAATATCCTGTACTGCATTTCAGTATGTCAGGCGGCAAGCATATGGAGAAAGACCAGCTTGAACGCTATCTTGGCCAAAGATTGGCAGAGCATGAGAGCGACTGGGGAATTGACAATCCTGCGGTTGATGCTAATGATAGGTTGATGACGCTTATAAGAACCGCATACGAAAAGACCGGCAAACAGGTTGTCGTACTCATCGACGAGTATGATGCTCCGTTGCTCGATGTGATGCACGAGGATGAAAAGCTTCCTGTACTTAGAAATGTGATGCGCAATTTTTATAGTCCGTTGAAAGATTGCGATCCATACCTTCGTTTCGTGTTTCTTACCGGTATAACCAAGTTCTCTCAGATGAGCATATTCAGCGAACTGAACAATATTGCCAATATTAGCATGGACGACGATTATGCCGGTATATGCGGAATAACGTATGACGAACTGACGACCCAGATGTCGGCAGATGTTGACGCCTTGGGAGAGAAATCAGGCTTGGATAGAGAGCAGATGCTTGCCAGACTGCGGGAGTATTACGATGGCTATCACTTCGCCGCACAGTCGCCCGATGTGTTCAATCCATTCAGTCTGCTTAATGCCATGGCAGCAGGACAGTTAGATTACTACTGGTTCTCTTCCGGCACTCCCACCTATCTCATAGAAATGCTCCGGAAATATCATGTCATGCCTTCGGAGATTGGCGGCGGCGATGCCGACAAGTCGGAATTCGATGCCCCCACGGAGTATATGGCTTCCATCATACCGCTGCTATATCAGAGTGGTTATATCACTATAAAAGGTTATGATCCCGAGACCGACCTCTATACGCTCGACTTGCCGAACAAGGAAATTCGCGTCGGTCTTTATCGCTGCCTCTTGCCTAACTATATTGGCTCTAACACGGTGAAAGGCACCACCACCATCGCCAAGATGTCGGCGCTCATCCGCCGGAACGATATGGACGGTGCTCTCGGCATGCTCCAGGCATATCTCGCCACCGTGCCTTACTGCGACAATGCCTGTTCCGAAGGACATTTCCAGCAGATGATGTATGTCATCTTTTCCATCCTCGACAACTATGTAGACGTAGAGGTGCGCACTCCGCGCGGGCGTGTAGACATGGTTCTCCGTACGGCAACCCACCTGTATCTTTTCGAGCTGAAACTGAATAAGGATGCTGCCGCAGCCATGAGGCAGATTGACTTGAAAGAATATCCCAAGCGTTTCCTTCTCTCCGGTCTGCCGATAGTAAAAGTCGGTATCAACTTCGATGTGGAGCAGCGCAATATAACCGACTGGGCGGTGAGTGAGGGATAGAAAGCCTACAAATAAAAAAAATATTTTTTTCTTTTTTTACCCTCACACCCTCACTTTTCGCTGTAATCTGTTGATATTCAGCGAGTAAGGGTGTGAGGGCAAGTGTGAGGGCAGAAATTATGCCCTCACCACGAAATATTCCGTGCCGCGACGGGTCTTCCGACGTATCAATTCGGGAATGCCACTCAGACACTTGCCGAATACTGCCAGACTGTTGATTTTGAAAATGCTGCCGTATACAGACTTCATCTCCATGAAAATCTCGCTCGTCGTCATGTATCGTCCCTCCTCCGTTTCGTCGGCCGCACGGAATATGCTCCAGAAGCATTGCTCCATTGGCGACTTTATCTCAAACCGCTTGTTGCTCTCCATAATCATCTGCGTTTCCTCCTGGTTGAAATATCCGCGCTCCCCGTTGTCGAGGGCGGCAATGGCCTGGGCATAAAGCTGGCGGTAGTCAATGGACTGGCTCACGTCGACAGGCTCCGTCAGCTCCACGGCGATGAAACGGCGGTTGCCCGTGCTGTCGCTCAAAGGCTCTGCCACGTTTGTCGTGGCGATGAACGAAGCCAGTCTCGGCATCTCCTCCACATGCCTTCCGTAAGGGCGCTTGATCTTCACCGAGGGCAGTTGCAGCAGATTCTTCAGAAAACCCTCCTGTATCTTTGGCGGAATCTGGTTGAATTCATCAAGATTCACGAGCAGGAACTGCGACATCGCCTGCAACACCTGCCTCTTCTCCGTCATCACCATATTGTCGCAGTAGCCCCATTGCAGTTCCGGCGGCAGCAGACGGCGGCAGAACGTGCTCTTGTTGAACCCCTGACGCGAAATGATCAGCGGCACGATACTGTTGCCATACATCCTCGCCGCTCCCAGTTTGCGCCATTGGCTTACCATGCCCAGAAACCAGCGGTAGAACCAGTCCGCCCAATGCGGGTTGTCGCATACCACGGTGTTTGCGAGCTGCCGTATGCGGTCCTTGCCGTCCCATATCCCCCGGCAGCCGTCGAGAAATCCCCTCAGCGGGTCATACGCTCCGAGCAGGTCGGACTCAAGGAAGAACCTCACGTCATTGAACGTCACACCGAACCCCTCGAGCCGCGCCTCCAGAGCCATTCTCTTCATCACCCTCGCCTCGAGCGGCATGAATCCGCCGCCAGCCTCACGCCGGCGGTATTCCGTGTAGCCCATCACGGAATTAAATCTGAACAGATACCTGGCGTTCATGAAATCCATCATCCGCCTTATCCCCTCGCTGTGCAGCAGCCTTCCCGTTTCCGCCGCCACGTTGCCGGTACACTCCGTCCCGACATTCCTTTCCATTGTTTTCAGCCGTTTGCTGATATCCTTCATCGAAACCTTTATCCGTCCCATCTTGTTTGTCCTTATATTCTTTGTCTTCATATCCTTTTCTTCAAAAATACAGATTGTAAATACATTGAAAAAACGGTACCAGAAAAGTGCAGCAGTCTGGTACCGATAGTGCAGCATAGCTATACTCCGAGTATACCATAGCTATACTGCCGGTAAACCGCCGCTATACTGACACCGTTCACCGTCTCTCAGTCGCCCAGCCAGTACCTGTCCACATAATGTCCGAATTCAACCCTCTCGTATCCATAGCGGCGGAACACCGCGCGCACCCTCTCCTGCTGTGTGGCCGAAAGGTATTTCTCGCCCCTGTTGTAGCGGTAATAACCCACCTTGTTGCCAAGCATCCCCAACAGAGCCTTACGGATAGACATGGCGTCATTGTAAAACACCCTTTCGAACAACTTGTCCATACCCCAAGCCTGCCTCTCAATCCGCTTCTCCAGGAAGAAATCACACACACCGTCGTCCCCCATACCCCGGAACACAGCCATTCCTGACTGCCGTCCGTCGGCAAGATGCACTGCGGCAAACCTCCTGAAGCACTTCTCCGCAAGCTTGCAGCCATCGTTAAAACAAAAACACCAGTTCTCAGGCAGCGATACGTCCACGCTCCTGTCCGTACCCGTCAATTCAAAATCCTTTTTCATGGTAAAAAAACTTTTAGTTGTTATAAATAAACAGCGCCGCGGCTTCGTCACGTTCAGCCGCATCCGCCTCACATGGTGCAAAAATATAACAATAAAAATAAACGAATCGTCTTCCATACGATTCCGTTCTGTTATTTTCCGATGTTTTTGTCGAACGTTGTTCCTAAATTGTATAATTCCTAATCGCAGCGAAGCGAGAATAACTTTTAACTCTAAATTCGATTTGTAGTCCGTCCTGTGAGCCTGCGGCCACAGGACGAAGGTCAAAAAAAGCTCACGGATTGCTCGGATTCGCACGGAGTCTTTGACTGATTTTTTTGACCTTTCCTTTTTTGATGCATAGGGATTATAAACGGATTTGCAAGCGTTACCGCT
>ULRN01045595.1_pt1 | contig 10737 bp, 19 predicted proteins | sample 1955461 | NCBI WGS metagenome assembly ULRN01 (sample SAMEA4835683, study PRJEB28245) | human gut metagenome | biome: gut microbiome; material: fecal sample | place: Denmark | collected 2008 | reverse complement strand
TATTTTAAAAATAATTTTCAGAAAATATTTGCATATCTCAAAAATTTTATTATTTGCGCATACATTATTTATTATCAAATTTCCACTCATTAACCTCCGGGTGGCCTAAATTGCCCGCACGTTGTCCGCTATATAATACCTGTATGATAACAAATTAAGGCCATCTATGGTTCCATTACTATATCCTCTAGGTAATCCTCTATTCAAATCCCCGTGGCCAGAAGATTCTAGGGGATTTTCGGAGGGCCTTTTAAGTGGCTATAGAATATCTGTATATTATATACCTATTACCTGAAGGCCATATATGGTCGATAGTTAGCGTACTTAGGTAAGCCTTATAAGATCTATAGATAGGCCTAGTGGGTTCTTATATAAGGCTAGTAAGTATATGTGTAGTAAAGCTCTAGTACCTCTTAGGTAATTATATGAAGTCTATAGATGGCCACCTAGGTATGTACATAGAAAAGCCCAGGTACCTTAGTTAGGCCTAGGCAATATTATTAGTATTCGCAATATTCTCGTTCAAGGTATATGTTGAAGTCTTTGAAAAGTTTTATACCAGGTATAGGACCATCCTCGTCTTCGTCCCAGGCATAGTATTCGATAAAGGTAGGAGCATAGCCTTCTACGTCTGTGACTAAGATTTCGTAATAATAGTCTGGTTTGAAGTTTTCGATAAAGTCCTGGACAAAGCCTTGAATAATATTAGGATTAGGCTCTCCAGTAGTAACACCCGTAAGGATTTGGATTAATCGGTTTGATAATTCTTCGGTGTTCATAAATAATAGGATTTGTAGGCACCCAGTTATGGGTGCCAGGTTAGTAATTTAATAATTGTAGGGGATTGATACTGTGAAAAAGCTATTGAACTCTGTTATGATTGGGGCTTGGCCAAAGCATGCTTCAGGATCATAGGCAAATGTGTCCCGTAAGCATTCGATGCAAGCAATGCTTGCAGTGTCATCGAAATGTTCTGGATCGTTTTTAAGGAAAGTTAGTATATGTATACCGTCTTGGTCTGGGTTATCGATTGTGGTAATTGATATTAAAGTAGTGTAGTCAGGTATAATGGTATTTTCTTGTAACTCCTGTAGGTAAGGAGTAATGAACTCTGGTAAGCCTCCAGGATAGGAGTGTTCGGGGTTGTTTTTAGTAATAAAATTACATTGAATTTCTTTTGCAAAATTAAATGAAGTTTTAATTGTTGTTTCCATATCTAAAATTTTAATTAGTTATTAAATTAATTGTCTGATGCAAATATAAGAACAATATTTTAAATATGCAATATCCCAGTTTACCTTTCGAAGGCCCCTAATGTCCTAGAATTATCTAAAATAACCATAATATAAATACTTATGCAATTAACAACAATATTACTAGGACGGCAATTAAAATTGGCTCCTTGATTGCCTAGAAATTTATAAAATCCTAGGGCCATTAATGGTGTAATTGTGTACCCAGTTTATATAAATCCGAGCCTAAAATGGCCCCTCTAGGTACACAATTTTTATATAAATCCGAGCCTCTTGGCAATTAAAATCCGAGTCTAGGTACACAAAATCACAACCTAAATCCTAGATTACACAAACTAGCCAAACAGAACACTTTTCAATTACACGTGTGAAGCTAAAATACATACGTATCTAAATCCCACCCATATTAGTATATTATATATAGGCGTTACTAAAATAGCTACGTGTCAAAAAGGCTCATATACGTATCTCAAAAACTATTGCCAGAGTGTACTTTTTGCTTTTCTGTGATTTGAGGGGCCATGTAGGGTGATTTTATTGCCTAAAATGGCCTCTGGGGCCTTAAGGATTTAGTACTTTAAATTTTGAGAGCTATAGTGTTTGTATAGTAGAGGGGCAGCCAAAGGGGTATGTTCCTGACTTTTTCGAAAAACCCCCTTGGTACACAGAAAAGAAGGGAAAACCAAGATCCTAAGATATTAGTATTAGTTATAATATATATTATGATATAGGGGATTTGTGTATTAATTAGTGATGTTATATATTCAGTGTTATATATCTTAATTAGTGATTTGTATATATTAGTATTAGTGATGTTATATATTAGTATTAGTGATATGTGTATATTGTTATATATTATTTCTTTGTTTGGGAGTGGGTTGTGTACCTAGTATCTGTATACTTGGTTTTATTTTGTGTTTGGGAGGTAATTGATTATTATATAGGTGTACCTAGAGTATTCTTTTTATCTTTGGTGTTGGGAGTGGGATACTAGATCTTCTGGGTTCTGAAGTATATCCTGTAGGATGTTATACTGGGCTTGGAACCTAGAGATGTATATTATCTCTTTGTGATTTTGGTTTGGACTTCTTTGTTTTGTTCTAAGGGTATTTGTCGGGTGGTTGAGACTTGGATTTCTATTGGTTTCTCTAGGTCTGGTACCGTTGGTATGTTACCCATATGTCCAGAGATGAGTTCTAATATTTCTTCATTGGACATAGATAATATATAGTTGGGCTCTTTGTATACTTTGCAGGTTAGTATTTGATTACCATTCTGACTGATTGTGATAGGATTTGTTGTTTTCATTGTTTTAGTTATTTGTTTGATATCTCAAGTTGATGAAGGATTTCTGTTTCCTTGTGATTGGATTCCCATCTCTTGATGGCATTGTAATAACAGGTATATTGGGTTATCATCTCTTCCGCTTGGTCTTTGTCTTGAATAAAGGATTTTAGGTGTTTTTTGAGATCAATTACGATTATATCTTGGTGTTCTGGAGTTAATTGAAGGATTCCGAATAGGATAGCCTCTACCTGAGAAGGAGAATAATCATAGTATTGGTCATCAGCACCCTTGGTTAAATCCATGCGAATAAGATTTTCTCTCAAGTTTTCGAATAAGTCATCCTCTGAAGTAAGATTCCAATAGTTCTGGATTTCCTTCAAGGCATTAATCATATGTAGATGTTCAGATATTAGTTCCTCTCCAGGATATTTGAGGTAATCCCTTATTTGTTCTGTTCGATAATTGATGGTAAAGGCTTGAGTATCCTTTAGTATTTCACGTACATGCGTTTGTCCGTTATTATTTACCGGTATATTATCGAATATTTGATATGAGATTAGAAATTTACCTTGGGTTAGCATATATCTCCATCATTTGTTCATATTTATCCGTGCTAGTAAAAGTATCAAGGAAATAGTTATATTCCTTCTCATTAGTATGGAATGGATGCTTGTGCAATTCATATTTGCAATACTGTTCCCATGGGTTACCTGGTATGAAGGTATCTAAGTTAGGCCCTGAGGAATTAAGGAATAGGACTAAGATAAGCCCTATTCCTATGTAATATAATGCTGTTCTCATAATTCGTTACAAATTAGTTTTATGTCAGTTTGCTGTAAGTTCTTGAGTCTCTATGTGTACAAGTTCAAAGTAATTCTCTATGTCTTGGATAGTTTTGAAATGTAAAGGTACATGGTCTTTATCGGCATCATAACCATATTCGTTTTCTACTTGGTCTACCAGTTCTTGGTAAGCTTTACCTGGGTGCTCTTCCAAGGAATGGAAAATTCCTTGGATATAATGGCCTTCTATGATTACTAGAGTTGTTATTGTTAGTTTCATGGCATTAGAATTCTAAGTTAAACAATTGAATGGTAAGCATACTTGGGAATTTCCCTCCTTCATAATGGGTATTCGAAGTATTGGAATAGTTGTAGAAATCACCCTTTAGTGATATCTTGAGAATATCCAATAGCAATGGATATAACTTGTACTGGTTAGCATCTAGCCATTCGTTATATTCCTGGATATCCGATTCTGAAGTAAAAGTAGCAGAGAGTTGGATAAAGGGTTTATCCAAAGAATCCGGGTTATGGATATTTGTCTTAAGCCAAACCTTGGAAAGCATATGAGATTCCTTTTGCATTAGGTTGACTGAACCAGTATTTTGCCATTGTTCGTATTGGTAAATTGTGATACCGGTTTTGAGTGCTGTTGTAATGTTGTTCAAGTTCATGACTGCCTAAATTTTAAATGAATAATATATTTCTTTTTCTCTGATGCAAATTTAATACTTTATTTTTAAATATGCAATATCCCTGATTACTTAGCTGAGGCTTCTATTGGGTATCTGATAGAGCCTTTTCTGGATAAGAAAGAGGCCATTAATGGATTTTACATATTTCGCATCTTTACGAAAGGCATCTGGATTCTTTTTCTTAAACTGATGCCACCAATCATCATATTCTTCAAGGGTTTTGAATACCTTGTTTAAATCCTTAGTGGGACCTGTTAATTGAATGGCCTTAGGCCATACTTTAACATCTATTCTCTTACCTTCATCGAAATATATACGAGATGGTATAATTACTTCATCTGGACCTGGGTATGGAGTTGTGCTCATAATTTCGTTATTGTAAAAGTTATGTAATTGTCTTTAGTTATCACAAATGTAATGATAGCATTACCTTGTATTGAAATAGATAGAGATTCAGGAGTATTTGCTAATATGTAGTAACTTAAGAAGTTAGCTCTAAGCAAATTAGTAAGTACTTCCCTTAGTCTGAACAAGGTACAATTATCAGGATTACCATAAATTACTGATTGAAGGTATTGGTCCTGATGATTAAGATGGTACCATCTTAATCTAGCCAAGTTTAGTTTCTCGGCTAGATCATGTACGATATTTAAAAGTCTTCTTATGGGTGTCATACTGTAAATGTGATTTGCATTATGTTTGAAGATATTCTGTTGATAGATTTGATATTAGCTTCTCCATCGGTAAAGTTCATGGCAAAATTTACTAGAGCATCTGCAGCACCCTTAGAAGTATCGGGAGTTTGAAATAAAAAAGAGTATATTGCAAATCCGTCCTGTTTAGATATCATTGCAGATAATGCTAAGCATTGGTTTTCAACATAGGCATTAACTAATAGATTCATTAGATTGTTGCTGTAATCTAGGATTTCCTCTAAGTCTAAGGAAAATAATTCTTGGATTTGAAGACCTAGGTTAGTAACTAACTTGTCTAGATGTTGTGTGGTTTGGAAGGTTTTATTATTTTTCATAAGTCTAAAATTTTAAATAGTTATTAATTTCTTTTTCTCTGATGCAAATATAACTACTTTATTTTATATATGCAAACCATGGAATACTAAGCTGAGGATATGTGTAAACGCTAAGAAAGGCAGAGGGTTAGTCTGCCTTTCGAATTTATACCCGGTATCGGATTAGATTCCATTTATCGTTTACTAGCCTGAATATCCAGAGATAATGGTTAGTGAACTCTAATAGCTTACTATATTCAGAGGTTTCCAATACCAAGAGATCTGAGTTCTTTTCTAGAATATTGAAATGGATGGTTTTATTAGTACCCTTTCGAAGGATTTCTCTGAGATCCTTCTTTAGAGTATCATCCGAAATGAACATATTATATCGTTCTCCCATATAATCCAGATATTTATCCCTGATATCTGGATATATTCTAGACTGGCTTACGTTAAACTGTTTCGTTTTCATCTTGATTTTCTTGATTTATGTTACGTTCGATAATGTTTTGAATACATATTCTTCGGCCCTCTTCTTCTGTCTGGTCCAAGATATAGGTAAGAGAATGATTAAGGAATAACATATCTGTATCGTAATTCCTTTTGAATACCAGTAATTCGAATTCCTTTAACCAGTTATGCTGCATCAATTCCAGTATTTCCTCTAAACCAATATGGTCCGTATCCATATATCCTTGGCATTTATACCAGATATCTGTAAAGACTCCAGTAATATATTCTGGTATCTTGAATCTATCAGATACTTCATGGGCTGGAACTAAATCCTTAGCAGCTTGGTATTTTTCTTTGGTTATTACCATGTCTGATTTACCTGATAGCTTTCTACTAAGGTTAACTATAAGGGGTACCTTGTAGTATAATAGGTAAGGTTCTTTGTCATATACCCAGTATCTGCTTTTGTATTCCTGATAGATTAGTACATAAGGCTTATCTGAATACATGCCAAATAGTCTCATATAAGCCGATATGTAATTCTCTAGGTCTTTAGCACATTGTATATTCTGATTGAATACTATATTAGTATCTTCTAGGTAGATTAGATTCAGGGAATAACTTAACTCTGGTTCCCGTTTACGAAATCTGTTGAATAGGTTTTTGATGTTCATAATGTCTAATATGTAAAATTAATGAATACTGTTCTGGTTCCTTTGAAGAAAGCTTCATGATTGTAGTCTTCGTATTTATGGCAAGCATAAGTTTTAGAAGACCTATCATAATGATCTCTTACCCATACTGGACTGGATTCAGAATCTTTTAATCTGAATAGTGTACCTGGTTTAAGCTGTTTTAATGTAGTTTTATCCATAATCTTATTATTTATTTATCTGATGCAAATTTAAAAATAATAAATTAATTATGCAATAAACCTCGATTACCTGTTGAGGAATTGTTCAGCTATTGATGTAGGCTCTTTTTCTTCATATTGCTCTTCATCTAAATACATATCTATCTCTGGGTCTGGATCCTCGGGATCTATGTTAGCTTCTATCTCTCTTCTTAATTCATGGTGTTCTCTTGAAGAGAGTTCCATAGCTCCCTTGTAATCATCGGTAATTTGCCTCATCTCTGCAGTATTCAAAGTAAGGCCCTCTTTGGTAGTATCAATTCCCTCTTGCTTAGTAGCAACTACCTCGGGTAAAGAAGATAAATCATAGTGATCTGCCAATAATTTGGCTTCCTGTGGCTTGTCCATTATCTTTTGAGATTCTAGGATAATCTTTCTAGCTTCATCTATTGATATACCTTGGTTCTGATTCAATTGATTATTCTGGGTATCTCCAAATTGATTAAAGATATTGGTAGTTCCTCCACCCATAAATGTACGTATGATAGACTGTAATGAAGTAGAAGAATCCAGTTTCATCTTAAGAGCTTTATTCAATTCAGCCGATATGAAGGGAGTGTAATGCCCTCCCTGAGATTCCCTTAGGATGTTTACCTGATGGGATATCTCCATTCTATCTTCTAAAGCCCATGCTACTTGTTCTCCCAATAAAGCCTGTAGCATTTCTTCCTGTCTTTCTTTATCCCAGAGCTTAGATTGCAATAATCTATCTCTCATAAATACTCGTATGTAATTGATATCTATACCTGTCTTTGTTGAGAAGGTATTAATATCATACATAATCCCACATAGCATACCATTACCCATCAACCAGTGATTGATAATGTAGTTGTATACCTTTTGTAAATCTTCAAGATTCTGACTCTTTTGGTATTCTGCTGCCATTGCAGTAGTTCCCATAGGTCTAGGAAATCTTTTTATGTTGTCTTTTGCCATTATACAAATATTCTTTTCTTATATCCTTAGATTCATCGTATCCAATCCTTTTAAGAGGACGAGCTACGTATAGTTGATAAATATTAGAATACCCATAACCAACTGCTATATTGAGTTCTTCATTTAAAGCCAAAATGAATTGAGTATCGGTAATCCTATCCCTAGTAAATATCCAGGTATAATTTCCTTCAAGGTTGGGAACCTTGTTATAAAATTCCCAACCTTTAATTACTTTAAAAATATTGCCATGAAGGTCAACGATTTCCTTTGCCATAATTGCCTTTTTTACCTCTCGAGGATTTTTTGTCTTGTTCACTAGAGTTATTTTTCATTTCCTCTATCCTTTTTTGTGTTTCTGGGTACCAGAGTTTTCTTAGGGGCACTACCTGAGTTGCAAAGAATGCCTTCCATAAATTCTGGGATAAAGGTCTTATACTTTGCCGACTGATTTCATTAAATTTATCCTCGAAGTGTTTTACTACCTTTTTAAAATCTGAATAATATATGTGACCAGTTGCTGGGTTTATCTTTTGTTGCTTTTGGCATACTTCTAGTAAATCTTCTCCCATTTTATTCATAAACTCTCCTCTATTAAATTGGAAGTTCTCTTGATCTAGTCTAAATATCTTTACGTAATCTTTTGTTTCCATTATATTATATCTCTGTTTCTAAGTGTTTAATATCATAGGGTAATACCTGAAATAAGTATCCCCTTTTATCATCCTCGTAATAGGATGACCATAATCTCCCTTTTAATCGGTATAAATCCAAGTCATAAGTTTTTTTGGGTATACCTGTGATAAATAATTTGTGATTGCCTCCTGGGTTAACTTCGAATTCCCACTGGGTAAAATTTCCTATGGTACCATAATCTGGCAATTTATTTCCCAGTAAGGTTGGTAAGGCAATATCCTTTACCAGAGTTTCTTTGGGGACCCTTTTCCCATTTACCCAGATCCCCAGTTGTGATTTACCGATATATACATCTTTTACTATTTCTCGAAACATAATTCAATGATTATAAATTTGACACCTTGACCTAATTCTAAGTCATTTACTGCATTAATATCCCTAGTATTATGTTGAAGGTTTCTTAAAGAAATTCTAGAATCTTTCGATATCCTATAAGATCTTCTTACTAAGAGCAAGGCATTTCTCCAACAAGCAACCATAGAAGATACTGGTCCAGAGAATAAAACCTTGCTGGTCTTATTTATCTCTACCATTTTTTCTTCGTATAGTTTTTGACTCTGAAGATACCATACCTTTACTTCTCTTATGTTTTCTTTTCTTCTTTCTAGAATCAGCTTTGACATAATCTTCTATTTCTTCAAGTTTACCCAACAATAAAAACCTTACGAACATATCTATAGGCCTGAAAAAATAATTTCTTATATTCTCAATGCCTAGATAATAATCATATATGATAAAGAATTTTTTAATCTTTCCGTGTTTGAGAGATCTTTGAACAAGGTAATTCTTTACACATCTCTTGTGAAGTTCTACCATGTCCTTTTCCTGTTTTTCCATCTCCTTATCGGAGAATATTCGATAGTCCATAACCAAAATAAATATGGGACTGGGAATTTGAAAATAGCAAACTAATGTGTTCCCAGTCCCGGGTTAACAAAGGATTAATTATATTGCTTCATCTACCTTCAATACTTTTTTCTGGAAGGTAATATATTTATTTTGGGCAGACTTGTATTCTTTAGAGTTATGATCTTGGATTCGGAGCATTTCCCTTTCTAATTTACGAAGTTCATTACGGGTTTGTTGTCTCCATTTCTTTCTTGAAAGAGTATCAGTAACATCATCTGGGTAAATGTATTTCACTTCCCGATTGGAGATTACTTGTTCGATGATATTGGGTTTCTGTTGTTTGGCAACTTCCTTGACAACTTCTTCCTTTTTAGTAGAAGCTTTCTTGGTAGTAGTTTTTACCAATTTTGCTTTGGGTTCTTCCTTAGCCTTAGATTCTTTAGTTTCTTTTGGCTTTTGTGTTTTAGAAGCCTTGACTTCCTTCAATGAGTTAGATACTTGATTGTTGATTAACTCGGTTACCTTGTTCAAATTTACTTTTTTCATAATTGACTAATTTAAAAATGTTACTTAATTAATTTCTCTATGCAAATATAAGAACTATTTTTTAAATAGAAAAATAATTCTACTTTATTTTATCAATAGCTGAGGATCCCTAGTCGAGTAGGAAATCAAAGATTTCATCTGGGTTCTCATCTAGGTTTTCAGGATCATCATAGTAGGAATCTAGACCTTCAGTAAAGATATCATATTCTGAAATAGATGAAGATTTACCATATCTCTGATTATACTGTTCTACGGTTAATATAGTTACCTTACTGGGATCATGTTCATATTTTTCAGCATAAGCAGAAGCTTCCTCCGGTGATAAAGGTTTATCAGAAGTGAATACTTGGTAATATACTCTGGGTTTAGTATAATGAGCATCTAAAGTTACTTGTTGATAACCAGATTTCCTTGCGGTAAATATTATATTATCTGGAGTAACTCTTACTAGGAAAGCATATTGGTATAATCTCTGATTACTAAGAGAATCCTTTAGTTTCTTTATAGAATCTACTTTAGCAAAGAATATAGAATCTCTTCTTTTGCTTTCCTCATACCGTTTTACATTTCTAATAGAATCTTCTCTACTCTCCTTTACATAAGGAGGAGTTACCCTCCGGGTACTATTGGTGTTGGCAATAGTGAATCCCAAAAGAGTAACTCCCAGAATGGAAAACGGAAAAATAATATGTTTAGTTTTTGAGTTCATATCCTGTAGCTTCATATTGTACTTTGATATGAGAATTAAGATATCTCCCTTTAGATTCGGCATTCATTAGTTCTTCGAAAGTTTTTCTGGGAACTAAATCATACCGGTAAACTTTGTTGCCCTTAAAAGCAACCCATAAGTGTTTGTTTTTGTTGTCATACCCAATACCTTCTATATTAGAAGATTCTACTGGATTCATTTTAATACCAGTATTCATGGTAACTGATTCAAGATATTCTTCTCTGTCCATAATTTAAAGTTTTAAAAGTGTTAACTCCGGATGTAATACGTTGGTATATTTTTGAATGATTGCCCATGCTCCCAAAACTCCTTGAAAATTATCTGTTATCCATTCTTCCTCCATTTTCCATAGGATATGAGAGCAGACGTATAATTGATACTCTGTAAGAGTTTTTATAAGTTGAGGATATTCTATCATATCTGAATAGAGTTTTATCATATTATCTAATACTCCTCTTATTTCTCCTTCTTCAATCTGAAGAAGTTTTTTAAGAAGGTAATGATCGGTATCCTCTAAATTTTTAGAGATATGAGTTAGTGCCTCAACTTGGATTTGGGCAATGTTCTTAATAACCGTCTTGGTTTCTGCAT
>ULRN01005780.1_pt1 | contig 10737 bp, 9 predicted proteins | sample 1955461 | NCBI WGS metagenome assembly ULRN01 (sample SAMEA4835683, study PRJEB28245) | human gut metagenome | biome: gut microbiome; material: fecal sample | place: Denmark | collected 2008 | reverse complement strand
CCCGCTTTTCTTTTTGGATGTATGGATGTAATTTAGAACATGTCTTTATATTGAAGGAGCAGAGCATTCATGATATAATCATGCGCAGAAAGGCGGTACAGATTATGATAAAAATGATTCAAAGACGTCTGGACGCGATCCTGCATTGGAATATTTCCTTTGTGGGCGGTTTCCTCGGCGGTTATGCAATCCTTTCCCATGCCGGAGTCTTCGGCTCCGCACAGACGGGAAACCTGATGGAGATGGCTTCGAACGTCCGATTTATGGAATGGGAGGAAGTGGGACTCCGTCTGCTGGCGATGGTGATCTTCGCCTGCGGTGTGATCGCCTCCTATATGCTGACAAACTATACAAACTTACATATGCGGAAGCTGGCGATCTGGGTGGATGCGGCCGGTCTCGGACTTACGGCCCTGCTGCCGGATTGGTTCTCGCCGATTGCGGGTGTTTACCCGATCTTCTTTTGCTCGGCATTCCAATGGGGGGTATATTCCGGCGCAGATGGTTTCAACAGCGCGACGGTCTTCATCACAAACAACTTCAAACAATCCGTCCTCGGCTGGACGCAGTATGCGTTGACGAAAGATAAAGAATTTAAGAGAAAAGCGGTGCTCTACAGCAACACGGTACTTATGTTCTTCCTCGGCGCTCTCCTCGGTGTCACTGGTGTAGCTGCCTTCGGCAACGCCCTCGGCGCCTGTGTAGGTTTTATTCCCCTTGCTGTCGCCCGGATCTTTATCAGCATCGGTGAACTTCCGGTAGAAGATGAGACTCCGGAGGAGACAGAGGAAGAGGCAGAAGAGATGATGGAAGAGGCGAAGATTTTGGAGAAGGAAGAGAAAAAGAAAATTTAAAAATTGTATATTTGATGAATGGGAATGGGCAGTTGATTCAGGGATGGGTCGGCTGCCTGTTTTGTATATCGGGAAATGCCGAAAAATTCCCTGGTACACAAAAAGACATGAATGTGCGAATGATAGTAAACGTTCCAAAAATCACCTAAAAGGCAGAAAAATATGGTAATATAAGAGTTATATAAAAGGTAAATTCTGTGGATTCAGGTGCGGCTCAGTCAGGAATAGAAAGCTGACGGAGAAAAACTGGGATCTGCGAGATTTGCAGGTGATGGCGGCTATTTTCAGACATGGAATAATATCAGGAATTCGTTGCAGAGAAGAAATGAACTGAAAGGAGACGGTATGAAATATCTGGCACATATAGAAGGGGAACGGGAACAGACCATAAAAGAGCATTCTATAGGAACTGCTGAATTGGCAGCAACGTTTGCTAAAGCATTTGGCAAAGATGATTGGGGATATTGTGTCGGAATGTTGCATGATATTGGTAAGTATTCTGAGCGGTTTCAGAAGAAAATTCAGGGAGACAACAATATTAAAGTGGACCATTCAACTGCAGGAGCAAAAGTATGCTATGAGATGGGTGGCTTATATGGGATCTTAAGCTATTGTATTGCCGGGCATCATGCAGGTTTGCCGAATACGGGGACTATATCAGGATTGGATAAATCGAGTCTGTTTGGACGATTGAAGAAAGGGGTGGATGATTTTAGCCGTTATAAAGATGAAATAAACATTCCATGTTTAAAAACATTTCCTTTCAATCCCCAGAAGACGGTAACTCCGGATTTTTCACTTAGTGTTTTTATTCGGATAATGTATTCCTGCCTGGTAGATGCGGATTTTTTAGACACAGAATATTTCATGGAGAATGGAGCAACAAATCGAGATGCGGGCGATCCGTTAAATAAGTTATATCAAAGATTATACAACCATGTAGGTGGTTGGCTGTCAAATGAAAATTTGGAAACTATTAATGGACGGCGCAGTGAAATTTTACGACATTGCATTGCTTCAGGAAAAGAAGAACCGGGAATGTTCCGCCTTACGGTGCCAACCGGAGGAGGAAAAACATTGGCATCTTTGGCATTCGCTTTGAAGCATGCAATCGAATACGGGATGGAACGGGTAATTTATGTAATTCCATATACGAGCATAATTGAGCAGAACGCAAAAGTATTTCGGGATATATTGGGCAGCCAAAATGTTCTCGAAAATCATTATAATGTGGACTATGAATCTTCCGAGGAATTTCGACCAATGCAGCTTGCAGCGGAGAACTGGGATAAACCAGTTATTGTCACAACGAATGTTCAATTTTTTGAGTCCTTGTTTTCTAATAAATCCTCGAAGTGCAGGAAATTACATCGAATTGCAAATAGTGTGATCATATTTGATGAAGCGCAAATGCTGCCAACTGATTATCTAATCCCATGTCTGGCGGTGATGGAAGAGTTGGTTCAAAACTATCACTCAAGTCTTGTTCTTTGCACTGCAACACAACCTGCATTGGATGGATTGTTTCGGAATGAATGGAATATTCGCGAATTATGTCCGAGAAAAGAAGAGCAGTTTCAGTATTTTACGAGAACAAGTTTCCGGACAATTGGCAGAATCAGTGAGGATGAGCTTGTGGAACGTTTAATGGAAGAAGAACAAACACTTTGCATTGTCAATACAAAAGCGCGGGCACAATCCGTGTACGAAAAATTAAAAGGGAATGGAAAAGAGCACGTGTACCATCTTTCCACATCAATGTATCCGAAACATCGAATGTCCGTGCTTCAGAAAGTGCGGGAGAGATTAAAACAGAAAGAAGGGGAGTGCAGAAAATCCTGTATTTTAATAGCCACGAGTTTGGTGGAAGCAGGAGTTGATCTTGATTTTCATTCGGTATACCGTCAGCTTGTGGGAGTTGATTCTATGATTCAGGCTGCAGGAAGGTGCAATCGTGAAGGAAAACAGGCAGCAGAAGATAGTAATGTCTACATCTTTTCATTGGCGGAAAGAGAGTACATGCCGGGGCAGAGAAAACAAATGGATGTAGCAAATTCGCTTATGAACCGGGGGATGGATTTCTCGGACCCAGAAACTGTTGAACAATATTTCAGAGAATTGTATTATCTTCAAAGAAATGTTTTGGATAAAAAGAATATCATGGGTGAGTTTAAAAAGAGCAGTTACAATTTCTCGACAGCTGCAAAAGAGTTCAAACTGATAGAAGAGAATACCATTTCGATTTTGGTGCCGCGCGAGGAAGAGGCGAAACAGATCTTAAACGAAATTCGTTGTAAGGGATATACGAAATCATTGATGAGAAAAGCAGGACAGTATTGTGTTAATGTATACGAGAAAAATTTTAAAATGCTGTATGATGCCGGGATGCTTCGGGCAATATCGGAGGATATCAGGGATTTGTATGAACTTTGTAAAGAAGATGAGTATACGAAGGAATGGGGGCTTACATTAAAAATCGAATCGGGGATGGGAGTATTTTATTAGCGGTCGGGAAAAAGGATCGTTAATTGTTCCTAAAATGGAGGTCCAACGGGATAAAACGTTTTATCCATGTTGGACCTTGCTCTGTGTTAGCAAAACTGTCAACATTTCAACCCACAGCTTATATTGAAAAATAAGAGCTGACAAACAAATTATAATATAAAATAATTTGTTTGTGTAAAAAATATAGGTCGAATATCGATTAATTTATATGGTTCATATATGACAAATAAAATATTTCGTTGAAAGTTTATCTAACAAAAATACAATGGGTGTTGATTTTAAAATTTGAATGTGATATAGTATAGATATAAAAAAACAGACAATATATCACAAAATAGAAAAATGAACAACATCGGCGAACGAAACAGGAAAATGCACATTCGAACTTTGCAAAGTTAAAAATCACATAAGTATTACAGGAAGAGGTGATGAATTCATGAGTGTAAAAGTAAAGGTTTGGGGGGATTACGCGTTGTTTTCCCGTCCGGAGATGAAGGTGGAACGTTGCAGCTATGATGTAATCACACCGTCAGCAGCACGAGGAATTCTCGAAGCAATATACTGGCACCCAGGTCTTAGATGGGTAATTGACAAGATTTATGTAAACAAACCAATCCGGTTTACCAGTGTACGGAGAAATGAGGTAAAGAGCAAAGTTTCTGCCAATAATGTATTGCAGGTTTATAATGGTGCAGATAAACCACTGTACATAAATACAAAAGAGGATATTGTCCAAAGGGCTTCGTTGATTCTTTGTGACGTAGAGTATGTGATCGAAGCGCACTTTGAAATGACTGACAAGGCAAATAGCACAGACAATCCAGGCAAGTTCCAGGATATTATGATGCGAAGGCTTAAACGGGGAGAATGTTACCATATGCCATGTTTTGGCTGTCGGGAGTTCCCGGCAAATTTTGCTTTGTGGGAAGAAGAAAAATGTGATTCGTATTATGAAAATGTTCCGGAGAAGGATTTGGGCTTTATGTTATATGATATGGATTATACAGATCCTGATCATATAGAGCCTATGTTTTTCCGCGCAGTCATGAAACATGGCATAATCGATTTAAGGAATTGCGAGGTGATACGGTGATACTTCAGGCACTTGTAAAACAGTATGAAAATCTGGCAGCAGACAATCGTGTGTCCAGAGAAGGTTGGTGTGAAGCAAAAGTATCGTATGCAATTGATCTGGCGTCAGATGGCACGGTCAGAGGTTTTATAAACTTAAAAAAGGAAGAAGAACGTGGCAAAAAAAAAGTCTTGGTTCCGGATTTCAGAAATGTTCCCCAGATGGTAACGCGATCTTCAGGAGTAGCGGCAAATTTTCTATGTGATAATTCCAAATATATGTTGGGTCTGGATAAAGATGGAAGCTCAAAACGAATGCTGGATTGTTTTCAGGTCGCGAAAGAAAAGCATTTAAAACTGTTAGGCAGTGTGGAAGGAGAAATGGCATCTGCGATCCGGGCATATTTTGAGAATTGGGATCCTGAGCATTTACCGGAAGATTTAGCCCAAACAGCAATCTGGGAAGAAATCACAGATGGCGGCAATCTGATTTTTATTTTGAATGGGTTGGAAGCTCAAGAAGATGAAGCAATCCGGTCAATGTGGGATCAAATGCAGATATCCGGTACCGAGACAGAAGATGAGGCGATTGGAACTTGCTTAGTTACTGGAGTGAAGACGAAGGTATCTCGAATCCACAGAGCAATCAAAGGTGTTTCCGGAGCACAATCCAGTGGTGCAGCACTGGTATCTTTTAATGCTCCAGCGTTCGAATCATATGGGAAAGAACAAAGCTATAATGCTCCGGTAGGAAAATATGCAGAATTTGCTTATACAACAGCACTGAATTATCTTTTAGCACAGAGAAAATATACATTTCAGTTAGGTGATACGATTGTAATATATTGGGCGGATAACGGACAACAGACATATCAGGATATTTTTTCGTTTTCTCTTGAGCCAACCATTGATAATCAGGAGACGATATATGAGATTTTCGAATGTATAAAGAAAGACCAGCCTATTGAAATAAAAGACATTAGCTTGGATCCGGATCAAAAATTTTATATTTTAGGTCTTGCACCGAATGCCGCAAGAATTTCCGTTCGCTTTTTCTATCAAAATTCATTTGGAAAGATTTTGGAGCATCTGTCGGAACATTATGAACGCACCAGAATTGTAAAGCCATCATGGGAAACGCAGGAATATATAGGAATACGAGAGATGTTAATGGAAACCGTTAATATGAATTCTCGTGATAAAAACCCTGTCGCTAATATGGCATCTATGGTGTTGCAGGCAATACTTGCAGGTGGACGTTATCCGGCGAGCCTTTATACGGACACATTAATTCGAATTCGGGCTGACCAGGGAGATAAAAAAATGACCTGGGGGCGTGCCGCAATTCTCAAATCATATCTAATACGAAATACAAATTGGAAGGAAGGAGTGAATTTTATGGGATTAAATAAAAACTGTAAAGATCCGGCATATTTGCTGGGACGTTTGTTTGCAGTACTTGAATTTGTTCAGAAGGATGCCAATCCGGGAATTACTTCTACAATTCGTGATAGATATTTTAATTCCGCCTGCACGACTCCAGCATCAGTTTTTCCTATCTTGATTCGACTGAAGAACAGTCATATTAAGAAACTGGAGCGCGATAATACAGGAACAAAAGTCTATTATGAAAAACTGTTGACGGAGATCCTTGGCGAATTGAATAAAATTCCGATGCGCCTGACTTTGGAAGAACAGGGAATGTTTGATTTAGGATATTATCACCAGTTACAGGATAAATATACAAAACGGGAGGATAAGGAATGAGCGAAGTGATTAAAAACAGGTATGAATTTGTAATATTGTTTGATGTAGAAAACGGAAATCCGAACGGAGATCCCGATGCGGGAAATTTGCCGCGCATTGATCCGGAAAGTGGTTTGGGGCTTGTTACAGACGTTTGCCTGAAACGTAAAATTCGAAATTATGTGGAAACGGTAAAAGAAGGAGAGAAAGGTTACCAGATCTATATCCGAGAAGATGTTCCGTTAAATAGAAGTGACAGGAGAGCCTGTGAGGATCTTGGAATTACGGATACAGATGATAAAAAGGTGACAGAAGGTCTGAAAAAATTAAAGAAGAATGATCCTGAGGCAGATATTAAAATTCGTGATTATATGTGTCAGAACTTTTTTGATATTCGAACTTTTGGTGCGGTCATGACTACATTTATGAAAGCTTCTTTAAATTGTGGACAGGTCAGAGGACCGGTTCAGATTGGCTTCGCAAGGAGCATTGACCCGGTGATCAGCCAAGAGGTTACGATTACAAGAGTAGCAATTACGACTGAAAAAGATGCTGAGGATAAAAAAACAGAAATGGGACGGAAAAGCATCGTGCCATACGGACTTTATAGGGCAGAGGGTTATATATCGGCAAATCTGGCACGAAAAGTGACGGGATTTTCTGAGGAAGATTTAGAACTTTTATGGGAAGCAATTATAAATATGTTTGAAAATGATCATTCGGCCGCAAGAGGAAAAATGGCTGTTCGTGAATTGATCGTATTTAAACACAGTAAAGAATTAGGAGATTGCCCGGCATATAAATTATTTGACGCAGTGGAAGTGACAAGAAAGAATGATGTCATGTATCCGAGAAATTATCGTGATTATGAGGTTACTATTCACGAAGAACAAATACCTGAATCTGTTGAAGTGAAAAGGATGATTGAATGAGTTATTCTGAAGATGACTATTTGATGATATCAGGAATTCAGCATTTCAAATTCTGCAGAAGGCAATGGGCATTTATTCATATTGAGCATCAATGGGCAGAAAATGAGTATACAGTAATCGGTGAATTGATGCACAAAAAAGCACATGATCCATATCTGACGGAGAAAAGAAAGGATGTAATTTATGTACGAGCCCTTCCTGTGCACTCTAAGGAAATGGGTGTGACCGGTGAATGTGATGTCGTTGAGTTTCATAAGTGTGAGGATGGTATAAGTTTGCACGGTCATAGAGGATTGTATTCAATATATCCGATAGAATACAAGAAAGGCAGACCGAAATATACGGAAGAGGATATTTTGCAGCTTACAGCACAGGCAATATGTCTTGAAGAGATGTTTTCAACAGAAATTCCGGAAGGTGCACTTTTTTATGGAGAGACCAAACGGCGTGAGATCGTCAAGATCACACAGGAACTTCGGACTGAAGTACAGGATATGTTTTTGAAGATGCATCAGTACTATCAAAGAGGCTATACGCCAAAATCAAAGTATAGTAAGGCATGCCAGTCGTGTTCCTTAAAAGATATCTGTCTTCCCAAAATGAATCGTTCCGGAAGTGTAAAGGAATATATTTCAAAGAGACTTACGGAGGAAGAAGAATGAAAAAACTGCTGAATACATTGTATGTAACGTCTGAGAACAGCTATCTGGCACTGGATGGTGAAAATGTCGTCATTTATGAGCATCAGGATGAACTCGGTCGGCTGCCTCTGCATAATCTTGAAGGAATTGTCTCATTTGGATATCGTGGTACGAGTCCAGCACTTATGGGTGCATGTGCAGACAGAAATATTTCCCTGTGCTATATAACACCACAGGGAAAATTTCTGGCACGTGTAACGGGAAGAGTTCATGGAAATGTACTTTTACGGGAACAGCAGTATATGAGCAGCAAAACAGAGAAGATAGGGTTGGAGATCGCAAAAAATTGTATAACTGGAAAAGTATACAATGCCCGTTGGGTCATTGAGCGAGCATTGCGAGATCATCCTCTTCAGGTCGATACGGAACGATTGAAAAAAGCTTCATTTCAATTGAAGGAGGCGCTTAGTCGAATTCAGGACAGTATTTCAAGAGAACAGCTTCGGGGATATGAAGGTGAGGCTGCGAGTATATATTTTGGAGTATTTGATGAACTGATTTTGCAGCAGAAAAAGGACTTTTTCTTTCATGAACGAAGTAAGCGGCCACCTATGGATAATGTAAATGCGTTGTTATCGTTTGTGTATACATTATTGACAAATAATATCACGGCAGCATTGGAAAGTGTTGGATTGGATCCGTGTGTTGGATATCTACATACCGATCGTCCGGGAAGAGCATCACTGTCGCTTGATCTGATTGAAGAATTACGCCCTGTAGTAGCAGATCGATTTGTTTTATCCTTGATCAACAAAAAAATCGTAACAGGCAAAGACTTCCAACAGAAAGAAAATGGGGCTGTTTTGATGAATGATGACTGTCGAAAAAAGCTTATAACGGAATGGCAGAAAAAGAAAAAGGAGGTTATTACCCATCCATTTTTGAATGAAAAAATAGAATGGGGAATGGTTCCGTATGCGCAAGCTATGCTTTTAGCACGATATCTACGCGGAGATTTAGATTCCTATCCAACATTTTTATGGAAATGAGGTGAGACGTATGTTAGTATTAATTACCTACGATGTAAACACAGAAACAGCAGCAGGGCGTGCGCGTCTCAGGAAGGTTGCCAAACAGTGTGTAAACTACGGAAGACGCGTACAGAATTCTGTTTTTGAGTGTATCGTAGATAACGTACAATGTATTATGTTAAAATCACTTCTTACAGACATTATTGATGTCAGCGTTGATAGTCTCCGTTTTTATTACTTGGGAAACAAATATGCAACCAAGGTGGAGCAGATCGGCGTTGACAAGGGAATAGCTGCCGATGATGTGCTGATCGTGTAAAAGCAAGTCTGTGCGAACCAAAAGCACACATGAAAATGCTAAGGGATTCGCACCTGAAAAAATGCACAAAAATTATGAAATACATTGATTATTGGAATAGATAATTCACATTGAATGGAGATTTATGTACAGTATGCTAAAAGGAAATGTGATGTTTTAGATGGATTTTAGTAATCAATGCTGTCGCCTCCTTCGCGGAGGCGTGGATTGAAACAGAATGCAATTGATCTATTCGCCGCTCTGGTTACTGTCGCCTCCTTCGCGGAGGCGTGGATTGAAACTTCGTCTAATGCGATCCGGAATAAGTCGTGGGATGGTCGCCTCCTTCGCGGAGGCGTGGATTGAAACGTTTGATCCTACTCAGGATGCAGGGCTTATGATTGTCGCCTCCTTCGCGGAGGCGTGGATTGAAACATTTTTTCCTTGGCATCCAGAACCGCCTGACGCTGTCACCTCCCTCGCGGAGGCGTGAATCAAAAAATCCATCCCCCCATTGCAATTCTTCGCTATTTTTAATATACTCATAATATGAGTGGATAGATGCAGCCGCTATGTGTTGGGCATTTTGCCTGCCGTAGTAGAACGGGGCACTATCCACTCTTTTATGCTTATGAACAATCAATAGCCCTCACGCGGACTCCTGCAGCAGCCGGATCAGCTCCTCCATCGCCGGAAGTGTCTGTTTTCCTTTCAGCGTAACGATGGAGTAGCTGGTAGTATCAGCCGGATTTCCGATCTGGAAGCAGTGGACCGGCTTGGGATAGCGGAAATTTTTCATGTACTGGTAGAAGTTGAATGCGATCCCGTAGCCCTCCGCGGCGAGCTGACAGGCAGATTCAAGATTTTCGAGGAGAAAGACCTGTCCCGGTTCGGCGTGATCATAAGCGATGGCAAGGTCTGTGTAGTGTCTGGAGGACTGATCCGGCTTTTGCAGGATAAAACGTTCCCCGTTAAATTGTTTGAGATCGATCCTCGGACATGGATCTTTCCGGCTTTTCTTTGCTGCGCCGGCGCATAACGGGTGGTCAGCGGATACAACAGCGACCATATAGTCCTCATAGAGAGGGCAGTATTCCAGCAGCGGATGGCTGGAGGATTCGTTTACGATGGCAAAATCAAGCTCTCCGGCAAGCAGATGCCGGATCATCTGCTCAGTGGATTCCTCATATGGGATCAGCTTCACGTCCGGGTAGCGGGCGGAAAAGACAGGCAGTGCCTTCGCAAGAAGATAAAGTGTCCTTCTGGGATGGATTCCGAAACGGATCGTTCCGGAAGAGCCGCCCATATATTTTTGAAGCTCATTTTCATAATGGGCTTCTATTTTTATCATTTCTTTTGCATGTTCCAAATAGATCTTTCCGGCCTCGGTTGGGACAAACTGTTTCCCGATCCGGTCGAAAAATCTTGTCCCGGTGCGTTCTTCAAGATTTCCTAAAAATATGCTGAGGGCAGGCGGAGAGATATGCAGGGCTTGCGCCGCATCCTTAATTCCCCTGTGTTTTTCAATTTCAAGCATATAGAGCTGTTCGCGCATATCCATGGCGTTTCGCTGGTCCTTTCCCTGAATAAATATTTGCAATTTCGCATAAAAATAAATAATATTAAATAAAACAATAAAAATATTAAACTTGCTTTAAT
>ULRN01044055.1_pt1 | contig 10755 bp, 15 predicted proteins | sample 1955461 | NCBI WGS metagenome assembly ULRN01 (sample SAMEA4835683, study PRJEB28245) | human gut metagenome | biome: gut microbiome; material: fecal sample | place: Denmark | collected 2008 | reverse complement strand
CAGCCACACCGCCGACGTACACAATGTGCCGGGCCGTCGAGTTATGCCCTTTTGCCCCATTGGTCACCTCCCAGGGATCGACCACGTCGTCCTCGTTGTTCTCGACCAGCCGCTCCACCGTCCCGTCCAGGTGCACCATGTCGGTATAACCGACCTGTCTCCAGCCACGGCCGCCTTCGCTGGGCGGGGCCGTATGCCAACGGCGGATCTCCTCCGCCGATACTTCGCGGCCTTCGGGGGTGGCGGTACAGTGGATGACTAAGAGTTTGAGTGCGGCCATCAGGTTCCGGATGATGCGGCTTTCTTGTTGTAGATCACTGCCTGGTACTTGTTGCGGATAGGCAGTGCCGTGAAGCGTTTCTGGAAACCGATCACGTCACCACGCTCGCCCGGATCCTTGTACTTGGCAAACACCTCGATATCGCCATCGGCACGCATCACCTCCTGGTCGGAGTAGAACAGGGAGCACTGGACATCGGTCGAGGTGGCTGCCGTTCCGAATGCCACCTTCTTGCCGGTCGTCTGGTTGTAGTAAGGCAACTGGCTGAAGGTATAGATCGAGAAGCCGAACAGACGGTTGCTTTCCAGCATCGCCTTGTAGAGCTTCATGTCCTCCAGTTGCAGGTTCGCCAGGTGGTACGGGTTCAACACGGCTACCAAGGTGGCCGGATCGATGTCCTGCGAGCGGAACCAGGCATCCATTTTCAGGACGTCCTCGAATGAGAGCTTGCCCACTTCGGTAGTCTCTCTGACCGGAGTCAGTTCTTTCGTTTCCGACGGTGCCCAACTGTTGGCCGCGTATGCTGCCGTTTTCGACTGCAAGGTGTTACGGTGCTGGCGCACGACGCTCTCCATCTTGGCATAGGCCGTTTCCATCTCTTCGACGTTGCGTACCACCGTGTTCTTGGTGTCGAACGTGTGGAGCGGCAATTCCAATGCCGTATCCGTACGGCTGGCGGTAGCGATCGGGAATGTCTTGTTGTCAACCAACACGTCCGGGGCTACACCGGCTTCCGCCAGATTGATTTTGTTATACTCCACCATCGGAGTCATGTCAACCGAGCGTGCCAGGAAGGAACGGTCGGGGTAGAACCCCTCCATCAGCATGGAGATCCAGATTTGTTTTTCTATTGCCATGATCAAAAAATGTTTTAATGGTTATCGGATGTGTTTCTTCAGTTCTTCGAAGGCATCCGGATCTTCCGTCTTCAGGCGTTTCAGTCCTTCCGGATCTTCTTTCGCCCACTTGAGGTAGCTCCAGTCCTTGCGTTCGCCGTTTACGCCCGGCTTGCCGGACGAATGGGTTACTTTACCCGACAGTTTTTCCCTTGTCGGGATCGCCTCCAGCGTGCCCTTTGCCGTCTCATAATCGGAAAGCGCCAGTTTGACGAACGTCTCTTTCTTGTCCGCCGTGATACGGCCCTCCTTTATGGCCAGGGCGACCAGGTCTTCTGCCTGCTGTTTGCGTTGTTTGTCCAGCTCGCCTTCCGCTTTTTCGGCGCGGGCTTGCAGTTCCATGATGGCGGCCGAGATGGTTTTCCCGTCCGCTTCGTTGCTTTTCAGTCCGAGCGCGATATAAGCCTCGGCTGTCAGGATGATCTTGTCCATTTCTTCCTTTTTGGGTTTATGAGTGTTCAACAATGCCTCGACGCTCAGTTTCACCCGGTCGTCGGGGATGATCTCGCCCTGTTGGTTATACAGGCGCAGGGCGTTCCTGTTGCTGGGCACGCTTACCAGGCTTACTTCACAAAGCTCCCAGTCGGTTACCGTGACACGTTCCTCGCCGTCGGGCGTGGTACGCAGTTCTACGGCGTACATGATGATTCCGGGGCTGCATCCCTTCAAGATTCCTTTCTTCGCCTGGCGTTTGCATTTGGCCCCTAATGTGTCCTCTTCGTCATATTCCGCCTTGCCGATCAATTTCGTGCCCTCCACACGCAAACCGTTCATCAACCCGATCAGGTTGGACGACTCGTGGTTGAAAAGCATGACGGGATTGGCATTATACCGCTCGAAACGCCCGGCGGCATTCAGCAGTACGAAGCCGTGGCTGTTCACCACGCTCTCATCGTTCAATACATATTCGTCTTCGTTCATGGGATGTCCTCTCTTTTTGACGCAAACTTACCCCTACCTCGCAGGGCTGTAAAGAAGAGTGTAAAGATTTTCAACTCTGTCTGTACCGCACTTTAATTTGGTTGAACTTTGCTACCGTAAACAATCAAGAAGGTTATGGCGAAACAGGAAAAAACGGGTATCCGCGTGAAAGACCCCGGCAAATACGAGTACGCATACATGCTGTACATGAACAAGACTCCCCAGAAGGAGATTGCCGAACGGGTGGGCGTGAGCCAGCAAACGCTGTCCAAGTGGAAAGACGACGGCGGATGGGAGTACAAGCGGGTGGCGAAGACCATCAGCCGGGACGATATCATCAACAAGGTGCTGGTCAAGGCCAACGAAATGCTGGACAGCGAGGAGGCGTTCAACGCTGATGCCTTCGCCAAGGCCATCAGCCAGCTCAAGAGCATCCAGTCGGGCGTTACGCCGGACGAGATCGCCGACATTCTAACCCGCTTTGGCGACTGGATCATCCAGGAGTCGGCCACCGACAAGGCGATCACCACCGAGTTCGTGCAACTGCTCACCCGCTATCAGGACAAATACCTTTTAATGCGTATCAACAATGGCTAAGAACAGACTCAGTAAAGAAAGATGGAAGGCGTGGGAGGAGCGCAGGAGGTTGATCCTGTCTGCGGATTTCTGCCTCTCCGGGACATCCGAACACAAGGAGGCACGTATCCGCGAGGCACGCAAAGACTATGCCTATTTCGTGGAGACCTATTTCCCGCACCTCTGTACCAACAAGGAGACTAAAGGAATCATCCGGTGTGGCAAGTTCCAGATCGATGCCGCCAAGTACTTGAAGGCGCACCGCCATACCCGGGCCGTCTTTGAATGGGCACGCGGCCATGCCAAGAGTACGCATGTCAGCCTGATGATACCCATCTGGCTGATGATCCAGGAGGAACGTACCATCAACGTCATGCTGCTCGTAAGCAAATCGGAAGACAGTGCCGACCGCCTGCTCAGCGACCTGCAATGCGAGCTGGAGTTCAACACCCTGCTACGCTCGGACTTCAACATCCGGATCGACGAAGGCAACTGGAGTACCGGCGAGTTCAAGACGACCGACGGGATGCTCTTCATGGCACTCGGCCGGGGGCAATCTCCACGTGGTATCAAGAACCGGGGGCAACGTCCGGACTATATCGTGATCGACGATATCGACGATGACGAGATGGTGCGCAACCAGGCACGTATCTCTCAGGCGTTCGACTGGTGTCTCTCCGCCCTGTTGGGGGCGATGGATATGGGGCGCGGTCGATTTGTGCTGGTAGGCAACCGTATCGGTAAGGACAGTATCCTGAGCCGTTTTGCCGAACGTCCGGATACGCACCATACCGTGGTCAATGCCATCGATGCGTCCGGCCAGCCTTCATGGAAAGAAAAGTATAGCCGGGAAGAGGTCCTGAAGCTCCGCGACTACATGGGCGAACGCCGCTTCCAGAAGGAGTACATGAACAACCCAGTCAACGAGGGGGCAGTCTTCCTGCGCAAGCATATCCGGTTCGGGAAGATGTCGCCGCTAAAGGAGTACCGCTCGCTGATCTGCTATACCGACCCGTCGTTCAAGGCCTCCACGCAAAACGACTTCAAGGCGACCATGCTGGTCGGGAAGACAAGGGAGGGTGTCTATCACGTCCTGAAGGCCTATGCCGACCAGACCAGCGTCAGCAACATGGTGGCGTGGCATTACGACATCGACGGGTATATCGACGGGAAATGCCCGGTGATGTACTTCATGGAGTCCAACTTCATCCAAGACCTGCTGCTCGATGAGTTCCGCAAGGTGGGCGAAGCCGTGGGCCACCAGATCCCCATCCGGGGCGACTCGCGCAAGAAACCGGACAAGTTCTCGCGCATCGAGGCGATGCAGCCCCTGTTCGAGCGGGGATTGATCGTCCTCAATGAAAAGGAGAAAGAGAGTTCCGGAATGCTCCAGCTCATCGAACAGCTTTTGATGTTCGAGAAGGGGAGCCGCGTGCACGATGACGCGCCGGATGCCTTGGAGGGAGCCGTTTATCTGCTGAATATGCGCAGCATGGCGAGTGCCTGCACCTATCGGGTGGGGAAACGGCCTAACAGACGATATTAAGCAATGGACAATTGACAATGGACAATTGACAATTATTTGTCGCTGTCTCCCTCTCTAATTGTCAATTGTCAATTATCAATTGTCAATTATAAAACTATGTTTATAGAGATTGAAGAAATGAAGACCGTCGTAGCGGATTACAAGGTGGATGAGATCACCGATGCCGACGCTACGATCATGCAGCAATGCATATTGGCAGCCGTGAAAAGGGTGCGCCGGATGCTCTCCGGACGGTATGACGTGGACAAGATCTTCTCCGCTACCGGCGAGGAACGCGATGCGGAACTGCTGGAGATCTGCAAGAACATCGCCTTGTGGTTCCTGATCCGGCGGTGCAACGTGGATATCCTATACAGTCGCGTGAAAGAGACCTACGACCGCGACATGGCCTACCTCAAGGAGTTGATGGCAGGCGATATTCCCAGCGACCTGCCGCCGCGCGAGACCGAGGGCCGGCCGGTTGGCTCGCTCCGTTCGGGCAGCCATCCCAAATTCAGCCACTCCTGGTGATATTGGATCACCGTTAAAACACTGTTTAAACGTCCACCTAACAAACGATAAAGATGAGTACGAGTAAGTATATCCCCAAAAACAAAAGAGGCTCTGAAAAGCCCCGAAAGCCATCCGTCCGACAACGGGAGGGATTGGTGCGTAAAATAGTGCCCAAGGCGATCAGCCGGATCAGGAAAGACATGGACACATGGCGCAAGGCGTTGAAGCAAGCGGACAGCGTGGAGCGGCCCCGCCGACGCGAACTGATGGACCTGTATGCCGACGTGATGCTGGACGCGCTGCTGACCAGCCAGATCGAGCAGCGCGTCGGGCGGACGCTCTCTGCCGGTTTCACCTTGAAAGAGGCTTCGGACAAGGCGAACGAGGAGGCAACCCGCACATTATCGGAGGCGGTATGGTTTCCTCTGCTGCTCCGCTACATGCTGGAATCCGTTTTCTACGGCCATTCGCTTTGTGAGCTGTCGGTCGATACGGAAGGGCTGGTCGGCGTGCACCTGATCCCCCGGCAGAACGTGGTGCCGGAACTGGGGCTGTTCCTCTACGACAGCAGTGCCGACGAGGGGGAGTATTACCGGGAGATGCGCGAGTATGGCACCACCGTTGTCGAGTTCGGCTCGCCGGGCAATTACGGGCTGCTCAACAAGGCGGTGCCGCACGCCCTTTTCAAGAAGTTCGCCCACTCGTGCTGGTCGGAACTGTGCGAGATCTACGGCATACCGCCCCGCTACATCAAGACCAACACGCAAGATCCCGCCATGCTCGACCGTGCCGAGGAGATGATGCGCGACATGGGCAGTGCCGCCTGGTTCATCATCGACACGACCGAGGAATTCCAGTTTGCCGACGGGGTGAACACCACGGGCGACGTGTACAACAACCTGATCCGGCTCTGCAACTCCGAGATGTCGATGCTCATCAGCGGCGCGCAGATCGGGCAGGACACGAAAAACGGCAACCGCTCGAAAGAGGAGGTTGCCGTCAAACAGTTGGATAAACTGGTAGGTTCGGACAAACGGCAGGTGGAGGATTGGATGAACGCCATCGTGTTGCCCGCCTTGTTCCGGCTGGGCATCCTGCCGGACGGGTTGCACTTCTCGTTCGTCAGCGAGGAGAACACCGGCGAACTCTGGGAGCGCACCGCGCAGGCGATGCAATACTACCGGGTTGATCCGGCTTGGATACGCGACAAGTTCGGCATCGAGGTGACCGAAGAGCGTAACGCCGGAGGAGGCAAGGACGGTTTTTTCGAATAAGCCCCGGTGCCTTGCTGGCAATTGACAATGGACAATTGACAATTGACAATGAGGGTACCGAGGGGCAGTTTCGGGAAGAGGTTTATCGCCGGGCGATGAAGAGGCTGCGGGAGAACGGCAAGGTGGATGCGGCCTTGTTGGAGACACGGCAGGTCAGGGCGTTGGCGGAGGAGTACGCGCGGGTGTTCAATCTCGCCATCCATCCTTCCATCGAGAGCGGGGTGATTCCTGACGCGATGGCGCGGAAGCTGGAGGACGATGTGTTCGTCTTCTCCGGTTTCAAGACCTACCAGGGGCTGCGCGAGGCTTCCCGCCTCTTGCGCGACGACGACGGGACGGTCAAGCCCTTCTATCGTTTCTACAACGACATAACGGCGATCAAGGAGAACTACAACCGCCATTGGCTGAAAGCGGAATACCTCTTCGCCCAGGCTTCGGCCGGGATGGCCGCCAAGTGGAAGGAGTTTGAGGAGGACGGCGACCGCTACAACCTGCAATACCGCACGGCAAATGACGACCACGTGCGCTATGAGCACCGCGCCTTGCATAACGTGACACTCCCCTTCGACGATCCCTTCTGGGAAGAGTTCTTCCCGCCGAACGGATGGCGGTGCCGATGCACGGTGGTGCAGGTGCGCAAGGGCAAGTATCCCGAATCGGACAGCGCGACCGCCATCCAGCAGGGGCGTGAGGCGACCTACCAGGCCGGGAAGAACGGGGTGAACAAGGCGGAGATGTTCCGCTTCAACCCCGGCAAGCAACAGGTCATTTTCCCCCAACATCATCCCTACTACGGGGTGAGCGAGAAGGAACGTGAGGCGGTCATGAAGATGGTGCGTCCGGAGGAACAGGCCTATACCGTGGTGCCGACACGTGGCGGCAAGCTCCGTATCCACTCCGGGCATGGCAAGGGCGAACGGGAGGAGAATATACGGGTGGCCTCTTATTTCACCGACAAGTATGGCTACGAGATCGACCTGCTGGATAATCCCGACGGGGTGAAATCGGCCGACAGCTACAACCGGACGCTGGGGTACGAGGAGGAATACAAGGTGAACCAAAAGGAACACCCGACAAAGAACTCCATTGACAGGCTGATAAGGGATGCCAAGAAACAGGCCGACCATATCGTGCTGTGGGTGGATTCGGATATCCTTATGGGAGACCTTCGTGATGCGATCGTAGACCGAGTTCGTAGATCTGAGACTATAAAAAGTATAACCATCGTAAAAGAAGGCAAGGATTGTACTTATACAAGAGATGAAATTATTGGCGATGGGTTCAAGATAAAACAGGCAGACTTGAAATAAATCAAACCTGCCTGAGTCGGGGCTCACGGCCTTGCGGCTTAGAACCACCACAAATATACAAACAATTTCGACATGGACAACGATAAATTCATGCAAAACGTCCTGAAGGACATAAAAGTGGAGCTGGACGAGGAATTCGACCGCAATTTCGAGCGGAAAGCCTTCTTCGACCGCCCCTGGGCACCGCTCAGTCCAAACTATAATCCTACCGACGGGAGCATGTTGCTTCGGACAGGGGCACTCCGTCGAAGCCTCACGAGCCGGATCAGTGGGCCGACCTCGCTCACTTATTCCAGCAACGTGAAGTATGCCGGTCTGATGAACGAGGGCGGGACTGTCCGGCAGGACTTCGCCCCCTCTCCGAAGATGCGCCGGTGGGCATGGGCGAACTACCATGAGCTGAAGGAGTCGGGTGACACTGCCGGAGCGGAGAAATACCGCCGTATGGCACTTGCCAAACGCATCAAACGCACCATCACCATCCCCGCCCGCCCCTTCGTGGGCGACCATCCGAGGGTATGGGAAATCGCCGCCGACATTGCCGCCGAGCATACGGCCAAGGCCATCAACGACGAAATGAGGAAATTTCCCAAATACAGAAACCATTAAAATCAAACACGTATGAAACGTATTTTGAACGCCGTCATGCAACGGCTGAAAGAGCAGGTGACCGACCTGCGATACATCGCGGAAGACTGGGGGCAGTTGGATTATTACAACGACGCTCCCCCGGTAAAATTCCCTTGCGCCCTGGTGAGCGTGAGCAACGTCAAATTCGAGTCACAGACAATGGAGAGGCGGTATGCGTCGATGACGATCCTGATCCGTGTGGCGGATGCCCCTTTGGTCTGTGGCACGATGGCCGCCCCGGAAGCCTACCGCGAACGGGCGTTCGCCATTTTCGACGTGATGGATGAGATAGGCCGGTGCCTGTACGCCTTCGGCGGCGAGGAGTTCAATGAGATCGAGCAGCAGTCCATCACGCACTACAGCCGCGAGGACGCGATCCGCGAATATGCCATGACGTTCGACACGGAGTATTGCGTCGAGTACTCAGAATAGGGTAAGCTGGCGGGCGGCGGCACGTTGCCGCTCTTGCGACACGTTCACGCCGATATAGTTCAGGAACGTGCGGTAACACATCGGATAGCCCGGATAGACGTCCCGCCGCCACACCTCCTTGTAGCAACGGTCGCGCCTGCCCGGCTCGTAATGCTCGCGGACGATCTGGCAAACCAAGTCTATGCGCTTCAATGTATTCCTGTGATACCCCATTCCCTAAACAATCTCTACTGCAAAATTAGCACTATTCCGCCACACTATCCCCTCATTCCTGCATAATTATGCAATATAACCTGTATATACCACATCCGTATGCACTTGCAGCCCCACCTTTGCCGCATAATCAATTGACAATGGACAATTAAAAACAAGAACTCCCGGAAGGTTTGAGGCTTCCGGGAGTTCTTGTTCAGTGTCTAATCTTTCTTTTCATTCTCCAATTGTTGCAATCGCTTCAGGTGGTAAACGACCGCCTCGAAGAACTCTAAGCTACGCTTGCTTTGCCGTTTCGCATCCCGGCTTCTCAGGCGGGGTGTCCTTTCCTTGATACACTCAATCGTTCCTTCCGCATCCTTGATGCATTGGGCCACGCTTGGAACCAAGCCCATTGATTTTATAAATTGTTCCATATCCTTCTTACCATTTGATTTTTAAACTTAGATTCTTCAAACTAAAACTTGTCACGTCATATCCCATCACCACCAGCTGTTCTTGGATCGGAGCGATAAGATACGTATCCGAGATGTCCGACTCGACATCGACTTGGTAGCGTCCCTCCTTGGCCGCTTGCTCGATCAGCTTGCTGATGACAGCCAGCTGCTGTTGTATCTCTACCGAATTGCCGTTCGCTATGCGACGGGCCTCTTCTGCTTTTATCATGCTTTTGCCTCCTTATACCTTCGTTCCTCCTCCGCGATCCAGTCGTATATCTCTGGCCAGGTGGGCAGACCGCCGACCTGCTTGTCGTCGATGTAGCAATGGGCGTACACCTTGCGGGTGTCGTCGCCGTAGAGGGCGAGGTTCTGCGGTTCATGGGCATTGATGCGGTCGAAGGGGATGCCTTGCTCCAGGAGCCAGTTCAGGGCCTGCTCCAGCCGTTCGCCCCGGCGACAGGTCCAGAGGATAAGGTAATGGCCGTCGGCCTTCAGCTTGCGCATCACCTCCACGGCGTAGGGTTGCGGGCCGTCGATGTCCGGGAATGTCCCGCGGCACAGGGTACCGTCAAAATCTACTGCTATGATCATCCGTTGCCTCCTTCCTTTTCTACAAGTTCCATTTCGAAGTGCATATTTGTTTTCAAAAACAGGTCTCCTCCTTTACTAAATTCACCGTCCGCACTCACTTCAAGTGTATTTTCTAATAAACATGCACGGGCCATTGCATAATGGGCAATATTTCCCAGTTCTTGCGCGTCCTTTATTTCGTCGATTGCTTTTTTAATTTCTTCTTTCATCTTCTTTTTAATTCTTTCATTATTAATTCTTTCATTTGAACAACGTCGGTTCTTTTGATTCCTTGATATACTCCAGGACGATGTAGTCCAGTTGTTGCGTTGCCCAGTTGATGCCGGGGCGGTGCTTGTAGAGCGACTTGATCAGCCGGCGGCACTCTTCCGGCATGAGGCCGGTGTCGAGCTTCGCCATCGGGAGGTTGATCCGGTCGAGCGTGAGGGTGGCGGCGTGCATGATCTTTGCGTTGCCTTTCCACACGCCTTTCAAGTAGATCTGCTTGATCGCGCCGATGGCGTTCTTCACCGGGTGGTGGAGGCGGATCGTCGTGAAGCAGGTACAGTTCAGTTTGTTGTTGAAGTTCTCTTCAAATTCCAGTCTTTCGTCCATAACTTTATGATATTTACCGTTAGATTGTTTACATGCGAAGCAATAGATCATCCATTTGCCCGAAGTCCTCACCACCCGGCAGGCGGTGTAACGGAAGCCGCAAGGGCAGACGTAGATCCAGAGGCCGGGGGTGAGGGTGGCGGACTTTACTTTTTTCAATTGACAATTGACAGTTGACAATTGACAATTACTTGTCCGGTCACCCTTTGACAATTGACAATTGACAGTTGACAATTGACAATTGCCTGTCCGGTCACCCTTAATTGTCAATTGTCCATTGTCAATTGTCAATTCTTTCAGAGTCTGTTGAACGACGGCTCCAGCTTCTTCCATACGCCGAGATCGGTTTTCTCGTAGAAATAGAAATTGGTGGCGGTGCCTTCCACGAGGTGCGATTCCTTGAAGAGCGTCATGATGGCGGTGTATTCCGGATCGCCGAACTGTTCCTCCAGTTCGTAGAGCTTCGAGATGGATTTGTAGTCGAGATCGCCATACTTGTTGCGCTCCAGGAGCGTCATGGCGAGCTGATACATCGGGTTGTCCTGTCCGTCCTCCTTGCC
>ULRN01033484.1_pt1 | contig 10767 bp, 9 predicted proteins | sample 1955461 | NCBI WGS metagenome assembly ULRN01 (sample SAMEA4835683, study PRJEB28245) | human gut metagenome | biome: gut microbiome; material: fecal sample | place: Denmark | collected 2008 | reverse complement strand
CATAGAGCCTGCCACAAGCCCATTGCCGGGGGAACATGCACGGACTTATTCTCCGCAGCAATGGTCAAGCGTAGCTTCAAGACGGTCAATCAGACTCTGCGGGGCATGCTGCGGGCGCAGATACGCACGCATGGCTGCGATCAATGCCCGTTCACGCTCGTCGCAGCAACGTTCGGGGTCGAAACAATCACCGGAGGCGCTAACGCGCACACTGGTATGCGTCACCCGGGTCACAGTGCCGTCCTCGCTGGTGGCGACAGTGGTGGTATGCCGTTCGATCGATTCACTCATGCGCTGTCCTTCCCTGCCGTGGCATAGCCACGTTCCTTCGCATAGTTGGCAAGTTCTCGTTTCAACTGCGTACGAGCACGATTGAGACGACTCATCACCGTGCCGATCTTCACACCCTGTTCGTCAGCCACCTGCTGGTATGACTTGCCATCAATCGCAGCATCAATGAACACCTGACGGCGTTCCGGCGAAAGCTTGGCGAGCGCCGCCATGATTTCCTCGGGCGCATAGGCATCCAAATATTCCTGTTCCGCGGATTTAAGTTCTTCCGAGGAATGCCCCGAAGCCGAATAAATGTCCCAATCGTCATATTCACCGGTGGAATCGTTAGCCCGCTGCGGTCTGCGTTTGGCTTTGGCATACTGGTTGAAATAGGCATTCCGCTCGATGGTCGTCATCCACGCGGCGAAATTCGTTCCCTCCTGAAAGGAGTCGAACGCCTTGAATCCCCGTTCGAAAGTATCCTGCACCAAATCTTGGGCATCATCGGGATTGTTGGTAAGCTTCATCGCCTGCCGGTACAACGCATCGACCACAGGCATGGCGAGTTTTTCAAAACGCGCCCTTTTACCTGCCGTAGTTTCCGTTCGTACTTCAGTCACAGCTTTATTGTAACCACCCAGACTTCCACATGCCATGCACATAGCTGACGGTAGAATGGCTGTTCGGTATCCGAAGAACAGGGAGAACACGAAATATGGCTTTGACTTTGGCATCAGCAGCACACTTGCTCAGCGAGCATGGATTGTTGCGCGAAATCATCCAAGGAGACGCCTGGACGCTTGACGCGCAAACCATCAACGGATTCGACAAGCCATTCGGTTCAATCACCTATGACACCAGGCAGGTCGTATCTGGCGCGCTCCTGTGCTGCAAAGGCCGTTTCAAAGCGGAATATCTCGATGGCATCGATGATCGTGGACTTGCCGCATACGTTGCGGAAAACGACTTCTCCGCGGCGACGAAAGCTCCGGGACTCATCGTGAATGACGCGCGCAAAGCCATGAGTCTGCTGTCCGCGGCATTTTATGGGTACCCGCAGAACCATCTGAAAATCATCGGCATTACCGGAACCAAGGGAAAAACCACTACCGCCTACCTCACCCAAGCCATGCTCAACGGCTGCTCCTGCGGCAAATGCGCTTTGTTCTCTTCCGCAGACAATTGCCTTGACGGACATACCTATGTCGAGTCCGATTTGACCACACCGGAGTCCATGGATGCGTTCCGTATGATGCGCGAAGCCGCTGATAACGGCATGAAATACCTGGTTATGGAGGTTTCGTCGCAGGCGTACAAAGTCGATCGCGTTTTCGGACTTACTTTTGACGTCGCCGCATTCCTTAATATCAGCCCGGACCATATCAGCCCCATCGAGCATCCGACATTCGAGGATTACTTCCACTGCAAACGGCAGATTGTGAAGAATTGCCGTTCCCTGGTTCTCGGCACGGCATGCGCACATGCCGATCTTATTCGTCAGGATGCTGCAATCGCCGATATTCCCGTCACCACGTTCGCTCTTGGCGAAGCATCGGCCGCGGATGTGACCGCATGGCCGGAATCCGCCGACCATAGCCGTTTCGCCATTGCGGTGGAAGGTGAACAGATCGGCTCGCTCAGCCTGCAATTGGATGGCGATTTCAATTATGCGAACGCCGCCGCGGCCATTGCCATTGCGCATGCCGTTGGATTCGATTTCCACGAAACCGCCGCGAAGGAAGCACTGCGCAATATGGAACCGGTACGTATCGCCGGTCGTATGGAGCATTTCCACGATACGAAGTCGAACACCATCGCCATCGTTGATTATGCGCACAATTATGCTTCCGTAACGGCGTTGCTCGACTATGTCTACCAACGCTACGGCAAGGACGATCCTGAAGTCACGCTGGTCACTGGATCCGCAGGCAATAAAGCGTATGATCGCAGATCGGAAATCGTCCGGGCTGCACAGAATCGCGTCAACCATCTGATTCTCACCTTCGAAGACACGGATGACGAGCCTGTGGAACACGTCTGCCAAGACATGCTCGACAGTGTCACCAATCCTGATCTGGATGCGAGGATCATTCTCGACCGTACGGAAGCAGTGGAGTCGACCGTAGCAATCGACCGCAAGAATCCCAACCGCCTCCATATCATCCTTATCATCGGCAAAGGCAACGAGCGCTGGTTCAAGGACCACGGCAAGCATATTCCCTTCGAAGGCGACGACCACATTGTGGAACGTATTTTTGGGCTTGCCTGACCTGCGGCAACAGCCAACCATCATCGAGTAATCACCAACCATAAGGAACAATCCAACAATCATGATCACTCTTGAATTCACCGACGCAGCCACCATGGAACAGCAGGCTGTGCAGGCGGGTCTTACCCTGCCCATCGAACAGACCGCGGTATGGGCCAAATATCAGAACACCATTGACGGACGTACGCCGTGGGGTGCGTACGTGGTGAAGCAGGACGGCGCTCCAATCGCATTCATCGCGCTCATCGATTACGAAACCCATGGATACCACTATTTGAGGTCCGTTCATGGTCCGGCTTGGCTTGACAAGCCTTCCGCGCAGCTGGAAGCGCAGGTTCGCGACCTGCTTGTCGAGGATGTACGCAAACGCGATAAAAACGTTGTGTTCCTGCGTATCGACTTGTGGGATTTCGAAGGCTCGTTCCCGGTGCTTTCCACCGTTCCTTACAATGAGACCGTGTATGTGGACCTCACCGGTGGCGATGAGGCGGTTCTTGCACGCATGAAGAAACGTGGCCGCCGCGACGTGCGTAAGGCGTTGAGGGAGAGTCCTGCCGCTTGCGCCGATGAGACCGCGCAGGCGATGGCTGATTTCTCCGAATACTACGAGGTTATGGTCGATACCGCCAATCGTGACGGATTCTCCCCCGCTCCGATGAGCGACTATGTCGATATGATCAGCAATCTTGGTCCTGATCATGCGCGCGTATTCGCGGCACGTATCGACGGCAAGGTTGTGGCATGGTCCATCGTCACCATCAACGGCGATCACGCGGTCTATTACTATGCGTGTATGCGTACGGAAATCATGCGCCAGCATGTTCCCGACAAGCTGATTTACGTTATATGCTGCGCACTTGGCGAGCGGGGCTGCACTGTTCTCGATTTGATGGGCATCGGCAACGATTTTGCGCCTTCATTGAAGAGTTTGAACGGATTCAAGACGAAATTCTCCGAGAATATCGTACAGGTTTCGGCAGGTCGTGACATTCCGGTCAAGAAGGCGTTCTACCGTTCGCTCACGTTACTGCAGTCGCTACGTCGCAAACTACGCAAGTAATAATCGCGCCTCACGACGGATAGTGCAAAATATCGTGCAGAGGAGTATGCAGCGAATCGATATCGCTACATACTCCTTTGTATTGCATTACAGGTTGTTGCATCGATGGATCGTCGACAACAACCGACAATCCATCATCGCCATGCAGTATGCGATTACTGCACATCTTCAGAAGATGCAGCATCCGCATGCTCAGTATTGGCAGCATCTTCGGAACCATCAGTATCTTCATCTTCAGCAAGATCCGGACCGACACTGCCGAAATCGTTGATATCGAAATCAGGATTGGCGTCAGATTCGAAATCGAGATCCGCCTCGTCCTGATCCTTACGCGGTTCCGGCTCAACAGCCGCCTGGAAGACACGTTCCGACTTCGGCTTCTTCAAATCGGGATTGACTTTCTCTTCCAGCATGAGACGTGCATCGCCAGCCGTGGTGAAGCTACCGCAAATCAGCACGCCGTGACCATAGCCAACACCAAGCTCATCATCGGCGTCAACCATATTAACAGCCTCCTGAATGGCATCCGGCAGTTCAGGAACACACGTAACCCTTTCCGCACCAAACACGCGTTCAGCAACCGTTTTCAGGTCTTCCGCGGGCATCACACGATCACGCCACGAGTTTTCAGTGACAATCACATGGCTCAGTAATGGTTCGAGCACGCCCAAATACTCTTCGACCTGCTTGTCTCCCATCATGGCGATCACGCCGACGAGCTGCTGGAAATCGTAATTTTCCTCAATCGCGGCACGCAACGATTCTGCCGCATTCACATTATGCCCGCCATCCAGAATGATCGTTGGCGATGTACGAATCTGCTCGATGCGGCCTGGAATCCTCACCGTGCTCAACGCCTCAGCCACAAGATCACCGTCAAGCGCACCGTTGACGGGAATCACCACTTCCGCCGCGCACAGGGCCGCGAGCGCATTATGCGCCTGATGTTCGCCGAATTTGGCGACCGGCACTTCTGCGTACGTGCCATTCGGCGTACGCAGGGTCACAACCTGACCGCCGACTGCCGGAATGCGGGTCACGACTTCCGCTTCGATGCCGTCTCGCACCAGATTGGCATGGTTTTCCGCCGCCGCTTCCTCGATAATCGGCATGACGGCCTCTTCATGCGGTTGACGCCCAATAACCGCGGTGCAGCCCGGCTTGATAATGCCGACTTTTTCGGATGCGATCTGTTCCACGGTATTGCCAAGCCATGCCATATGGTCCATGTCGATCGGTCCGATAATGGCCGCATCGGCATCGAGCACGTTGGTGGCGTCCCAGCGGCCGCCCATACCGACTTCAACGATGGCCACATCGACCGGAGCGTCGGCGAACTTCCAGATGGCCATGGCGGTAAGCACTTCGAAGAAGCTCATTTTTGGCTTGTCGAGTTCTCCCATCTTCATGTCGACCATGGCTACAAGGTCTTTGATTTGATCCCAGGTATCAACGAAATCATCGTCGGAAAGCTGCTGTCCGTCGATGGCGATGCGCTCGTTGACATGTTCAAGATGCGGTGACGTGTACAAACCGGTTCGCATGCCGTAGGCGCGGCAAATCGCCTCGGTCATGCGCGCGGTAGACCCTTTGCCGTTGGTTCCGGTGATGTGAATCACACGGAACGACTGCTCGGGATGTCCCATGATGTCGAGGATCATCTTCATGCGTTGCAGGTCAAGATTGGTGGTATTGCGCTCTGATGGGCGGCTCATGATGTCGCGTTCGACGTCGATCATACTTTCATTGTTGCGATTCGGATGTTCGAATGACATATTCTTTCGGATTCCTCCCCTACCTTGGGATTGCTCACTCAATCTCCCCTATTCTATGTGCTTGCATGAACGTTGCGCGGCGCAAAAAGTTATAGGATGGTTTGCGGTAATTACGTAAGCATGGATAACCATATTCAGGAGATGTGATGAACGAAGTCATTACCGATAAAGACAAGGAGTATGAAGCCATGGAGCAGGCCAGCGCCCCCGGCCCCGATCAGGCGATGAGCGACCGTGTGAACAATCGTTCGCTGCGCCCGCGTTCCGAGGCGTTCAAAGAGTTCATGACCACCGGTTGGGATGATAATGAGCCGGCTATTGAACCGTTGGAGTCTTCCCATTACATTCAGGCTCGTCTTGACACGCTGGGTAAGGCCTTTCCCGGAGAGCGTATTGTGATTCCAGCCGGTCAGCCGAAAGTGCGCAACAATGACTGCGACTATGCGTTCCGTCCGGATACGACGTTTTCGTATTACACCGGTTTGGGTGAAGACTACGAGGCCGGTGCAGTGCTGGTGTTGAATCCGGTTGATCCTGATTCTCCGGAGGCTGCGGCCGGCAAGACGCATGTGCCGGAATTGTTTGTGGCTCCGCGTGCGAACCACTACACACAGGACTTTTTCATGAATGCCCATTATGGAGAATATTGGGTTGGACCTCGTGCCGGCTTGCAGGAGATGACTGCAATGACCGGTATTGAGACCAATGACATTGCACAGCTGTCTGACGCATTGAGCAAGGATGTCGGCTCTGAGGCTGGTGCCGTGCGTGTGCGTGTGATCCGCGAGGCTGATCCGCAGATCACCGAAATGGTGGAGGATATTCGCGAGGCGAACGGTTTCGCCGATCCGGATGGCAATACCGATGCCGATGACAAGCTTCATGAGTTTGCCGCCGAGGCTCGCATGTGCAAGGACGAATATGAGATTCGTGAAATGCGCAAGGCCGTTGCCGCAACCAAGCATGGTTTCGACAATATTCTGCGCAAGCTGCCGTCGTCGCTCGACAAGCCTCGTTCGGAACGTATGTTGGAAGGCGCGTTCAATGCCATTTCCCGTGAGGAAGGCAATGAGGTCGGCTACGATACGATCATCGCTTCCGGCGCTCATGCGCCGATTCTGCATTGGATGCGTAACACCGGTACCGTGGAGTCCGGCGATCTGCTGCTGATTGATGCCGGTGTGGAAGTCAATAGCCTGTATACGGCCGACATCACGCGCACGTTCCCAACCAACGGTAAGTTCACTGATTTCCAAAAAAAGTTGTATCAGGCGGTTTTGGACTCCCAGCAGGCTGGTTTTGAGGCTGCCAAGCCGGGTGCCACGTATTCCGACATTCATCATTCGTGCATGCGTGTGATCGCTGAACGCCTGCACGAATGGGGCATTCTTCCGGTCGATGTCGAGGAGTCGCTTTCTCCGGAAGGACAACAGCATCGACGTTGGCTCGCCTGTGGTGTGGCCCATCATCTTGGTTTGGATGTGCATGATTGCGCTCAGGCACGTTATGAGTCGTATCAGGGCGCTGCAATTCGTCCAGGCATGATTTTCACGATTGAACCGGGTCTGTATTTCCGTGAGGATGATCTGTTGATTCCGCCGGAGTATCGCGGCATCGGCATTCGCGTTGAAGATGATGTACTGATGACTGAGGATGGTCCGGAATGGATTTCCGCCGGCATTCCAAAGCAGATCGATGAAGTCGAAGAGTGGATGTCCAGCATGGCTGCCGAAGGCGCAAAAGTCTGATATGCCAACGCCTGAATTCATTCTCGAGTTACGCAAGAAAGTCGGCCACGACCTCCTGTGGCTGATGGGCGTCTCCGGCTATGTCGAAGACGAGCAGGGTCGTGTACTTCTTGGCAAGCGTTCCGATACCGGCGAATGGGCCATGGTGTATGGCATTAATGAACCCGGCGAAGAGCCTGCCGACACGGTGGCACGTGAAGTCAAAGAAGAGACTGGCGTGGATGTCATCGTCACCGATTTGGTGTCGGTGAAGTCCTCCCATAGGGTACTTACGTATGCGAATGGCGACAACACCATGTATATGGATCACCTGTTTATATGCAGGCCGGATCCAAATGGCAATACCGAACCGTTCGTAGGTGACGAGGAGAGCCTCAACGTAGGCTGGTTCTCCCCCGACGACCTGCCTCAGCCCCTGGCCGACACCACAGTGGAACGCATGGGCTACGTGCGTGAGTACATCAAGAACAAGGCGAACGGCGACGCACACGCGCAATTCTCCTTCAACGGTACGATTCGCTGAACACAGTCACAATTGAATATATACACAAGAGCTGGTGCGACGATCATGAACCGTCACACCAGCTCTTGTGTATGTCAGGAAGCCGCGAAACTCACTCCGACATCAAATTCCTTTGGCGAGCAACTCGTGCAGCTGGGCGCGATGTTCTCGCTGTTCACGCGGATCAGGCACCGGCAGCGATGCCAACAACTTCTGCGTGTAGGGATTCTGCGGGTTATTCATAACCTGATCGGCATCACCATGTTCCACAATCTCGCCCTTATGCATCACCATAATGCAATCGGCCAGCATATCGACCACGGCAAGATCATGGGTGATGAACAGGCATGCGAAACCTATTTCCGCCTGCAGTTTCTTAAACAGCTCCAACACCTTCGCCTGTACCGGCACATCCAATGCAGAATTCGGCTCGTCAGCGATAAGCAGGCTCGGCTTAAGAACCAACGCTCGTGCCAAGGAGGCACGCTGACCGCCAGAAAGCTCATGCGGGAAACGGTTCATATATACCATTTCGAGCAGATCTCCCACATAGTCGCTCGCTTCCGACACAGACGAGTACTTTTTATGCACGATCAATCGACATCCTTTATGACACGCCGAAAGACAGAACTTGCGCCAAGTAATTAACTACGTTAATATATCAACAGGTTCAACGAATGGTCCGTGCACTGGCGCAAGGAGGTGTTATGAGTAATTACAGTGCTCAGCAATCATCGATTTCCGAGAATAATCGATCCCGCATCTTGCAATACCTGTATCACAACGGCATCTGCTCACGTGCGCAAATCGCAAAGGCAGTCGGATTGACTCCTGCGGCAATCACCAAAATCACGGCAAAACTGCTCGCACAGAACATCATCGAAGAAACTGGCGACATGGAAGGCGATAAGAATCGTCGTTCCATCGGGTTGAATCTCAACTGCGGAAAATACCATGTGATTGGCTTGAAATTCGCACGCAGTTTGGTGCAAATCGGTCTGTTCGATCTTAAATGCAACCGTATTTCGCTTACCGATCTTCCGACCGTCAGCGAAGAAAACATCAACGAGACAGTCAAACAGATCCACAACACCATTCGTCACCTCATCGCCAAAGACGAGAAAATCGTGGCAGTCGGCATGGCAGTCCCCGGACCATACCTTGTCGAAGAAGGGCATACCGCACTCGTCTCCTCCATGCAGGGCTGGCGCAAAGTCAATTTCATCAAGGAATTCAGCGAAGCCTTCGACGTACCTGTGTTTGTAGAGCAAGATGCACGCGCAGGCGCCTTGGCACAGTTCCTGTTCAATCCGGAACTGTCCGAAGGATCCCTCGCCTACTATCTGCTCGGCGAAGGCATCGGTCTTGGCATCATCGACAATGGCACGATCTATTACGGTGCCCACGGCACCGCCACCGAAATCGGACACATCTCCGTTGACGTCAACGGCAAACCCTGCGACTGCGGCAATTACGGATGTCTCGAACGTTACTGCTCGGCCAATGCAATCCACGAAATGCTCAACAAGCAACCGTATATCGTTCCCGGATGCGAAACCATGACGCACGCACAGGCATGTGCCGCGCTATTCGCCAAAAACGCTGCCGGAGACGAAGCAACCGCGGAACTTACCTCTGAAATCGCACGATATATCGGATACGGCGCAGTCAACATCATCAACGCATTCAACCCGACGCATATCGTACTTGGAGACATCGTTTCCCAAGCCGGGCAGCCGCTACTTGACGAAGTCAAGCAGGTCGTTCGAGAACGCACCATTCCCGAAGTCAGCTGCAATACCGAAATCACCTTATCCACACTACCCACTGATGCCACCGTCACCGGTGCCGCCGCCGTGGCCATCACCAATTTTCTAGAACATCCTTCGATGTTCTTTGACGTCGCATAGCACGCCACAACCAAAGAAAGGAACACCATGTCCAAGCCAATCGTCATCTCTCTCGGCGAAATCCTATGGGATATGCTCCCCACCGGCAAACGTGCCGGCGGCGCACCCGTCAATTTCGCATATCATGCGTCTCAGAACGGCGCGGAAAGCTTCGCCATCAGCGCGGTCGGCAACGACGAACTGGGCAATGAGCTGCTTGCAGACGCCCACAAGGCCGGCATCAACACGCTGGTGCAGACCAACGAATACCCGACAGGCACGGTTGACGTGGCTCTGACCAACGGCATTCCGGAATACACCATCGTCGAAAACGTGGCATGGGATCACATCAAGCTCACCGACGAGCTCATTGAAGCCGTATCCAAGGCCGACGCCGTCTGCTTCGGCACCCTCGGCCTGCGCTCCCCTGAATCCCACGACACCATCGTCGAGCTGCTCAAGCACACCAAGGAAGGCGCACTGAAGTTCTTCGACATCAACCTGCGCGCCAACTTCTACTCCAATGAACTCATCGAAGAGCTGCTCAGCTACGCGAACATCTTCAAGATCAACGACGAAGAGCTGATCATGATGCGCGACATGTTCTCCATTCCTGCGTGCAATGACGAAGAGGCATGCAAGTGGTTCATCGACCGCTTCAACCTCGAGTACATCATTCTGACCGGCGGTGCCACGTTCAGTACTATCACCACCAAGGATGGCGAGATTTCCACCCTGCGGACCCCGCATGTCGAGGTTGCAGATACCGTCGGTGCCGGTGATTCCTTCTCCGGCTCCTTCACCGGCAAGCTGCTGACCGGTGCTCCGCTCAAGGAAGCCCATCGTGCCGCCGTGAACACCGCGGCCTACGTGTGCACCAAGGAAGGCGGCTGGCCGACCTACCCGGCGGAAGGCGTTCCGGATTATCTCGCCGAAGCCGGTAAGTAATCCCAGTTTTTCCTTTCATCATCACCAACGAGGCCATGTCTGCCATCATGGCCTCGTTTTTCATACTCATATTCAATCCGCAACTGGTGCAATCTCGGACTCCTATGCCCGCCCATGGTTCAGCTGGGCCAATATGATGTTATGCGAATTGGTCATGGATTATTTCGACATTCGGGTCAGGCAGTAAGCCCATGTTCCGACTTCGCTCACAGCACAAGAAAAGCAGTATATGATTTGCGATTATTGACATTCCGTGATATCTTGAAAAGTCCGGCCTTGTACCGGATGTTTGATAATTCAAGA
>ULRN01037594.1_pt1 | contig 10786 bp, 7 predicted proteins | sample 1955461 | NCBI WGS metagenome assembly ULRN01 (sample SAMEA4835683, study PRJEB28245) | human gut metagenome | biome: gut microbiome; material: fecal sample | place: Denmark | collected 2008 | reverse complement strand
GCTTTGGAGGCCGGCAGCGAATATTTCCTTAATTTGTCGGCCCGGTTGAAAAAAGATTGCAACTGGGCGAATGCCGGACACGAAGTGGCTTCCGAACAATATTCGCTGACCGGAAAGGTTGCGGTCGCTCCTGTCGACATGGCTTTCAACGACACGCTGAAAGTGGAAGAAGAAAAAGAGCAGACCGGGTTCCGCGCTCCGGGATTTTTCATTGCTTTCAATCCGGAGACAGGCAAGATGGTTTCTCTGCGCTATGCCGGTACGGATATGATCTATAATAAGGAAGGTCTCGATTTCAACTGGTTCCGTGCAATGGACAATGACAAGCGGGATTACTTGCCGACCACCGTCAAGAAGCTGTCATTCGACTGGAAGCAGTCTGCCGACAAAAAGTCGGTCATCGTTACCACAAGCCTGGAGGCGACCGTAGGAAACGGAGACAAAAAGGTGGTACTGCCATTCGACGTCACCTATACGGTCTATGCCAACGGCACGGTCGATGTGGATGCGACTTTCAAAACCGGCGACGACTTCAACCTGCCTCGTCTCGGTCTCCAGGTTGCTTTGAATCCAAGATTGGAACAGGTGGAATGGTACGGACGCGGCCCGATCGAAAACTATTGGGACCGCAAAAATGCAGCCTATGTCGGCCTGTACAAGAACACCGTGACCGGAATGGAAGAAGCCTACGTGCGTGCCCAGTCGATGGGTAACCGCGACGATGTACGCTGGCTGACACTGAAAAGCCTCGACAACCAAGGTATCCGCATCACGTCTAAAGACCACCTGAACTTCAGTGCGCTCCATTTCACCGATCCGGAACTGTGGGGACTGACCTACGGACACGACCTCGACAATATCCGCCGTGCGGAAGTGATCCTTAGCCTCGACTGCATCCAGCGTGGCATCGGAAACGGCAGTTGCGGTCCAGGCCCGCGCCCGCATTATGAGATTGAAAAGAACAAAAACTATAGCTACTCGTTCCGTATAGAGAACGCGAAATAACCTGTCCGAAGCGGGTGTGCATTCTATGTTTTTACTTGCATGAAAACATAGAATACACACCCGCTTCTCTTGTTAAAAACCATTGTGTAAGCCGATCCGCCACTTCTCTCCCCAAATCAACTTACAATCATAAACATAAAACCCGCTATAACATTACGAAATATAATACAAAACCCACCTGTTTATAACAATCCGTCACAAACAATATATTTTTCGTACATCCAGACACAATTTTAGCAACTAATATATCAAAAAGTCGTATATTTGCACTGTAACAAAACAAAAAGATACAATAAACAAATTATAACAAGTAAAATGACAAAACCAATCAAATTCACAAAGATGCACGGAGCCGGAAACGATTATATATACGTGAACACAATGGCTTTTCCGATTCAAAACCCGGAAGAACTTGCCATCAGATTGAGTGCGCCTCATACCGGAATCGGCTCGGACGGATTGGTTCTGATCGGTTCTTCAAAGATAGCCGACTTCAGCATGCGTATTTTCAATGCAGACGGCTCCGAAGCCATGATGTGCGGGAATGCCTCCCGTTGCATTGGCAAATATGTATATGACAAGGGGTTGACAGACAAAAAGATCGTTACGCTGGAAACACTATCCGGCATCAAGGAATTGCAATTGTCCACCCGGCAACTTTCCGGTTCCCGCGAAGAGGTAACCGAAGTGACGGTCGACATGGGCTGTCCGGCTGTAGGCGAAACGGCACTTGAAATAGAAGCCGGAGGCAATTTTTATACAGGAACGGTCGTCTCGATGGGGAACCCGCATCTCGTCATTTTCGTCGAAGATATTACGAATATAAATCTGCCGGTCATCGGACCTTTATTGGAATGCCATCCGCTATTCCCGAACCGTACAAATGTAGAATTTGTTCAAGTGCTAAGCACCGACGAAGTACGGATGAGGGTTTGGGAACGCGGCTCCGGCATCACGATGGCTTGCGGAACCGGAGCTTGTGCGACAGCCGTAGCAGGCGCAGTACGTGGGAAAACCGGACGGAAAACCAAAGTCATCATGGATGGAGGCCCCCTCACCATCCGTTGGGACGAAAGTTCCGGACATGTCTATATGACCGGTGGAGCGGTCAAAGTATTCGAAGGGGAACTGGAAATATAAACACAACAAAAAACGATTGATTGAGTATGGCACTGATTAATGAGCATTTCCTAAAGCTACAAAACAATTACCTGTTCTCGGACATTGCAAAGAAGGTAAACAGTTTTAAGGTTACACATCCGAAAGAGAGGATTATCCGCATGGGTATCGGCGATGTGACACAACCGTTAGCCCCAGCCGTCATCGAAGCCATGCATAAGGCGGTCGATGAAATGGCAAGCAAGGATACATTCCACGGATACGGCCCCGAACAAGGCTATCCTTTTCTGATAGATGCCATCATCAAAAACGATTACGCCAGCCGCGGCATCTTCCTCGAACCCGCCGAAGTGTTCGTGAGCGACGGTGCGAAAAGCGACTGCGGAAACATAGGCGATATGCTTCGCCACGACAACAGCATCGGTGTGACAGACCCGGTCTATCCGGTATATATCGACTCGAACGTGATGAGCGGACGGACCGGCATACTGGAAGACGGCAAATGGAGCGACGTGGTCTACATTCCCTGTACGGAAGCCAACAACTTCGTCCCCGACCTGCCCAGCCGACGCGTAGACATCATTTATCTCTGCTACCCGAACAACCCGACCGGGACGACGCTTACGAAAGATGAACTGAAGAAATGGGTGAACTATGCCCTTGCCAATGACTGCCTGATCATGTACGACTCAGCTTACGAGGCCTACATCCAAGACCCCAACATTCCTCATTCTATCTATGAGATCAAGGGAGCGAAGAAGGTGGCGATCGAATTCCGCAGCTTCTCCAAGACAGCCGGTTTCACCGGTGTGCGGTGCGGTTACACGGTTGTTCCCAAAGAGTTGAACGCTTTCACCCTGGCAGGCGAACGGGTTCCGTTGAACCGGATGTGGAACCGCCGCCAGTGCACAAAGTTCAACGGTACGAGCTACATCACCCAGCGAGGCGCCGAAGCGGTATACAGTCCGGAGGGCAAAGCACAGATCAAGAAAACGATCGATTATTATATGACCAACGCCCGTATCATGCGGGAAAGCCTCCAGAGCTGCGGTTTGAAAGTGTATGGCGGCGAAAACGCCCCTTACATCTGGTTGAAAACACCGAACAACCTCTCTTCCTGGAAGTTTTTTGACAAGCTGCTTTACGAAGTCAACATAGTAGGGACTCCCGGTGTGGGGTTCGGACCCAGCGGCGAGGGTTTTCTCCGCCTCACTGCTTTCGGAGACAGAGACGACACGTTGGAGGCCATGGCCAGAATAAAAAAATGGCTGATCTGAGCGAACGAAGGACATTTAGGTTATCATAAAAAAAGAAAAAGGATTGTATAGAAAAGTCCGTCCAGTTTATTGATTTTATAGAATGTTATACCGCAACCATCCCCAACTGAAGCGACGGACATTCTATACACCTTTTCCCAAAATATTAATCGGGTGAGATTTCACCCCAACTCTTTAAGGTTATGAAAAAGATTGAAGCAATTATTCGCAAGACCAAGTTCGAAGAGGTGAAAGAGGCACTTCTCGAAGCCGACATCGAATGGTTTTCGTACTACGACGTGAGAGGGGTCGGTAAAGCACGGCAAGGACGTATCTACCGTGGTGTCGTATATGACACAAGCTACATCGAACGTACGCTGATCTCCATTGTCGTCCGTGACAAGAATGTGGAGAAGACCTTACAGGCCATCATCAAAGCCGCTCAAACGGGCGAGATAGGCGACGGGCGCATCTTTGTCATTCCGGTTGAAGATTCCATCCGTATCCGCACGGGGGAACGCGGTGATATAGCACTCTACAATGCGGAGCAGGAAAAATAAATAATATGCCAAACCACTATCTTACCCATTGGCATATTGGCTAATCAATCAATTAAACAATCATTCACAATGGATACTACATATACAATAACAGACTTAGCCCTATCACTCGATACCGTGTGGATGCTACTTGCAGCCATGTTAGTTTTTTTCATGCAGCCAGGATTCGCTCTCGTAGAAGCCGGCTTTACCCGGACCAAGAATACGGCGAATATATTGATGAAGAACCTGCTCGATTTCATGTTGGGATCATTGCTGTTCTGGTCCGTCGGTTTCGGCATCATGTTCGGAGCCGGCAGTTTCATCGGGACGCCCAACCTGTTCAACCTGAACTTCTATCACTCTCAACTTCCGGTCGAAGGGTTCCTGATCTTCCAGACGGTATTCTGCGCGACAGCTGCCACAATCGTTTCCGGTGCGATGGCTGAACGGACCAAATTCTCCATGTATCTGGCCTATACCATCCTGATCAGCTTGCTGATTTATCCCGTCAGCGGTCACTGGACCTGGGGAGGCGGCTGGCTGATGAACAGCGAAGAGGGCAGTTTTATGATGAACACGTTCGGGACGACTTTCCACGATTTTGCCGGTTCCACAGTCGTCCACTCCGTAGGCGGATGGGTAGCTCTGGTAGGTGCAGCCATCATCGGGCCGCGTATCGGCAAATACGGAAAAGACAAGAAATCGCGGGCCATTCCCGGACATAGCCTGACATTGGCCTGCCTCGGTGTGTTCATCCTGTGGTTCGGTTGGTTCGGGTTCAACCCCGGTTCGCAATTGGCTGCTTCGGGCGAAGGCAACCGCATGGCGATCTCCCACGTATTCCTGACAACCAACTTAGCTGCCTGCGCCGGGGGGTTCCTTTCGCTGGTCGTAGCTTGGATCAAATATAAGAAACCCTCTCTTTCATTAACGCTGAACGGGGTCTTGGCCGGGCTGGTCGGCATCACTGCTGGTTGTGACGTGGTGTCTCCGTTAGGGGCCGTGATCATCGGCGCCATTTGCGGTACGATCATGATTTATGCGGTCGAGTTTATCGACCACGTCCTAAAAATCGACGATCCGGTCGGTGCCTCTTCCGTACATGGTGTCTGCGGATGCCTCGGTACGATCCTGGCTGGATTGTTTGCCACGGAAGAAGGGCTTTTCTACAGCGGAAGTGTGAACTTCCTGCTGGCACAGGTGTTCGGTGCGGCAGTCGTCGGTTGCTGGGCAGCCACAATGGGTTTCGTGGTATTCAAGGGCCTGGACATCATACACGGACTGCGTGTTCCGGCACGTGTGGAAGAAGAAGGGCTGGACATCTACGAGCATGGCGAAACGGCCTACAACAGCTAAACGGCAGTCCGGCTAAAAAGCGATTTGCAATCAACAATATAAAATAAACAAGATTTCCAATCATCGGGAAGTAATCACATTAAATCATTATATCTATGTCAAAGTTAAGATTCAGAGTAGTAGAGACAGCCTTCAAGAAACAGGCTGCAGAAGTACCGGCTCCGGCCGAACGTCCATCCGACTATTTCGGGCAGAACGTATTCAACCGGGCGAAGATGTTCAAATACCTCACTGAAAAAGCGTATGAACGGATCACGGACTGCATCGACAACGGTACTCCGCTCGACCGCGAAACTGCCGACGCCGTAGCCGCCGGCATGAAGAAGTGGGCGATCGAAATGGGTGCCACCCACTACACGCACTGGTTCCACCCGTTGACCGAAGGAACGGCCGAGAAGCACGATGCTTTCGTCGAACACGACGGCAAAGGCGGCATGGTCGAAGAGTTTTCCGGCAAGCTGTTGATCCAGCAGGAACCGGATGCATCCAGTTTTCCGAACGGTGGTATCCGAAACACATTCGAAGCACGCGGTTATTCTGCCTGGGACCCCTCCTCTCCTGCTTTTATCGTAGGCGATACGCTCTGCATCCCGACTGTCTTCATTGCTTATACCGGCGAATCACTGGACTACAAAGCACCGCTGCTGAAAGCCCTCGAAGCCGTCAACAAAGCTGCCGTAGATGTTTGCCACTACTTCAACCCGGATGTTAAGAAGGTGTATGCCTACCTGGGTTGGGAACAGGAATACTTTCTGGTCGATGAAGGTTTGTATGCCGCACGCCCCGATCTGTTGCTGACAGGCCGTACGTTGATGGGACACGAAAGTTCGAAGAACCAGCAGTTGGAAGACCACTACTTCGGCGCCATTCCGACCCGCGTCCTGGAATTCATGAAAGACCTGGAGATCGAAGCGCTCAAATTAGGCATTCCTTTGAAAACGCGCCACAACGAAGTAGCCCCGAACCAGTTCGAGCTGGCTCCTATTTTCGAAGAATGCAACTTGGCAAACGACCACAACCTGCTCGTAATGGCCCTCATGCGCAAGATCAGCCGTAAGCACGGCTTCCGCGTCCTGCTGCACGAAAAGCCGTTCAAGGGCGTAAACGGTTCCGGCAAACATAACAACTGGTCGCTCGGAACCGACACGGGCATCCTCCTGATGGCTCCGGGCAAGACACCGGAAGAGAACCTCCGCTTCATCACCTTCATCGTCAACGTGCTGATGGCTGTCTACCACCACAACGGATTGCTGAAAGCCAGCATTTCGAGTGCCACCAATGCCCATCGTTTAGGAGCCAACGAGGCACCTCCAGCAATCATCTCCAGCTTCCTCGGCACGCAGTTGTCGAAAGTCCTGGAGCATCTCGAAAAAAGCGAACCGGAAGACCTGATGTTGGCAGGTAAACAGGGCATGAAGCTCGACATCGCCCGCATCCCCGAACTGCTGATCGACAATACGGACCGTAACCGTACCTCGCCTTTCGCCTTCACCGGCAACCGTTTCGAATTCCGTGCCGTAGGCTCCGAAGCCAACTGTGCTTCCGCCATGCTTGCCCTGAACGCTGCCGTAGCCGAACAGTTGAAGACCTTCAAAGCCGAAGTAGATGCAAAAATCGCCGATGGCAAGGAGACATTCGCTGCCATACTCGAAGTGCTCCGCAAAGACATCAAGGAATGCAAGGCAATCCATTTCGACGGCAACGGCTACAGCGACGAATGGAAAGCCGAAGCTGCCCGTCGCGGACTGGACTGCGAGACAAGCGTACCGGTAATCTTCGACAACTACCTGAAAGAAAGCAGTGTACGAATGTTCGAATCGACCGGTGTCATGACACGCAAGGAACTGGAAGCTCGTAACGAAGTCAAATGGGAAACCTACACGAAGAAGATACAGATCGAAGCCCGCGTACTCGGCGACCTGGCGATGAACCACATCATCCCGACCGCCACCAAATACCAGACTTCTCTGATCGACAACGTCTACAAGATGAAAGACCTTTTCCCTGCCGACAAGGCGTCCGTCCTTTCATCCCGCAATCTGGAGATCATCGAAGACATCGCCAACCGGACCAACTTCATCAAAGAGAAGGTAGACGAAATGGTGGAAGCTCGCAAAGTTGCCAACAAGATCGAGAGCGAACGCGAAAAGGCAATCGCTTACCACGACAAGATCGTCCCGATGCTGGAAGCCATCCGCTACCACATCGACAAATTAGAGTTGGTTGTCGACGACCAGATCTGGACATTGCCGAAGTACAGGGAATTATTATTCATCAGATAGTTTTTTGTTGATTGTTTTGTGTTTGCAAGGGAAGCATGCTGTGAAGTATGGCTTCCCTTCTTTTTTTATTACAAAGGAATTGCATACCTTTGGAGCATAATTTAACAAGAAAGGAGTCTACGTCATGACGGCAATGGAATTACAACAATGGAAACAGAACATTATCCACGATTATCTGGAAAAGATAGATGATCTGCTATCCCCACTCGCTTTCAATATAGACGAAGCAAATGCAGAAATCGATATTGCTGAAAAAGAACTAAGCGAAGGCAAAGGCATCAAAGAAACAGAAATGCATCAATTCTTTGAAGAATGGAAAAAGAAATTGAAATAATCTGGGCACCTCGTGCACAAAAACAAGCTGATTTAGCCATCACCTATTGCCTGACACAATTTGGGAGAACTATCGCTCGAAAATTTGTAAACAAGCTCGAAAAAGATAATTTACGTATCAAAAACAATCCTTTTATCGGAGCTGTGGAACCAGCTTTTGACAATAGGACGAAACAATATCGTTCTTTGATTGAAGGATATTACAAAATTATTTATACCATAGAAAATGATTATCTTATACAAGTCGTTTTATTATGGGATTGCCGTCAGGATCCGAACAAACTCAAACAATCAATAAGACAAATATAAACGAATATGAACTACGGATTTGTAAAAGTTGCCGCCGCCGTGCCGCATGTACAGGTTGCGGATTGTTTTTATAATATAGACAAAATAGAAGATCTGATGCGAGAGGCATCGGAAAAAGGCGTACAGATAATCGCTTTCCCCGAACTGTCCGTCACTGCCTACACCTGCCTCGACCTGTTTGCCCAGCAGACGCTGGTCAATGGCGCAGAAGCAGCGTTGATCCAGTTGATCAACAACACGGCAGACCTGGATATCCTGACCATCGTCGGCGTTCCGCTCCGGACGGAAAACCGGCTGATCAATGCCGCCGTTGTTTTCCAGAAAGGAGTCATACGGGGTGTCGTCCCTAAAACATACTTGCCTAACTATAAAGAATTCCAGGAACAACGCTGGTTCACTTCCGCTACGGAACTTCGGGAATCGACGATTTCCATCGGAAAAGAAGAATATCCGCTCGGCAGCCGTCTGCTGTTCCGTTCGGGACGGCTCTCGGTCGGCATCGAGATATGCGAAGACCTTTGGGTTCCCGTCCCTCCCAGTTCGCTATTGGCAATGGAAGGAGCCAACATCATCTTCAACCTGTCTGCCAGCAACGAGCTGATCGGCAAACACGCCTACCTGCGTTCGCTGATCTGCCAGCAGTCCGCCCGCTGCATGGCCGGCTACGTCTATGCTTCCTCCGGCTTCGGCGAATCGAGTACCGACCTGGTCTTTGCCGGTAACGGGATCATTGCCGAAAACGGGAACCTGCTTGCCGAATCTCCCCGCTTCACGATGGAAGAACAGCTCGTCATCAGCGAGATCGATATAGAAACATTGCAGAACGACCGGCAGGTAAACACCAGCTTCATGTACGGGGCGTCGGGCCTGCTGAAGGAAAAGGCACAGGCCGTAGACTTCCAGCTCCGGACTCCGAACGGATTCAGCCTGACACGTCCGGTCGATCCGCACCCGTTCACCCCCTCGGGAGACGCCTTGAAGGAACGCTGTGAAGAGATATTCCACATACAGGTTGCCGGCCTTGCCAAACGCCTTGTCCATACACACGCCCAAACGGCTGTCGTCGGTATTTCGGGCGGCCTGGACTCCACACTGGCTTTGCTCGTGACCGTCATGACCTTCGATGCCCTGAAGATGCCTCGCGAACAGATCATCGGCCTCACGATGCCCGGTTTCGGCACGACCGACCGCACCTACACCAATGCCTGCGACCTCATCCGCTCTCTCGGTGTCACTCTGAAAGAGATCTCGATCAAGGAAGCCTGCCTGCAGCATTTCCACGACATCGGCCACGATCCGTCCGTCCACGACGTGACCTACGAAAACAGCCAGGCACGCGAACGTACCCAACTGCTGATGGATATCGCCAACCGGAAGAACGGTCTCGTCATCGGCACCGGCGACCTCTCCGAACTGGCACTCGGCTGGGCGACCTACAACGGCGACCACATGTCGATGTACGGCGTGAACGGAAGCATTCCCAAAACATTGGTCAAATATCTGGTCGAATGGGTTGCCAACAACAAGGTGGACAACGCTTCCCGCCTCACCTTGCTGGATATCGTCGACACGCCGATCAGCCCCGAACTGATCCCGGCAGACGAAAACGGCAACATCAAACAAAAGACAGAGGACCTGGTCGGCCCGTACGAACTGCACGACTTTTTCCTCTACCATTTCCTGCGTTTCGGCTCCCATCCGTCCAAGATATTTTTCCTGGCACAGAATGCGTTTGCCGGCATCTACGACAAGGCTACGATCAAGAAATGGCTCTACACCTTCTTCCGCCGCTTCTTCCAACAACAATTCAAGCGCAGTTGCCTGCCGGACGGTCCCAAAGTCGGCTCCGTCAGCCTCTCGCCACGTGGAGACTGGCGCATGCCGAGCGATGCGATGTCGCAGCTTTGGCTGGAAGAGATAGAGAATATCCCTGTCTGATTGCCCGCAAAGATACGAACCAAGAAAAAACCAGAGTCGATTAGAGTCGATTAGCGTCGAATAGAGTCGATTAAAATGACTACAAAAACGTTTTTTACTGTTTTTCATTATTTTATTGACTGTTATGTCTGTTTGTAAATAGCCAATAAGATAATGAAAAACAGCAAATTGCAACAGCAAACAGACAGAGATTGTCCACTCGCCATGTCCGTTCCCTATATATATAATAACTAAGTATTCTCTTATAACTAATTATAAAACGGGATTTTTTCAATTTTTTGGAAAAATGACAAATGCAGAACTTCGAAAAAGTCCGCCCAACACCTAAAAGACCGACACACCAGCCTTTCCTTCAAAACATAGGTGTTTTGAAAGGGAAACATAGGTGTTTTGGATTCAAAACACCTATGTTTCGCACCACGGAGCAACGGGCTCTATATCCGAAAACAATCCGCAATCAGGAGAAAAAATCCATAAATGTAAAATTAATCGACTCTATTCGACTCTAATCGACGCTAATCGACTCTAATCGACTCTGCGTTTTCATATAGCCATATATTTGCAGGGTAATCGATTCACAAACGTTCTTTGAAATATTGGATCAATCCGAAATCTTTACATAGCCACCCGGTTCCACAAAAAAAGA
>ULRN01034591.1_pt1 | contig 10806 bp, 10 predicted proteins | sample 1955461 | NCBI WGS metagenome assembly ULRN01 (sample SAMEA4835683, study PRJEB28245) | human gut metagenome | biome: gut microbiome; material: fecal sample | place: Denmark | collected 2008 | reverse complement strand
AGCGTGCAACTCATTGAGCTGCACGCTTTTGCTTATTGTTTATTATCTGTTCCCTTATCGGAATCATTTCACTTCCTCAAAGTCAGCATCCTGAACATTATCCCCGTGCTTGCTATTATCTTGCTGACCAGCACCACCGTTCATATCAGGACCAGCCTGTGCGCCACCTTGTGCACCACCCTGTGCGTACATTTCAGCACTTGCAGCCTGGAAGGCAGTATTGATCTCTGCCATAGCAGTATCAATAGCAGCCAAGTCCTGTGCTTTGTGAGCATCTTTCAATTTCTGCAAAGCAGCTTCAATCGGAGCTTTCTTATCAGCAGGCAACTTATCACCTAATTCCTTCAACTGATTTTCAGTCTGGAAGATTACGCTGTCAGCCTGGTTCAGCTTATCGATTTTTTCACGTTCTTTCTTATCTGCTTCAGCATTAGCTTCAGCTTCAGCCTTCATCTTTTCGATTTCTTCCTTGCTCAAACCGCTGGATGCTTCGATACGGATAGCTTGTTCTTTACCGGTAGCCTTATCTTTAGCAGATACTTTCAAGATACCGTTCGCATCGATATCGAATGTAACCTCAATTTGAGGAACACCACGACGAGCCGGAGCAATACCTGACAGATTGAACTGACCGATTGATTTATTCTGAGCAGCCATCGGACGTTCTCCCTGCAATACATGAATCGTAACTTCACTTTGATTATCAGCAGCAGTAGAGAATGTTTCACTCTTACGAGCCGGAATGGTAGTGTTAGCGTCGATCAACTTAGTCATTACACCACCCAGTGTTTCAATACCCATTGACAACGGAGTAACATCCAACAATACTACACCTTTGATTTCGTCTGTCAAAACAGCACCCTGCACAGCAGCACCAATAGCTACTACCTCATCCGGATTCACACCTTTAGAAGGAGCCTTGCCGAAGAAATCTTCTACCAACTTCTGAACAGCCGGAATACGTGAAGAACCACCAACAAGGATTACTTCATCAATATCAGCATTGTTCAAACCTGCATCGCTCATTGCTTTCTTACATGGTTCAAGACAAGCCTGGATCAATTCGTGAGCCAGAGATTCGAATTTTGCACGAGTCAAAGTCTTCACCAAGTGCTTAGGCACACCACCTACCGGCATGATATACGGCAAGTTGATTTCTGTACTTGTAGAAGAAGAAAGTTCAATCTTAGCTTTTTCAGCAGCTTCTTTCAGACGTTGCAAAGCCATCGGATCCTGAGTCAAGTCAGCACCTTCATCGTTTTTGAATTCCTGTACCAACCAGTTGATGATTACCTGGTCGAAGTCGTCACCACCAAGGTGAGTATCACCGTTTGTAGAAAGTACTTCAAATACACCACCACCAAATTCGAGGATAGAGATATCGAATGTACCACCACCAAGGTCGAATACAGCAATCTTCATATCTTTGTGAGCCTTATCCAGACCGTAAGCAAGAGCTGCGGCTGTCGGTTCGTTTACAATACGTTTTACTTCCAGACCGGCAATCTGTCCGGCTTCTTTTGTAGCCTGACGTTGAGAGTCGGAGAAATAAGCAGGAACGGTGATGACTGCTTCTGTTACTTCCTGTCCAAGGTAGTCTTCGGCAGTCTTCTTCATTTTCTGAAGAATCATTGCAGAGATTTCCTGCGGAGTATACAGACGTCCGTCGATGTCAACACGCGGAGTGTTGTTGTCACCTTTCACTACTTTATAAGGAACACGAGTCACTTCTTTTTGTACCTGATCCCAATTTTCACCCATGAAACGTTTGATAGAGAAGATTGTACGTGTAGGGTTCGTAATAGCCTGACGTTTTGCAGGATCACCCACTTTACGTTCGCCACCATCAACGAAAGCGACAACAGAAGGAGTTGTACGCTTACCTTCACTGTTTGCAATTACTACAGGTTCGTTACCTTCGAATACGGCAACACAAGAGTTTGTAGTTCCTAAGTCAATACCAATAATTTTTCCCATGATCGTTATTTTTTTATTTATTATTTATTCAATGATTTCTTTTTGTCCGGTTGTTTCTCTGCTCTTATCAGGGAGCTTCGCCGCGAACGGACGCTTATTAAAAAGCAAACCGTGTGCCAAAAGGAAATTATACGAATGCATGACATAATATCTGCCAAAAAGACAGTTTTAATAAATAAACACTGCTGACATAGTCATATTCAAAGCTAATCAGCAACTGTTTCTTTAAACAAATACAGGCGGCTCTGGTTCGATAAAGGAAAAAAAATATGCCTGTATCGTCAAGTGCGACACAGGCATATCTATTATATATAACTCTTATCTATTACTTTTCCAACACGACGACCAATGCACCGTTTGCATCATACAAACCAATGCCACCACCAGACAACACATCGAATGATTTCACTTCATTGATAGCTTTCAGCACCTTACCTTCCGTTTCCATATCAGGACAAGCCATCATTGTGCTTGCTACTCCCGGGAAAGAAATAGATTTGGCATTACTTGTACTGGTTTCAAAACCACCATTAATCAAATTACATCCGGCATTGCCATGAATGGTCTTTTTCTTCACATCAAAAGCAATGAAAGGTTGTTTTTCCATACCGGAAGGAATTGCTTCACCATTCACTTCTTTAATTTTCCATTCTCCATTCAAAACTGAAAGTTTCACATCAGCCTCCTTCTTTTGTAGAACGACAACCGGACGGTTGGACGAATTGCAAAGATACATCTTATCTTTACCTGCCTTCTTGTATCCTTTTACTTGCGCAAAAGCATTCAATACATTATTTTCAGTAGTCATATCCGGACACATCATTCGGGTACTAGCCATCCCTGTAAGTTCAAGGCTTCCCGGCTTCGCATTTACATCGAAACTGCCCATCATACGATTACATCCGCTATTGCCGGACACACGACCGGTCGCTGTATCAAAAGCAATAAAAGGAAGGGTTCTACTTTCGCCCGGAGCAATTTTCGAGCCGTTGACTTCTATAATATTCCATTCACCATTGATAGATGACAGGGGGATTGCCTTCTCAACCGAACGGCACGAAGACATTGCAAGTGCTGCACCAGCCATGCAAATTGAAACAAATACTTTCTTCATATTGTTATAACGTTTAAGTTAAATCGGGGGCAAAGATATCAAAAAGATTGGAAAATAACATCCAATACAACATAAAATATATACATTTGCCAGTAGATATACAACAAACGAACAATTTACATAGTTCACTTAAAGTAAACAAATATGAGAATAATTGTCCTGTCTTTAATTCTATTCTGTTGTGGCACGTGTCCTATCACAGCTCAAAGTGATTACATTGTCACTACTCCTTCCACGCAGGAAATCCCTGTAGGTGAAGAAGAACAATTCATCAAGAATAACTTTCCACTGCAACCGCTGTGTAAATGGACACCCGGACTGAAGTTTATGTTTGTTCCTTCTACACGGAACATGTTCCTTCCTACTCTTTCCAGCTACGACACCGACAAAGGAATAGACAACAGCCTGCTGAAGCACAAGATTCTCACTTTCACGGGAACAGAAGAGAAGGCCCAAAATATATCAACCGGGACTAACTATTCCACTCGCTTCGTATTCGAATGTGAGGGAGAAAAATATTATTATGATATCAAGAACATGAGGCTGGACGAGATTTGCGAGAAAGCTCCCCGTGCCGGTATCAATGGATTGGTTTATCTGAAAGATGTAGATACTGCCAAAGAGTTGTTAATAGGAAAAACAGTCTATATACAATCTGAAAGTGCCCGGGTAGACGATGCCAACAATTATTCCGGCTATCGGGATATAGCAATTCCTGTCAATACGGAAGCTACAATTACCGCTATTGGAGTCGGCAGTCAGGCATATCCAGTGAAAATCGTATTCAAAGATACACAGGGACATTCTTATTATCTGGAAGTCGCTCTCTCGCGAACGAACTCCGGCATGGACCTGAATGATTTTCAAGGCGAAAAGAGAATGAAATATTTTTCAAATGTATTCAGTTTCACTAACAAGAGTCTGGGTACTATTGAAAGCCTGAAAAATAAATACTTGGGAATGACCGTTTATCCTAAAAAGATGCTGCCAGCCAAAAGAATCGTATCTTTTGAAGATAAGCAGACCGCATCACGTGTTCATTTGCCCCGATATACGGTTCTGCAAATAAAAGAGATTAAATTATCTCCTCCCGGTAGCCTGGCTACCCTGTCATTAACGGACAGGGACGGGGCAATCTATGAATTGGAAACAGATCTGAAATATGACGTGATTGTCAAAAATGATAATTATATCGAGGACTTTTTCGGATTCGAGGATATACATAAAAAATATCCGGGAATTACAGAAAGCCGTTGGCAGATTATATCCCGGGGAGATTTGGAGGCAGGGATGAGTACAGTAGAATGTCGTTTATCCATTGGTGATCCGATAGAAATCGAGCTGAAAAAAGACAGTCGTTTCGAAACTTGGTTCTACAATGGCAAAACGCTGGAATTCGAAAACGGAACCTTGCAACGTTACAAATAAAAAGGAGTAGCTGCGCAATGATTATCTGAAAATAATCACGTATATTTGCCAAACCAATAAATCATAAATTATAATTCATTAAATACAGAAATGGGTAGAGTTCTTATTATTGGTGCAGGCGGTGTTGGCACTGTCGTTGCACACAAAGTGGCACAAAATGCCGATGTATTTACAGATATCATGATTGCCAGTCGTACGAAAGAGAAATGCGATAAAATCGTCGAGGCAATAGGTAACCCCAATATAAAAACAGCTAAAGTTGACGCAGACAATGTAGAGGAGCTGGTAGCCTTATTCAACGATTTCAAATCGGAAATGGTGATTAATGTGGCTCTCCCTTATCAGGATCTGACGATTATGGAAGCTTGTCTGAAAGCCGGAGTGAACTATCTGGACACCGCCAACTATGAGCCGAAAGATGAAGCTCATTTTGAATACAGCTGGCAGTGGGCTTATCACGATCGTTTCAAAGAAGCAGGTCTGACAGCTATCCTCGGCTGCGGATTCGACCCGGGAGTAAGCGGTATCTATACTGCTTATGCAGCTAAACATTATTTTGATGAAATTCAATATCTGGACATTGTAGACTGCAATGCAGGTAACCATCATAAGGCTTTTGCTACAAACTTCAATCCGGAGATCAACATTCGCGAGATTACACAGAACGGGCGCTATTATGAAAATGGCAAATGGGTAACTACCGGTCCGTTGGAAATCCACAAAGACCTGACATACCCGAACATCGGTCCGCGTGACTCTTATCTTCTTTATCACGAAGAACTGGAATCTTTGGTGAAACATTATCCGACTATCAAACGTGCACGTTTCTGGATGACTTTCGGACAGGAGTATTTAACTCATTTACGCGTTATCCAAAACATCGGTATGGCACGAATCGACGAGGTTGATTACAACGGAATGAAGATTGTACCATTGCAATTCTTGAAAGCTGTATTGCCTAACCCGCAGGATTTAGGAGAAAACTACGAAGGAGAAACTTCTATCGGTTGCCGTATCCGTGGTCTGAAAGACGGTAAGGAACGTACTTACTATGTATACAACAACTGTAGTCACCAGGAAGCTTATCAGGAAACCGGTATGCAGGGAGTAAGCTACACCACCGGAGTTCCGGCAATGATTGGAGCCATGATGTTCTTCAAAGGCGAATGGAACCGTCCGGGTGTAAACAATGTAGAAGAATTCAATCCGGATCCGTTCATGGAACAACTCAATAAGCAAGGTCTTCCCTGGCATGAAGAGTTCGACAAGGATTTGGAATTATAAGCGTACACCTATTCATTAAAAGAAAGTTATGATAAACGTAGGAGATAAAGCACCGGAAGTCTTAGGTATCAATGAGAAAGGCGAAGAAATCCGTTTAAGTGCTTATAAAGGGAAAAAAATTGTGTTGTACTTCTACCCAAAGGACAGTACATCAGGTTGCACCGCACAAGCGTGTAACCTGCGCGACAACTATTCCGAACTACGTAAAGCCGGCTATGAAGTAATCGGTGTCAGCGTAGACAATGAAAAGTCGCACCAGAAATTCATCGAAAAGAACAATCTTCCTTTCACTCTGATTGCTGACACTGACAAAAAGTTAGTAGAAGAATTTGGAGTATGGGGAGAAAAGAAACTGTACGGACGTGCTTACATGGGTACTTTCCGCACTACTTTCCTGATTAATGAAGAGGGAATCGTAGAACGGATTATCACTCCCAAAGAAGTGAAAACCAAAGAACATGCCTCACAGATTTTAAATCAATAACTCCATTAATTATATAAGAATAAGGTATGGCAAAAAAAGACGAACTTAATTTTGAAACAGATAATAAAATGGCATCAAGCGAAAAACTAAAAGCCTTACAGGCTGCCATGGAAAAGATAGAAAAGAGCTTCGGTAAAGGTTCTATCATGAAAATGGGTGATGATAGTGTTGAACAAGTAGAAGTGATCCCGACAGGCTCTATTGCCCTGAACGTGGCACTTGGCGTTGGAGGTTACCCTAGAGGTAGAATCATCGAAATCTATGGCCCGGAGTCTTCCGGTAAGACAACATTGGCTATCCACGCCATTGCTGAAGCACAAAAGGCCGGCGGTATCGCTGCTTTTATTGATGCCGAACACGCTTTCGACCGTTTCTACGCATCTAAACTGGGCGTAAATATCGATGATCTTTATATCTCTCAACCGGATAACGGCGAGCAAGCGTTGGAGATTGCGGAACAACTGATTCGTTCTTCTGCTATCGACATCATCGTTATTGACTCTGTAGCTGCACTGACTCCTAAAGCGGAAATCGAAGGCGACATGGGTGACAACAAAGTAGGCCTTCAGGCACGTTTGATGTCACAGGCTCTTCGTAAGTTGACAGCTGCTGTGAGCAAGACACGTACTACTTGTATTTTCATCAACCAGTTGCGTGAGAAGATCGGTGTTATGTTCGGTAACCCGGAAACAACAACCGGTGGTAACGCTTTGAAGTTCTACGCTTCTGTACGTCTGGATATCCGTGGTAGCCAACCGATCAAAGATGGCGAAGAGATTCTCGGTAAACTGACTAAGGTGAAAGTGGTGAAGAATAAAGTAGCACCTCCTTTCCGCAAAGCAGAATTTGACATCATGTTCGGTGAGGGTATCTCCCATTCCGGAGAAATCATCGACTTGGGTGCTGACCTGGGAATCATCAAGAAGAGCGGTTCATGGTATAGCTACAATGATACTAAGTTAGGACAAGGACGTGATGCCGCTAAACAATGCATCATGGATAATCCTGAACTGGCTGAAGAACTGGAAGGATTGATCTTCGAAGAATTGAAGAAGAAATAATTTGCTTTAATTCTGCTTTATCCGCAGGCTAAAACTGAATAAACAAAGGTGGGAGAAAATCGTTAACTACGATCATTCTCCCACCTTTTTCTCTTTTATATAATTCTCTCTTTTTTCCTCTTATACAAAATAAATGTATGCCAATGTGCTCAAGCTGATTATTACCCAAAGCAAGATTCCTTGAACCAAAGGCTTTATTCCAACTGCTTTCAATACATCAATAGAAAGAGAAGCACCGATGAAAAACATGGTAATCGTCAGAGTTTTACGGGCAATACCGTTAATAGCCGCTCCCAATTGTGGTACTCCATCCAGCAAATAAGTGTTTACTACCAATGCCAACACGAAGAAGAAGATAAACCATGGAATACTTATCTTTTGTCCTTTGCTCTTGAAAATAAAGGAAGTAGCAAAAGCCATCGGGATAATCCAAAGCGCACGGGTCAGTTTAATAGTGGTTGCCACTTTCAATGCTTCTTCGCCATAAGCAGCTCCTGCACCTACTACAGAACTGGTATCATGAATGGCAATGGCCGCCCATGTTCCGAATTGTTGCTGATCCATATTTAATGCATGACCAATGGCAGGGAAAATGAAAAGTGCGATAGCATTCAAGATAAAGATAGTACCCAATGCTACAGACATTTCACTATCTTTCGCTTTCAATACCGGTCCCACAGCCGCAATGGCACTACCACCACAGATAGCAGTTCCCGAACTGATAAGATAAGCTGTATTACGGTCGATCTTGAACAACTTACGTCCGATAAACCAACCTATTACCAAGGTTCCAATCACCGAAATGACCGTAAACTCCATGCCTTCCTTACCGGAAGCTAAAGCAGAATGAAGATTCATACCAAATCCCAATCCTACAACTGAATATTGCAACAGATATTTAGAGGTTTTCTTATTAAACTTTGGATGCGCTTGTCCACAAGTCAATGCAAAAATAAGTCCGAGGAACAAAGCAACCGGAGGAGTTACCCAAGCCGACCATGCTTCCAATCCTGGAATATAGTCTAAAAAAAGAAAGAAAGTCAGAGTAGAAAGCAGTGCAACATAAATCATTTTATTATTTGCCTGCAAAGTTTTTGTAGCTGTTGAAATCATATCTTTTTATCTTTAATTGTTTTCCGGGTGCAAAGGTACGGTAAACAATCAAGACCCGCCAATAGTTTCTAATTATGCATTATAACTTTTAATTATAAGCATACGCTTCCCTACAACTACTCTTACACTGTTATAATGTCTTTCCCAAAAGGTGATAATGCCAAAGCTGCCAATTTAAAGTGCTGTAAGCCAAAAGGAATACCAATGATAGTAATACACAATATAGCCCCGAAAACCAAATGGGACAGACAGATCCAAATGCCACCCAAAAATATCCACAGGATATTCATCAATATATAAAGGCAACCGCCAGAGCGGTTTCCACTTCTTACCTCTTTACCGAAAGGCCACAAAGCAAGTCCTGCCAGTTTCAAGGTTTGCATACCAAACGGAATACCAATAATGGTAAGCATCATCAATATACTTGAAATGAGGTATTCAACGGCAGTAAAAATACCACCAAGCAACAACCACAATAAATTCATTAAACAGCCCATATATAAATTGTATTAGTTATTTTTCCAATTTTCTTTTTGTTGTCTCATCCACTTTACCCTGATAATAGCGATCTATCACTTGCTGAAACAAATCATCTGAAGCGACTTCATTAAAGAGCGTCATACATGATAATACTTTCATCGCATCTAACGAACCGAAAACCTCCTGTGCCGTTTTATTTTTCAATTGAAGAAAAACTGACGTTATCTCACGAAGCCTTTCTCCCAAAACCGGATGGGTAAGATATGCTTCTGCCTCTTCTTTGCCGCTAATCCCATAATACTGGGAGTTATAACTCATGCCCAACCCTTTCAGTTGAGGAAATATATACCAAATCCAGTGGGAATATTTCCGCCCGTTTCCCACTTCTGTAAGGGCTTGTTCATAGTCGCTTTGCTGCGCGTCCAAGAATCGTTGTAAATTATAGTTTGGCATATTCATATTTTTGCTTAAAATAAATATTATTTTCTTTACATGCTATTGATTATCAGCAATTATTAACTTTATCCATTCCTTATCCACATCACATATTGTTTCATACCTGAATACAAATATAGCTTTTTTGTTTCATATACGAAACTTGAGTCATATATACAAAAAAATCCGAACCGCTAAAATACAGAAAAGAGATAAGACAAACACTCTCTCAACCTTATTAAATCAATCAACTACCTTTCAGAATCAGTCCATCATTACTCTTTATCTCATTCATTATTACTCCTCTCCCAGTCTATTAACAAATAAATTATTCTTTATTACTGATAAACTTGCTTTTGACGAACAGATAACTTACCTTTGTGTAATAGCAAACTATAAATGAAAGTTTTGATTATAAAAACAGAACTTTCATTTTTATAAACGCAAGTTGCATTTATAAAAACAAAACTTCCGTTTACAGTTTACATTTAACCCAAAGGAACTTTTCTATTAGAGGAAAGGAAGTTTACTTCCAATAGAAAAGAACTTATCTATTAATACTTTAAACGACAGATAGTATGGCACGATACATTATGGAGGAGATGCCCGACATACAAAAGACGGGCAAAAGAATTACATATCCGAAGTTTGCACGGATAGACAATGCAAGCATAAAAGAGTTGGCACGACGGGTGGGCGATGTCAGCGGCTTCAGTGCCGGAGACATAGAAGGCGTACTGCTTCAGACAGCTATTGAAATGGCACACCTGATGGCAGAGGGACGTTCGGTAAAGATAGACGGGATAGGTACATTCACTCCGTCGCTCACCTTAGGCAGAGACAAGGAACGGGAAGATGCGGAAGAAGGTGGAAAACACCGCAACGCACAAAGTATTTTTATAGGAGGTGTTAATTTCCGGGTAGACAGGGAAATGGTAAGAAATATCAGCGATAGATGCCGGTTGGAAAGAGCTCCTTGGAAAAAGCAAAAATCCTCGAATAAATTCACACCGGAACAACGACTGACATTAGCCCTAAAGTATCTGGACGAACATCCTTTCCTGACCGTTTGGGAATATCGGAAACTAACCGGATTGCTACAAACAGCAGCAACCACTGAACTGCGACAATGGGGACATCAACCCGATTCGGGAATAGAAATCACCGGAAGAGGAACACATAGGGTATATATAAAGAAGAAAATAGTCGAAGAAGGGCAATAATAGTATGAGAAATGACTTAAAAAAGTATGAGAAATAACTGTTTTTAAGGCTTATTTCACCCGGAAATGATGAGAAATGCGATTTATTAAAAACATTTCTCATACTATAATTCGCTGATTATATGATGATTAATGTAAAATCATGAGAATATGAGAAATAAAAACGTTTTTTCTGGTTCTTCGTCAAATTTGGTGGTACTTCTTCTAT
>ULRN01018585.1_pt1 | contig 10858 bp, 9 predicted proteins | sample 1955461 | NCBI WGS metagenome assembly ULRN01 (sample SAMEA4835683, study PRJEB28245) | human gut metagenome | biome: gut microbiome; material: fecal sample | place: Denmark | collected 2008 | reverse complement strand
TTCACATAGTGAGGTATCAGCGAATTGAGCAAACCATCACGAACCTCCTTGTTAGGGATGCCCAAAGTGTATTCGCGAAACATCGGATCATACTTCTTGATGGTCAGATAACCGCTCTGATAAAGCAAAGGCAAGGCGTCTGTCATTTCCTCTGTCGATTGGTCGAAGGAATTCAGTACTGCCTCCTGGCCCTCCAAAGAGGCAAGATTGACATGATACTTATCCAACAATTTCAAGAGGAAAGATGGCGTGCCCGAACCAAACCAATAAGGAGCAATGTCGCATGCATTCAGCGCCTTCACCAGGCTGAACGGATTGAAGACATCTTCTGATTTCTCGCTGAAATGATAGCCGTCATAGAATCGCGTCAGCTCTGCCAGGCATTCCTCATACGTCATGCCAAGGGCTTCGCCCAATGCCTCAACATCTAGTTTCATCTGCGTAGTAAGCTCCGTCATACTGATGCCGCAGATGGCCGAATACTGGTCGAACATACTGATATTGTCGAGGTTGTTGAGCTCGCTTAAGATGCTGAGTTGCGAAAACTTAGTGATGCCCGTGATGAAAGTGAACTCCAGGTATGGGTCGAGCTTTTTTAGCGGGCTGTAGAAGTTTTGCATGATGTGGCGAAGTGGTTGCAGGTTTTCCTTCTCATGCACCACATCCAGCAAAGGGGCGTCGTATTCATCAATGATGACAACTGCCTTTTCACCTGTCTGCTTGTAAGCTCGCTTTACGATTCCATACAGTCTTTCGTTAGGATAGCTTTCCCCTTCACCCTTACCATAAAGCTCTTCATAGGGCAAAAGCTGCAGATTAAGATAACTATTCAACGCGTCTGCATCAATGTGCTTGGCACCGCTGAGGTCGAAATGAAGCACGGGATGCTTCACCCATTCCTTTTCGTAGTCAGCAATGGCCAATCCCTCGAATAGTTCTTTTCTTCCTTCGAAATAGGCTTGAAGGGTAGAAGCAAAGAGCGACTTGCCGAATCGTCTTGGACGACTTAGAAAGACGTATGACATCTGTTTTGCCCGGAAATCCACGATGTATTGGGTCTTATCTATATAGAGATAACCGTTCTCGCGTATCTTCGAAAAAGTCTGTATTCCTACAGGATATTTGTTGACTATTTTTGCCATGTTCTACTCGCTTTGCATTTTGCGCTACTAAGTTACGAAAAAAAATGAAATACTCAAGCATATATACTATTTATTTAATAAGTAAAACTCTGAGACACCTTGCACTATTCGTAATATGACAATGGGGAAACCGCACTTGTAGCAGCGTTTCCCCATCATTGTTTTGCATTTATCTACGGCTCTGCTTATTCCTTGTTAGCGCGCTTGCGCTCCAAGTGATCAAGGATGATCTTGCGCATACGGATGCTCTTCGGAGTCACTTCGACATACTCATCCGCCTTGATATACTCGAGGCACTCCTCAAGGCTCATCTCCACCTTCGGAATGACGCGGGCCTTGTCGTCGCTACCGCTTGCGCGCACATTGGTAAGCTGCTTGGCCTTTGTCACATTGATGACAAGGTCGTTCTCGTGGATATGCTCGCCAACCACCTCGCCGCCATAGACTTCGTCACCCGGATCAATGAAGAAACTACCACGGTCTTGCAGTTTGTCAATAGCATAGGCGTAGGCTGTTCCAGTCTCCAAGGCAAGCATCGAGCCGTTGGTTCTTCTGACTATCTCTCCCTTGTACGGCTGGTAATCCTTGAAGCGATGGGCCATGATAGCCTCTCCCTGGCTGGCCGTGAGCACATTGGTACGCAGGCCAATAATGCCACGCGATGGTATTTCGAAGGTGATATTGACACGGTCGCCCTCAGTATCCATTCCCAAGAGGTCGCCCTTTCTGCGCGTCACCATATCAATCATCTTTGACGAGAAGTCGTTGGGCACATTGATGGTCAATTCCTCAATAGGCTCGCACTTCTGGCCATCAATCTCCTTATAAATCACTTGCGGCTGGCCTACCTGCAACTCGTATCCCTCACGACGCATGGTCTCAACAAGCACGCTGAGATGGAGAACGCCACGACCACTAACAATCCACTTGTCGGTAGAACCCTCAAGAGGCTTGACACGCAGGGCAAGATTCTTCTCAAGCTCCTTTTGCAAGCGATCGTTGATATGGCGGGAAGTGCAGAACTTGCCCTCGCGACCGAAGAAAGGAGAGTCGTTGATGGTGAAGAGCATCGACATGGTCGGCTCATCGACGGCAATAGGAGGAAGCGGTTCAGGGTGTTCGAAATCAGAAATCGTATCGCCAATCTCAAAACGCTCCAAGCCAATGACGGCACAGATATCACCCGAGCTGACGGCATCGGTCTTCTTGTGACCCATACCCTCGAAGGTGTGCAACTCCTTGATTTTTGTTTTCTCCTGCGTGCCATCGCGGTGGCAGATGGTGATGTTCATGCCATTGCGAATCGTACCTCTGTGGACACGTCCCACAGCAATACGTCCTGTGTAGCTGGAGTAATCCAGCGACGTGATGAGCATCTGCGGCGTACCCTCAAGGACGCGTGGAGCCGGAATAACTTCCAAAATCTTGTCGAGCAAATAGTCGATATTGTCCGTCGGGGTTTTGAAATCTGGACCCATCCAGCCATTCTTGGCCGAACCATAGACGACGGGGAAGTCCAACTGGTCCTCTGTCGCATTGAGGTCGCACATCAGGTCGAAGACCATCTCATAGACTTCCTCCGGGCGGCAGTTGGGCTTGTCCACCTTGTTGACCACCACGATGGGCTTCAGACCTATCTGCAGGGCCTTTTGAAGCACGAAACGGGTCTGCGGCATCGGGCCCTCAAAGGCATCAACGAGGAGCAGACAACCATCGGCCATATTGAGCACGCGCTCCACCTCTCCACCGAAATCAGAGTGACCCGGCGTGTCGAGGATATTGATTTTCACACCTTTCCAGTTGATACTGACGTTCTTACTCAGAATGGTTATACCGCGCTCTCGCTCCAGATCGTTGGCGTCGAGCACTTCACCGCTGTTATCCTGTCCATCGCGGAAGAGTTTGCCCGCGAGCATCATCTTATCGACCAGCGTTGTCTTGCCGTGATCGACATGTGCAATGACTGCAATGTTACGAATATCTTGCATTTTACCTTAAAACTATCGTCGTTATGGAAAATCCTGTGCAAAGGTACGAAGATAATCCGAAATATAACTGACTTAGAGCATTTTTCCGTCCAGAAAGGTGCTTGTATGGGAAAAAAGTAGTAACTTTGCACCCGCACTTTCGGAAAGTCCGATGCATTCGACACCGCTGCGTACAGATTGATGACTTACGAGGCGGGGGAAGGATGTAATGGTGCATTCATTTAATCATCAAAACAAAATGTACTTAGACAAAACTAAGAAGCAAGAGATCTTTACCCAGTTCGGTCACGACCAGAAAGCAGAGGACACGGGTTCCGCTGAGAGCCAGATTGCCCTCTTCACCTACCGCATCAAGCACCTCACGGAGCATGTGAAGAAGCACCACAAGGACTTCGTCACCACGCGCTCTCTGACCCAGCTGGTCGGTAAGCGTCGCGCTTTGCTCGACTATCTCTACGAGCGCGACATCGAGCGTTACCGCGCTATCATCAAGGCTCTTGGCTTGCGTAAGTAATCAAAGTGCATTCCGCGCGCTTTCCATTTCGTGAAAGCGCACGGAAGCTGACTTTCGCATCATTTGAGATGAGTATCATTCCGTTCCAAAGGTCGAAAGACTGGGAATAGAATGATATTTTTTTTATAAAAAGCAACCGAAGAGGAAGAGTCTTCGGTCGCTTTTTTATTGTTTATTTTCGTATGTTGTCGTAGAGATACTCGCCGTAGGTGATTTGTGCTATCGGGAGGTCAACATACTTGATATTGTAGTTGTAATTGTCGGGATTGGGGCCTGTCAGGTCTTCCTCGTAGAGCAACGCTATACCGTCGCGTCCGTTGAAAGCCATTGTGGAATAGGCCGAATGAGTCTTGCTCACATCAAAGCGCCTCCATCCCGTAGCCAGTTCGCTGACCTGCTGCACGCCTTCGCCACACGCTTTGTAATAGATGCCTACCCTGCTACGATCCGTACCAAACGGAAGCGACTGTAGGATGAGGTGGGTGCGCTTTCCGGTTCTCACACTACGCACAGGAAGAACTAAAGTCTCGCCATTGCAGCGTGCTCCGTAGAGACCCAGCGTGGTCGTATCGGCTGACAAGACGGGCTGTTCCCATGCTCCTTCAGCCCTTGACGGATTGGTGTAGTGGAAGATGTTGAGGTAGCGCCCGTCTGCGTCGCGCGCCCTACAGTTGAGCAACACATCGCCATTGGGCAACTCCACCAATTTCGCCTCGTCGCCCTGGGGTGCGGGTTGCACCTGCATGCCACCAAGAATATCCCAGGTCTGACCGAAATCGTCGGAGAAGACCACCATCGCTCCCAGATTGCTGGCCAAGGAAGCATAGAGCCTTTGAGGACACATCGGCCTCAGCGGGCGGCTGCTCTGACAGATGCGTCCACTCGTGAAGAAAGTTTTCATCACAGCCCCATGAAACAGGGGATAGATTTCACGCGTCACCTCCTGCGCACTATCCTTGACGATCGTGTTGCCATCCAAATGGAAATAGGCACGATAAACTCCAATGGGGTCGCGGAGCGTGGAATTCCAATAGCACACATCCCCATAGGCACACATCAGGAGAATCCGCCCCGTCTCTGCGTCATAGGCCGTCGCTGCATCGCCGAAACTGAATAAGCGTCCATTGTCGTGCTTACCTGCCTTCAGCAAGGTCATCTCCTCTCCCCATCGCTTGTCAAAGACTTTGGCTACAATATCGTTTTGCAAGGTGGCACGCTGGCCCACATCGCCTCCTTCTGGGCGATAGTCACTAAAGGCCACCACTTTGCCATCGGCCAATCGCAGGATGGAGGGAATGCGGTAGTTGCCGCCGAAGACCGTGGTCTGTGCCAAAGCCGCCAAGGAAACCGTTGCCCAAGCAAGGGCAGTCATCATCATCCGTTTCATGACTTTTCCTCCTCTGATCTCAACTCGCGTCCCTCATAGCGATTGAGTGCTTCAATCCACTCCGGCCATACCTCCGTAGATACGCCTTTCTCCAAATCGTAGGCCACCATGATGCTGAAGCCCTCACACTTCACCTCGCCCGTCTTGCGGTCGATGAGTCGTTGCGAGAGTTTCATACTGCGGCGACCAATATGCGTGATAGCCGTCTGCACCTCCACGTCATCCGTCGTATAGACCTGTCCAAGGAAGTTGAACTCGATGTGGGCGATGACCATGGCGTGGTCGCGGTGGAAGATATCAGCTCCTACCTTCTCGAAATAATCCACCTTGGCGGTGTCATAATACTGCAGATAAACACTGTTGTTGACGTGGCCAAAGCGGTCAGCATCCGTGAAGCGAAACTGGATTGGCATCGTATGATGATACTCGATGCGCGCATCCTCCTCTATTTCGCGTTGCTTCTTCTTGTCTTGTTCTGTCATTGTTTGTGCCTTTACAACCATTTTGCAATTATGCTGCAAAGGTACGAAAAATCTTGATATGCGCAAAATCCCAAGCACAAGACACGCCGTCTATGGAAGAACGCAGACAGAAAGTCGCCCTTGACTGCCCCTACTGGTGAGAATCAAGGGCGCAGCAGAATTCCCGAATAGACGCGCCCCGACTGGATACCCAGACGTCGGGCTGAGAAATACTGCTCGCATTGCGTGTAAGTGCAGCTATTGGAGTCGGCTATTTGCTCCATCGGCACCCCCAAGTCCTGCAGTTGCAAGCGGTTGCATAAGGGCAAGTTGATGTGCCACTTATCTTCTTTGCGCGCTATCAGTCGCATATCAAAACCAGCCTCAGCAAAGGCTTGCCACACCTCGTCACCCACCTCGAAGGCATGAAGGGAAATGGCGGGCCCGATAACGGCACGCAAGTCGGATGGGTGTGTATGATATTGGGTGGCCATCGTGTGCAGCACATGGCCAATGATGCGCTGCTGGGTGCCCCGCCAGCCAGCATGTACTGCGGCAGTGGCCTGATGGATGGGATCATAGAGGAGCACAGGGACACAATCGGCAGTGGAGACACCGATACAGACCCCGGGCTGATTGGTCGTCAAAGCGTCCACACCCTCAAGGAGGGCAGCACGCTCGGAGGAAGAACTACGCAGCAACTGCGCATCGACAACCCGTGTCTCCGTACCATGCACCTGATGGGGGACCAGTATTTGATCCACCTCCACTCCCAAGGCTCTCGCCAGCCTACGGCGGTTCTCGGCGATATGTTCTGCCGTATCACCACAGTAGGCATTGATATTCATCGAGGCATAGGAACCCTGACTCACGCCGCCAGGACGCATGGTGCTGAAAGCAAGGACACCTTTGCCAAGGGCGTAACGGGCCAAGGCAATGTCCGTGTCCTCGTAAAACGGTCTAATCGACATACTCGTAGTCGTCCAAGAGCTCAATGTCGTCCTCGTCCGCATCAGCAGCCTCCTCCGCATCAAACTCCTCATCTTTGTATTCCGAGGCGATGATGTCGCGGTGAACGAGCGTATCCTCAGCAGTAATCTCCTGAAGCTTGTTGCTCTCGGCATTGAGCTCACGCCACAACACATCCTTCAGTTCGCTGATACCGAAACCTGTCACAGCAGAGATGAACACCACAGGCAAGTCGGTCGGCAGCGTCTCGCGCAGCATTTCCATCAACTCCTCATCCAGCAGATCACACTTGGTGACAGCCAGTACGCGGTGCTTTTGCAGCATCTCGGGATTGAAGTTGGCCAGTTCGTTCAACAGGATCTCATACTCACGCTTGATATCGTCGGTGTCGCCAGGAACCATGAAGAGCAACAAGGAGTTGCGCTCGATATGGCGCAGGAAGCGAAGACCCAGTCCCCTACCCTCACTGGCACCCTCGATGATACCCGGAATATCTGCCATCACAAAGCTCTGGTGGTCGTGATAGCTGACAATGCCCAACGATGGTTCCATCGTGGTGAAGGGATAGTTGGCAATCTTCGGCTTTGCACTCGACAAAGCCGAGAGAAGCGTGGATTTGCCTGCATTGGGGAAGCCGACCAAGCCCACATCGGCAAGGAGCTTGAGCTCCATGATCACCGTCATCTCCTGTGCAGGCTCACCCGGCTGTGCGTAGCGCGGAGCCTGGTTGGTGGCGGTGCGAAACTGGAAGTTGCCCAGTCCACCGCGTCCTCCCTTCAGGAGCATCACAGTCTGGCCATCATGCGTTACATCACAGACATACTTACCAGTCTCGGCATCATAGACCACCGTACCACAGGGCACATCGATGTAAATGTCCTTACCATCGGTGCCGTGGCATTTATCCCTTCCTCCATTGCCTCCATGCTCCGCATAGATATGGCGCTGATAGCGTAAGTGGAGCAACGTCCAATAGTTGTGGTTGCCACGGAGATAGATGCTGCCACCCTTGCCACCGTCGCCACCATCTGGGCCGCCATTGGGATTGTACTTGATATGCTTGAGGTGCATGGATCCTTTGCCGCCCTTGCCCGAGCGACAGCGTATTTTCACATAATCTACGAAGTTTGATTCCATTTCTTATCTTTTCAAAATAGGGAATGAGGAAAGGGGTTGTGGAAAACGGAGGAGTATGAGACCCACGCACGTTCGGCAAAGGTCCCATACTCCTTTATATTAACAAGAGAGTTTACAGTTTGTCGACCACCTCGCAGACGCGACCAAAGATCTCGTCGATAGTGCCGAGACCCTCCACATGACGGTGGATGCCCTCCTTTTCATACCAGTCGATGAGGGGAGCTGTCTGAGAATGATAGACATTGAGACGCTTCTTGATGGTCTCCTCATTGTCGTCGCTGCGTCCGGACTGCTGGCCGCGAAGCAAGAGACGCTTCATCAGTTCATCCTCTGGTACGAACAGCTCGATCATAGCTGCCACCTCATGGCCGCGCTCGGCAAGCATCTTCTTCAAAGCCTCAGCCTGCGGGATGGTGCGGGGGAAGCCATCAAAGATGACACCCTTGTGGTCGGCACCAAAACTGTCATAGACGCTGGCGAGGATATCGATCATCAGTTCGTCGGGAATCAACTGACCCTGGTCGATATAGCCCTTGGCCGTCTTGCCAAGTTCCGTTCCGTTTTTGATCTCGCTACGCAACACATCGCCCGTGGAGATGTGGCCCAGACCGTACTTCTCAATCAGTTTGTCACTCTGCGTGCCCTTACCAGCACCAGGTGCACCAAAAATTACGATATTCTTCATATATAAATAAATGTGCGCAGTCGTAACGTATTGGCCAAAGCACACAAGTCTCACTTCCTCCCACAAAACACCTGCAGGAGGAAGTAACAGACCACGCCTATGGTTCAATCCGGTCTGACCGCCAAAGGTTTACTTTTCGACCAATGTGTAGATGTCACGCAAGCCGCGTCCCTGCTGATCGTAGTCGAGACCATAACCAACGATGAAGTCGTTGGGGATACGCAGTGCTGCATACTCCACGTCAAGAGGCACGGTGAGCTTACCCGGCTTGAGCAGCAATGTGCAGATACGGATACTGTTGGGCTGATACTTCTTCAATTCCTCCACCATGTGCTTCATGGTGCGGCCCGTATCGACGATATCCTCCACGATGACGATGTTGCGTCCCTTGATATCAGCGGACAAGCCTATAACTTCCTTGACGACGCCCGTAGATTCCGTCGCCTCATAAGACTGGAGGCGAACGAAAGAGACCTCGCTCGGAATAGTGATGCAGCGCACCAAGTCCGCGGCAAAGACAAACGAGCCATTGAGAACGGCCAGAAAGATGGGGTTTTTACCCTGTAAATCGTGGTTGATGCGATCGGCTACGGCACGAACGCGCTGCTGAATCTCCTCCTCGGTGATGGACACCTCAAAGGTTTTGTCCTTGATTGTTACTCTGCTCATGACATTGCGTTGATTATTTTGCGCAAAATTACGAAAAATAAAGGAAACAACGGTCCTATAATACGACATTTTTTTGTAATTTTGCATCGTCATGAAGATTTTCACAAGCACCCAACTCCATGAGTTGGACAAATACACGATAGAAAAGGATCAAATCAACTCGATTGACCTGATGGAGCGTTCGGCGAAGGTCCTCACTATGGCCATCACCGAAGAGTGGACCGACCGCACGCCAGTAGTCATCTTTGCCGGACCGGGCAACAACGGAGGCGACGCCCTGGCCGTAGGGCGGCTGCTGCTGGAGCGTGGCTATCATGTGAAGATCTACCTCTTCAACACCTCCAAGCACCTCTCCCCCGACTGTGCGGCCAACCTCCAGCGATTTCGCGACGACATTCACCCGAAGGCGCTCACCGAAGTGACGACACAGTTTGACCCGCCCGAGCTACCCAAAGGCACAGTCGTCATCGACGGTCTGTTTGGTTCAGGCCTCAACAAGCCACTCACAGGCGGTTTTGCCTCGCTGGTGAAATATATCAACCAATGCCCCGCCACCGTTGTCAGCATCGACCTGCCATCGGGACTAATGGCCGAGGACAACACGTTCAACGTCCGCAGCAACATCATCCGTGCCGACCTGACGCTGACGCTCCACCAGAAGAAACTCTCATTCTTCTTTGCCGATAACCAGCAGTTTATCGGACGCGTGCGGGTGTTGGACATCCGACTGAGCCAGCAGTATGTGGAACAGACCGACGCGCGCTACGCTCTGGCAGAAGAGGCGCTGATTCGTGCGCACATCCGCCACAGAGGCGAGTTCGTCAACAAAGGGATGATGGGGCACGCCCTCCTCGTAGCTGGTAGCTACGGTATGGCTGGCGCCTCTATCCTCGCCTCACGGGCTTGCATGCGGGCTGGTGTGGGCAAACTCAGCGTAGCTACCCCGAGGCTCAATAGCGCCATCATGCAGATCAGCGTGCCTGAGGCAGTGCTCCGCATCGACGAGGACAATGCCGTTTTCTCGGAAGCAATCGACGCTACCGACTACGACGCCTTGGCAATCGGACCAGGACTGGGTCAGCAGGAGACGACCGCCATCGCCATGATCACGCAGATCAGACGCACACAGTGTCCCATCGTGGCTGATGCCGACGCGCTGAACATTCTCTCTGGCCACCGCACCTGGATGCAGCAGTTGCCGAAGGGAATGATCTTGACTCCCCATCCGCGCGAATTCGACCGTCTGCTTGGAGCAACACCAGGCAGCGACTACGAACGACTGCAACGGTGCTCCGAAATGGCCAAATCCCTTCACGCGTACATTATATTAAAGGGACACTATTCGGCGCTCTGTCTGCCAGACGGGCATGTAATCTTCAACACGACGGGCAATAGCGGTATGGCGACGGCAGGAAGCGGCGACGTGCTCACCGGCATCCTCCTCGGCCTACTCGCACGAGGCTACCAGCCCGCAGACGCAGCCATGATGGGAATGTACCTCCACGGACTGGCAGGCGACTTGGCTGCCAAGGCGCTGGGAAAAGAGAGCCTCATAGCCAGCGACCTCATAGAATACCTGCCTCAAGCCTTTATGAGGTTGTCGGAGTAAATGGATTTCACATGGGGCTGTCTGGGTAATCGGATTCCACATGGGGGGTGCCGGAGTAAATGGATTCTCCATGAAACTGGCGGATCAGAACGAAACTTCACGATACATCTGAAAGCACGATAGCCATGTAGGGACAGAATAGAAACGACCCATACAACCTTCGCACCTATTAGAAGTCAACCGAAAGACTTCCTCGTTGCGAGCGTTGTATGGGTCGTTTGCGTATTACTATGATCAGAGACAAAAGAGGATTAGGACGGCTCACCCGATAAATCAGGGGGAGAATTCTTTAATTCT
>ULRN01054254.1_pt1 | contig 10870 bp, 10 predicted proteins | sample 1955461 | NCBI WGS metagenome assembly ULRN01 (sample SAMEA4835683, study PRJEB28245) | human gut metagenome | biome: gut microbiome; material: fecal sample | place: Denmark | collected 2008 | reverse complement strand
CCGATACGGATGGTCTTGCCGCCGACGAACTTCCAGCGGGAAAGCACATAAGCACCAGGCGCGGAAATCAGCAGCACGCCCACACAGGAAACAATGGCATAAACCAAGCTATTGAAGAAATACAGCGATACATTTTGGGTGTTCCAAGCCGTAACGTAGTTATCCCACTTCAGGCCATTGGAAAAGTCCATAACTCTGCCCGTCAGAATTTCCTTTGTTGAGGAAAGGCTGGCGCAGACGATCCATAACAGGATGGCAGCCGTGAGTGCGATCCATGCGCAAACAATGATATAACCGGGCAGAAGCCGAAGCTCTTTCTTCCAGTTGATTCTATCGTGATATTTTCCCATAACCGCTCTCCTACCTTAATACTCCAGATCCGAATCTTTCAAGATCAGATTGGTGATAACATACACAGCAATGATAATCAAAGTCAGCACAACGCCAACCGCTGCGCCCGCACCAGCATCGCGCTCGACAACGCCCTTGCCGCCGAACACTGTATCGTACAGGTACACAACGGGCACAATGGTAGCCGTTTCTGTATTGATGGGGGAGAACATCTTCGTCCACAGGAAGAATGTAGTCGCATTGATGCTCCAGAAAGTAACGCAGGTGCGAATCACACCTTTCAGCAGGGGCAGCGTAATCTGGAAGAAGCGGTCAAAGATATTCGCGCCGTCGATGGTGGCAGCTTCGTACAAATCCTGCGGGATACTTTCGATGCCGCTGATGAAAATCAGCATATAGTAACCAACGCTGCCAAAAATGAAGGCAATCATCATGGCCCAGAAAATCAGATCTGTACCCAGCCAGCGGACATTCTCACCGCCGAATACTTTGACGATCTGGTTCAGTAGACCATAATCATAGTTGAACACATACTGAATCCACATGGTAGCCAGCGCCACGGCACTAATGATGTTGGGCATATAAATGGCGGCCTTAAAGAATTTTGCGCCGCGGATGCCGCTGGTCAAAATCACGGCCATCAGCATAGACAGGCACATGGTAATGATGCCGCCCACCAGCCAAATCATCACCATATTTTTCATGGAACTGATAAAGCCGGCATTACGCAGGATTTTGAAATAGTTTTGCAGCCCATAGAAGCTCCATGTACTTGTAGATGCCGTAAGGCTCTCTACCTTAAAGAAACTCATGATAATCGTCCGAACGACCGGATAGACATACATGAACAACTGGCAAAGAACGATGGGCAGAATGAATAGGAAAATCATTGTCTTGTTCTTTTTCATACTGGTAATACCTCAAAAATGAAATGTCATAGGCAAAGACAGCACCCATTCAGGTGCCGCCTCCATTCAGATCGAGGGAATCCTGAATAAATCCATTATAACCGCATCGCTTGACGGCGTACCATGATTTATTATAGGATTAGTCGCACAGGGTATCCAAGTAAGCGCAGTAGTCAGCGCCGGTTGCGTACTTGCCTTCGAACAGCTCGATCATGGAACTCTTGATGAGGGACCAGTCGTCCAGCGTGTTCAGAGAACCACACCAGCTCATCGGGGTGGTGGTATTCTTCAGTGTCTCAACAGAGCCAGCCAGGACAGACTCTTTCAGGCGGGTGTCAGCGGGGATCTGACCGCCCTTGTCAACCAGCTCCTGCCCGCAGGTGCCGGTAACAATGGTCATAATGAAGTCAAATGCAGCCTGCGGGTTCTCACAGGAAGAGGAGATGGCCAGAGAGTTTGCACCGGCGTAAGCAGAAGCATCAACATTGCCATCGACTTCAGGATAGTTGAAGAATCCCCAGTTTACAGGCTCACCAACAGCAGCATCAACCTCGGAAGTGACATAGTTTGCGCAAGCAACCATAGCAGCCGTGTCAAGGCCAACCTTGGTCTGGCTGGCAGGATAAGCATCGGGCGCGCCCTCGGCCAGATAACCAGCGTTCACGAAATCAATGATTTCCTGTGCAGCCGTTACAGCAGCTTCATTGTCAGCCCAGCCACCGTTCTTACCCAACTCGGCAATGGTGTCCTCGCCCAGATGGCGGACCAGATGGTTGTAGAAGTTGAAGTTTGCGTAAGCACCGTCCAGTGCCAGCGGCTCATAGCCGTTGTCTTTCAGGGTCTGGCAGACTGTCAGGAACTCATTCCAAGTCTTGGGGGTGTCGGTGATACCGCAGGCATCGAAAATGTCCTTGTTGTAGAAGATGCCGCCAATCTGGGGCTGCTCTACGATGGAGTTGAGATAACCAGCCCACTCTTTGGCCTGATCATTGAAGCAAGCGTAGCTGAAGTCATCATAACCGACAGCGTCTGCCATCTCGGTCAGGTCGTAGGTGTACGGGGCATAAGCGTGACCGATACGGTTGTAATCATCCTCGAAAATGTCAAGCTTTTCGCCAGATTCCAGTGCGGCAGAAATCAGGGTGTTGACATCACGGCCTTTCCACTCGATGTTGACCTGTGCGCCGGTTTCAGCCTCGAAAGCGTCGGCGGCGGCCTGAATTGCGGCTGCCTGAACCTCACCGGCAGACCACATGGACCACATGGTCAACTCAACGCCCTCGTACTTCTTGCCATCGGTAGCCGTAGACTCGGCAGCCGTGGATTCAGCAGGAGTAGCAGAGGTAGCCTCCGAGTTTTGAGTATTGCCACCACAAGCAGCCAGAGATGCTGCCATAGCAGAAGCCATCAAAAGTGCAACAATCTTCTTCATTCGTGTTTTCCTCCTAAGTGTAAATTCTGTGTCGGGATTACCTCCCTTTCGCGGTGATTTAAGTGTAGTGCTTTTCCAGTTTTTTAGCAATCATTATCTTGCTCAATTGTTTTACAATCTTGCTATTTCGTCTCTTTTTGGCACATCGCCGGATTTTCGCGGGCATTTATTATGCACTTTTACCATTTACTATTTTTTTGTAAAAGTTGGTTGTTGGCAAAAATGCTGAATACCGTCTTGCGCTTTTCAGTCTTGTGCAATATCACCTGACTTCCGTCGTTTCTCTCAAAACCTAGTACTCAGCTGTCAATCAGCATGGTGAACTCAAAGATATTTTCAATCTCTTTTTCTGTCAGATACAGTGCATCGAGATTGGTTAAACCGATTATTTTTTTGATTTTTTCATGAACGCTTTGGTTCTGGGAAATATTGATATTAAGTTCCATCGCCTTTGTCTGCGACCCTGAAGTCACGCATAAAATTTACAAGATCATAGGAACTGATCTCGTTTCAGACTGTAGACAAAGTTCCTTCCTGTGAGGGAGCTTTGTCTACAGTCTGAAAGTAACCGGAACTCTCCGGTCACTCTGCATTGCCATCTCTGAAAAATATATCCAGTTTTCCCAGACATTTGATCAATGTCTTCATTTCTTCCTCGTCCAGATCCCGTATGATGGTGTGGATCATTTTCCTGTGGAAATCTCTGTGGTGGAAAAAAGCTTTTCTCCCCTTCTCTGTCAGGGTCACCAGCACTACACGTTTATCTCTGGTGCTGCGGTTGCGGGTGAGATATCCTTTTCTCTCCAGACTGTTCATATTCGTGGTCAGGGTACCCACGGTAACGTGGAGTTCCCCAGCGATACGGGACATACTCTTTGGTTCCTCGATGCCGATAGCTTCGAGGATGTGCATATCATTATTTGTAATATCCTTGAATTCGTCTGTTATGACCGCCTTTGCCTCTGCATCCATCACGTTATGGAACAGGTTCACCAGCAGTTCATTCAGTACCCGGTTGTTGCTTTTTTCCATAGTTACCTCTACGATATCTGGAATTTTTCTTTCGTATGTCCGCAATCCTCCGAAGCCGCCTTCTCTGACGCATATCCGCAGTCTTCCTGCGCTCCGGATCATTTTCAGTATACCGTCTACCAGGTCATCACGCAAGCCCCAATCGTAAGCCCGGCACCGAATCCCGCCAGAACGATGCGGTCGCCGCGGTGCAGCTTTCCCTGCCTGTGCAGTTCATCCAGCAGTACCGGGATAGAAGCGGAGGACAGATTTCCTACCCTCTCCAGATTTGTAGGAAATTTTTCACGATCCGCATGAAGGCGTTTTGCCACTGCATCAATGATACGTGCGTTGGCCTGATGCAGTACGAAAAGGTCAATATCCGGCACAGCAAGTCCGGCATCTGCCAATGCTTCCTCGATACACTGCGGCACCCGTCTGGTAGCGAACCGGTACACTTCCTGTCCATCCATCTGAATATAATGTTCTCTGTCATCCGTCTGCTGTTTTTGATCCGTTTTTGCCGCTGAAGTCCTTGCATATGGGGTTGTCAGTTCTCTCGCTCCGCATTGCAGGACTCCGCCACCGGTGCCGTCGGAGTGCAGTGCTCGGCCCAGAATGCCAGGTGACGCCTCGCATCGCTCCACGACTACCGCACCCGCACCGTCTCCAAACAGGATACAGCTGCCCCGGTCCGTCCAGTCCACCAGCTTGGACAACACTTCGCTGCCGATAACCAGCGCATTTTCCGCAAGTCCCGTCCGCAGATAGGCATCCGCAGTATTCAGGGCAAATAAAAATCCGGAGCAGGCCGCATTCACATCGAAAGCCAATGCATTCACCGCACCGATGGCCGCCTGTACCTGGCAGGCACAGCAGGGCAGATACTGCTCCGGAGAACAGGTTGCCACCAGGATCAGGTCAATCTCTTCTGCTCTTTTTCCTGCCTGTTCCAGCGCTTTACAGGCTGCTTCTGACCCGAGTGTCACAACCGTCTCACCCACAGACACATGACGCTCACCGATACCGGTTCTCTCCCGGATCCATTCATCCGAGGTTTCCACCATCTGCTCCAATTCTTTATTTGTAACAATCCTTCCCGGAAGTGCACTTCCGGTTCCGGTGATTCTTATGGTCCTCACGCCATTTCCTCCATGATATCCACTGTTCTTTCTATTTTCTGCGCCCTCCAGGCATTGCTGCCACAGAACAGCAGACCGTTATCCACATCTCCCGTTGCTGCATTGATCAACGCTCTGGTGATGCAATAAGGCGCCGTCTTCGGGTCGCAGGTCTTAATGCAATGTCTGCATCCGGTCATAAAACGTTCTCCGGCTACCACTTTTTCCAGAAAAGCATTCTGTATAGCTCTGCCGGGCATCCCCACCGGACTTTTCACTATGACGATGTCTTCCTTCCGCGCACTGAGATATGCCTGCTTGTAGGCATCCGCCGCATCACATTCCTCTGTGGTCACGAACCGGGTTCCCAGCTGGACACCTGCTGCCCCCAGGGACAGGCAATGCTCCATATCCCTCCGGTCATAAATACCACCCGCAGCGATCAGTGGAATTTCCAGTTCTGCTGCCTTCCGGATCATTGCCATAAGTTCTCTCTCATAGTTCTCCGGTGTGTAAGCATCCAGTTCTTCCCGCTTAAATCCCAGATGTCCTCCCGCTAGCGGTCCCTCTGCCACGATAAAGTCCGGCTTTCTGTCGTATTTTTTCATCCAGTACTTCGTGACAACCGACAAGGCACGGGGGCTCGACACGATCGGAGCCAGCATTGTCCGGTGGCTGCGCCCGGGCATTCCGTTTTCCGTCTCTGCCACGACTCCGGGCAGATCTAACGGCAGTCCGGCACCGGAGATAATACAGTCGGTACCTGCCAACACTGCTGCCCTGACATAATCCTCGTAGCGCTGTGTTGCCACCATGATGTTGACACCGACGATACCGCCTCTTGCGATCTGCCTTGCTTTTTCTATTTCTTTTCCGATAGTGCGCAGATTACAGGCGATGGGATCTCTGTCAAAATCCGGCTCGCGGAAACCGATCTGGGCAGTAGAAATGATGCCGATCCCACCTGCCGCAGCCACTGCTCCCGCCAGACCGGACAGGCTGATTCCCACACCCATGCCCCCCTGGATCACGGGAATATCTGCATGTAATTCCCCCAGGATCATTTTTCCGTGCTTCATCCCACATCACCTCTCGTTACCGCTTTAATACTTGCGGAACCTTTCATAACGTTCCTCTGCGATCTGTTCACCGGTCATGCCGGTATATTTTTGCAGAAATTCCTTGATATGTTCCTTGAGATACCCACCGATGGCTTCCACGGTACTTTGGTCTGCCCCACCGTATTCCGGTACGATCCGCTCGATCACACCAAGACGTTTCAAGTCTTCAGATGTAATATTCATGACTTCACTGGCTTCTCTGGCACGATCAGCATCCTTCCATAATATAGAAGCAAAGCCTTCGGGAGACAGGATCGAGTATGTAGCATTTTCCATCATCCATACCTCATTGCCTACCGCCGTAGCCAGCGCCCCACCGCTGCCGCCTTCTCCGATAAGGATACACAATACCGGTACTTTTAAGGCTGACATCTCCAGCAGATTCCGGGCAATGGCCTCGCCCTGGCCTCTCTCCTCCGCCTCCACGCCGCAGAAGGCTCCCGGCGTATTTACAAAGCTGATAATGGGTCTGTTGAATTTCTCCGCCTGTTTCATCAGGCGCAGTGCCTTACGATAGCCCTCCGGCATGGGCATACCGTAATTGCGTCTGGCACACTCCGCAAAATCCTTGCCCTTCACATCTGCCAGCACCGTGACCGGCTGCCCGTCCAGGAATGCCACTGCACCTACCAGTGCTTTATCATCCCCATAATAACGGTCTCCGTGAGCCTCCACTACATAATCGAAAATGTAGGGAATATAGTCGGTTGCTGCCGGTCTGTCCACTCTCCGGACGGTCTTGACCTTTTCCCATGCCGTTCTGGGGAGTGTCAGTATTGACCGCTCCTTCACGATCTCCGTAGGTTCAAAATGGAAGTCAATATTTTTCTTAAAATCTGCATAATTCCCCTCGCTGCACCGATGCGTCGTGATCAGGAAATATAAGGTCTTCTTCAGATTCTCCCGGCGGACGATACCGTCCACAAAACCATGCTCCTGTAAAAATTCCGCTGTCTGGAAGCCGTCAGGGAGACGCTGTCCCAAGGTCTGCTTAATGACTCTCGGTCCTGCGAAGCCGATCAAGGCTCCCAGTTCCGCCATGATCACATCTCCCAGCATGGCAAAGCTGGCCGTGACACCACCTGTGGTGGGATCCGTCAAAATAGTCGCATAGAGAAGTCCTGCTTCTCCATGCCGTTTGATCGCTGCGGAGGTCTTTGCCATCTGCATCAGTGACACGATTCCCTCCTGCATTCTCGCACCGCCGGAACAGCAGAACAAAAATACCGGCAGACGCAATTCTGTCGCCTTTTCAATTGCCCGGGTGACTTTTTCGCCGACCACATGCCCCATACTGCCCATCATGAATTTGGATTCGCAGATGCCGATCACAGCCTTTTCCCCGTAAATCTCGCATTCACCTACGGTCACAGCTTCTTTTGTGCCGGATTTTTCCCTGGCCTCCGACAGTTTTTCTTCATAGCCCTCATATTTCAGTGGATTGCTCTCTTCTATCTCCTCGAACCAAGGCTGAAAACTTTTCCGGTCTGCCACCATGCGGATCCGGTTGTGGGTCTTCACCCGGAAATAATAACCACATTCGTAACAGACATATTTATTTTTCGCTGCCCGGTCTCTGTTTATCATTTTCTTACATTTCGGGCATTTGATCTCTGTTTCTGTATCTACACTTCCCATACCTGCACCTCTTATTCTGCGTCACTCTTATCTCTCTGTCCCACTCATAAAAAACTTCCGCAGACTATTTTTATTTTACCGCAAAGGTAAGCTCTGCTTTCGCCGCCAGTTTTCCGTTTACTGTGGCGATCGCTTCCCCGACGCCCACCGGTCCCTTGCTGCGGATAATGGTGGTCTCCAGCTCCAAGGTGTCTCCGGGACGCACCATCTGCTTGAATTTTGCCTTATCGATCCCGGCAAAATAAGCGGTCTTGCCACGATGCTCCGGCAGAGACAGAATTGCTACAGCCCCTGTCTGTGCCAGTGCTTCCATGATCAACACGCCCGGCATCACCGGATTCCCCGGAAAATGCCCGGCAAAATACGGTTCGTTAAAGGTCACATTTTTTCGTCCCACTGCCCGCACACCGGGCTCCAGCTCCTCGATAGTATCGATCAGCAGAAAGGGATGTCTGTGGGGCAGAATCTCCATGATTTCCTGGGTGTTATAAACTGACATTGTTCCTCCGTTCTGCGAATGCTGTCGTATCAACTACTTCCTCGCATTCTGCAATCGTCCTCGTTGATGCTCTGCCTTCTATCCTGTGTCTTGAACATCTGCTGCGGTTATTCTATGTACTTCTTTAGCAACAGACTCGCATTATGTCCGCCGAAGCCCAACGAATTGGTCAGTGCATAAGGCACCTCTTCTTCGTAGCTGTCCCGACAGTAATTCAGATCCAGTTCCTCCTCCGTCTCACGCAGTCCCACGGTACGATGGATATAGCCTTCCTGAATTTCTTTTACGCAGGTGACGAATTCCACTGCACCAGCTGCTCCTAAAAGATGCCCTACCATGGATTTGGTGGAATTGATCTTCAGATCATAAGCATGTTCTCCAAATGCGAGTTTGATAGCTCTGGTCTCAAACAGGTCATTATGATGAGTGCTGGTTCCGTGTGCATTAATATAACTAAGTTTCTCCGGCGCCACACCGCCGTCTTTTAAGGCATTCAGCATGGCGGTGGCTGCTCCGCTGCCGTCCTCCGCGGGGGAGGTAATATGGTAAGCATCCGAAGAACAGCCATACCCGATCAACTCCGCATAGATCTTAGCTCCGCGTCTCTTTGCATGCTCCAGCTCTTCCAGTACCACTACCGCCGAGCCTTCTCCCATAACGAAACCATTGCGGTCTTTATCGAAGGGAATAGAAGCTCTCTGAGGATCTTCACTAAACGACAATGCTGTCAGTGCGGAAAATCCGGCAATGCCGATGGGAGTAATAGAGCTTTCCGTTCCTCCGGCTACCATCACGTCTGCATCACCGTACTGGATCGTACGATATGCTTCTCCGATGGAATGTGTACCGGTTGCACAGGCAGTCACAACGTTCAGGCTCTTGCCCTTCAGCCCATAGGCAATGCTGACATTACCTGCTGCCATGTTGGAGATCATCAGAGGCACCAGCATGGGTCCTACCCTGCCGGGGCCTTTTTCCTTCAGGCGGTCATATTCCCGTTCCATGGCCTGTAAGCTTCCAATACCACTGCCTACGCTGCAGCCCACCATATATGGATCTTCCTGTTCCATAATAAGACCTGCATCTGCGATCGCCTGTCCGGCAGCCGCCACGGCGAACTGGCAGAACTGCTCCATTCTGCGGGCGGATTTTTTGTCCATATATTGTGTAGGATCAAAATCCTTCACTTCTGCTGCCAGCTTACAACGGTAATCCGCAGTATCAAAATAGGTTATAGGACCGAATCCGGTCTTGCCCTCTTTGATACCATTCCAGAATTCCTCTACGCTGTTTCCAATAGGAGTGATGGCTCCCATGCCTGTTATTACAACTCTTCTATTTTTTCCCATACGTGATATACTCCCTCGCGTCCTGACTTATTTTCTATCCTGCTGTACCGTTAGCGGACATATTTTCTATTCTGCTTTACTGTTTCGGACCATTTTTACATCGCCATACCGCCGTCCACGCACAGTACCTGGCCGGTGATATAGTCCGAGGTATTTCCTGCCAGGAACAGAACCGCCTGTGCGACATCCTCCGGTCTTCCCATTTTCTTAAGCGGGATCTGTCCGACCCCATTATCCTGTACCGCCTCCGGAAGCTTATCTGTCATATCTGTCCGGATAAATCCGGGTGCCACGGCATTCACACAGACATTCCTGGATGCCAGTTCTCTCGCTACACTTTTCGTCAGACCGATCAGTCCCGCCTTGGAGGCAGAATAATTAGCCTGCCCTGCATTCCCGACGATGCCACTGACAGAAGAGATATTGATGATTTTCCCATATCTCTGCTTCATAAAGGTCTTCGTCAGATGCCGGATCATGTGAAATGCGCCTTTCAGGTTCGTATCCAGGACTGCATTGAATTCTTCTTCCGTCATCCGCACGATCAGATTGTCCCGCGTGATCCCGGCGTTATTGACAAGGATGTCAACTCTGCCGTATTTCTCTGTTACTGCCTTTACAAAGGCTTCACTCTCTGCAAAATCCGCAACATTGCACTTCACAGTCTCCGCCATACCGCCGTGGCTTCGGATGTCCGTCGCCACTTCTTCTGCCGCCTCTGCAGAGCCGTTATAATTAATGATCACCGTGGCTCCTTCTGCTGCCAATGCCTGTGCAACTGCTTTTCCAATACCCCGTGATGCTCCTGTGACAATAGCAACTTGTCCTGTCAGACTTTTTCCTGTCAGCATGCCAGTTCCTCCATCACCCGGTCCAGATCCTCCGGTTTCTCGATATTGTATACTTTGACATTTCCGTCAATTTTACGGACGAAACTGCTGAGTGTCTTCCCCGGGCCGATCTCTATGAACGTGTCCACGCCATCCGCGATCATGCGCTCTATGCTCTGGGTGAACTGTACGGGACTGGATACCTGTTGTTTTAGCAGTTCCGCAACCTGTGACGCATCTGTCACATAATCCGCTGTTACGTTGGATACATAAGGAATCCAAGGGGTTGACAGCTTGACACTTTTCAGTTCTTCTGCCAATTGTTCTCCTGCATTTTTTAACAGGGCTGAGTGGAACGGTCCGCTGACCTTTAAGGGGATACAGCGTTTTGCACCCGCTTCTTTCAACGCTTCTGACGCCGCCTCTACTGCATCTGCCTCTCCGGTGATCACGATCTGTCCCGGGCAGTTATAATTTGCCACCGAGACGACTTTGCCGGTTTCTTTTGCTGTCTGTCCGCAGATATTTGCCACGATATCTCCGTCCAGTCCTAATACCGCTGCCATGGCGCCTCCTTCCGGATAGGCCTCCTGCATATAGATACCACGCA
>ULRN01008314.1_pt1 | contig 10911 bp, 10 predicted proteins | sample 1955461 | NCBI WGS metagenome assembly ULRN01 (sample SAMEA4835683, study PRJEB28245) | human gut metagenome | biome: gut microbiome; material: fecal sample | place: Denmark | collected 2008 | reverse complement strand
TGATACGATAGCCATTACGATAGTGGCTCCGTAAATGATGGTTTGCAGGATGAACGAAGCCATCGGATTTACGGCTCCCCAATCGTGAAGCGGTTTGTTGGGGAGGAGGAAATAGAGTACGATAGCCAGCAATACAGCAAATGGAACATGGGTAGTCCATGTCTGTTTTACAAGTGATCTGAAGTCACTTGTTATGGTATCGTATGATGCTCTCATGCAGGAAGTTATACTTCTGTGCTTAAATAATTCATTTACTTCCATAACTATCTTGTTTTAATTTCTAATTATCGCTTTTGTTTACTCTTTTACTTTTTTACCCTTTTACCTTTAAAAGTTTCTTCTGAATTCTGAGCAGGTAATGGCGGTAGCGATAGCCACATTCAGACTGTCGGCTGTAGCTCTACCTTCCGGAAAGTTAGGGATGAGCAACTTGTGGTTCACCTTCTTTGCCAGTTCTGGCGAGATGCCTTTTCCTTCGTTTCCCATCACGATAAGCCCACGGTTTTCGAGCTTTTGCTGATAGATATTGTCGCCGTCCAACAGGGTGCCGTAAACGGGAACATCGGCAGGAAGTGATTCTACCAGTCCCAGCAGGTCGCCATATTCTACCTTCACTCTTGCTATGCTGCCCATCGTAGCCTGAACCACCTTCGGATTGTATACGTCGGCAGTATCCTGACTGCAGTAGATATGGGTGATGCCAAACCAGTCGGCGATGCGGATGATGGTGCCCAGATTGCCCGGGTCCTGAACGCCGTCGAGCGCCAGACTCAGTTCGCTGGTATTAATAGAGTAATCTCCTGATGTTGCCTGTCTGAATACGGCAAGTACCTGTTGCGGATGCTGCAGGAAACTCACCTTCTTCAGTTCTTCATCAGTAACCTCTATCACTTCGGTTTCAGCCCCGAAGTGTTTGCCCTGGAGCCATTCGCCGGTAGCCACAATCAGGTCGGCAGGTTGCAGAGCGAGCAGATCGTCTACCACCTTGAAACCTTCTGCCACGAACTTTCCTTCTTTATTTCTGTTCTTCTTCAGTTCGAGCGAACGTATGTACTTTATTTTATTCTTGCTAATCATTTATTTTTTGTCTATATGTGTGCAAAGGTAACATAAAATATAGACATTTCAAAATAAAAAGTGCTAAATATTTTGTATTTAATTTGTTTTGCATTATCTTTGCATATCAAAAACGATAGATATTTTGAAAATACAGAAGATTTCATTACTTGCCTTGCCGCTGCTCATAGCATCTTGTTCTTCAAGCAAAATGGTGCCGGAAGGGGAGTATATATTAAATAAGGTAGAAGTGAAGAGCGACTCGGCAGGGTATAATGCCGGGGCGCTCAAGCAGTATGTGCGCCAGAAAGAGAAACCGAAACTCTTCTCGCTCTTCAAGAATCCTTTTAGCAAGAAGCCTGTCATCTACGATACTTTGCAGGCACGGCTCTCCTGTCAGGATCTGCTTACCGCCATGCAGAACCAGGGCTTCATGCATGCTGGGGTGTCGCTCTATACCACCAAGAAAGGAAAGAAACTGGATGCTACCTATCTGTTGCATCCCGGAGAACCTTTTATGATAGGTAAGGTGAAATATGAGGTGGAAGATGAACATATCCAGCAACTTCTGCATCTCGATAATCCCGATAATCAGCAGATTAAGCCGGGTATGAGATTTACGGTAGAAACATTGGATAATGAGCGCAGGCGTATCTCCAGCCTTCTGACCAATGATGGCTATTTCCGCTTTCATAAAGATTTTATCCAATTTTCTGCCGATACGATTGCGGGACAGAAGGATATCGCCCTGACGCTCCACCTGATGAAGTATAAGGCAAACAGTAATGCTCCTGAGGTTGATCATCCCCGATATGAAATCAGAAACATCAACTATCTGAGTAATGACAGCGACCGAATCCATCTGCGCCATCAGGTTTTGCTCAATGCCACTGCCCTCAGAGAAGGCCGTCCCTACAGTGCCGCCGCCTTGCAGCGTACCTATAACAACTTTGCCCGTCTGCAGGCGGTGAAGTATACCAACATCAGATTCTCTGAAGTTCCTGACAGCAACCTGGTTACGGAGAACGGAATGGAGAAGGACAGCATCAGCCGGCAGATGGATTGCAATATCCAGATCAGTACCAACAAGCCTTCTACCATCGCCTTCCAGCCGGAGGGAACCAATACGGCGGGCGACTTGGGAGCTGCTGCATCGCTCACTTATACCAACCGAAATCTCTTCAGAGGTAGTGAGCAGCTGAGCATCGAACTTCGTGGAGCTTACGAGGCCATTACCGGTCTGGAGGGGTATCAGGACCAGAACTATACTGAATATTCGGTTGAAGGCAAACTGGTTTTCCCTCGTTTCTTGGCGCCTTTCCTTTCAAGAAATTTCAGAAGAAGACAGACGGCAAACAGCGAGTTGTCGGCAAGTTGGAATCTTCAGAACCGTCCGGAGTTTCATCGCCGCGTATTCTCTACTGCCTGGCGTTATCGCTGGACAGAACCGCGTCATCACCTGGCCTGGCGTTTCGACCTGCTCGATCTCAACTATGTGTATATGCCATGGATATCCGAGACTTTCAAGAGAGACTATCTTGATAATGCAGAAAACAGAAATGCCATCCTCCGCTACAATTACGAAGACCTGTTTATCATGAAGATGGGTTTCGGTTTGAGTTATAGCGATGGGGTAGATGCTGTGCGAGTGAATGTAGAGAGTTCGGGCAATCTGCTGAGCGGTGTTTCCAAGACATTTGGTTTCAAGGTGAACAGCCAGGGACAGCGTACATTATTTAATATAGCTTATGCCCAGTATGCCAAGTTTGATGTAGATTATACCCACCTGATGCAGTTTGATAAGCGCAATGCTCTGGCGCTGCATGCGGGTATCGGTGTGGCTTATCCTTACGGCAACAGTACGGTGTTGCCTTTCGAAAAGCGTTATTTCTCGGGTGGTGCCAACTCGGTAAGAGGTTGGGGCGTAAGAGAATTAGGTCCGGGCAAGTTTAAGGGAACTGACGGCAGAATAGATTTCATCAACCAGACGGGTGATGTGAAGCTCGACTTGAATGCCGAATATCGCACTTCGCTCTTCTGGAAGTTTGAGGGTGCAGCGTTTATCGATGCCGGTAATATCTGGACACTTCGCAATTATCAGGATCAGCCTGGCGGCCAGTTCAAGATAGATGAATTCTACAAACAGATAGCTGTAGCCTATGGCTTAGGTCTCAGGTTGAATTTCGATTACTTCATTCTCCGTCTGGATATGGGTATGAAGGCAATCAATCCTGCTTACGGAACGAAGGAAGAGCATTGGGCGATTATCCACCCGAAACTAGACCGCGATTTCGCCTTCCATTTCGCAGTAGGTTTGCCGTTCTAAATGCAGCTAATAGTTTATAGTTAATAGTTTATAGCCAGGAGTTTCTGTAGGGCATCTTTTTTGATTATGATGCCCCTCAGAAACTCCTTACTTTTTTCAAGGCAATTTATCCAACTTAATCTTCCAGAGCCCCTTTTCCATACACATCGGCAGTTGGAAATCGGCCTGTTCTATGAGCTGCGGATCCTGCCCGATGCTGTCCATCTGCAGAAAATTATGAACCATAAGGGTAACGGTGGCACTTGTTTCATCGTCACCGAAATCAATATCCGTAATCTCGATGCTGGCATCCTCCGGTTTCTGGCGCAGCAGTTCCACGTCGGTCTCGTTCACATTACTTGCAGCATAACGCAGCCAGCGCTCCGATTCCTGGGTGCAATACTTCACGGCTTTCGGGAAATGCCAGTTGAAATAATTGTTGGCAAACGAATCAACATCAGCCTTCAGCTGGTCCTCGCTGCCTTCGTGAGGTTCACAGCCCGAAAGGCTGAATATACTTGCGGTCATGCATGCCACAGCTATGCATAAACCTATCATCGACTTCTTCATCATGATTCTCAAATCTTAAAAATTCTATTTTTTTGCGATATTTCGGCACAAAGATAGTAAAAAACTTTGTAATAAGAATCTTTTTTGCTAACTTTGCATGGAAAATAACAATTAAAATGCTGAAATTTATATCCTTTGGCAGTGGAAGTAGTGGCAATTGCTATTATCTTTACACTGATACGGATTCGATACTGATAGACGTAGGAGTAGGAATAAGAATATTGAAGAAGCATTTCCATAACTATGGACTTCGCTTCGAGGATGTGCATTACGTCCTCATCACCCATGACCACGCCGACCATGTAAAGTCGGTGGGGAGTCTGAGTACTGACTATCATCTACCGGTATATACGACCCGTAAAGTACATCAAGGCATCGAGCGCAACTATTGTGTTCGAAAGAAGATAGAGCCTAACCATGCTCGTGTGATAGAGAAGAAAGTAACTTTCACACTGGGCGAGTTTAAGATTACTCCGTTCGGTGTACCCCACGACAGTACCGACAATGTTGGCTATTTCGTGGAGTGCGGTGGTGTAAACTTCTGTCTCATCACCGATGTGGGACATATTACTGAAGAGATGCACGACTTTATCGGTCGTGCCAACTATCTTGTGCTCGAGGCGAACCATAGTGTAGAGATGCTCCAGCAGGGTCATTATCCCCAGTATCTGAAGGATCGCATTCTGGGAGATAACGGTCATCTGAGCAACGACGATTGTGGCGAGGCGCTTGCCAATTATGCTACACCGGAGCTTCATCACGTCTGGCTCTGTCATCTCAGCGAGGAGAACAACCATCCTGAGCTGGCACGCAAAACCGTGGAGCAGATTTTGCGCAGCAAAGGCATCATAGCCGGCAAGGACTTCCAGCTGGAAGTATTGAAGCGCAAGACACCGAGCGAAATCTATAAGCTGGTGTAGGGCAGGTGTAAAACTAAAAAGGTAGCCGGATAAGGAGTTATATTGAGTTAACTCCTTATCCGGCTATTTCATGAATACGAAATAAACGGCTGCAATCAGGCAGCAGAAGGCTGCGAAATGATTCCAGTGCAATCCCTGTCCCTGAAAGAGGATATTGGCGATGATGGCGAAGACGATAAGCGATACGCATTCCTGTATCACCTTGAGTTGGACCAGATTAAACGGTCCGCCATTATCCACGAAACCGATGCGGTTGGCTGGTACCTGACAGCAATATTCGAAGAAGGCGATAGCCCAACTGAAGGCGATGACACCGATAAGAGGCCAGTTGCTGCTCACGCCCGTTTGTTGCAACTTGAGGTGTCCGTACCAAGCTAGCGTCATGAAGATGTTGCTCAGCACCAATAATAATATAGTATACAATCCGTTCATAATCTTATCTTTTTTGCGGGTGCAAAGGTAATATATTTTTTTAAACCCTCCAAATTTCAGGGAAGTTTCATTTCGTTTTTGTTTTGATATGGCTGTTTTTGGCAGATAAATCTCCGATATCCTGATATTTATCTCCGAAAGATAAGTGTGCTGTTTGCGTATGGCTAGTAGGCTGTTTGGGGCGAACAGCCTACTGGCGGAATAGGGAACAGTCGGCTGTTCCTATGAGATAGTCATCTCTGACAGGGAGTCCAGATTTCCCAATCCTATCAATATAATTTATGTTTAGCATTCTGCAAAAATCTCTTCACTCTTCACCTTTCCTCCCAAATCCCCTGTGTTTATCGGCATTTCGGGAGGTGAAGAGTCATCAGCAACTCTTCACCCACTCTTCACCTCCGTCAACCTCCCTGTTTATCGGTATTCCGGAGGGCTTGGTGAAGAGTGAAGAGTATTTCCGTGTTTGCTTCCACATAATATTTATCGGTCAGGATTATGATATGACAACCTTGCTGTATCTGGATTGATTCTCATAATCCTTTAAATTTCAGTGTCCTCAGCCATTTTCTTTCAGATTTTCTTGCGAGTTCCAATCTTTCTTCGTATCTTTGCCGTGCCAGTTATTCATTTTAAAAAGGAGCAATATGATGGTACATCGAGATAAGATATTATGTTTTTTGGTTTTATTCTGCTGCTTTGCTCATACTCCTCTGCAAGCCCAGCAGCCACGCAAGAAGGTGGGGCTCGTGTTGGGTGGAGGTGGTGCCAAGGGTGCGGCTGAAGTAGGTGTGCTCAAGGTGCTGGAAGAGGCTGATATTCCTGTAGATTATATTGCCGGAACCAGTATCGGTGCCATCGTGGGCGGACTCTATGCCATCGGCTACGATGCTGCGGATATTGATAGCCTCTACCGTAACCAGAACTGGCTTTTCCTTTTGAGCGACCAGGTGAAACGTGAATCGGAGACTTTTCTTTCTAAAGAAGAAAGGGAGAAATATATCGTTCATATTCCTCTTTCCAAAGAGAGGAAGGTCTCGTTGCCAACCGGTTATGTGAAGGGGCAGAATATCTTTAACCTTTTCTCTAAACTTACCGTGGGGTATCATCAGGTGGATGATTTCTCCAACCTACCTATTCCTTACCGTTGCGTGGCGGTAGATCTGGTAGAAGGCAAGGAGGTGGTGTTTTCATCGGGCTCGTTGCCATTGGCGATGCGTGCCAGCATGTCGATACCGGGCGTGTTTGCTCCGGTAGAATGGAAAGGGAAGATGCTGGTGGATGGCGGCGCCTTGAACAATCTGCCGGTTGATGTGGCAAAGGAAATGGGAGCGGATGTGATTATCTGTGTAGATTTGAGTACCGGTTGGAAGAAGAAGGAAGAACTGAAATCGGCTTCTTCTGTTGTAGAACAGCTCATAAGTATGATGGGGCAGAACAAATACCGGAAGAATATGGCTGAAGCCGATCTTTATATCAATCCTTCTCTGAAAGGTTATTCGGCAGCCAGTTTCCAATCTGAAGCCATTGATACCATGATACAGCGGGGAGAACAGGCTGCCCGTCAGAAATGGGATGAGCTGATGGCTCTGAGAAAGTATATCTATGCTGATGCTTGTGATTCTGCAGCCTCTGATGATACATTACAGGATAAACGCCTCAAACAGCCGAAACCTTCTCAGACGGAAACTTATCATATAGGAAGCATCCGGTTAGAAGGCATCAGCGGAGAGGAGGAAAAGTGGATTAGAACGAAAATTGCTTTACGGGAGAATTCGGAAGTCAGTCCTGAGGAGATAGATGGTACACTTGCCATGCTCAGGGGACTGAATATCTTTTCGCGTGTAGAATACAGACAGTCTAACGAGGAACCTTATGACCTGGTATTCATGCTGGAACCCAACGAATCGAGAAGAATCAGTGTAGGTGCACGTTTTGATACGCAGGATTTGGCGAGCGTCATTGCTCAGATATCCAATAACCAGCAGTTTTCTACCCGTCATCACTATGCCTTTACAGGACGCATTTCCCGTAATCCCTATCTGGAAATGAAATATGCCTATGGCAACCTTTTCGGAGCGAAAATAGGCATTTCCTATCGTATGGCTCATTATGATTTCGACCTTTATGCGGACAAGCATAAGCTGGATGCCCTGGAGTTTCTTTCGCATTCTTTTGCTGGATTCTATACCCGCGATATCGGTAATTTCAGATTGAAGTCGGGAGTGCAGTTTGATTATTATCATTATCATTCTGATATGTTCGAACGCGACGGAAGCATCCAGACACGTTCGTCAGACCATTTCCTGAACTACTTTGCATCTGTTGTGATGGATACTTACGACCGCCGCTATTTCCCGACCCGTGGTAGCCGCATTCAGGTTCAGGGCATTCTGCATACGGATGACGGAATACATTATGCTGATGGTAATCCTTTTGCTGAAGCTGCTTTTCAAGGAGAATGTGCCGTACGTCTCAATTCCAGATTCTATCTGCTCCCTAAGCTCAAGAGCCGCTTCTTGTTTGGCAGTTCCGTACCAGCCATTTATCAGAATTATGCAGGTGGAGTAGCTGACGGTTACTATCTGCCTTGGCAAGTGGCATGGGAGAGTGCGCAGCATGTTCATCTGCTGGAGCGCAATGTGGTGACTGGTCAGCTCGGTTTCCGCTATCGGGTAAAAGGTAAGTTCTATCTTACCGCTCTGGGAGAGTATGGCAAGGAAGCCCGCAAGTTTTCCCATATTCTCATCGGTGATGATTTGTGGGGAGGAGCCTTGCGGGCATCCTATGATTTCGTATTGGGTCCGGTAAGCATTCAGGCTAATTATTCTAGCTTGGGTAAGAATGTAGGATTCTATATCAATGCAGGATTTGTATTCTGATTTCCTTATCTGCATCATGTAAACCAGAACCTGCATGTTTATATGTGTCATGGCGGTTCGCACAAAACTCGCATCTTGTCGTTTCCAGAGCCTACAAGACAGGAAATCATCAGTCTGATAGGTGGTTGGCTGAAGGAATAATGCTTTCATCAACCAATCATGATGGATAAAATGAAAGATTTTTTCAAAAAATATCCATAAAAGTTTGGTGGTTTCAGAAAAATGTATTACCTTTGCACTCGCTTTTGAAAACAAAGCTTTTTGCAGAGGCACCCTTAGCTCAGTTGGTAGAGCAACTGACTCTTAATCAGTGGGTCTAGGGTTCGAATCCCTAAGGGTGTACAAAAAACTCCGAAGAATCAATCTTGGTTCTTCGGAGTTTTTTTGTAATAATGATTACCATTATACGATAGAGGCGATTGTTCTGAACATCATGATGCCGGTGAATTACAGACAGTCCGATTTTTATGTAAAATATCGACATTTTACCTTGAATTATCTAAAACTAGTCCTCCATTCCCCTATCATATATTAATAAACTTCATAAATTCACTGTCATTATGTCAAGAAACAAGAAAACATCAGAGTCTTTATTCCAGTTCATGAACCTCCTCATCGCCCTGTTGCTGAAGAACGGGCAATACCGCACCTCGCTGCATTACAAGGCATCCCTCAACAGCTTTAAGCGATACCGTGACAACAAGGATATTGCCCTACAAGAGATAGATGCAGAAGTGATGCGCTCGTATGAGGCGTACCTGCATCATACGGCGGAGGTATGCAAAAACACCAGCTCCTTCTATCTCCGCATCCTCCGTGCCACCTACAACAAAGCTGTGGCAAAGGGACTGACGCCACAGCAGCATCCCTTCTCGGATGTCTATACCGGTATTGCCCAAACTCGCAAGAGAGCCATACCTACAGAGAATGTCAGCCAGATCAAGAGTCTGCAATCTGTCAAGGATCTCAATCCCAAGGAAGAGATGGCAAGAGATACATTCCTGATGAGTTTCTATCTGCGTGGTATCTCTTTCATCGACCTGGCTCATCTCCGCAAATCTGACCTCAAGGACGGTTATCTTCATTATATAAGAAGAAAGACAGGACAGCGTCTCACCATCCGATGGGAGAAGGAGATGCAGGAGTTGTTGGAAAAGTATCAGGCGCAGACCGCCTCCTCATCTTATCTCTTTCCTTTCCTTGTTGATGATGGAAACAAAAGACAGGATAAAACTATTGACAAAAAGCAGGATGAGGCACGCCTATATCACAATGCGGAAGCGCGTATCTCCTACCACCTCAGAAAGTTTGGAGCTACGATAGGCATCAAGGGCAAGCTCACCCTCTATGTTGCCCGCCATTCCTGGGCAACGACGGCAAGAGATAATCATATCTCTATCTCTGTCATCAGCGAGGCATTGGGACATCATTCCGAAACCACCACACAAATCTATCTCCGTTCCATCAAAAGCTCAGAAGTAGATGATGCCAACGCCAAGATACTGGCAGCCCTATAAGCCACAAAAATGAATAAAAAGAGGGATTATGTAAAATGAACCAAAATGAACCAATTTTTCTGAATCTTTATATAAGAGACACAGAATCTTACCGCAAAGATAAGAAAATTGTTGGAAACAAGCAAATTATGCGTGTTAAAAAATTAATATCATTCTACGAAATTCTACATTTTTTCAGCATTTTTCTCGTACACAATCTTCTAAGTCGTTGATTGAAAGAATGTTTTTCGGTTTTCTGTGTCTCTTATATAGAGATTCAGAAGAACGGGAGTGATTGAGGGAAGGATTTTGAGGACAAAGGAATCGGACAGCTAATCATTCCAAGGGTTGCAGACTATCATGCTCTTGGATCAGGAGTACGTCTGTGATTAGAGGTTTCCGTTATTGGAAATAGACTAACCAACCCTTTCTTGCCAAGTGTTTTGAAACATGATTTCACGACACGGGGGAATGAGAAGTACACCCTGGTCAAAATAGAAAAAAATAAACAATGATACAAGCAGACAACGAGGAGAGTTGGTACGCATTCAAGATATTTTTTGGGAAAGGAAAGCCTATCAAGGCATATTTCGTTGCCAAAGGGATAGAACATATTTATGATGTGAAACAAGCATATTGGGACAAGAATAAGAAAAAGAGACTGGTGAAGGAAGTTCCTATTATGCCATCTCTTATTCTTTTCCGTACCACGAGAATAGAAGCAGAAGAGATGGAGCGTATGTTTCTCAATAAAGTGATGCTCTATCGTGGCAAAAATTCTGAGAACTTGAAAGAACCTTCTAAAATTTCAGAACGTGAAGTGAAAATCTTCAATATTGTAGCAACTTCTGGTGTTGAAGGACTGGATTTTTACGATGAGTATAATCCCAAGTTTACCAGAGGTGACAAGTTCCGAGTCATTGAAGGTCCTTTGAAAGGAGCGGAAGGCTATGTCGTCCGTATCAAAAAAGATCATAAACTTTATGTGAGTATCAAGGGGTTGTGTGCTGTTACGACAGGATATATTCCTAAAGCATACTTGCAAAAAATCGAATAGAGTATATGGAAATGTCAGATATTAAGCAAGTGGTACTGACGAGGAAAAGTACCTCGCCAGTAACAGAGTATTAATCGAGATGATGATGAGCAGCCCAGCTGACCGCATCCAAACACGGACACTCTTTGGGAGTAGTCCCCGGCAAATCCCGATGCCCCACAATCTTCGCTTTCGGAAAGAGAATCTTCAGATTCCT
>ULRN01043569.1_pt1 | contig 10923 bp, 10 predicted proteins | sample 1955461 | NCBI WGS metagenome assembly ULRN01 (sample SAMEA4835683, study PRJEB28245) | human gut metagenome | biome: gut microbiome; material: fecal sample | place: Denmark | collected 2008 | reverse complement strand
CCCAACTGGCTTATAATTCGGAAATTTTATCTAAATTTGTACTATGAAGGAGCAAGATCAGACAGTGGAAAATATGATAATGCAAGCTCATTATCTGGAGGCCTTGGAGATAGAGTCCAAGGTCCAAAAGCCATTGGCTGAAATGGAAAGGCAGGACTTTATAAATACAATAACGGAGCTTAAGGCTATGATAAGCATCCTTAAGCTTACGATTGATACGCTTCGTCAGACGATAAACTCGCAGAACGCTACGACAGCGTCGGTGCAGAAGTCAATGGATAGGCTTCAGAGTGCATACGACAAGGCTGTCAAGGAGCGTGATGACTTGAACGGTCGTATGAACAGAAGCAATCAGGAGACATTCGGCTCCAAGAGTCTGAAACAGAGTGGCAGGGGCAAAGTTGTCAAGAACGACCGCCAGAAAGCACGTGACGAGTGGTCCTCAAAAGATGACGATGACAATAATGCCTCTTCCGCTTCTTCATCTACTGACGGTGAAACAGACCAGGCTAAGGTAGAATCAGAAAATCTGAGTCGTTCAGGAAGAAATGGCATGAAGTACAACCGTATGAACGCTGCCAAGACCATTACTCTTGAGACATCCTTGGAAGTGCGCCGGAAGACATGAAGTTTATCGGTTACAAGAACATAAAGGAATACACCAAAAAGAGTTATGTGGAATGTACGGTTTTCAAGGTGGCTGTCTATGAGGACAAGTTCGGTGTGCGGCATGACTTTTATCAGCCCAAGGATGAAAAGGATGCACGCCGCCCGAACTTGAATGTGGTTCCTTCGACGCACTGTACCCCAGAGGTCTTGGCGAATTTGGTGGTTGACCACTATATGCTGATGACTCCCATATACAGACAGTCCATACGCAATGTCCTTGACAAACTGCAGATAAGCAGCAACACCAACAGAAATTGGCTGACACAAGGTGCGGAACTGCTCACTCCGATAGTCCGTCTTCTCAAGAAGAAGCTGCTAAAGGTGAAGTCGATTCTTAACATAGACGAGACATGGACAAAGGTCAGAGTCAAGTTTAAGGGTGACAGGACCAAACTTGGCAGATACTTCAAGAAGTACGTGTGGGTTCTTGTGAACAAGGCGAAGCAGATAACCTGCTTCTTCTATGGCAATGACGAGAATGACAGCCGTGGCAAGAGACCGATACAGACATTCTTGGGGGATTTCTTGGGTACCATACAGTCTAATGGCTATATGGTGTATAAGGAACTTACCAAGGACAATCCCGCTAACGAGCACTTGATGTGCTGGGCGTATGTCCGTAATAAGTTTGAAACGATATTCAAGGCTTGCAAGGATGTCGGTGTGACACTTTCGTCCAACTGATAGCCACGCTGTACCGCGTAGAAGCAGAATGCTTACTGAACCATTATACACCACAGCAAATCAAAAAGCGAAGACAGCAAAAGGATGTGACCAAGATACTGAGCCTTATCTATAAGAAGGCAAACGGGATGCTTACAAATTCCAATCACCATCATTATAGTGACATGATGCGCAAGGCATTGGTTTATGTGACATCCAATTGGGAAGACCTTGTCAAGTATCGAAACGATGGTCGTTTTACAATAGACAATATGCACGCAGAACGTGCAGTACGTCCATTTACGGTGAAAAGGAAAAACTCATTGTTTTTCAGTAGTGAGGATGGCATAGAGTCAGCCTTGAAATATCATACGCTCATTGAGACATGCAAGAATGTAGGTCTCAATGTGAAGGAGTATTTCACTTATGTATTCAGCAGACTTATAGAGGGTGAGAAGGACTACGAAAAGCTTCTCCCCAGTGCTGTTGCACGGTAAATTCAAACAAACAAAAGTTAAAACAAAAATAATCAATGGCTCTCCAACCCCTGTTTATAATGGGTTGGAAGCAATTGAGTGCTTACCAGGCATACGGCACATGCAATGGTGTGCTGTCCCTTGGCAGGATTTACGGGTATGACCGCCTCGAATCAGCTGCTGCCCTCATGAAGGCTGAGACGGGCAAGGCTGGATACAAACTGCTGTCCAACATCTTAATGCACAACCGCGACAAGGCTGCGGCCAACACTATCATATCAAAGACTCCTCTGAACGACAATGTACGTGGTGCGTCCGCCTTCAGGAGCATTGTTTCACATAAAGACAAGCCAAAATCATGAGCACACAGACAACAATCAGCCAACTGAAGGAATTGGGGCTTCATGGTATGGCAGAGGCCTTTGAGGCGATGATGGTATTACCCTCACAGAAACGTCCGGGGCTTGACAGGGCCGTGGAGAAAATGGTGCAGATGGAGGCATGTATGCGTGACAAGAAACTCACGGAGAGGCTTCTGAAAGCCGCAAAACTCAGATACAAGGTGTTCATCGAGGACATTACCTGCTCTACGGAGCGCAATCTTACAGAAAGTCAACTGGCGGAAGTGGCAGATTGCAGCTTCATACGCCGAGGGGGCAATCTGCTCATCACCGGTCTTACAGGATGTGGCAAGTCCTATCTCGCGTGTGCTCTTGGCCATCAGGCTTGCTCTATCGGGATATCCACCCTCTGCCTAAGCATGAACCACTTTGCTGACGAGCTGACAAAGGCGCTTCTTGAGGGAACATACCAGAAGCTCATCAAGAAGCTCGGGAAGAAAGATCTGCTCATACTCGATGACTTTGGCTTGCAAACACTGACACCGGAAACACGGCTTGCTTTGCTTACTTTGCTCGAGGACAGGTATGAAGAGAAATCCGTCATCATCACCTCCCAATTGCCCTTGGACAGATGGTACGAATACATTGCCGAGCCGACTCTTGCTGACGCCATCATGGACAGGCTCATCAACTCGTCGAAGCACATCGAACTCAAGGGTGAGACTTTGCGTCACAATAGAAGACATAGATAATATCATCAAATCATGCTAACTCAGGGTGCCTTGTAGCACAGTCTGCAGGGCGCCCTTTGACAGCGTGTGTAGCGGATGTTTGGTACCGGTACCATCTGACCGCTACAACGATACTATTGGAGCGATATTCTCAGCTAATGATATTCCTGCAAAATAGCAGAAATCTCCTCGAATTTTTTTCCCATATTCAAATTAAGATAGATATTATAAAGAGCAGACGCCCATTTATCTTTCTGTTCTGGGACCAAGCCCCGATACTTCTCCATATACGGCAATGCTTTCTTATAGAAAGACCTAGCTCGGATTTTGTCTTTTCTGCCTAAATTCTTTTCTGCCTCAAATGCAAGATTTAAATAAGCCAACCCTGCAGTATAATATACATCTTCAACAGGGTCTTTCTTAGAAATTATTTCATTGCATATTTGAGCACAATTCTCATATTCCCCAATATTCAGCAAAATATTTGCCTTAGCATATAAATACAGCGAATTTGTCGAATCATTAGAAAGCGCAAGTTCAACAATTGTCATAGCAGAATCTGTTTGATTCTTATTATTATAAAAATCTACCAACCTTGTGAAAAAATATTCCGACTTTGGGAAATCGTGAAAGCCTTTCTTCAGTGTAGAACAATACAAACCGATCTCTCCCTTTTCTTTCCAAATATTGGCAAGATATTGCAAAGTTTTCTCTCTTCCAGGAATATAAGCCTGAGCTTTTTCTTGATATTTCAATGCCATATCATTATCTTGAAACATCACTCCACAATATGTCGCTAAATATGCTGCTTTAAGAATAAGTTCTGCATTAGCATCATAATTCATATCTGAGAACAAAGGCTGATAAATGCAATCAATATAACTATCAAACATAGCAAAAGCATCTTTATATCTTTGCTTGGCAATCAGAAAAAGGCCACCATTAAAAAGATTCTTTCTGTATATATTGAGATATTCAGAATTCCTTTTTCTATATTTTGGTTCTACTCTACCTTTTTTATTTGGCAAAGCATCAATACTGTCCATTGACTCATAATCATTGAACATTCTTCGACCTATAACGAAAAGAGCAGTTGTGTCATATTTCTGTTTCAGATACAATTTCTCGTTACCTTGCTCATATTGCTTTTTTACAGCATCAGTAAGGGCAAGCCATATCTTAATGTTTTTTTTATTCGTAGAATCTTTCAAGAGGCTTCTCATCGAAGCTTCCGCTTTATCAAGATTTGTCCCATTCTTTATATAGGTACGCGCCTGGGCTAATTCTTTTTTTTGGGCATAAACATTACCACATATTGAAAAAGCAAAAAAAACAAATGCTAACAATCTTCTCATCCTGCAAATAAAAAATAGAGTTAAGAGACAATAGATAGAAAATCATAAAGTCTCTTAACCCAGGTACCATGTTGATATAATTATTTCGTCAAGGCCTCAGCCTCTTTTGTCTTAGGATCGTCTTCACCAAGAGTACGATACAGACATGTATATAGAGAATAAGCCCAATTTGATTTAAACTCCTTATTTGTATCCATATCTTTAGCCTTAGTCAAGTATTCTATAGCCTGATTATAGACATCAATAATAACCTTCTCGGCAGCAACAGGAATACGTCCCTTTGTTTTTGCAGAAATCTGTTCCGCTTTTTCCTGTGCCAGGAACATATAACAGTTACCAATAGAAGCTACAACAGGTACATTTGTAGGCATAATATCAACAGCTCTTTTCAAATCCTCAATAGCCTCCTGCCACTTGTGGTCATTCATATAAGACTGGCCTCTCATTGCAATAGCAGCAAAATTCTTAGGGTTCTGAGCCAACGCCTTATCAACTACTGCATTGAAATCAGCTTTGCGTCCCTGAGAGAGATACAAGGAAGTAAGAGTACTGAAAACCACTTGATTATCAGGATACTGAGTAAAAATATTCTCAATTTTTTTTGTCACTGCAATAGTATCCTCATGGCTTTTCATCGTATTCTGCAATGCGTTAAGCTTAACTGTCATTGCATCCTTTGCATAGGTAGTATCAGCTATTGCCACATCTGCATATCTGTCAGCTTTATCATATTCCTTTGCAAAGAAAGCAGATAAAGAAGCAAAATATGCAATCTGCGAAGCATACTGATCAGGCCTGCCAGTCTGGAACATCGGAGCTGTACTTGTATCAACATATGAACCAAAAGCAACAGTAGCATTATGATAATCTTTTGCGTCATAAAAAAGTTGACCTGCATTTATCAAATCGTTACGCAACGGCATGAGTCTTGCAGCATTATTCTTACCAAACTTAGGCTTGACTTTACCTTTAGCATTTGGCATATTATCATACTTGTCACATTCAAGAGCTGCACTTAAAGCTACTTCTGCAGCAGAATACATACCATTTTGGTCAAAACCCTTATTTTCATTCTTTACCTCGTTTGAAATCTTGATCTCAGCTTCTTTGTTATATTTAGCAAGAGCGAGGTCAACCACCTTGTTGTAAGCCTTTGCCTTATCCTCATTGGACAAGTTCCCTCCCCCCTGCTTTATAAGCTCGAGAGCATCTGTGTACTTTTCAGCACCCAGGATTGTCTTAATGTCCTGAGCCTGCATGGCTGCGCTACTAAGTACAGCACATGCGAAAACCATAAATTTCTTCATTTTATTTATAATTTAAAGTTGTTTGATTATTATTCCTCATCTAATAAAACATCTGAATTACCATCCAAACCTTCCTTAGTCGGAATATTATCAGCATTAATATTATTTGTTATATCTCCTTCGCCAGCTTGATTGAAATCCTTTCGGCTTTCTTCTTCTGCTACAGTTTCGAGATCAGAACTCATAACCTTACATACACTTGCTATTACGTCATTCTTTTTTGTCAGATTAATGAGTCTTACCCCCTGTGTCGCACGTCCCATGACACGACATTCCTGCACAGAAAGACGGATAACAATACCACTCTTGTTAATAATCATCAGGTCATTATCGTCCGTAACAACCTTGATAGCAACAAGACGCCCAGTCTTCTCTGTGATTCCTAACGTCTTAACACCCTTACCGCCACGATTCGTAACGCGATAGTCTTCAACCATGCTTCTCTTTCCATAACCATTTTCACTGACAACCATGATCGTTTCATTCTCAGGGTCATTAACCACAACCATTCCAACAACTTCGTCATCACCGCCGTCAAGTTTCATTCCCCGGACACCAGTAGACACACGTCCCATTGCGCGGACAGTATTCTCATTAAATCGAACAGCACGTCCATTCTTGTTAGCCAGGACCAATTCATTGTGACCATTTGTTAACCTTACGCCAACTACCTCATCACCATCTTGGATATTAATAGCATTGACACCATTTGTACGGGGACGGCTGTAAGCCTCCAATAAGGTTTTCTTTATAATACCATTCTTGGTAGCAAACACAATATAATGACTGTTTATAAACTCTTGATCTTCCAATGTTTTCAGTCTCAGAAAAGCATTAACACAATCATCGCTCTCTATATTAAGAAGATTTTGTATAGCCCTACCCTTGCTGCTCTTGTTTCCCTCAGGAATTTCATAACATTTGAGCCAATAACAACGACCTTTCTTTGTAAAGAAAATCATCGTATTATGCATCGTTGCAGGGTAAATATATTCCGTAAAGTCCTGTTCGCGGCTATGAGCGCCCTTACTGCCTACTCCACCACGAGCCTGTTCATGGAATTCGCTCAATGGAGTTCTCTTTATATATCCAAGATGGCTGATAGTTATTACAACAGGATCATTAGGGTAGAAATCCTCCGGATTAAACTCCTCACTTGAGTATTTAATTTCCGTGCGACGTTTATCTCCATACTTTTCCTTAACTTCCTGCAGTTCATCCATCATTACTTTTTTGCATAATTCAGGATCGTCAAGAATCTGCTGCAAAAATGCAATCTGTCTCTCCAACTCCTCATATTCGGCATGCAATTGCTCAAGACGAAGTCCTGTAAGCTGGCTTAGACGCATGTCGACAATTGCCTTTGACTGCAATTCGTCAAGCTGAAATCGCTGTTCCAAATTACGCTGAGCATCAGATGGAGTTTTTGAACCACGTATAATATGTACAACTTCATCAATATTATCACAGGCAATAATAAGCCCTTCTAGAATATGTGCACGTTCCTGAGCTTTCTTCAGGTCATATTTCGTACGCCGTATAGTCACATCATGACGATGTTCCACAAAATACTTCACACATTCTTTGAGAGTAAGCAAACGAGGACGACCTTTAACCAAAGCTATACAATTCACAGAAAACGAACTCTGTAGAGCTGTCATTTTAAATAGTTTATTCAATATAACATTGGCATTGGCATCTTTCTTGACATCAATAACGATACGCATGCCCTGCCTGCCCGACTCATCATTTGCGTTGCTGATTCCATCCAACTTTCCTTCCTTTACGAGGTCTGCAATATATGAAATAAGCAGAGCTTTATTTACACCATACGGAATCTCCGTTATAACAATTTTATCATGCGCATCTCCACTTTCAATCTCCGCTTTCGCACGCATTACAATTCTACCCCGCCCGGTTTCATAAGCATCCTTTACACCTTGTATACCATATATATATGCGCCTGTCGGAAAGTCCGGAGCTTTGATATACTGCATCAACCCATCTGTATCGATGTCAGGATTGTCAATATACGCACAACATCCATCAATGACCTCACCAAGATTATGCGTCGGAATATTCGTTGCCATTCCCACAGCAATACCATTACCTCCGTTTACTAACAAATTTGGTATTTTTGTAGGCATAACTGTAGGTTCAAGGAGCGAGTCATCAAAGTTGCTTGTCATGTCCACAGTATCCTTGCCCAAGTCATCCATGATATGTTCACCCATCTTCGAGAGTCGGCACTCCGTATAACGCATGGCGGCAGCAGAATCACCATCCACGCTACCGAAGTTACCTTGCCCATCAACTAGTGTATACCTCATGTTCCAATCCTGAGCCATACGCACCAAAGCACCATATACAGAGCTATCGCCATGCGGATGATACTTACCAAGCACCTCACCAACTACACGGGCACATTTCTTGTATGGTTTATCACTTGTATTTCCAATACCCATCATACCATAAAGTATACGTCTGTGTACTGGTTTGAAGCCATCACGCACATCAGGAAGCGCACGGGCTACAATCACCGACATTGAATAGTCGATGTAAGATGACTTCATCTCTTCCTCTATATTGATTCTGAGAATTCTGTCCTGATCAATTGTGTTGTTGTCGTCCATTAATATTTTAAGTTGTTAAATTTCTTAAATTTTAAATTTAAGGGCATTTTAAGGCGATTTTAGCCAATCTTCCCAATTTGGCCGCTAAATTACTACAAATATTCGTTCACGGCAAATTTTTTTGTAGAAAAAAGCGGAAGCCCCAGAACGCATATATTAGTTTTTCACTTTAAAAACTTAATCAACATATTATTTCGCAATACCTACCACAAAAATCCATCAGAAATCTATCGTACAAACACACATGCTGAAGGAAAAGCATGCCAAAATTTGCCTACAAAGAATAAATTATATACATTTGCAGGACTAAAAATACATTACAGATGGAAACAAAGAAAACTTTTAAAACGGAAGGCCTCGTCAACATACCAAAGAAGATAAATTTAGCAAAATTCGGTATTATCTTATTAATATTAATAGCTATACTTTTATTAGCGCATACTATTTTTAGAATAACCAACAATTGGCCTCTCATTCTATCTGTCACATTTGCATCAGCTGGCATCATTTGCATCGTATTGCATCTTAAAAAGACATCTAAATACTGATTTTATCCATAAAGTCTGTTAAATAAGCACAAATCAAACAAAAATCAACAACAATGCATTTATGTTGTAAAACATTTATTCAGAAATAAATAGTAACTTTGCAGCCGATTTATTTATTCACATAAAGTCTAACTTTATTAATCTCAAAAACATTTATTAATTTTATGACAGATTTTAAGAACGTTCAGCCGTTGGCAGACTTCAATTGGGACGAGTTTGAGAACGGAACACAGGCAAACGTAAGCGCAGATGAGCTTCAGAAAGCCTACGACGAAACTCTGAACAAGGTAAGCGAACATCAGGTTGTTGATGGTACTGTTATCTCTGTAGACAAGAAAGAAGTAATCGTAAACATCGGTTACAAAAGCGATGGTATCATTCCTGCAAGCGAATTCCGCTACAACCCAGATCTGAAAGTTGGCGATACCGTTGAGGTATACGTTGAGAATCAGGAGGATAAGAAGGGCCAGCTCCTTCTTTCCCACAAGAAGGCTCGTCTCAGCAAGAGCTGGGAACGTGTTAATGCAGCTTTGGACAATGAGGAAATTATCCAGGGTTACATCAAGTGCCGTACTAAGGGCGGTATGATTGTTGATGTATTCGGCATCGAGGCATTCTTGCCAGGAAGCCAGATTGACGTTCATCCAATACGCGACTACGACGTATTCGTAGGAAAGACTATGGAGTTCAAGGTTGTTAAGATCAACCAGGAGTTCCGTAACGTTGTTGTTTCTCACAAGGCTCTCATCGAGGCTGAGTTGGAAGCACAGAAGAAAGAGATCATCAGCAAGCTCGAGAAAGGTCAGATCCTCGAAGGTACCGTTAAGAACATCACTTCTTACGGCGTATTCGTTGACCTCGGCGGTGTTGACGGACTCATACACATCACAGACCTCTCTTGGGGCCGCGTAAGCGATCCACACGAGGTTGTTTCTCTCGACGAGAAGATCAACGTTGTTATCCTTGACTTCGACGACGAGAAGAAGCGTATCGCTCTCGGTCTGAAGCAGCTCACTCCTCACCCATGGGATGCACTCGATGCAGAGCTCAAGGTGGGCGATCACGTTAAAGGCAAGGTTGTCGTTATCGCAGACTACGGCGCATTCGTTGAGATTGCTCCGGGCGTAGAGGGACTGATTCACGTTTCTGAGATGAGCTGGAGCCAGCATCTACGTTCAGCACAGGAATTCCTGCACGTTGGCGACGAGGTAGAGGCAGTCATCCTCACTCTCGACCGTGAGGAGCGCAAGATGTCTCTCGGTATCAAGCAGCTTAAGGAAGATCCATGGGAGACAATCGAGGTTAAATATCCTGTTGGAAGCAAGCACACTGCAAAGGTTCGTAACTTCACAAACTTCGGTATCTTCGTAGAACTCGAAGAAGGAGTAGATGGACTTATCCACATTTCTGACCTTTCTTGGACAAAGAAGGTTAAGCACCCATCAGAGTTCACACAGGTTGGTGCAGACATTGATGTTGTTGTTCTTGAAATAGACAAGGACAATCGTCGTCTGAGCCTTGGCCACAAGCAACTTGAGGAGAATCCTTGGGATACATACGAGACAATATACACTCCAGGGTCTGTACATAAAGGTAAAATTACAGAGATGATGGATAAGGGCGCTGTAATCACTCTCAACGAGGGCGGTGAAGGTTTTGCAACTCCAAAACATCTCGTTAAGGAAGATGGTTCTCAGGCACGACTCGGTGAGGAGCTCGATTTCAAGGTTATTGAATTCGTAAAGGAGACAAAGCGTATCATCCTTTCTCACAGCCGCACATTCGAGGATGTCAAGGAAGAACCAAAGAAGTCACCTCGCAAGAAGGCAGCAAAGAAGGAAGAAGCTCCTGCTATCAACAATGTAGCAGCTTCTACAACACTCGGTGACATCGACGCTCTTGCAGCACTGAAGGCAAAAATGGAAAAGGGCGAGTAATCATTTTAGTTGATTATTAGCATACATCTAATCGAGTAGGAGGAAAACAAAGCAGTTTTCTTCCTACTTTTGTTTTCCGACTTCTCACACCACCGTACGTGCGGTTCCGCATACGGCGGTTCCTATTTTGGGTACCATTCGAGATACGCCCCCATTAAAGTAGCATACCCTGCCCTACATAGATACTCTGTTGTTATAGCTCTATGCAGTATGTAGCTGTCTGCTATTCGCCAATAGCCCTTGCGAGTATTACCCCATTCGTA
>ULRN01017770.1_pt1 | contig 10973 bp, 8 predicted proteins | sample 1955461 | NCBI WGS metagenome assembly ULRN01 (sample SAMEA4835683, study PRJEB28245) | human gut metagenome | biome: gut microbiome; material: fecal sample | place: Denmark | collected 2008 | reverse complement strand
TCGGCTGGTCTCGTCGATCTGCTATCACTTTTATCGGCGTCATCACTGCCGCTGTTGGAATCTTCGTAGAAGGCGGGCTCTTAAGCGCATGGATGGACAGTATCTCCATCTATGTAATCCCTCTCGGAGCACTGCTTGCCGGAATTACAATGTTCTGGATATGCGGAGATAAATTTGCAAGAAATGCCGCTCAGCTCGGTCGCGTGCGCACGATCGGAAAATGGTTCAAACCAATGACAAAATATGTATTCTGCGGTGTTGCAATACTTGTCTACATTCTCGGAATTTTCTTTGGCGGTATCGGCTGATTGAAAGAGCCGAAAGCGCCTGTTTCAAAATTTGATATTTATAAAAGCGCATCTGCCGGATATTCAGATCCTGCAGATGCGTTTTTGTCTTTCTATTTTATTTTTTATGAAACATTATCTCGACACTTTTTTGATACATGTCACCGCCATTGCTCCAGGACCGATATGGCAGGAAACACTTAATGACAGAGGAGCTTCCAAAAACTCATATCCCGGAAAACGATTCATGATCTCCTGCTTCCATTCCATCGCTTCTTCTTTTGAACATGTATATGCCATACCAAGTATAATATCTTCTTTCACATCTGCAAAACGCTCATTGAGATCTTTTTCGATTGCATTCAGCATCGTTTTCTTTGCCGCTTTCCACCCTCTGACTTTTGCAAATGCATCTAATTTTTCACCCTGAATCTGAAGAACCGGCTTCAAATTCAATACAGTTCCGATCGCCGCAGCCGCCGGAGTGATTCTTCCTCCTTTTTTCAAATACTTCAACGTATCAACTGTGATATAAATACTTGCCTGCAGCTTCTCTTTTTCGAGAATATTTTTAATCTCTTCCGCGCACATCCCTTTATCGCGCAAATACATTGCATCATATACAGATTGTTCTTGTGTAACCGAGATTCTCTGGTTGTCCACAACATAAACTTTCCCTTTATATTCCCTCGCAATAGACATTGCCGTCTCGCATGTACTGCTAAGTCCGCTTGACATAGGAATACATACGATCTCATCATATTCTTTCAACACACTTTCCCACAGTTCCATCACATTTCCCGGGGAAGGCTGGGAAGTAGATATATCCGAATCCGCTCTGAGCTTCTCATAAAACTGTTCCTGTGTCAGTGTGATGTCTTCAAGATATAACTCACCATCAATAAAAAAAGGCATCGGAAGTACATAAATCCCTAATTCTTTCGCTCTTTCCTGTGTAATACCACTATTACTGTCTGTTACGACCGCAATCTTACTCATATCATTCTCCCTTTATCACTTTAAACCTGACTATCTCAGACCATTTATTTCCTTCTGTCTTGTTTTTCCGTTTAATTTTTAAAGCTGTGAATCGGAGCCGGGATCCTTCCTTTTCTGCTCACAAATGCATCGCATCTGAATTCGTTTACCGGCATGATCGGAGCGTATCCGAGAAGTCCTCCGAATTCCGCGGTATCTCCTACATCTTTTCCGATTACCGGAATAAGGCGAACCGCCGTTGTTTTCTGGTTTACCATACCGATCGCCATCTCATCTGCTATAATTCCGGAAAGTGTAGCTGCGCTTGTATGCCCCGGAATGGCGATCATGTCCAGTCCTACCGAACAGACACATGTCATAGCTTCTAATTTTTCCAATGTAAGTGAACCGGCGTGAACTGCGTCGATCATGCCCTGATCTTCACTAACCGGAATAAATGCGCCGCTCAAACCTCCTACATAAGAAGATGCCATAACTCCGCCTTTTTTCACTTGATCATTAAGCATCGCAAGAGCAGCCGTTGTTCCCGGTGCCCCGACTCTTTCCAAGCCGATTTCTTCCAAAATTTCCGCAACGCTGTCTCCGATTGCCGGAGTCGGCGCAAGCGAAAGATCCACAATGCCAAACGGAATGCCTAACCTTTGAGACGCCTCTCCTGCCACGAGCTGTCCGACACGGGTAACTTTAAACGCTGTCTTTTTAATCGTCTCACACAACTCTTCAAATCCTTTTCCGCGAACTTTTTCCAATGCTTTCTTCACAACACCGGGGCCGCTGACACCGACATTAATCACCGCATCCGACTCTGTCACTCCGAGGAACGCACCTGCCATAAACGGGTTATCATCCGGAGCGTTACAGAAAATAACAAGTTTTGCACACCCGAGAGAATCTCTTTCTTTCGTCTCTTCTGCTGTTGCTTTTACAATCTCGCCGCACAGGCGTACCGCATCCATATTGATCCCGGTCTTTGTAGAACCTACGTTTACGGAACTGCAGATCCTTTCTGTCTGCGCCAGCGCCTGAGGGATCGAACGAATCAGATTCTCATCACTTTTCGTCATTCCCTTGGATACCAGAGCCGAATAACCACCGATAAAATTGACCCCTACTTTATCTGCTGCTCTATCCAGCGTTTTTGCGATCGTCACAAAATCTTCCGGACTCTTACATGCAGCACCACCGACCAAAGCAATCGGAGTAACGGAAATTCGTTTATTCACAATCGGAATCCCGAATTCTTTTTCTATATCACGACCTACAGATACAAGATCTTTTGCCGTCTCGGTAATCTTATCGTATATTTTACGGTTGAGCTCTTCCAGATCCGAATCAATGCAATCGAGAAGACTGATGCCGAGCGTAATCGTTCTTACATCCAGATTCTCATGCTCGATCATTTCATTAGTTTCGGAAACTTCATACATATTGATCATATTGTTTATCCTCTCTATCCTGTGTCGTCTTATGAACTCTTCTCTTATAATCTGTGCATTTTTTCAAAAATATCTTCTCTCTGACAACGGATGCTGACACCGATCTCATCACCGAGTTTCTCCATCTCGTCGCACATCTGAGTAAAATCTTTTGGAAGTTCTGTCACATCAACAATTACCATCATATTAAAATATCCTTGAATAATGGTCTGTGAAATATCCAAAACATTAATTTTATTCTCCGCAAGATATGTACATACTTTTGCAACAATGCCCACTGTATCCTTGCCAAGTACTGTAACAATACATTTTTTCATTTTATTTTCCTCCTTGATCAAACCGTAATAATATCCGAAACGGTATCTCTGTTCGCTACGAACATATCCAGATCGTCGCCTTTGTACTCGTTATCTGCCAGCGTAACTTCTAATTTGACCGTCTCATATGCAAGTTTTGCGTAATTATTTTCCTTGCTCAAATGCCCGAGCACGATATGTTTCAGATTATCATGTAGTATATCACAAAGCAGACGACCTGACAATTCATTTGATAAATGTCCCCTGTCACCGAGAATCCTCTGTTTCAAGTAGTACGGATATCCTCCGACTTCCAACATATGAATGTCATGGTTTGCCTCAAGGAGAACTGCATCAAGATTTCTCAGACATTCGACTGTATAGCTGTCGTATTTTCCAAGATCCGTTGCAACCGCAACTGATTTTCCTCCCTGCTCCAATCGATATCCCGAAGGTTCATTTGCATCATGTGAAATCGCAAACGGTTTTACAGTCATATCTCCCAGTTCAAAAGGTTCATCCGCACGGATCTCGCGATATAGTCCTTCCGGCATTTTCCCCAAACCGGAATAACTTTTGATCCCCATGATCGTTCCCGGCGTAGCATAGATCGGAATCTCATATTTTCTGCTGAATACTCCTAATCCTTGAATATGATCCGAGTGTTCATGAGTAATTAAGATCCCATCTAAATCTTCGCCTTTTAATTCTAATGTTTTCAACCCTTCTTCTATTCTTTTCTTGCTGATTCCCGTATCTACCAATAAATGCGTATCATCGCTTCCGACATAGATACAGTTGCCGCTGCTCCCACTTGCAATGCTGCACATTCTCATAATTGTATCTTCGCTCCTATTTGTCTTTTTGTCTCTTTAAAATCTCCGCTGTTATCAATTACATCCGTACAATTTTCACGAAATTGCTCCACCGAAAGCTGAGATGCCATCATTTGTGTGATCTTTTCCTGAGTATACCCTCTTGATCGTTCCAGGCGGATTCTCCGAACATTTTCTTCTGTATAAATATACCAGATTTTATCGCACAATTCCTGCCCTGCTTCTGCCAGAAGAGCCGATTCCAACACGTACAGCTTCCGCCCTTCCTTCTTTCGCTTTTCTATATCTTTCTTCACATAATCCAACACCGGCGGATGAACAATTTCATTCAGGATCTTCCGTTTTCCTTCATCGGAAAACACAATTTCGCCAAGTTTTTTACGATCTAATTCCCCGTCAGTTCCGACGACCGCTTCTCCGAACCTGTCCACGATTTTCCGGAAACATATTTCTCCTCTTTTTTCCAATCGCTTTGCCACTTCATCCATCTGACAAACATAAGCTCCATATCTGCTTTCCAAATAATCCAATACTTCGCTCTTTCCCGACCCAACTCCGCCGGTGATTCCTAAAACTTTCATTCTATTTTCTATCCTTTATACTGCTTCCCGACAAATCGTCTATTTTGCCTCATACCAATTTTTCCCGGTATGCATATCAACAATTAGCGGAACAGACAATTTCACGGCGTTTTCCATCTTATCTCTTAAAATTTCTTTCACTTCATCTACTTCCGAACACTCTGCCTCAATAAGCAATTCATCATGGACCTGCAAAATCATACGCGATTTCATATTTCTTTTCTTAAGTTCTTTATGGACATCGATCATCGCAATTTTCATGATATCTGCTGCGGTTCCTTGTATCGGAGCATTCATCGCAACTCTCTCTCCGAAATTCCTTTGCATAAAATTGCTCGATTTTAATTCCGGCACAGGTCTCCTTCTGCCGAACAACGTAACTGCATATCCTTTTTCTTTTGCATTTTCTACCGAATCGTCAAGAAACTTTTTCACTCCCGGATAAGTCTCGAAATAATGCTCAATGTATTCTGCCGCTTCTTTTCTTGTAATACTCAAATCCATACTTAATCCAAAGGAACTGATACCGTACACAATTCCGAAATTAACGGCTTTTGCATTTCTTCTTTGCAAATCTGTCACTTCATCAAACGGAGTGTGAAATACTTGCGACGCCGTCATCCGATGAATATCAGTCGCTTCCCGATATGCTTTGATCAACTGCTCGTCGCCCGAACAATGAGCCAAAACACGAAGTTCTATCTGCGAATAATCGGCATCGACAAAAACACAGTCTTCTTTTGGCACAAACACTTTCCTGATCATCCGACCAAGTTCCATCCGCACCGGAATATTTTGTAAATTCGGTTCTGTACTGCTCAATCTTCCTGTCGCAGTTACCGTTTGATTGAACTTTCCGTGTATTCTGCCGTCATCGCCGATAAAAACCGCCAGACCGTCCGCATAAGTTGATTTCAGTTTTGCCAGCTGACGATATTCTAATATTTTGCTTACGATCGGATATTCTTCTGCCAGTTTTTCCAACACATCTGCCGCTGTAGAGTATCCGGTTTTTGTCTTTTTCGCATGTGGCATATTTAGTTTTTCAAATAAAATAACTCCAAGCTGTTTCGGGGAATTAATATTAAACTCTTCCCCCGCCATCTCATAAATCTGATGCTCAAGTTGTATGATCTGCTCTCCCAACTGATCTCCGTACAATTTCAAAGCTTCAGCCTCTACTTTCACACCTGCCGATTCCATCTCGTACAATGTAAAAACCAAAGGCATTTCAATCTCATAAAAAAGACGATCCATTTCAGCTTCTTTTAATTTATTATCAAGAACCGATGCCGCCGCAAACGCCGTGTAGGCCTCATAACAACACTTCACATTAAGTTCAGCCTGTATCCCGCCTGCAATCCCAAGATACTGTTCTGCCACATCTTCATACGTATAATCGCTTTTTAGAGGATTTAACAGATAAGCTGCCACGATCACATCAAACGCGCTGCTTTGCTTTACATTTTTGATATACGGAAGAATTTCTTTCAAACCACATACTGAGAAACAGCTCACTTTTTCCGCAACATGCGACAACTTTGCAAATAAAAATTCCATATCCGTAGAAAGATCACATGGAATCGTAACAACATCTTTCTCACTCCAAGCTATGGCAATTCTCCCGAATCCCGAAGGATGTGCAAAAAGAGGGAGTACGTTTCCTTCATCTTTTGACAATGCTACCCCGACACATTGTGCTTTCTCCGCCATCGCAAAAATACGTTCTATTTCTTCTTTTTCCGTAACTTCTCGAAATATCTTTTCTATTTTATTTTCTTTCGTTTCTATAGAAAAACGTCCAAGCATATTTTTAAAACGAAGCCGCTCAAAAATTTTGTACGCTTCTTCCGTATAAGGATTTTCATAATGCGCTTTTTCAATATCAAACTCAAAATCCGCATGTGTTTCAATCGTCGCAAGCACTTTACTCATTTTTGCCTGTTCCCAAAACTCCTGAATATTCTTACTTGCCCGGGGCGGCTTTAATTCCGACGCGTGTGCATACGCATTTTCAATCGTTTGATACTCCATAATAATTTTTGTTGCTGTTTTTTCGCCGATCCCCGGAACTCCCGGAATATTATCCGCCGAATCCCCCATCAAAGCTTTCACATCGATAAATTCTCTCGGCGTTACTTTATATCGTTCAACAACATCTGCAGCATAATAATTCTCAATCTCTGTTTTTCCCTGCTTCGTCTTCGGAATCCGAATCTTCACATGTTCAGTGGCAAGCTGCAGCGTATCTCTGTCTCCTGATATGATCGATACATCCATTCCGCTTTCTTCGCACATGCGTGAAAGCGTTCCCAACAGATCATCCGCTTCAAGCCCCGCTTTTTCTATTGTAGAAATATTCATTGCTTCAAGCACTTCTTTAATTACGGGAACTTGCTGACGAAGTTCTTCTGCCATCGGTTTTCTCGTTCCTTTATACTCCGAAAACATCTCATGACGAAATGTCGGCGCATGAACATCAAATGTAACAGTCAGATACTCCGGTTTCTCCTCATCTAATATTTTAAACATAATATTCAAAAACCCGTACACAGCATTCGTATGCAGACCTTCCGGAGTTGTCAGATCGGGAACTCCATAAAATGCACGATTCAAAATACTATGTCCATCTATCAATACGATTTTCTTTCGCATGGCAGCAATTACCTCCGTTTCACAATCATACTCAAGTATACACTAAAAAGCCTCTTTTTAAAAGGTTGATTTTATGCTATGGTTATCATATGATCATACAAATGAAAGGAATTATATACATGGACAGCATAATTTTTGACGTAGACGGCACACTATGGGATTCTGCCGATTCTGTTGCCGCCGCATGGAATTTGGCAATCAAAAAGTTCTCTTCCCTCGACATTACACTTGACAGGGAAATTCTCGGAAGTGTTTTCGGGAAAACAATGACCGACATCGGAGATATTCTTTTCCCCTCACTTTCCGAAACGGAAAAAGATTCTCTGCTTTCCGCCTGCTGTGAGCTCGAAAACAATTATTTAAAAAATCATCCCGGAATCATTTATGAAGGAGTCGCTGACACTATTGAAAAGCTTTCTAAAAAATACCCTCTTTTTATTGTCAGCAACTGTCAATGCGGATATATCGAAGCAACAATGCAGGCAATCGGTATCGAACATTTCATAAAAGATCATCTTTGTTTCGGAGAAACGGGCGTTTCTAAAGGACAAACGCTTCGCATGCTGATCGATCGAAATCACCTGTCATCTCCTGTTTATGTCGGAGATACACAAGGCGATGCAGACGCCTGCCACGCTGCAGGTATTCCGTTTATTTTTGCCGAATACGGATTCGGAAATGTTCCTGATGCAAAAATGACCATTCACAAATTTTCCGATCTGCTTAATTTGTAATTACCAAATATTTTTCATAAATCGAGTAGGAGGGGATTTTAATAAATCCCCGACCTCTCACACCACCGTGCGTACCATCCGGTACACGGCGGTTCAATCAACTTAACAAGTAACACACCTTTCGGTGTAGTAATCTAACATTGAGACTAATCCAAATGCAGTTAGTCTCTTCGACAAGTAAGTACTTTCATTCTTCTCTTAAACTTCACAACTGATTTTGCATGTGACTTAGCCTTAAACTGGTGTGCTCTTGTGTCAAAGCAGAATCCAAACCCAAGGTATTTCAGTCCGCTTGGTCTGAATTGTTCCTCATAGATTGGTGTTAATACCTGCGCTATAGCTTGTTGTATAAATCTGTCTGTTACTGTTGGTACTCCCAGGTTTCTGACGCCACCCTCCGGCTTTGGGATCTCCACTCTCCGTACCGGCTGAGGTTTATATTTTCTTGACCTCAACTGGTCCTTGATGTTTTCTCCGTTCTTTTCAAGATGTTCTTGAAGTTCTGTGTACTTCATTCCGTCCACTCCCTCTGCACCTTTGTTTCGTACGACTTGCAGATATGTTTTATTGAGGTTATCACCAGAAAGTATCTGCTCCATTAGACTACTTGTGTCCATGTGTTCTTTCCTTTCCGCCTCGCTTGATTTGACCACCCTTTCCCCGATTGGTTACGACAGATGCTGTCATTTCTGCAATACGAAACATACTCAAACTTATTGATTGTTCGCCCCTTTGCTCCGTTTCCATTACAAAAACTTCTTCACTGCTATGGGCTCGGCTGACTTCTCACAGTTCGTTGTTACTAGGCTGATGAGACCTCTGTGAGACCTCCTGCTTAAGGTTCACGCTCTTTCTCTCCATATATCCGCCACATCTACTCTGCTGCTACAAAAGTGATAGTTATTAGACTTCGTTGCTTTTGGCCAACTTATCTCTCACAGCCTAGCCTTATATGTGATTTCTGTCCGTCGGACCAGAGATTTGCTTACAACTTTCTTCAGATTCCACCTCACGATGGACTTGCTGTTCAGCTATACACTTCCCACTATCTGGGCGTGTTCGGGACTTACACCCGTTAGAGCGCGCCCATGGCGCGCAAACCAAAAAGCGAAAAGTGCACTCATTCACTTTTCGCTTTTATTATTTTATACTTATCTATTTATCTATATAAGGACTTTTTCTTTCCGATAACAACTACACCCGCTGTCAGCGATACTCCAAGAAGAACAATCCACACTGCCAACTGCCCTTCATCCCCTGTTTTAGGAGATGGAACCGTTGCGCTGACTGGATTTACCGTAGGAGTTGTTTCTACTGTTGTTTCTACTGTTGTTTCTTCTTTTGTCCCTGTCTGACTTCCTGATACAGAAGTTCCGCCCGGTGTCGTTTCCGTTCCTGCATTCCCGCTGTTTTGCACATTTCCCGTTCCCGGCGTTTCAATTCTGTTTGCATCCGGTATTTCTGATGCATCTGTCTCAGGTTGACTCGGCACGTCAGGTACATCCGGCGTTTCCGGTACATCTGTTTCAGGTTCACCCGGTACATTCGGCGTTTCCGGTGCATTTGTTTCAGGTTCACCCGGTACATTCGGTGTTTCCGGTACGTCTGTCTCAGGTTCGTTCGGTACATTTGGCGTTTCTTCCTGAATCTGACAATCTTTATTTCCACCTATAAAATCCAGATTCCATGCATGGGCAGCCGCCTTTTCTCCCCAGTAAGGGTCCGATGCATAACTTACATTAATTCCGCTGCTCTTATCCCCAAGATAAGTTCCATGGTTTCTCCAATCCGAGCTGTCTAAATAACCTTCATCCATCCACTCTTTCATAAAACTGCGAATACAATCATCAATGCTCGCATATGTATCGGCGCTTATTCCGGGAGCGCTGTCCACCGCATTCAAGCCAAAAATATTATTTTTATTCCGGCAGATCCAACTTGTCCCCCAACCGCTTTCATTAATTGCTATTCCCATAGAGAGAAGCGCATTAACACTATAAACATTTTGGTATTTTACAAATGAAAGTCCTGTTCCCGATAATTTTGAAGAAGCTGTGTCAACTCCTGCAGCGCTCATTGCCGATTGGAGCATTACGTTCAATTCCTCGCCACTGTATTTTGTAGCTTCTCTCATGTTTTTAAACTGGAAAAAGTTATAAAACGCATTCCCTGCATTCACTGCGTTTTGACCGTTTGTATTATTTTGATAATCCGAAAGCATCACTGCATAATCGGTATAAAAATAATGTCCATCATAGCTGTAATACTTTACACCTTCATTTAAATAAGAAGGTGCTGTTCCGTTATTTATAAAAGAAACCGGAAGTTTATTTAAATCTTGTGAAATATAATGGATCAGTTTTCCACCGGATACCGCATAATAACTTACATGATCCGAAACCGCCGCATACTCCACAACCTGAACTTCTGAAGCATTTACCGTTCCTGTCACTCCTGACAGCATAAATCGAACTTTCCCATCATCAGTCATACCTAAATATGCCGCGTCTGCACCATAAGCTCCGTTTGTATATCCGCTTCCGCCGCCATATGTAAAAGAAGTTACAGCGCTGCCTTTTGTATTAAAATTGACTACTTTACTCTGCCCGGATGTTTTTGCCAAAAACATTGCATTTTGTGATGGCGTTCCTTCCGCAACAATACCTTTTTCCTCATGAATTTCATAAATTGCTCCATCTTCATCCATAGCCGTTGTCTCCTCAAGACGCTGACTATTTTCATCCTGAAGTGTCGCTGTGACCTGATCCTCCCCCGATAGCTCTGCAGCATTACTTTCCATGCCCGGCATAAAACTTACTACCATCGACATCAAAAGTGCGCATATCAGTAGTTTCTTTTTCTTTATCACTTGTGTATGGCCCTCCTTAACCCTGCTATTAATTATTTATACTAATCTACACTGATACATAACTACCATAACATTTTATTCCATCATTGGCAAGCATTACTTTTTAATATTGTATACAAGTATACAATGAGTATTATCACTATTCAGTCCGATTTTCAAGCTTTTAACAAAACAAATTCCAAGTAACCTCGTACGAAAATAAAATTTCCCATATGACAAAAAGGATTCTGTATAACACCGTCATACAGAATCCTTTTTTAATGCGGATGGTGGGACTTGA
>ULRN01024649.1_pt1 | contig 11017 bp, 8 predicted proteins | sample 1955461 | NCBI WGS metagenome assembly ULRN01 (sample SAMEA4835683, study PRJEB28245) | human gut metagenome | biome: gut microbiome; material: fecal sample | place: Denmark | collected 2008 | reverse complement strand
TGAGTCAGGCACGCCCCCGCGGCGAGTAGGAGAAGAGCCTCCCGCGCCGCACCGAGGTGTGTGGTTTTGATTGCGGGTTGGCAGGAAGAGGCAATCCTGCTATCATTCATCGGGTTGCTTCACGGCAACAGGTTTTTATCACGCACGCGCGGCTACTTCATACCGTGGTGCCCGGGCTTTGGTAGCACATGTCCGGGTTGGTTTTGGAGGATGACCCCGCGCGGAGGCAAACCACAGGAGGTTTAATATGGCTACCAAGATTAATATCCGCACCCTGCTCGAGGCCGGCTGCCACTTCGGTCACCAGACCCGTCGCTGGAACCCCAAGATGAAGCCGTTCATCTTCGGTGAGCGCAACGGCATCTACATCCTCGACCTCAAGCAGACCATCCTTGACGCCGACCAGGCCTACACCTTCGTCAAGAACGTCGCCAAGGGCGGCAACGTGCTGTTCGTCGGCACCAAGAAGCAGGCTCAGGAGGCCGTTAAGAACGCCGCTGAGCGCGCCAACATGCCTTACATCAACCAGCGTTGGCTCGGCGGCATGCTGACCAACTTCGTCACCATCCGCTCCCGCATCAACCGCATGGAGGAGCTCGAGGCCATGGTCGAGGACGGTCGCATGGCAGTGCTGCCCAAGAAGGAGCAGGCAGTGCTCGGCAAGGAGCTCGCTAAGCTCCAGACCAACCTCGGTGGCGCCCGCGACATGAAGGGTCTGCCCCAGGCTCTCTTCGTCATCGACACCAAGCGCGAGGAGAACGCCATCAAGGAGGCCCAGCGCCTGAACATCCCCGTCGTCGCCCTGATCGACACCAACTCCGATCCCGACGAGGTCGAGTACGGCATCCCCTGCAACGATGACGCCATCTCCGCTGTCACCCTTATGTGCGAGCTCATGGCCGACGCTTGCCTCGCTGGCTCCGGTAAGGAGCAGGTCTCCGAGGCCGAGATGGCCGCCGAGCCCAAGGCCGAGTAAATCAGTCCTATTTAAGTCTTTTTCATCTCTTTGAAAGGAACCACAATGGCCCAGATTACTGCCGCTATGGTCAAGCAGCTCCGCGAGATGACCGACTCCCCGATGATGGAGTGCAAGAAGGCTCTCGTCGAGGCTGACGGCGACATGGACGCCGCCGTCGACGTTCTGCGCAAGAACGGCCTCGCCAAGGCTGCCAAGAAGGCTGGCCGTGAGACCAACGAGGGCGCTGTCGCCGCGTTCGTCTCCGAGGATGGCAAGACCGGCGCTCTGCTCGAGCTCTCCTGCGAGACCGACTTCGTCGGCTCCAACGCCAAGTTCACCGGCTTTGCTTCCAAGGTCGCCGAGGTTGTCGCCACCACCGAGCCGGCTGACGTCGACGCTCTGCTCGAGAAGCCGATGGGCGAGGAGACCGTTTCCTCCGAGCTCACCGAGATGATTCACATCATGGGCGAGAACATGAAGATCTCTCGTTTCGCCGCCCGCAAGGCCGAGAACGGCGCTCTCGCTTCTTACATCCACATGGGTGGTAAGATTGGCGTCCTCGTCGAGTTCGCTTTCGAGAAGGCCGAGACCGCTCAGGCTGAGTCCTTCAAGACCTTCGCTCACGACGTTGCCCTTCAGGTTGCCGCCGTCGCCCCGATCTGCGCTACCCGCGATCAGGTTCCGGCTGAGACCGTCGAGCACGAGAAGCAGATCTACATGGCTCAGGCTGCCGAGTCCGGCAAGCCCGAGGCCATTCAGGAGAAGATGGCTGTTGGCCGTCTGGAGAAGTTCTACAAGCAGTCCGTGCTCACCGAGCAGGAGTTCATCAAGGACAGCTCCCTCACCATCAAGAAGTACGCTGAGCAGGTCTCCAAGGAGCTCGGCGATAGCATTACCGTCGTTGCCTTCGACCGTCTGGTCCGTGGCGAGTAAATAAGCTCTTGTAGCTGGTAATGAGCAGGCTGTGGGTTTTACTCACAGCCTGCTTTTTCATGGCTCTTATCAGAGCCTTTGCTATCATATTGAGAGTCTAATTAAAGGAGGATCGCTTTGTCCGACATCCGATATAAACGCGTGCTTCTGAAGCTTTCCGGCGAAGCACTGATGGGCGACGGCCAATATGGTATCGACCCCAAGATTACCGACCATCTTGCCAAGCAGGTCAAGGAGCTGCTCGCCGTTGGCCATGAGGTCGGCGTTGTTGTCGGCGGCGGCAACATTTTCCGCGGCATGGCCGGCGCTGCCGGTGGCATGGAGCGCGCCCAGGCCGACTACATGGGCATGCTGGCAACCGTTATGAACGCGCTTGCCCTGCAGGATGCCTTTGAGCACAACGATGTTCCCTGCCGCGTGATGAGCGCTATCCAGATGAACGAGATCTGCGAGCCCTATATTCGCCGTCGCGCCATCAACCACCTTTCCAAGGGTAATGTCGTTATTTTTGCCGCCGGTTCGGGCAATCCGTACTTTACGACCGACACCGCCGCGGCTCTTCGTGCCTGCGAGATCGGTGCCGAGATTCTGATTAAGGCCACCAAGGTTGACGGCATCTACGACAAGGATCCTGTCAAGTGTTCCGATGCCGTCCGTTTTGACAAGATTACCTATCACGAGGTTCTCGTCCGCGGTCTGCAGGTTATGGATTCCACGGCCACGGCGCTGTGCCAGGATAACCGTATGCCGATTTTGGTCCTCAACATCGATGGCGAGGACACCGTCAAACGCGCGCTTTCGGGTGAGCCCGTCGGCACGCTCGTCTATCAGGAGGATTAAGCATGGCAGAGAACATCACCGCCCACATGGACAAGTCGCTCGAGTCCCTCAAGCACAACTTCTCCAAGGTTCGCACGGGCCGCGCCAACGCTAACATTCTGTCCGACATTTCGGTCGATTACTACGGTGTTTCCACGCCGGTTACCCAGGTTGCCGCCGTTAAGACCCCCGAGGCTCACATGCTGCTTATCGAGCCCTGGGACAAGGCGCTCGTCAACGCAATCGTGAAGGCTATCAGCGCTTCCGATCTGGGCATTACTCCCAACTCTGACGGTACCGTCGTGCGCCTGCCGTTCCCGGCTCCCACCGAGGAGCGTCGTCGCGAGCTCGTCAAGGAGTGCCGCGAGTATGCCGAGCAGGCCAAGGTCTCCATTCGCAACATCCGTCGCGACTTTAACAACAAGCTCGAGCGCGACGAAGAGCTCACCGAGGACGATGTCCGTCGCGAGCAGGCCAAGGTCCAGAAGCATACCGATGAGTATGTTGCCAAGGTCGAGGAGCTTCTGAAGGAAAAAGAAGCCGAGGTCATGGAGATCTAAGGTGCAATACGACGAGAACAAACTGGTCGAGTACTTTGCCGACGCCCCTGCGGGCGTCGGTTTTTCCGACCTTGACCTCAATAAGATTCCGCATCATATTTCGTGCATCATGGACGGTAACGGTCGCTGGGCCACGGCGCGCGGTCTTGCCCGCACCGAGGGACACAAGGCCGGTATCGTCTCCCTGCGCGAGATTATTACCGCATGCGTGCGTTTGGGCGTCGACGTCCTTTCGGCCTATGCGTTTTCCACCGAAAACTGGAATCGTCCGCAGCATGAGGTCAACGTTTTAATGCATCTGTTTGCTAAGACGTTTATCGATGAGCTGCCGCTGCTTAAGCGCGAAAACGTGCGCGTTGTCTTTTTGGGCGATATTTCCGCACTGCCCAAGAAGACCCGCGATGTCTTTGAGCGAGGTCTTGCCGAGTGTGCCGACCATACCGGCATGACGCTGGCACTTGCCGTCAACTACGGAGCCCGTGCCGAGATCACCCGTGCTGTCCGTCAGATCGCGCTCGATGCCGCTGCCGGAAAGATCGATCCGGCCGCTATCGACGATGATATGGTTGCTTCGCACCTGTACACCGCTGGGCTACCCGATCCTGAGCTTGTGATTCGCACTTCCGGCGAGCTTCGCCTTTCGAACTATCTGCTGTGGCAGGTTGCCTATTCTGAGTTTTATGTCACCGATACCTATTGGCCCGACTTTGATCGTTGGGGCCTTGTTGACGCCATTTTGGCCTATCAGGGCCGCGACCGTAGGTTTGGTGGACTGAGCAAGACCGAGGAGGCTTAATCGTGTCCGATCGTCCCAAGGCGTCAACTCCCAAGGCGCCTTCCGCCAAGAGCAGCGCGGCTGCGACTTCGTGGTTGGCCGGCTTTATTACCCGCGCCGCCGCAGGTATCGTCTACGCTGTCGTATTTATTCTCTGCTTGGTTTTGGGTATCGTTCCCACCGCCATCTTCGTCTCCGTCATGAGCGGCCTGTGCTGCTATGAGTTTTTCCGCATGACGAGGCTCGATGGCAAGGTGGCCAACGAGCGCCTGGGTATCGCTGCCGCCGTGCTCTTTCCGCTCTCGGCACTGGGCGACTCGCTGCTGTTGAATGCCCTGCTTTTTGCTCTGATGCTTGTGGTGGGCATTTGGTATGTCTGTTCGTCGCGTACCCGCATATCCGATGTGGCTGTGACACTCATGGGTCCCATCTACACCGGTTTTATGCTGTCGGCCATCGTGCTGCTGCGCGATGCCGTGCCCGGTTTTGCCGGCGCCCTGCTTTCGGTGGGTGTTTGCGCGTCTCTCTGGGTCTCCGATTCGTTTGCCTACATCGTGGGCAGCCGTATCGGCAAGCACAAGATGGTCCCCAAGATCTCTCCCAAAAAGAGCTGGGAGGGCTTTGTCGGCGGCATCTTGGGCTCGGTTCTCATCTGGCTCATTTTGTGGGCGACGCATTTCTATAAGCTGAGCTTGCCCTACGCGCTGCTTTGCGGCGTGGTTGTGTCCATCCTGGGCGTTATCGGCGACCTTATTGAGTCACGCATCAAGCGTGGCGTGGGCGTCAAGGATTCTGGCAACCTTATCCCGGGCCATGGCGGCATGCTCGACCGTAGCGACTCGCTTATCTTTGGCTGCATTACAGCGCAGCTGCTTTTGATGATCGGGGGCGTGCTGTAATGGCGTTTCAGACGACGTACGGCCCCGACGGGCGTCTGCGGGTTGCAATTTTGGGCTGTACGGGCTCTATTGGCACCCAGGCACTCGATGTTTGCCGTCAGCATGCCGACCGTCTGCAGGTGACGGCGCTGTCTGTTAACTCCAGCACCTCGGAGCTCGTTGCGTTTGCCCGTGAGTTTTCGGTTCCGGCTGTTGCCGTGGCCGATGCTGCCCACGGTGCGGACGCTGTACTGCAGGAGCTGCCCGAGGGCACGGAGCTTGGTGTTGGTGCGCAGGCGGTTTGTGAGCTCGCACGTCGCGATGACGTCGACTGTGTCCTTGTTGCCATTGTGGGCGCTGCCGGGCTCGAAGCGAGCCATGCGGCCCTGACCTCGAACAAGCGTCTCGCACTTGCCAACAAGGAGTCTCTCGTTGTCGGCGGTGACCTGCTGATGCCGTTGGCGCAACCGGGTCAGCTCATTCCGGTCGACTCCGAGCACTCCGCCATCTACCAGTGCTATCTGGGGGAGAATCCGCGCGAGGCTCACTGCATTTGGCTCACTTGCTCGGGTGGTCCGTTCTTTGGCCGTACGCGCGACGAGCTCAATTGCGTGACGCGCGCCGATGCGCTGGCACACCCCACGTGGGCCATGGGTGCTAAGATCACCATCGACTCTGCGACCCTCATGAACAAGGGCCTGGAGCGTATCGAGGCGATGCATCTGTTCGGTTGCGACCTCGACTTTATCAACGTGGTCGTTCAGCGTCAGTCAAAGATTCATTCTATGGTCGAGTTTGCCGACGGCTCCGTGATGGCACACCTTGGCGCCTCCGATATGCGCATTCCCATTCAGTTTGCCTTCTCGTATCCTGAGCGTTGGGATACTCCGGCGCCTCGTCTTGATTTTCGTGAGTTGGGGCAGCTTACCTTCGACGCCGCCGATATGGACACGTTTCGCTGCCTGGCGCTTGCCGAGCGTGCGGGCAAAACCGGCGGCACTATGCCGTGCGTGCTTAATGCGGTCAACGAGGTCGCGGTCGATGCCTTCCTGCACGATGCCTGTACCTTTACCGATATCGACCGTATCGTGGAGTCGTGCATGGATGCACACGATGCACAGGCGGTCGTATCGTTTGAGCAGCTTCGCGATATCGACTCGTGGGCTCGTGCCAAGGCCGCAGAGGTGCTTGCTGCAACCCACTCCTCATCGTAAGGATTGCTTTTCGATTTATGGATACTGTTCTGAGCATTCTCTCATCGGTCTTCTGGGGCCTTCTGATGCTTTCCGTCCTCGTGTTTTTGCACGAGGGCGGCCACTTTTTGGCCGCGCGTGCCTGCGGCGTGCGCGTCACCGAGTTTTTCTTGGGCCTGCCGTGCCGCTTTGACATTCACCATACGTCGCGTCGCATCGGTACCAAGTTTGGCGTGACGCCGCTGCTGCTGGGTGGTTATGCTGCTATCTGCGGTATGGACCCGACCAATGTCTCGTGCGCCGACCGTGTGCTTGCGGCGATCTATCGTCATGGTCGCGTTTCGGTTGCAGACCTTTCCGTCGAGCTGGAGCTGCCCGAGGAGGATGTTCTCGAGGCTTGTGCCTTGCTTTTGGGCTGGGGTTCCATTGCGCCTTGGTACGAGGAAGGGGAGAAGCCTTCACCCAGCTACTATCCGGTTAGGTACCAGACGCTGCCGCGCGATGCTGCAGGATATACCACCTTTGACGGCCGCAAGTTCGATCGAGAGCATGCGACTGCAGAGGGCGACGTGTGGGAGCTGCCGGTCGCCGCTTCCGAGTTTCTTGAGCAGGAGCGTTCGCATACCTATCTGGGCCAGGGTTTTCTCAAGCGTGCCTTTATGCTGCTCGCGGGCATTCTCGTCAATATCCTGACGGGCTTTTTGCTGCTTATGAGCATCTACTCTATCGCCGGCGTATCGGTGCCGGTCGATAGCAACGTGATCGGTCAGGTCGAAGAAGGCTCGATAGCCGCTAAGGCGGGCATCGAGGCTGGCGACACGATTCTTAGTGTCGATGGCGTGTCCTGCTCCAGCTGGATGGATGTGTATGATGCCATCGGCAAGGCTGCCGGTCAGAACGATATCGCCATTGAGTATCAGCACGACGGTAAGAATCTTTCGACCTCGGTCGCGCTCAAGGAGGACGAGCGTTTGGGTGTTTATGCCTCTACGCAGGTGGTCCATTTGGACCCCATTACGTCGGCGCGCCTGTCGTTCTCCTATGTTCAGCAGACTGCTGAGGGCGTTATGCGTCTGCTGCAGCCGCAGCATACGATGGAGATACTCGATCAGTCCAGCTCGATTGTTGGCATCAGCGTCATGTCTTCTCAGGCGGCGGCAGCCGGCCCCGCGACCTTCTTGACATTTGCCGCGCTCATCTCGTTCTCGCTGGGCTTTATGAACCTGCTGCCCATTCCGCCGCTCGACGGGGGAAAGCTGGTTATCGAGATCATCCAAAAGGTCGCCGGTCGCGAGCTGCCGCTGAAGGTGCAGACGATCGTCAGCTATGTCGGCATCGTGCTCTTTGCGCTGCTGTTTGTCTATATGCTTCGTTCCGACGTCCTTCGATTTATTTTGTAGGGGAGTGTTTGGATTGTCTTTATCCCATCCTTTGCCGCGCGAGCTGACGCGCCCCGTGCATGTGGGCGGCGTTCAGATCGGTGGCGGCGCACCGGTGGTGGTCCAATCCATGACCTGCACCGATACCGCCGACGCGCAGGCAACGCTTGCACAAGTTCGTGCACTCGCCCAGGCGGGTTGTGATGTTGTGCGCGTGAGCGTGCCCACCGAGGCTGCGCTCGAGGGCTTTCGCACGATTTGTGCGGAGTCTCCGGTGCCGATCGTTGCCGATATCCACTTTAACCATAAGCTCGCCATTGGCGCCGTTGAGGCCGGTGCCGCTAAGCTCCGCATCAATCCCGGCAACATTGGCGATTGGGCTAAGGTCGATGCCGTGATCGATGCCGCGGGCGCCGCTGGGTGCGCGATTCGCATTGGCGTGAACGCCGGCTCGCTTGAGCAGGATATCGCCGAGCGCGATGACCTTACGCAGCCCGAAAAGCTTGTGATGTCGAGCGAGCGTTTCGTCAAACATTTTGAGGATCGCGGCTTTACCAATATCGTGCTTTCCGCCAAGGCTCATAGCGTGTCCACGACGCTTGACACCTATCGTGCCCTGTCGCGCGAAATCCCCCATGTTCCGCTTCATTTGGGCGTGACTGAGGCCGGAACCAAGCTCCAGGGCACCATTAAGAGCTCTGTGGGCCTGGGAATTTTGCTTTCCGAGGGCATTGGCGACACCATGCGCGTCTCGCTCACGGCCGATCCGGTCGAGGAACCGCCGGTCGCCTGGGGTATTCTGCAGTCGCTCGGCCTTCGCCGCCGTGGTCCCGAGATCGTCTCGTGCCCCACGTGCGCTCGCTGTCAGGTTAACCTCATTCCTATCGCCGAGGAGGTCACCGAGCGGCTTAAGAACTACTCCGCGCCGCTTTCGATTGCCGTGATGGGCTGTGCGGTCAATGGCCCCGGCGAGGCCTCTGACGCCGACTTGGGTGTTGCCTGCGGACGAGGTCAGGGCCTGCTCTTTTCGCACGGCCAGATCATTGGTAAAGTAGCTGAGGACCAAATTGTCGACGCGCTAATGGCCGAGGTCGACAAGCTTATTGAGGAGAAATAAATGACTCGAGCAATGTATATGTCTAAGCTTTATGCTCCGACGCTTAAAGAGGATCCGGCCGACGCCGAGCTTGCGAGCCATCGCCTGCTGCTTCGTGCCGGCATGATTCGCAAGGAGGCCGCCGGTCTCTATTCCTATCTGCCGCTTGCTTGGCGCTCGATTCGCAAGATTGAGAATATCGTGCGTGACGAGATGGACGCTGCCGGCGCCCAGGAGCTCATGATGCCCATCATGGTCGATGCCGACCTGTGGCGCGAGTCCGGCCGTATCGATGCCTACGGCAAGGAGCTCGTGCGCTTTGATGACCGCCACGGACGCGAGTTCGTGCTCGGTCCCACGCACGAGGAGACCGTGACTGCCCTGGTGCGCAATGAGCTGCGTTCCTACAAACAGCTGCCGGTGAATCTCTATCACATCCAGGATAAGTTCCGCGATGAGTTCCGTCCTCGCTTTGGCCTGATGCGCGGCCGCGAGTTCATCATGAAGGACGCCTACAGCTTCTCCGCCACGCAGGAGAGCCTGCAGGAGGAGTACGACAAGATGAAGCAGGCGTACGCCAACATCTGCGAGCGCTGCTACATCAAGGCTCTGCCCGTCGTCGCCGATTCCGGCGAGATCGGCGGCGACACCTCCGTCGAGTACATGGCGCTGGCAGAGGCCGGCGAGGCTTCGCTGGTCTACTGCGACGACTGCGGCTTTGCTGCCGATGACGAAGCGGCAAGCACCAAGGTTGTCGTGACCGAGGGCCCCGGCGACGGTACGCTCACCAAGGTCGAGACTCCGGGCATGGGCACCATCGAGGCCGTTGCCAAGTTCTTCGGGTTCCCCGAGAACGGTACGCGCAAGTCCCTGGCGTTGATCGATGCCGAGGGTAAGCCTGTTGTGGCCATTGTTCCGGGCGATCACGAGCTCAATGACTGCAAGGCCGAGCATGTCTTTGGCAAGGGCTATCGCATGATGACCGACGAGGAGCTCCAGACCTACGGTCTGCATAAGGGCTTTATCGGACCGGTTAACCTGCCTGAGGGCATTCGTCTTGTCTGTGACGAGAGCCTTCGCGAGTCCAAGCAGTGGGCCTGCGGTGCCAACGAAGTCGACTATCACTTTACCGGTGCCTGCCCCGAGCGCGACTTTACCGTAGACGAGTGGGCCGATCTGGTCACCGTCGTTGCCGGCGATCCCTGCCCGCACTGCGGCAAGCCGCTCTCCGCTGCCCGCGGTATCGAGGTCTCCCAGGTCTTCCAGCTGGGCACTAAGTATTCCGAGGCCATGGGTGCCACCTTTATGGACGAGGACGGCAAGGAGAAGCCGCTCATCATGGGTTGCTACGGCGTTGGCGTGTCCCGCTCGCTCGCAGCCGTCGTGGAGCAGCACAATGATGAGCACGGTATCGTCTGGCCGGTCTCTGTCGCTCCGTACGAGGTCGCGGTGATTCCGCTCGATCCCAAGAAGGAGGAGTGCGCGACCGTTTGCGAGCAGATTGTTGATGGCCTGTGCGCCGAGGGCATCGAGGTTGTCGTCGATGACCGTGACGAGCGTCCCGGCTTTAAGTTTGCCGACAACGACCTTATGGGCTTCCCGTATCAGGTGATTCTTGGCAAGCGCGGCCTTAAGAACGGTACCGTTGAGCTCAAGGACCGTGCTAACGGCGAGCGCGAGGATGTGGCGATCGATGAGGTTGTCGCCAAGGTTGCCGAGCTTGTGAAGGCAGCACGCCGTTAATTGGCCCCGCTGCGTTGAGCGCGCTTTCGAAGCGGCCCTGCGTCTCTCGAGGGAGAGGCGTAGGGCCGCTTTTGCGTCTAAGAATCTTTAGTAGCTAAAAGGAAAACCCCACAGCCCAAATGAACTGAGGGGTTTTCATTGTGCCTCCGATGCGAAATAAATCGCTCAGATATTACTGATAATCGACGACGTCGATCCAGTTCTTAAGGAACTCATCGTTCACGTTGCGCTTACGAGCGAGCTCGGAAGCGGCGACGATGCTCGTCCACTGACGCACGACCTGCATGGGCATGTCGGCGCGGTCGCAGTAGAGCTCCAGGTAGGCCTCGGCCTGATCCTTGCTGTTGAGGGCAAAGAGCAGGTAGGTGGTGGCAACGTCGGCAGCAGGGGAGCCCTGGGTGGCATGTGCCCAGTCGCAGATGTACAGCTGACCGTCGTCGCCGACGATGACGTTGGAGGGGTTGAAGTCGCCGTGGCAGACCTTAAACTCCTTGGTCATGCCGTCCAGACGCTCCTGAAGGTTGTAGCGCGTAGTGGCATTGAGCTGATCGAGGCTGTCGATCATGCGGGCGAACTTATCGCGCTGACGGTTGAGCAGCGGGGAGGTGTAGCCGTGGATCTCGATCTGGAGGTCGACGAACATCTCGAGGTACTCACCAAAGCGCTGGGGCTCGGCAGTCATC
>ULRN01009091.1_pt1 | contig 11105 bp, 11 predicted proteins | sample 1955461 | NCBI WGS metagenome assembly ULRN01 (sample SAMEA4835683, study PRJEB28245) | human gut metagenome | biome: gut microbiome; material: fecal sample | place: Denmark | collected 2008 | reverse complement strand
GCCAAGGGCGCGGTCCCCGCGCCCCGCCGAAGGCCTGCGCCCGTCCGTCATCTCAACCCCGGGAGGCTCAATGGCTAACAGGCTCTTCAAAAAGACCGGAGTATACTTCGTCGGCAACTTCTCGTCGAAGGTGATCTCCGCGATCATCGTCCCCATCTACGCGGTATACGTCTCGTCAACTGATCTCGGCGAGTACGACTACCTCCTCACGCTCACTCAGATCATAGCCCCCGTCGCCTACCTGGCCATCTGGGAGGCCATCCTCAAGTTCTGCATCAACGGGAAGGCGGGGGACGCCGAGCGGGCCATCGTTACCGTCCTTCGGTTCTGCGTGCCGCTCGTTCTCGGGACGACCGCCCTCGTCGTCTGCGCTTCGCTCGCCCTCTCGTACCCGCCAGAGAACGCCCTCGCGCTCGGGGCCATGGTGGCCGCCTATGCGCTGGCACGCATCTGGCAGTACGCCGCCAGGGGCCTCTCTCGGTCGAAGGACTACGCCTGGTCGGGCATCATATCAAGCTTCGGGTTCTTCGCAGGCGTCATCCTTCTCGTCTGCGCGGCCAAGACCGGATTTGCCGGGCTGTCCGCGTCGTACATACTCGGCCAGCTCTCCATCGTCGTATTCCTAGAGTTCAGGTGCCCCCTTCTTCCCCGGGCTCTGAAGGGGAGGGCGGACCTCCCCCTTCTCAAGTCCATGCTGCGCTACTCAACGCCCTGCGTGGCCAACCTCGTTGCGCTCAGCCTCCTCGTCGGCTTCGGCAGGATCGTCACCGTCAACTACCTCGGCGCCGACGCGAACGGGCAGTACGCCTTCGCCATGAAGTTCGCCACCATCGTGACCTCCGTCGGAAGCATATTCTCCATGGCGGTCATCGAGGAGGGGATAATCCGCTCCGGCTCCGAGAAACTTGCTGAATTCTATTCCACGGTGTCGAACTCGCTTCTCAAGATACTGTGCGCTGCCATCTCGGTTCTGATGCCATGCGTCTACCTCTTCTACATCCTGATAGCCTCCACTGATTACGTGGCCGCGGCCGGGCTCACCGCCGGGGTGCTCCTCTACGCCGCTCTGACCGTTATGGCAACTCAGTTCGGGTCGGTGTTCATGGCCACGAACAAGACCGACTCGATAGCCACCACGACGGTGTTCGGCCTTGTGGTCACGGCCGTGTTGACGCTAGGCCTCATCGGCCTCTTCGGACTCGACGGCGTCATCTTCGGGCTTGCTGGGGGTACCGCCGCCATGACCGTCTCGCGTTGGTGGCTGGCTCGGAAAAGCCTGAACTTCGTGCTTTCCGTCCCCTGGACGGCCGGCCTGCTTGCCGCGTATGCCGCCGAGTCCTGCGTCTGTTGGCTTCTTTACGAGCGGACTAGCGTCTTGGGGCTTGCTGTGGCCGTCTGCGGCCTCGCGGCAGCCTACGTCCCCATCGCGCTCAAGGCCCTCAGCACTATGAGGAGGATTTCGGACTGATGCCCCTGATCGATCGTTTGAAGAGGTCGCTTTTCGACCCCTCTTACCAGTTCTCCCGTGACGTGGAGCGGATGCACGCGGCTCATCGCAAGGGCATTAAGCTCGTGCGGAACCTCCTGCACGTCCGCATCGCCAGGCGTTGGGGGTGCCACATCTCCTATGAATGCGAGGTCGGGAAGGACGTCTACTTCCCGCACCCCACGGGGATCGTTATCGGCGCCGGCTCGGTCATCGGTGACGGCTGCACCATCTATCAGAACGTGACCATCGGAAGACGTCAGAAGAGCGAGCCCGCCTGCCCCGTGATTGAGAGGGGTTGCACCGTCTACTGCGGCGCCGTGGTGATCGGCGACGTCCTCCTTCTAGAGGGGACCACCGTTGCCGCGGCTGCGGTGGTAACGAGAGGCACCGGCGTCCCCAACGACGTCCTCGGCGGCATCCCGGCCAAATCGATTTTGCACAAGGGGGCGTAAATTGAAGCTCGGAATAACCGACAAGGCTTACAAGCGTCTGGACGAGGCGACCACTCCATATTTTGCCAAGACCAGGAGGAATCGTCTCGAGCGCACCGGCTTCTCGATCATCTCGAATAACTGCTGGGCTGGCAGCGTTTACAGGTACTACGGCCTGCCCTACCAGTCGCCGACGGCGGGCCTCTACTTCTTCGCTCCCGATTACATCAAACTCTGCGGGGATTTACGCCGCTACATGTCCCTTTCGCTCGAACCCCTGGACATCGTGGACTCCCCTCACCGCGACGAGCTTGTCGCGAAGGGGCAGCGCGACGTCCCGTTGGGGCTGCTCGGCGACATTGAGGTCGTCTTTCTTCATTACCCGAGCTTCGAGGAAGCGAGGGAGAAATGGGAACGTCGGGCGTCTCGGATCAACTACGACGACGTCTTCTTCAAGTTCAGCGAGATGAACCACTGTGGTGAGACTGAGCTCGGTGCCTTCTCGCGGCTGCGTCATAGGAACAAGGTCCTGTTTACCGTCGAGGATCGTCCCGATCTCGGCTGCTCCGTGCGTTTCGGGCGCAGGTATGTCGCTAACGGCGAGATAGGCAACGACACCGTCGCGTTCCGCCGGTACTTCGACCTGACAGGATGGCTCAATTCTCCTCCCGAGAAATACAGGGGGGGGTCTCGTCGTGAACCTTGAGACTTTTCTGCGCGTAAGAGCTGCCTCGGGGTGCATAAGGGGATCTTCTGAGGGCGAAGGTGGGACTCCACGTGCGCGCCCGGCGCTTTCGGCTGGCCGAAGGCGCCGGCCGAGGGGAGCGGAATTCCGGAGACCCATCCCTCCTTTGAACGATATGACCGCATCGCTGGGCGGCGCAGTTAATTTCCATCCGAACTGGGGAGATGATGTATAAATGGGCAATAGAAAGATATTGGTAACCGGCGCGGCCGGCTTCATCGGTGCGTTCCTGGTGAAACGGCTGCTGGAGACCACGGACGACGTTATCGTCGGCCTGGACAACATGAACAGCTACTACGACCCAGGCATCAAGGAGGCGCGCCTCGCGATGTTGCTTGAGGCCGACGCGGGCGGGCGGTTTGAGTTTGTTCGCGGCGACCTGGCCGACGCGGCGCTGGTGGAGCGGCTCTTCGCGGAGAACGGGTTCGACGTCGCGGTGAACCTCGCGGCTCAGGCCGGCGTGCGGTACTCGATCGAGAACCCGAAGGCGTACGTGGACTCCAACCTCGTGGGATTCTTCAACATCCTCGAGGCGTGCAGGCACCACCCGGTGAAGCACCTTGTCTACGCCAGCTCCAGCTCGGTCTACGGCGGCAACAAGAAGGTTCCGTTCTCCGAGGAAGACCGCGTCGATTCGCCGGTGTCGCTCTACGCCGCCACCAAGAAGTCCAACGAGCTGATGGCAGCCGCCTACTCAAAGCTCTACTCCATCCCGGCCACGGGCCTGCGCTTCTTCACGGTGTACGGCCCCATGGGCAGGCCCGACATGGCCTACTTCGGCTTCACCGAGAAGCTGCGCCGCGGCCACACCATCAAGATCTTCAACATGGGCGACTGCCGCCGCGACTTCACCTATGTCGACGACATCGTCGAGGGCGTCAGGCGCGTCATGGACGCCGCCCCCGAGGTGAAGATGGGCGAGGACGGGCTGCCCCTCGCCGCGCACCGCGTCTACAACATCGGCAACTCGCACCCCGAGAACCTGCTCGACTTCGTCGACACGCTGCAGCGCGTGCTGGTGGAGGAGGGCGTGCTGCCTGCGGACTACGACTTCGAGGCACACAAGCAGCTCGTGCCCATGCAGCCCGGCGACGTGCCCGTCACCTATGCGGACACCACGGCGCTCCAGCGTGACCTAGGCTACAAGCCCGCGACCCCGCTTGAGGACGGCCTGAGGGCCTTCGCCAAGTGGTATAAGCGCTACTACAACATTTAGGAAATATGGCCCTGTAACAGGGGCCATTTTTCGTGCGAATTATTGCTCTTTGACAATTGGAGAATGACATGAAGATCGCTGTCGCCGGTACCGGCTACGTCGGCCTGTCCCTCGCCGTTCTGCTCTCGCAGCACAACGAGGTCCACGCACTGGACATCGTGCCCGAGAAGGTCGAGAAGATCAACAACTACGAGTCGCCCATCCAGGACGACGAGATCGAGCGCTTCCTGGCGGAGGCTAAAGCGGGGGAGCGCGAGCTCGACCTGCACGCCACGGTCGACGTGGTCGAGGCCTATACGGGCGCCGACTACGCTGTCATCGCCACGCCCACCAACTACGACTCGGACAGGAACTTCTTCGACACGAGCTCCGTCGAGGCCGCCATCGCCGCAGTGCGCTCGGTGAACCCGGACGCCTGGATCGTCATCAAGTCGACAATCCCCGTCGGCTACACCGCGGGCCTTCGCGAGAGGCTGGGCGATTCCAAAATCTTCTTCAGCCCCGAGTTCCTGCGCGAGAGCAAGGCGCTCTACGACAACCTGCGCCCCAGCCGCATCGTGGTGGGCGCGCCGAAGGACGATCCCGAGGCCGTCGCCGCGGCCGAGAAGTTCGCCGGTCTGCTCGCGCAGGGCGCCGACCCCGCGGAGCTGGAGCGTGTGAACGCCGACGGCACCGTGGGCATCCCGGAGCTGGTGCTGGGCACCACCGAGGCCGAGGCCGTGAAGCTCTTCGCCAACACCTACCTTGCCCTCCGTGTCGCCTATTTCAACGAGCTCGACACCTACTGCGAGGTCCGGGGCCTAAACACCCGCGACGTCATCGACGGCGTGTGCCTGGAGCCGCGCATCGGGTCCCACTACAACAACCCCAGCTTCGGCTACGGCGGCTACTGCCTACCCAAGGACACCAAGCAGCTGCTCGCCAACTACAAGGACGTGCCCCAGAACCTGATCGAGGCCATCGTCGAGGCCAACCGCACTCGCAAGGACTTCGTCGCCGACGAGGTGCTCCAGATGGTGTGGAACCGTGTCTACGAGGGCAAGTCGAAGCCGGTCGTGGGTGTGTACCGCCTGACGATGAAGTCCAACTCCGACAACTTCCGCGCGAGCTCCATCCAGGGCGTCATGAAGCGCGTGAAGGCCAAGGGCGTGCCCGTGGTGGTCTACGAGCCCACGCTCGACGCGCCGGAGTTCTTCGGCTCCGAGGTGACCCATGACCTGGAGGCCTTCAAGGCGGAGTGCGACGTGATCGTCGCCAACCGCTGGAGCGACGAGCTCGCGGACGTGGCGGACAAGGTGTACACGAGGGATCTGTTTAAGAGAGACTAGGGGAGAGGATTCCCAGGCCCGACTCTGGACTTGCCTACAAGTCGTGTTGATAAGAAAGAGGTCATATCGGCTATCGCCGATATGACCTCTTTTGGTATAAGTCTGGTTTCTTTTCCAGCTGGTGTGCGACGCGTTATATATAGCACTTTAAGCGACGAACACCATTTTCCCTGCTTTTAGCCTTGGGCACCAAGAACGGGACGTCGCCCGTGCTGCAATCGTCTGCGTCGGACCTCTTAATCCAGCCCGACAGGCTTCCGAAGTCGTGGCTCAGCCTGTGTGTCAACTCAGCGTGGGTCGTCTCAGACATTTTGCAAAGCTCCGCGCTCGCATTGGTGACGACGAGGTTGATGTACATGGCGGAGCACGAGTGTGAAAGGAGGGGTATCCTGATATGTCGGAGCTGGAAGAGACGGATGAGCTGAACAAGAATACGGAGCTTCAGAGTTGTCCGCACGGGTTGTTAGGCTAAGCGTGGATGTTGACTTTGCCTGTATTCGACGTCTTAACCTTCGATGTGAAAGAAGAAGTCTATGTACCGTATATCCAGCCGGTCTGTTCTCCCTATGATTCGTCTTTTCCGTGGTTTTAAAGAACAAAAGTGGGCTGAGCAGTTTGTGCGTGGCGATATATACATGAATACACTAGGGTATTTTTGGAATGAGGGAAACGTGGAGCAGCAGGACTTTCTTGAAGGGGCCTGCGCGTCTTTTGACCCCCATATCATGCGGGGCTTTCCTAAAGATTTACTCGATGTCCTTGCAAAAGAATCGTATGCAATACCGAGCGGCGCAGGCTACTGCAGTGTGTGCTGCTTTTCGTGCGTCCTCATTAAGCAAGTAGATACGAGAGTCGACTTAATTGAATTGCCCGATCCAGGCCTTGACCTTGGTTCATGGATTGTGGTTATTGACAATCCATGTGAACTTATATCTAGGCTTAGGGCAGCCGTTTTGAAATTGGGTTACGACTTTGTAGCTGCTCCGGTTGAATATAAGGATAGCGTTCAGTTGAATCTTTCTGAAGTTGTTAAATCATCAATGGATTTAAAATCTCATGATTCATTACCCGCTTATTTGGTTTTTCCAAATGGGATTCCACAATTTAATGCAGGAGTGTTTGTAAAGAATGTTCGTTACGAAAACCAAGCTGAATGGCGTATCGCCGTTAATAGGAAAGAACGGTCATATGAGCCTCTAATTCTAAAGCTTGGCGATTTGACTGATATCGCTCATTTGACTAGGAGAACGGAGCTTACTGATGATCTGCAACGGATGCACGGTTGTTCAGTCCCCTATTTGACTAGAGGGTGCTTTGGAACGAAGACTTCTCAAGAACTATCTCAGGATTTTTTTAAGTTAGGTAATGAGGAGCTTTTCATTACGCTGACGATTGGTTAGCCCTCAATTGACCAGGATAAAAGGAGATACTACTGCTGGCTGATCTTGGTGCTTACATTCCATGCAATATGTTTTTCGATTTCGGCAGAAGTGCTCTTAGTGTTGTCACTCGAGAGAAGTCCGGGCAGATGGCTCTTAATCAACCCGGATCGGATCTGTCGTAATTGGAACTATTCAGACTCAGCATCATCGCCTGTTTCATGCCTCTTCTCGATCAGCTTTTTAGCGAGTCCGAGGACACTTTCATCGTAATATGGCCAATCTACGAAGTTTTCGAGGTACCCGCGGCCTGTTGCGGCCGACAGCTCATCGTTTATCTTGAGCGTAATCGCGACGAGCAAGGTCAGCATGCGATACGAACGCGAAAAATACTGCGGGAAATCGCTATGACCCCAACCTCTGGGGTATTATTGGATTTTGCTCAGCTTGCAGTGGCTTTGCCGACTATTATTTGGGCGGAAACTATTCCAAGCTGTCCATTAACGTTTATTGAGTCAGGGAATTCTTGATTTAATTGCTTAGAGAGTAAGTAAACAAAGGCAAAATACATGTATCTACCTGATAATGAAATCAAATCTTTGATCGACAACGATGTTCTATACAATGCCAAGCTCGAGAATGTGCAGCAAGTAAGTTATGACTTGACCATAGCTGAATTTCACGATAAGGGCATGCGTTGTGACACGGTCGATGTCAAGCCGGGAAACTCTATCTTTGTCTCAACAGAAGAAAAGATATGCCTTCCAAAAAAATCTTGTAGCACAGGTTTCTCTTCGAAACAGCTGGATTCGTAAGGGCTTATTACTCGATAGCCCAGTTTATTTTCCCGGGCATAATACTCATATTTATTTTCGTATTACTAATCTCGCCGGAGAAACAGTCAAGCTCAAGAAAGCTGATGGACTTGCTCAGATTTATTTCCTGCAGATTAAAGGTAATGTTTCGAATGATTATATAGGAGATTTTAGTGACGAAGCAAATGCGGCAGTTATCGGAGATATGGACGTGTTCCAAGCCGATGAAAAACGAATGAAAAAGGCCGTTAAGCCGATCAAATCTTTAGAGCAACATATTTACGTTAACGTTCTTGCTCTCCTTGCCATATTTATTGGAATTAGCACTATTTCCCAATCTGCACTTAAGTTGGATAGCAAGGCTTCTTTAATTGGAGCCACTCTTGTCCAGTGTGCGTCTTTTTCAGTTTTATTCTTATTGATTACACTACTCATGCCGAATAAAAAGAAACCCTGGGTATACTTAATTCCGATGGTGATTGCCATTGCCTGCATTTTCTTTTTGCTTAAGCATGAAGCTTGGGAAATGGGGCCGCTATTTATCTGGAACGTCGTTTCCAAATGATTGGAGTAGCGTCATGACAATTTATATCGCTGCCAGATACAATGAAAAGGAACGTAACGAAAAAATTGCCCTTGCTTTACGCAAGCAAGGTTTCTCATCCATACTTCCTCGTAAGTTTCGCATGCGCTCAGATACGCGAGAGAAATCTAAATCCGTATATAAAGAGTGTTTAAAAGCGCTTGATCGATCGTCGACTATATTAGTCGTTTCTCCATTTGGGCGTGACGTTGCTTTTGAGATTGGCTATTATCAGCATTTACGGGAATCTTTATCGACAGACCCCACGCGTACGATGCACATCGTACGTTTCAATACCGATACTACAAGAGCTATTCAAGATGATATGATCTCAAATGTTATCGACTATGAGAGCGATGATTTCAAAGAAATCTGTAACTATTTGTCTCGGTATGAAACGAAAACGTTTCCCATTCCAAAAAAGAAAAGAAACTATAAAAAGAAATTCCGCTCGGATGCTGAACTACGGATTAGTTGATCTTTTTACAAACGATAGCAACCTAAAGCGATTTTGGATGGTTGATTTCCTTGGATGAAGTTTCTAAGCATTTGCGGCCGCTTGTAACTGAAAGATTGAGTTATAAGCGGCCGCTTTTTACTGCGAAATCACGCCCATTGGTCATGCGGATTGGGCAAATTAGATTCGTAAGACAAGCATCAAGATAAAATCAGTAATCCGAGGGCCATTTCGGCTCCGTCATTATTATGAATCGGGTACCAGTGCAAGCAATCATCGATAATTGTAGTTGGCTAAAAATCGAACTCAATTGCAATTCACTGCCCATTAATCAGGCATATGCTTCACATCGGAAACTCCATTTTAAGAATAGGAAATAGAAATGGTGATCCTGGTTTCATGCATCATCGATCAAAATCTTGATCTTAGAGATTCCGTTCAATATCGAGGACTATTGAACGGAACGGAATATCTTCTCGAGCTGGACCAAACGTTTGGGACAAAGCTGAACATGCCAAAGAATTACTTTGTGGGAAATACTCAAAATTTAAATGTTTCCGAATTGCTTTCTCCTAACGGAACAATAGGATATCGCAGTAAAGCAAAAACGGCGACAAACGGATGGGCGAATTTGAGGTTTGCTTTCGGAACGATAAGTTGCTATCGCTCGACTATTATGCGCAAGGTTCTGGCTTCGTTTTTGCTCGTGTTTTATTTGAAAGCAATGTCATGAATAAGGAGGAGGTGAACAAGAACGTCAATGCATACATTAGCTTTGCGACCAATGTCGTATCAAACTACATTTTGGTATTAAGGTATCTAACGAGTTCTAACGTCTTAAAACCCTTTGATAGGTTTTCCTCGCCAGGGCATCGAATCTACGCTGCTCTCGATAATCCATTCGCAAAGCTGGATGACTGTCCTCAATTAACTTCTACTTGTAACAACATTGTATTTCCAGTAAGAGATGAATCTGAGCCATACTTCATCTGCCCTGATAACATAAATATCGAGGACTTTATTTATGAGGGAAAGAGTATTTCGGTTGAAGACCAGTTACTGCTGGAAGCAAAAACACTTGCATATAATAACTCCTCTTTCGATACTGCAATTGTCCTGATCGAATCCTCTTTTGAGTTATTTGCCGCACGTTATTTAAAAGAGAAGTGCTCAGATAAAGGAATTGCAAAACTGACTTCACCGTCAGGAAGGCCTCGGCGATGCCCTTATGCTCGCGTGATTGATCACTCGAATATTGAAACACTATTAGACAATGTGGCGCTTCAGGTCCTTGGTTACGTTCTCAATAACAGTGATGCCTATTCTTACTGGACAAATAATTGCAAAAAAGTCAGAAACAGAATCGTGCATAGAGGCGAGATTGGACACTCGCTAAACGATGTTAAGCTAGCCTTTCAAGCGACTGCTAATTTTAAGCAAGAAATCGTTTTGTGCGGCGAAGATGAAGCCGGCTCATAAAACGTGCCCAGTTGGCTCTCGGAGTAAGTCTATTTAGTTTCACGTACGCATGTTCTGTCCCGAAGTACCCAGACCAGCCCTGTTTTTCTCGTAATATTTGATTCGATAAACAGCCTTGATATGGACTTAGAATTATTGCTTGCGCTTAACAAGCGTCAGACGCTCCCTCCTTTCACCGACTGGCAAAACGATTTACACCTATTTTTGTGAATTGATTACAGGCTTTTAGCTTGCCCGTGCCTTGATCTCGCTACACTAATAACTGCTGTTACCAGGTTGTTTTCTGGCGCAGTTTCCATTGGCTCTAGCGAAGATCGGAGCGGTTATGTTTGCTGCCGCGTTCCACACTAGCCGACACTACATCCTGTTTACCGTAATGGCCTGCCTTTGCGTTTTGCTGGGCGGGCCTTCTTATGCCGCGGGCGCGGACAGTCTGTTCATTGCGGGCGCCACGTACTACGAGCCAGGTGTTTCGGGTCCCGGTTGGGCTTGGACCAAAGCCGACCATCTGGAGCTTACCGGCTATGCGGGCGAGGCCATCGGCGCCGATGGCGACCTGGTGGTAACACTTGTGGGGCAAAACTCCGTGGTCGAGACGCATGTGCCCGATGCGGACATTTCCATGAGCGGCATGGAGGTGTGGGGTAACCTTACGCTTATCGGCTCCGGCTCGCTCACGGCGACGGGTTCGCAATGCGGGATCCATGTGTCCCAGGCGCTTGTGGTGGACGGCTGCACGGTCGATGCCAGGGCCGACGGGACAGGCGTTCTTAACCAGCCAGTTGCTGGCATTGCCGCAGGCAGCTTGACCGTACGTGGAGGCGGGCGTGTTGTTGCCGCGGGCGCGGGAACCGATACGGGCTTGCACTTTTATGGCGTGCGCTTGCTCGACGAGGGGTTTGGTGCTGACGTTGCGAGCGAGACGCTTGTCGTGGATGCGTCCTGGCTGGATGCAACCGGTACGGATGCCGGCGTTGCCTGCGATCGCGGGTCGCTCGTGGCCGCGCACTTTGTGACGCCTGCAGGCGGGGCCTTTGGTGCTGCCAGCGTGGTGGATGCTGAAGGGGCCGTGGCATCGCACGTGGTCATTGAGCCTGAAGGCGCCACCGCCCCGGCGGGGGAGACCGACGCGCGCGATGTGCCGGGTAATGGCACAGGCGAGACTACTGGTGACGCCGGCCCC
>ULRN01052923.1_pt1 | contig 11106 bp, 15 predicted proteins | sample 1955461 | NCBI WGS metagenome assembly ULRN01 (sample SAMEA4835683, study PRJEB28245) | human gut metagenome | biome: gut microbiome; material: fecal sample | place: Denmark | collected 2008 | reverse complement strand
AAAGACCCTATCGCCTGGATCAAGTATTTCTTCCCGAAGTATGCCAAGTATGACTTCGCGCCCTTCCACGTCAAAGCCATCCATCGTGTCATTGAACATGATGAATGGTATGAGGTGCTGTCATGGAGCCGTGAGCTGGCAAAGTCAACGGTGGCCATGTTCATCAATATGTATCTGGCACTGACAAAACGCAAGCGGTTCTTTGTCCTGGCATCGGCTACAGAGGCATCGGCAATACGTCTGCTCACTCCCTACAGGCTCAACTTTGAAAGCAATCCACGACTGCGCCAGTTCTACGGCAATCAGGTAACGCTTGGTGCCTGGACCGATAAGGACTTCACCGCACGCTGTGGGGCAAAGTTCGTTGCGCTGGGTGCAGGTTCCGCGCCTCGTGGTGCCAGGAATGAGGAAGTACGTCCTGATGTCATCTACCTTGATGACTATGACACCGATGAGGACTGCCGCAATCCGGAAACGCTCAAAAAGAAGTGGGACTGGTTCGAGGGCGCACTTTATCCCACACGTTCCATCTCTGAGCCTACACTTGTGCTGTGGTGTGGCAACATCATTGCCAAGGACTGTTGTATCAAGCGAGCCGGTGAACGTGCCAAGCATTGGGATATAGTCAACATCCGCGACAAAAACGGGAAAAGCACATGGCCGCAGAAAAACACTGAGGAACAGATTGACACCGTACTGTCAAATATCTCTTCAAAGAACGCCCAGGCAGAGTATTTCAACAACCCTGTTTCTGAGGGTACCATCTTCAAGAACCTGCCCTTCGGCAAGGTGCCGCCACTTCGCAGGTTCCCGTTCCTCATACTCTATGGCGACCCTGCCTATTCTGACTCAAAGAAAAAGGCATCCAGTACAAAGGCGCTTTGGCTTATCGGTAAGTACAAAGGCACATACTACATCATCAAGGGTTTTCTGGCTCGTGAGCTGAACGCCACCTTCATCTCCTGGTACTTCGACATCATGGACTATGTGGGCGGCAAGACGAATGTGTATTGCTACATGGAGAACAACAAACTGCAAGACCCGTTCTTTAACCAGGTCTTCAAGCCGCTGCTCCGTGATGAGTGCAAAAAGCGCAAGCGTGACCTCTACATCAAGGGAGGGCACTGAAAAAGTCCCCTTTTTTTATGACCAAAACGGAAAATGCTTACGATTTGTAACTTCTCTTTCTGCAAATCGCCTAAAATAAGGCTAAAATAGACAGATAATAAAGGGTAAAACAGCTGTTTCTCCGTCATCAACTTTCAATTTGATAGTGGGTTTTAGTTTTTCAGTGCCCTCTCAAGGGGGATGAGCGCAAGAAGACTGACAAGGCCACTCGTATTGAAGCCAACCTGGAACCGATAGACCGTAACGGTGCATGGATATTCAATGAGGATGAGCGGGACAACCCACACATGCAGGAACTCATCAACCAGTTCAAGCTGTTTGAAATGCACCTGCCATACAATGCCGACGGTCCTGACTGCATCGAGGGCGGCATCACCATCATTGGAGAGAAGACAGCGGAACTGCAACCGGCTGTTACCATCTCATATCAGGAGATTAACGAACAAAACCCATATAGAATGTAACTATGGCTAATTTCATCGAAACAACAGACTATGATGCAACCATCCACCGTGAGATATTGGACTCACTGCTAAGGACGGACTCTTCATCTTATGACCCGCAAATCATAGAGATCTGCGAGGACAGGGCCATTGCGGAAATGCGCTCCTACATGAACAAAACATACGACTGTGACGCTATCTTCTCAGCGACTGGCAGCGACCGCCACGCGCTCATTCTCATGTTCGCCATCGACATCACGGTATATCACATCTTCTGTCAGCACAACCCCTATAAGATTGCCAAGATAAGACAGGACAGATATGACCGCGCTATCGAATGGCTCAAAGGCATCATGAAGGGTGATATCACCATCGATGGGGCTCCGCTCATTCAGGAACCTGACCTTTCCGACAACTCTCCCTGGCAGATACAGGCAGACGATGCAAGACCCACATTCAGATAGATAAAATCATACAAATATGAAAAAAGATAATAAGAGGAACAGAGGCACCAAGCAGATCACTCAGGGTGGTATGCGCGTTCCTAACGGCCAAAGACTGCCGGACGTGGTGCTACAGATGCCGGAAATATTCCTTTTCGACATGAACGCCTACATGAACTCTGTCACGATGGCAAAGAGCATTGACTACTCCAACCGCACACGCCTTTTCGACATGTACGAGTCTGCTATGCTCGATCTTCATCTGTCTGGAGTGCTTGCCAAGCGCCTTCGTGGAGTCACACGGCTGCCCATTGAGTTCCAGCGTAACGGAAAGCCCGATGATGCCATCAATGCACAGTTGCGCTCACCTTGGTTCAAGCAGCTTCGCAAAGACCTCATCATGTCTGAGTTCTGGGGCTTCACGCTCGTACAGTTCTATCTTGACGATGACGGGAACATCCGCTATGACCTCATAGACCGCAAGCACTATGACCCTGTGCAGAAGCAGCTGCTGAAGTTCCAGGGCGACCAGCAAGGCCTTCCCATAGAAAACTTCCCTAACTGTCTCTTCGTCGGTACCGAAAGAGGTCTTGGCATCTTCGCGGAACTCATGCCTGCCGTGCTCTACAAACGTGGTGACATGGCTGATTGGGCGCAGTTCTGCAACATCTTCGGTATGCCCATACGCGAATACACCTATGATGCGGGCGATGAGACGGCAAGAAAGCGCCTCATTGCGGATGCCAGACGGCAAGGTTCCAATGCTGTGTATATCCACCCGAAGGATAGCGAGCTGACTTTGATTGAGGCTGGCAACAAGACAGGCTCTTCTGACCTCTACAAGACTTTTGCCGACTATTGGGATAGCAAGATCTCCATCCGTGTTCTTGGCAACACCCTCACGACCGATGCCAAGGAGACAGGCACACAGGCGCTAGGTGAAGTCCACAAGGAGGAAGAGGATGACATGAACGCGGATGACCGCGACTTCATCCTGGACATCCTGAACTATGACATGCGTCCTATCTTTGGCGCTCTGGGCTTCAACATCGAGGGAGGTGAGTTTGTCTATGCCAAGAAAGACAAGATTATCCCTTCCCAGCAAATCGACATCGTGCAGAAGCTCCAGTCTATGGGGCTGCCGATGGATGATGACTGGCTCTATGAGACTTTCGGGGTAGAGAAGCCTAAGGACTACGAGCAACAGAAAGCAAAAAAAGAAGCCGAAAAGCAAGCCATCCGTGACAGTCTGAACAACAGTCACGCAGATGATGACAAAACGCCTGACAAAAGCAATTTGAACAATGATAAAAAAGCGTTCAAAAACCGTTTGGGCCGTTTTTTCGGAATAGCCCCGAACACCGGGGCGGACACCGACTTCTAATCGATACGCTCTACTATGGCGACCACGATTGCCACTGTTGTTCTGTAGGCAGTGGCTCTGCCGCTGCTTTCACTGACTCCATCCGCTTCGATGCCGATGTCCTTAGCCAGTTCCTGCGCAAAGTATATAACGGCTTCGACACATCCAACGAGGTAGAGCCCACCATCTGGCGTGAGGTGCTGCGTGTCATCAACGAGGGAACAGTGGAAGGTCTTGCTCAGGCAAAGACACCGCCAACACACGACCGTCTCTTCTACCAGAACCTACGGCACTCCAATGAGGTGTTTGCTGCCTTCAAGGTACACATGATGGGTGAGGACATGGCGGCAAAGCTCTTCGATGCCAACGGCAACCTGAAACCATTTGACAAGTGGGTGCAGGATGTTTCCAGCATATCGTCGCATCAGGTAGGCTCATGGCTTCGCACGGAATACGATACGGCGGTCATACGCGCTCATGCAGCTGCTGACTGGCAAGAGTTCGAGCGGAACAAAGACATCTTCCCAAACCTCCGATGGATGCCTACCACATCGCCGGAACCTGAAAGCACTCACGCTGCCTACTGGCGTTTGAAACTCACATTGCCTGTCGATGATCCTTTCTGGAACGAGCATCACCCTGGCGACCGCTGGAACTGCAAATGCTCACTGGAGGCTACCGATGAGCCTGTCAACCGTCCTGATGGCCTCGAAGAGACAAAGCCACAACGTGGACTTGAAAACAATCCTGGAAAGGACGGGCATACGTTCTCAGACAAACACCCGTATTTCCCAAGCGATTGCAGCCGTTGTTTCGCCTATAAGAAGGGTGGCTTCACCAACCGTCTCAAAGCTCTGTTCATGAACAGGGAAAAAGACTGTTACAACTGCCCCTTCATTAACGGTTGCCTATATGGCTCTGAAAGAAGTCATATTTCTGAGATTAAGAAAGAAGCCCGTAAGGCTCTTCAAGGTTCAACTATCTCACATGAGAAATTGGAGGGGATGATTAGTATATCACGCAGAAGCATCGATGAGTGGACAAACCAGCCACATATCCACTTTGCTGAGAAGAACAGAATGCTGCTCTATATAGATAGGGTATTGAAAGACTCCACATATCTCGGATGGAAAGACGATATAAGCGAAAAGCCAGGAACGAAATGGGTACACTTATTTGAAACATCCATTCAAGGAGATAAAACATGGATAATAGTGAAAGAGTATGTCGATGGTAGCAAAATACTTTATAGTATATCAGACGGACCAAACATCTTGAAAGGGCTTAAAAGAAAATAGCCCCAAATCACGGCCAGAAATACAATCTGGCATAGATAAGGAACTATTTTCTGCTGCAAATATACACATTTATTTTCAAATAACAAACAAAACATGAAAAAATTTATTGTTTTCTTCAAAAATTGGCTCTTCAACGTCAGAAAGAAGCAAGCCATCAAGAAGGCTCAGCAGCTCGCAAATGAGCAACGCCGCAAATTTTTAGTGCTCAACTTCAAGGGCAAACCGACTGTCATTTCCATGCAGCAGATCCATCTGCTCATCAGGACAAAGCAGGTCAACAAGAATGCCGACTTTTTCCGTGATATGGCACTCTATACCGCCATGCCTAAATAAACGACTATGGATGCAAACGACATTGAAAAGCTGGTCAAGAAAGCCAAGGATGACATCTTGAAGGAAGTCAATGACCGCCTCCCTCGTAAGGTGGGTGTCATTGCCGTCAATCACTTCAAGCAGAACTTCCGTGATGGCGGCTGGCTCGACAATGGCCTGCACCCTTGGAAACGGACACGCCGCCAGGACAGCAACAGCCCTGATGCCAAATACGGGCCGCTCACCTCCAGACGTAACCACATGATGCGCTCTATCCAGGCATCCACCGCTCCGGGGCAAGTCACCATCGAGGACCCTGTGCCTTATGCTGCCATCCACAATGACGGGGGTGACATCACCACACATCCCACTGTCACGGAACGGATGCGAAAGTATGCCTGGCACATGGTCTATTCGCTTGCCGGTATCAAGGGCAAGGGTAAGCTGCCGAAAGAACTGCCTGCTGAGGCTGACAAGTGGAAAGGCCTTGCACTCACCAAGAAGCGGAACATCACCGTCCACGCTCACATACCTCAGCGCCAGTTCATGGGCGACTCTGCGGAACTGCGCGTGAAAGTAAACAAACTCATTAACGACTCAATTCAGAAAATAAAAGATGGAATCATTGCTTTATCAGCTCATTAACCACATCAAGGAGCAAATGCCTTCACTCTCACTGGTTGATGAAGACTACGGACAACTGGAGGCTATCGACAAAGAGGACATGCAGACATATCCTGTCACGTTCCCCTGTGTGCTCATCGACATGCCTGAAACGGAATGGTCTAACCTCAGCGGGAAGAGCCAGAAGGGAAAGGCAAAGGTCAACGTGCGCCTGGTCATCGACTGCTATGATGATACGCACTACGGTTCTGGAACGATGGAGGCCATGCAGGACAGGGCTGAAATGGTCGATGACCTGCACAAAGCTCTACAGTGCTACCGTCCTGATGAGGATGGGGAACTCATACGAGAGAAGTCACGCTTCTACACATGGAGTCACGGAATAAAGGTCTATGAAATGCTGTACTCTGTTTCCGTCAAGGACATCATTCGGGAAACAGTGACAGCTGCTGAGAAGCCAAGGGTCGTGCTTTCGGTGCAGAAGCTTTAGACACTGCCACCTTGAAACCGGTGAACAGTGGACGCGCTATCTGCTTGCCGTCACAAGTGGCACCGCTCTGGATCATCTTGCGCACTATCTGGATCACGCGGCTCTCTGACACAAAAAATTCCTCTTCGCTCAACTTCTTGATGGTGTCATCAAAACGAAGTCTGCGAATTTCAGTCCAGTAGTAATAGCGCTCAAACATTCTCTGGTCCCTGGACTCCATCAGCTCTTTGTTCCTGCCACGTGCCATTCTGCGTGCAAAGATACACAAAATTCTGCACTTTGTGCATAAAAAATGGGGCATCCCGCTTGGAATGCCTCATTTTCAGTTCACATTAAGTACAAAAGGCTGTTTTTAAGCCCTCTGACAGACTTTTTATTGGTCTGTGTCCTCTTTCTTAGGCTCTACATAGAAAGTCTCATCTTGGGCCACTATGATGCCACATTCGGCCATTGCGTCACACATAGGGATGCGCTTCTTGGTGATTTCGCTCTCCATGAACTCCACTGCCTCCAGTTCGCGGTCTGCCAGGAGCTTGTCTTTGGCTATTTCCTCACTCGTGCGCACATAGCCAGGGATGTACTTCTTGACCAGTGTCAGAGCGCTTGCCCATGTGAAGCCTTTCAAGGTCTTCAACTTCGGTGTGCCGGTTCTGAAGCCGATGGTACCATGAGCCATGTCAAGGCTCTTCTTTTTTGAGAACAGTTCTGGCTGGTTCTCGGTGGCGTAGGCTTGCAGGGTCTCAAACGCACATTCGCGCTCACACGTCAGCTCGCCAAGTTTCTGCTGGTACTTCTCGCGGATCTTCGCACATTGCAGGTCAATTTCTGCATTGATTTTCTCAATCTGTGCATCTGCCTTCGCATAGCTTGCAAATGCCTCTTCGGCTGCATCGCGGCTAACACCCGTGATGACTGTCTTCTTTTGTCTTTTTGTTGCCATTGTTTTTGATGTTTTAATTGTTTATAAAATGGTTTTTCTGTGCAAGGGTCATTGCTCTTGCTTTTTCTTCAATATCATGCGCAGTTTCAGTGACAGTTCGTCAAGTTCGTCAAGGCTCAGATCCCTGAACACCTTACCGGCAATCTTCGGACTCTTGCAGTAACTGTTCACGGCATTCCACTCAGTAGTGTCAACGCCTATCTTCTGCAATAGTCTCAGGCAGATGCTACGCTTGTGACGGCGTAGGGCATTGAAAGTGTCCTTGTCATTCTTGCCCTGCTGCTTCAATGAGTTATCCAGATGGTCGCACATCTTATGGTACTCATGTTGTGTCATTTCGCGCAGGCTCTCGGTTCTGCCGCAAGTCCATTGACTCACCAGCTGCTGCTTCAACTCATCCTTATCCATACCTGGCATCAGTTTCAGCAGCCCGTAGAACCGTGCGAAGTTGTTTACTTGTCCTGACATACTGGTTTCCAATCTATGGTTATTACTGGTTGCATCTTACCGGTTCCCTCGCACATGGGGCAAGGGGCTTTCACTGAGTTATAGGCTCCGTCACGCTGCCAGAACCAACCGTTCCCACAACAGTAGTTGCACTGTTGCACAAGCCCTGTCAATCGTTCATGCTTGGTCTTCATCGATGGGCTGCTAAGCTCCAACACTTGTTTTGTCTTACTCATAGCCAATATAACACCTCACCTTCAAACATAATCATTTGTCTAACTTTCAGGCCTATTGCCTTTGCAAAGAAGAGTTCTGCTTGTGCTCCTGGGCTTTCATCCCAATCAGGCAGCAGGCAGATAATATCACACTTTTTCAGTTCCATGATGTCAAGAAGCAGTATTTCTGTATAGAAGTTCGTGCCACATGCCTTTGCGTAAGCATCTGCCATCGTCCCAAGTCCGCTTGTAGTGGGGTTGAATACCTTATAGCCTTTTGCCTTGATGTATTTCTCTGCCTTGGCAAACTTCTCACGGGTGGCATCACTCAGAACCTCTTCGCCAATCTTGCCGCTGATATATACTTTCTTTCTCATTGCTTTGGATGTTTATAGGTTACTCTCTCGTATTTGTGCCACTTGATTATTCTGCTTGCCCACATCAGATCTTTGGTCTCTACTACCACCATGCCCTTGTTCTGCTTCGAGCGGTGTAGGTGCAAGTCACATTCGTAGTTGTGCTGTAGCCAGTCTTCCAATAGACCTTGTGCGCTCATGGCGGTCATCAGAATATAGATGGTGTCGCCTTGCTTGTAGTCGTTACTCATAGTTGTCTGTCTTTACGTTCTCACCCCAATACCGTTCTGCTCCCTCATCCCAGATGGTGAACTCTCCCGTCTGACCGATGAAGCGGCCCTTAGAGAAAGCCTTGAAGCCCTCAACCCATATCTTCAAGGTAGCATCATACATCACGCCCTCTGCTGCGCTGCCTCGTGGGAGGCTGCCTTTGGCATGGCTGATGAAGACAATGAGTTTGTCCTTGTTCTGCTCCTTGAACTGGATATAGTCTCTATAGCTCATCTGTGTGTACTGGAAGGAGTCAATCACGATGATGTTATAACTCTTGCGCCGTGCCAGGCGCTCTTTCAGTTCTGTCATGGGCTCAGCATTCAACAGATGGAAACGGCTGCCTACCTTGCTCAGACCATGACGCACGAGTTTCTGGCGCATCGATAGGCTGTCACCCTCTTCCATGCTGTCAAACGCCACACGGTCATACTTGCATAGTTCCGCTATCAACTGCATCACGAAACTGGTCTTGCCGTTGCCTGAACGTCCCCAGATGAACCAAACGCCTGTGCGCTCCGGCTGACCGAAGGCATCAGCCCATTTCCCATCGAAGGGAAAGGTCTGACGCTTCTTGTTCAGCACTTCTTTCACTGTCAAAGCTCTGCCCATAGTCTTACTTGCTGCGCTTGATACGGTGAACACTCTTTTTCACTCTCCTGAGATCGAAGTCACAGTCCTCTGCGTCTCTGATCACCTCATCGATGTCCTTGCGGTCCTTGATGCCGTTGGCGGTACAAATGGCATAGACATCGTTGGCGGTCGTGTCTTCCAGCACAAAGTATTTCCTACCGATGCGGCTGTAGAACTCCTTATAGCCTGGACGCTGCCAGCGTAGGCCCTTCTCAATGCGCTTGATGATGTAGTCCGTGCTCATGAACACCACGCCGCACTTGTCTTCCAGTTTGTTGTAAAGGCTGATGAAGTAGTGGAAAACGCTCTCAGTCAGTTTGTCGGCTTCGTCGAAGATCAGAAGAGGCGCATCCATTTGAATGAGGTTGTCAAGGATGGCAGTCCAAAGGCCTCTCACGGTATAGCCCTCTGTGCGGATGCCTACCAGACGGGCAATCTCCCTCACAAACTCGCCCTTGTGCAAGTCCTCAGAGCATTGCAGGTAGAAGACTTCCTTGTGTTCCTCTGCGTAGATCTTGGCTGTTGTGGTCTTGCCGCAACCGGCTTCACCCACTACCCAAGTCACGTTCTTGTAGCGCTGGGCATCATCCAGGGCATAGCTGATTTCCTGATAGGCGCTGGTCTCTACAATCTGCCAGCCCTCTTCATTGTGGGCGGTGCCTACTTGGTCTGCCACCTTGCGCCACATCTCTTCGCTGATGTTTTCCCACTTACCGTTCAGGATGTTGCTCACGGTTCCTGCACTGGTTCCTTTCAAACTGCCCACTGCCTTGTTCTGGCTGGGGTACTTTGCCACATACGTTCTCAGGCGCTCGGCAATCTGTTCTTTCTGTTTCTGTTCCATGTTTCTTATGCTTAAAAATTCAGTTCTTTTATAGTTTCCCTGCGACCTTCTTGAAGTCAACAGTCACTGCCTGCTCAACTTCACTCCAGTCCATATTGCTTATCTTCTTGGTCACTCTGCCAAGGCTCAGTTCCTCAGGTATGCTGGCGTACTTCCGTGTGCGTCGGTCTATCTGACGCTGCACGTCTGCACTCACGCCCTTCAAGTCTGGAGTGTGTAGGCCGTTCTGCTCAGGAGCAACACCCTCTGCATACTCAATCGCCTTGGCTGCCACCTGACGCTCTATGCGGCTCTGATCAGCTGCTGCCTGCTGCTGTCTGATGAAGGTGGCCTCACCCTCTGCCTGTTCCTGAATGGCACGATGAATGACGATGTAAGGCTCTGCCACGCGCTCAAAGCGCAACTCGCCTGCCTTGTCTTTCCAGTAGAGGCGTATGCTCTGGAAGTCGTACGGGTCATATTTCACAACAAATTTCTGATAGGTGTGCTTCCTGCGCCACTCAATATCGGGCACTCCTGGTTCGCTCATCACCTCATACACCCTCTTCTTGCCCTTGACGGTAACCTCGATACCACTGCTTGTGAACGTGCTCATCCTGTCGCATGTCACCCAGAACATATCTATCATGTCGCTGGCAGTCACTATGGGGGCTTCTGGGTTCTCGCTCTCTTGGTACATCTTCATCCTCTGCTCCCCTGTAGCCGGATGAGCCATCTCGTTCCACTCGGTACGGGCTTTCAGATAGGCGGCTTTCAGTTCGTCAAGGGTGTAGAGCTTATCCTTGTTGGCCTCGATAAACTCCATGTTCGGGCGGCTGCTCTCTTTCTTGGCGGTGATGTTCTGACCGGTAAAGCGCCAGTCCTTATGCAGCACCTGTTGTTGAAACCTGCCGAAGACGCTCTCAATGGTCTTCGAGGCGCCATTGTAAGGGGCAGTGGTTCTGTGTATGTGACAGATCTTGTCCAGCATTCCGCTGCTGTTCGCTTTCTTGTGACCACCCTGGTTATCATGGACAATTTCGTATGGCTTTTGACCGCTCACCTGAATAGCCATTCTGTAGGCCATATATTGAGCCTCATAGTCCTCGTTGTCGCTGATGCAGAAGCCTAAGAACACCTCAGTGGCAGCGTCGATGACCTCATACACGCTCGTGGTCCGCACCTTGCCGTCTTCGTCCCTGTAGTACAGGTTTATCTTCGTACCGTCACCATACCACAGCGCATCCCTCATCGTCGGCAACTGGGTCTTGTGCCTGCGGTCAAACTTCTGATGGGCGCTCATCTCACCATATACGGCATC
>ULRN01013644.1_pt1 | contig 11162 bp, 7 predicted proteins | sample 1955461 | NCBI WGS metagenome assembly ULRN01 (sample SAMEA4835683, study PRJEB28245) | human gut metagenome | biome: gut microbiome; material: fecal sample | place: Denmark | collected 2008 | reverse complement strand
CCGGCGGCCTCCACCGTGGTCTCGGCATGGAGCTTTTGGTCCAGCAGACCGAGCGCCATGGCAAAGCCGTAGACGGTCTGCGCGGGGCTGGGCGGGCAGCCGGGGATATAGACATCGACCGGCAGAATCTTATCCGTGCCACCCCAGACGCAGTAGTTGTCGTAGAAGATGCCGCCGGTGCAGCCGCACGCGCCGTAGGACACCACAATCTTGGGATCGGGTGCGGCCTCAAAGGCGCGCAGGGCCGGCATGCGCATGGCACGCGTCACGGCGCCGGTGTACAGCAGCACATCGGCGTGACGGGGCGAAGGCACGACCTTGATGCCAAAGCGCTCGACGTCGAAGACGGGCGTGATGGAACCGAAGATCTCGATCTCGCAGCCGTTGCAGCCGCCGCAGTCGACACGGTAGACGTACACCGAGCGCTTGATCTTCTTAAGAAGGGTCGCCTTGGCCTTCTCGATGCTCTCGTCGAGCTCGATCTTGGTCGGGCGGTACTGAAGCCGCTCGGGCAAAAGCGTGGGTTCGGCCATGGTTACTCCTCCTTCGTTTCAAAATCCATGATGATGCCCTCGACCGGCGCCGGACCGGCGGGAATCTCGGGCGCATCGGGGTTGAGCTCGCGGTCGATATACTCCGGGTTCACGCCGTGGCCGCCCAGATACTCCATGCCGGGACCCTGGGGCTCACCGGACGCAAGCGTCTCGTTGGCGGCCATGCCGTGCGCGTTGCCGGTCTTTACGGCCGAGGCGGCGCGCAGGGCGTCGAGCTCGCGCTTGCACTCCTGGCACATACCGACGGTACGGGCGGCCTGCTCGGCCTCCATGCCGCCGGCCTTTTGCAGCAGGCGCTTGGCGTAGTCGATCTCCTTGTGCGGGGCGAACGGCTTGCCGCAGCGCGAGCAGTGCTCGAGCGTGTAGACGCTCTTGCTGGTGAGGTCGTCCTTGCTCATGACGGCCAACTCAAACTCCTCGGTGAGCTTGATGGCCTCCATGGGGCAGGCTTCCTCGCAACGGCCGCAAAAGATGCAGCGACCGTAGTCGATCGACCAGGTGATGGTATCGGCCGCAAGGTCGGTGTCCATGCGAATGGCATCGGCCGGGCACGCCACGCCGCAGGCACCGCAGGCGATGCAGAGCTCAGCATTGTGCTCGGGCTTGCCGCGCATGTCCTTGTTGGTGGGGAACGGCGCAAACGGGTACTTGACCGTCGCGTCGCCGGCCTTGGCGTTAACCTTCCAAAGCTTCAGCATATTAGAGCGCCTCCTCATCGAGCGGAGCGGCCATGGTGCCCTCGCCCGCAAGCGGCGACTTGTCGCGCCAGACGTTCTCGAACTGCTCCTTGTCAAGCACGTGGTCGCGCTTGGCGGCGACATCGGTCACCGTCACGCGGTCGGTGCAGGAGTAGCACGGGTCGAGCGAGCCGACGATCAGCGCCGCGTCGCCCACGGTGTTGCCGCGGAACATGTAGCGCAGGACCGGCCAGTTGCTGTACGTGGCGGCCTTGGCGCGCCAGCGATAGCACTTCTGGTTATTGCCGAGCATGGCCCAGTGCACGTCCTCGCCGCGCGGCGCCTCGGTGGCGCCGATAGCGTACTTGTGCGGGGTGTACTCCCAATCCGTGGTGAGGATGGGGCCCGACGGGCAGTTCTCGAGCATGGTCTCGATCATGTCGATCGAATCGTAGACCTCCTGGATACGCACGGCGGTACGGCCGAAGGCATCGCAGGTGTCGGCCGTAGCGGCGTGCATCTTTTGGACGTCCGGATCGGCGTAGCCGTCGAAGGGATGGTCAAAGCGCACGTCGCGGGCATAGCCCGAGCCACGCATGAGCGGGCCGACCGGCGAGAAGTCGCGTGCGATCTTGCGATCCAGAATGCCGATGCCACTCGTACGCTCAATAAAGTTGGGCGTGGAGAGCAGCATGTCGACGAGTTCCTGAACCTCGGAGCGCAGCTGGTGGATGGTCGTGAGCGTGGAGAGCTTCTGCTCGGCCAAAATGTCGCGACGCACGCCGCCGATCACGTTGAGGCCGTAGGTCTTGCGGTGACCGGAGAGCTTCTCGGCCAGGTCCATGGACTTCTCGCGGACGCGGAAGAACTGCTGGAAGCCGGAGTCGAAGCCCGTGTAGTGCGATGCGAGGCCAATATTGAGCAGGTGCGAGTGCAGACGCTCGACCTCGAGCATGATGGCGCGGATGTACTGGGCGCGCGGCGGGACATGAATGCCCTGGGCGCGCTCGACGGCCTCGGCATAGGCCACCGAGTGGGCGCAGCCGCAGATGCCGCAGATGCGGTCGGCGAGGAACGTCACGGCGTCATAGTTCAGGCGCGTCTCGGCGACCTTCTCCATGCCACGGTGCACGTAGAACAGACGGTAGTCGGCATCGACGATCGTCTCGCCCTCGACAAACAGGCGGAAGTGGCCGGGCTCGTCGGAGGTAATGTGCAGCGGGCCCATGGGGACGAGCGTGGTCACCTTGCCCTTGGTGTCGGCCAAGAACTCGTAGTTTTCCATGTCGCTCGCGGGAGCGGGACGGAAGCGGTAGTCCATGGAGTCCTTGCGCAGCGGGTACAGGCCGCTGGGCCAGTCATCGGGCAGTACCAGGCGGCGACGGTCGGGCAGACCCTCGGGGATCAGGCCGAACATGTCGCGCAGCTCGCGCTCGCCCCACACGCAGGCGGGGACGAACGGCGTCACGGACGGGAACGTCATCTTGGCGGGATCGATCTCGGTGCGCACGGTCACCCAGCCGGGGTCCTCCCCCTCCATGGAGATGACGTAATACACGGCGTAACGGCCGCACAGACTGCGCTCGTCGTTGCCGATGATCACGGGAATCCAGCCGTAGCGCTCGTAATACAGGTAGTGGACGGCCTCGGGCAGCTTGTCCTGCTTGACGGTAATCGTCAGCTGGTCCTCACACTGCCACTCGACCTTCTCGATAGCGCCCGGCACTGCAGCACGCAGGGCCTCGACGTGGCTTTCGCAGCGACGAGCGTAGTCCTTCTTTTCAAGTTCTGCCATGGTGCTAATTCACCTCACTTGTCTTGGTCTGGGAACTGAACACCATGCGGTAGAGAGGGGCCTCGTGGAGCTCTTCGACGCTCTGGTTCAAAACGACGGACGTTGCATCCTCGACGCCGCTCGTGATGGCGACCGGGGTGGCGATACCGAACCACATGACCACGATCGCGAGGGCGATCTCGGGGATGATCATGAGGGCGGGCACCTCGTGGCGCTTCATGCCCTCGGGCGCCTTGCCGAAGATGGACTTGAGCGCGATGCCGGTAAGGGCGAAGTACACGCCGGTGAGGCCGATGGCCACGAGCACGACCACCCAGATGGGACCGGACTGAACGCCGGCCACGAAGGTGAGGAACTCGGAGATGAACAGGGCGAACGGCGGGAAGGCGGCGAGCGCGAGCAGGGCGATGATGGTGAGCGCTGCCGTGACGGGAGCGATCTCGACGACGCCCTTGATCTTGTTCAGGTCGCGGGTGTGGTAGATGTGCTGGATGTTACCGGCCATGCAGAAGGCGAGCGCCTTCGTGAAGCCGTGGAAGATGCAGTGCAGCAGGCAGGCGGCGATACCGAGCGGGCCACCGATACCCAGGCACAGCGCGACCACGCCGACGTTGTCGACGGAGGAGTACGCGAAGCGGCGCTTGATATCGTCCTGCTTGAAGATGCACAGGGCAGCCACCAGGATGGACAGCGTGCCCAGGATGAGCAGGAGCGTTCGCGGATAGGTGTCGCCCACCGTGATGATGGACAGGGAGTAGAAGCGGATGATCACCAGCATGGCGCACTTGAGCAGCACGCCCGAGAGCAGCGCGGAGACCGGGCTCGGAGCCTGGGAGTGCGCGTCGGGCAGCCAAGTGTGCATGGGGAACAGGCCCGCCTTGGTGCCGAAGCCGATGACGATGAACGCGAACGCGAGGCGCACGAGCATCGGGTCGAACTGGTCGGCGTAGGGCATGATGGAGGTGAGGAAGGCTGCCTCATGCGCGTTGGGCATGATATCGGCGGCGTTCGCGTAGATGAGCAGCGTGCCGAACAGGCCGAAGGCCACGCCGGCGGTGCAGACCATCGCGTACTTCCAAGACGCCTCGAGCGCCTGCTTGTTCTTGTAGATGCCCACGAGGAACACGGTCGACAACGTGGTGGCCTCGACCGCCGCCCAGGTGAGGATGATGTTGTTGGACAGGCAGGCGAGCAGCATCGTGAAAACGAACAGGCTAAACAGCGCGTAGTACTGCTTGGTGCGCTCGGCCGGCATGGTCTTCTCCTCGATATCGATCTTGATATAGGAGATGGAGTACACGCCGGTGATGAACCCGATGATGCCTACCAGAAGGACGAAGATCGACGAGAGCGAATCGAGATGGAGCCACAGGCCCAAAGCGTCGATATTCTGCCCGCTCGAGAGCATGGTTCCCGCGGTGACGACCGAAAGGACGAGGGTCGCCGCGACGGAGATGGTGTTGAGCCCCGCAAAGACGCTGTAGGACGTCGTCTTGGGGAGCGCAGCCATAATCAGGGAGAACACGAGGGGACAAGCGAGCAGGGCGACCGTCAGCATTGAAACATCCATGGCCTACCCCTTCAATTCGGTCAGGTCGTGGGAGTCGAGCGACTTGGTGTCGTTCCAGATCCTCACGACGACGGCGGACATGATGATGACGGCGAAAATGGCGTCGGTGGCGATGCCGATCTCGATGATCTCGGGGGCCGTGGGCGCGAGCAGGGCGAGCGTCACGTGGCTACCGTTCTCCATAAGGCAGTACCCGAAGATTTGCTTGAGGATGTTGCGCTGGGAGATGATGCACGTGAGGCCGACGAAGAAGTGCGCGAAGCTGATGGCGAGGGCCGGAGTAGCCACCTCAGCGGTGGGCAGGCTCAGGCGCGTGACCACCGCGAAGCAGATGGCCACCTCCAGACCGGTGAGGATGATGGTCCAGGCCGGCTTGATGGAGGAGGTCAGCGTGCTATCGGCAGGCGAACCCATCTTTTTGTAGGCACGGTTGAGAATGAACGGAACGAGGATCACCTTGGTGACGAAGGCCGACGCGGCCCACATGAGAAGCTCGGTGGCACCGGTGGTGAGGCCCAGGGTGAGCAGCACGCCCACCAGGACAACCGACTGGATCGCGTACCACTTAATGGCGGACGGGATGGTCTTCGAGACGACCACCATGGTGGAGGTCACGATCAGAAGACCGCCCAGGATATTGACTAACGAATAACCCATGTCCTACCTCCTAACCCATCCAACTAGAGGACAGAGGACCGGCGACGACGACCATGATCATGAGGACGACGAACACGAACGCCATGGCGCGCGGAAGGGGCTGGCCGGCGGCCACGGTCTCGCTCGGCTCACCGGGCAGGACCTTACCCATCCAACGCAGGAACCATGCGAAGGTGGCGACGGTCTCGACGACCATGACGCACACGAGGACGAAGATGACCGTGTTGGAAGCACCAACCGCGAAGCCACCGGAAATAATCTGGAACTTGGAGAAGAACGTGCTCATGGGGGGCACGCCGGCGATAGCGGTCGCGGCGACCGCGAAGCCCACGCCCGTGACCGGGTACTTCTTCATGAGGCCCTGGATCTTGGGCAACATACGGGTTCCCAGCGTGAAGCTGAGGGAGCCGGCGATGAGGAAGAACAGGGTCTTGGTGAACGCGTGGTTGAAGATGTGCTCGACGGCGCCGTTGAACGCCATTTGGCTTCCGAACACGGAGAGGCCCAGGCCGAAGAACACGTAGGCGAGCTGCGCGATCGTCGAGAAGGCGAGCAGGCGCTTCATATCCTTCTGGGGCAGGTACATGAGGAAGCCGAAGAGCATGGTCACGACGGCGTCGATGATGGCGACCCAGCCGACGATCTCGGGGATATCGCCGGCACTCGCAAGAGCGCGGGCGAACACGCACACGCCGACCTTCACCATGGACGCGCCATGGAGGTAGGCGGAAACGGGCGTGGGGGCCTCCATTGCGGAGGGCAGCCACATGTAGAGCGGGAACTGGGCGGACTTGGCCCAAGCGGCGAACAGGATGAGCAGCAGCACGACGGTCTTCATACCGGAATCGAGCTGGGAAATCGCGCTCAGCGCGAACGTGCCGGTTCCGGCGAACAGGAAGGCAGCGCCGATGTAGAGTCCCAGAGCGCCGATGTGGGTGATGATGAGCGCCTTCATACCGGCCTTCTTGGCCGTGGGCGTCATGTAGTAGCTGATGAGGCCCCAGGAGCACACGCCGGTGATCTCGAAGAAAACGAGCTGACCAACGATGGTGGAGCTGTAGGCGAGACCGGCCATGGCGCCGATGAACGTGGAGAAGTACACGTAGAAGCGGCGACGGGGCGCGTCGGGATGCTCCTTGTTCTTATCGCTCATGTACGGGAACGAATAGATGACGACGAGCAGGCCGATAGCGACGAATGCGGGTGCGAGCAGCGTGCTCATCCGGTCGAATATGAAGCCCATGACCAAGGTCTGGCCCATACTCGCCCAGGTTACATCGACCGCGTTCATGCCGTTTCCGGCAAACGTCGCGGCCAAGCCAACGGAAGCGACCGTGGCGATGCCGCCGGCAAAGGCGCAGATCCATTTAGCGTAGGGACGCGGCAGCATGACGATGAGCAGGGAGCCCAGCATGGGGACGGCGATCGCCACCATGGCAAAGAGGGACAAGCTCGATTCGATTGACATAGTTTCTCCCTTCTCCCTACACGCCTACGACGACGAATACGAACGCGAGGACCGCGATGCCGACGACGGCCCAGGTCTGGTTGCCGAGCACCTTGAAGCGCGAACGAGAAACGGAGTTCTCGAGCACGCCGCAGACGACGAAATCGACCAGGCACTTGACGAGGAAGACGACGGCGCCCACGAGAGCGGTGACGCCGATGGTCGCGGGCTCTCCCCAGGGGATGAAGATGGAGGTGAACCAAGCGACGACCACGACCTGCTTCATGCCCATGGCGAGCTTCATCATGGCCAGGGACGGGCCGGAGAGCTCGGCGAGCGGGCCCTCCTGGAGCTCCTGCTCGGCTTCGGCCTGATCGAACGGAAGCTTGCCGAGCTCCATGTAACAGGCGGCCGCGAAGGCGACGCCGGCGAGGATGACGGCGACGACGCTCGAGACGTTGCCCGTAACGATGTGCTGGCCCATGGTCGCAATGTCCGTGGAGCCGCACACGATGGCGACGGTAAACAGCGCGATGAGCATGGACGGCTCGATGAGCACGCTCATGAGGAGCTCGCGGATACCGCCGAAGCCCGCGTAGGCGTTGGAGGAATCCACGCCGGACAGTGCGAAGAAGAAGCGGGACAGCGCTAGCGCGTACATGATGGTAATGGCATCACCAAAGACGGGCATGGGGCTCTCGAGCGTGAACATGGGCAGACCCATGGCGAGCATAAACGACACCGCGAGGAACAGCGGCGGCATGATGCGCAGCACGAAGCTCGAGTCGGAACTCACGGACTCGGGACGCGCCATGAGCTTCGCGAGGTCCCGGTAATCCTGAAGGATGGACGGACCGCGGCGATTGTGCATCTTCGCGCGAATCACACGGGCGAGGCCGGAGAAGAAGGGCGCGACCAGCATGACCACGAGGCCCTGCGCTATCGCAAGAACGATGTTCATAATATCCTCTCCCCTCTCTAGACCATGACCACGGCGAGCACGAGGAAGACCACGAGCGCCGCGACGATGTAGCAGATGTATACGGAGTAGTTGCCGCCCTCGATTTTGGAGGCGAGGCCGGCCAGCTTGTCGGCACCCTCGCTCGGTGCATCGACCAGGAAACGGTCGGGCAGGGGCTCGACGCCCTGGGCGACACCGGTGAGCTTCTGGAACACGTGCGCGATGGACCAGCAGATCTTGGTGCATACCTCGCGCAGGGTGTAGAGCGGGCCCATGAAGAGCTCGACGTCGGACGCGAAGCTCGTGGCAACGACGGGCATGTGCTCGTTGGGCTCGTAGCCGCACGCCCAAGGGTCGGTCTTCTTAGCGGGGGCCTTGGTGCCGAGGCAGGACCTCAACACGAACGCGAGGCCGGTGAGGACCATGAGCGCGATGGCGATCGCGGGGGTGGAGGTGGCGGCACCGGAAATCTCGTTCACCAGAGACACGCCCGAGGTGGCCGTGACGGCGGAGCCGGCAAGCACGCTCTGGGCGACGTCGCCCAGAACCGGGGCGATGACCGGGGAGCCGATTCCGAGCACCACGCAGATGGCCGCGAGGAGCATCTGCGAGAACAACATCGGAGCCGGGGACTCCTTGGCGTTCGCGGCCTCCTGGGAACGAGGGCTGCTCGCGAACGAGACGCCGTAGGCCTTCACGAAGCACGTGACGGCCAGGGCACCGGTGATGGCGAGCGCGGCCGCGGAGGCGACGGCGAACACCATGACGACCGGGTCGGAGAGCGTCGAGATGTTAAACAGGGACTGGTAGGTGAACCACTCGGAAACGAAGCCGTTGAGCGGCGGGATGGCCGAGATGGCAAGGGCACCGATGAGGAAGCAGACGGCCGTGACCGGCATACGGCGGAACAGACCGCCCATCTTCTCCATGTTGCGCGTACCCGTGGCATAGAGCAGGGAGCCCGCGCCGAGGAACAGCTCGCCCTTGAACATGGCGTGGTTGAGCGTGTGGTAGAGGGCGGCCATGAGCGCGATCGTCGCGATGACGTCGTTGCCCAGGGCGTGCGCCGTCATGGACGCGCCGACACCGAGCAAGATGATGCCGATGTTCTCGACGGAGTGATAGGCCAGCAGGCGCTTGATGTCGTGCTCGTGGAGGGCGTAGACGACACCCAGGACCGACGAGATGGATCCGAAGACCAGGACCATGAGGCCCCACCAGAGCTGGACGCCCGAACCCGCGAGCAGGTCGAGACCGACCTTGAGGATTCCCAGGATGCCGATCTTGATCATGCCGCCGGACATGAGGGCGGACACGTTGGACGGCGCCTCGGGGTGCGCCTGGGGCAGCCAGGAGTGCAGCGGGATGATACCGGCCTTTGCGCCGAATCCGAAGAACGCGAGGACGAAGCACGCGGAGGAGACGGCGGGTCCAAAGTCATGCGTACGGAAATCACTGAAGCTGAAGGAACCGCCCACGCCGTTGGTCATGAGCAGGAAGCTCGCCATGATAAGGACAAAGCCCACGTGCGCGATGACGAAGTAGAGCCAACCGCCCCTAATGGAGTTCTTGTTCTCCTCGATAACGACAAGGAAGTAGCTCGTAAGGGACATGAGCTCAAAGGCGACCAGGAACCAGAACACGTTGTCGGCGGTGATGACGAGCATCATCGAGGCGACGAAGGTGTTCATGAAGAAACCGGCGCGCCCGACCTTGCCCGGGTACTCATCGAAGTAGGACAGACCGTAGATGAAGCCCGCAAAGGCGAGGATTGAGATGAGGACCACGATCAGGCCCGCAAGGCCGTTGAGCAAGAGCTCGAGACGGGCGAACGGGAAAAAGAAGACCGTGTTGAGGGACGAAACGTCGCCAAGCACGGCCTCGAGGCCCGCGATGAACGACAGCACGGCCGCGACGGCGCCGATCAGGCAGCCGGCGGTCTTGGCGGCGTTATCGGCCTTGATCAGCAGAACCGAGGCGAGCGCACCGATGCACGAGACGGCAAGCGATGCGATAAACAGCGTCATGCTATCCATTGTTTACGCTCCCTTCTGCTTTCTCGGACAGGCCCTGGGCCACAGCGGTAACGTCGACGACTGGACCGTTTTCGATCGAGCGCAGGCGCTTGGCCTCGTCGAGCTCGCGATCGGCCGCGCCGCCCATGACGGTCAGCGCCTTGGTGGGGCACGCCGCCACACAATGCGGGCCGTCCGGATCGAAGGCACACAGGTCGCACTTGACGGCGCAGGTGTACTGGCCAGGAGCCCACGTAAGCAGGCTGCTCAGGGACTTAGGATACGAAGGCGTCGGGTCGCACATGCCTGCGACACCGGCGATAGACGTGCCATCGGGATGGATGGCTCCGAAGGGGCACGCGATGGCGCACAGCCTGCACCCGATGCACTCCTGCTCCTTGACGTGGATGCGATCGCCATCGTGCTCGATGGCATTCACCGGGCAAACCTCGGCGCAGGGAGCACCCTCGCAATGGTGGCAGGCAAGGGCGGCCGAAATACCGCCGGTCTTCACGAGCGCCAGGCGCGGCGTATCCTGAAGACCCTGCATCCGGTGGGCGTCGGCACAGGCGGACTGGCATGTTCCGCAGCCGATGCACCTCTCCGGGTTGATGTCGATGAAGCGGTTCATCCCCACTTCCTTTCAAAATAACGGGCCGGGCTCCCGAACGTACGGGACGCCCGGCCCAAAAAGCCAACGAGAACGGGACTACACGATTTGGTTCACGTGCGTCTCGTCGTCGAACTTGGCGGCGCCAGGCTCAACGTCCTGGGGAGCAGCGGCGTCCACCAGAGCCTGCTTGAGCTCGGTGTACTGACGCTCTACCTCGCCCTCTGCCCAAACCTGGTCGGCAATGGCGTCGACCTGGCAGGCGGAGAACTTGTCCTCGGGCGTATGCGAGACCGGGTCGACCTTGTGAATGGTCAGCTCGTTGCACTTGCCGATCCACCACTGGTAGGTCATGTAGACCGTGCCCTTATTGATGCGATCGCTCACGTCGGCGCGGCTGTATACCTGGCCGCGGCGGCTATGAATCGAGACGATGTCGCCGTTCTTGATGCCGCGCGCCTGGGCGTCCGCGGGATTCATGCGGACAAAGCCGGGCTCGTCGGCGAGCAGCGCCAGCGTCTTGCAGTTGCCGGTCATCGAGCGGCAGCTGTAGTGACCGACCTCGCGGACGGTGCACAGAATGAGCGGGTACTCATCGTCGGGAAGCTCGGAGGGCGCCTCCCAGTCGTGCGCCATCAGGTTGGCGCGGCCGTCCTTGGTGGTGAACTTGCCACCAGCGAACATGTCGGGCGTACCGTGGTCGTTCACATCGGTGCTCTTGACCGGCCACTGGGCGTAACCGCCCTCGGGAGCCATCTTCTCGTAGGTCGCGCCCACAAAGTTGGGGCACAGGCTAATGCACTCGTTCCAGATCTGCTCGGTGTTGTCGTAGTGCATGGGATAGCCCATACGCGTGGACAGGTCCGCGAAGATCTC
>ULRN01031613.1_pt1 | contig 11182 bp, 7 predicted proteins | sample 1955461 | NCBI WGS metagenome assembly ULRN01 (sample SAMEA4835683, study PRJEB28245) | human gut metagenome | biome: gut microbiome; material: fecal sample | place: Denmark | collected 2008 | reverse complement strand
ATTGTATCCACAGGCCATTGTCACGATCGAAGCGGACGCACCGGTGGCGACAATATTTGTGCGGCGGCCGATCTCGGATTTTACGAAATCATTTAACAGCTGCACATAGAGAAAATTCGTGTAAGTAAGGTTTGGCTTTTCGGAACGGCCACAGCCTAAAAGGTCGATGGTGTAAACCGTGTAGTATTCTTTTAAGAGCGGAATCAGGGAATCCCACTCGCAGCTGCTGGACGCGTGTGTCAGGTCGTGGACGAGAAGAAGCGGCTTCCCGGTTCCTGCTTTTGTATAGTAGATATTGCCGAGTCTCCAACGATAGCAACGTGGTTCCGGCTGGGTAAGAAGATTTCTTGCAACGGCAGACATTTTGATGTATTTATTGATCAGCGCAGTTCCGACAGCCGCGCCGGCAGACAGGAGAACGGCAGTGATGATTTTGTTTTTTGCTTTCATAAATTCACCTCGAAATTAGATGATAGGGTATAGAAATATAGTGGGAATACTGTGAGAGAAGAGCAGTAGTTTTATCACTTTTCTCTAAAGCAAACCCTGATTATATTATAATATAATTGATAGAGAGATACAACAGGCGAAAATGTGAAATATTTCTGAAGAATATGCGTTACCGTTTGCGAAAGGCGAATAGCGATAAATATGAATGTTTCACGTGAAACATTTGTGGGGAGCAAAACAGAACACATAGAAAGGAAAAAGAAAGACCAAATAAAGGAAAAAGGGTATAGTGAAAAGATAACGATAAAAATCATAATGTTTCACGTGAAACATCAATGAACCACAAGAAGAAAAATCGAGGAGAGAGTATAGTGTTTCACGTGAAACACTTGCCACATGAAACTCGGAAAATATGGCTTGTAGGATTTGCAAAAATGTTTCACGTGAAACATTTTTAATTTTATAGGGTAAATCAATAGGAAAATAGGAAAAATTGTGTTATACTAAGTTTCGCTAATGTTTTGATAGTAAATAGTAGAAGAAAAACAGAGAAAAGCCCGTGAAAAAAACCGGATTTTATGGTAAATCTGGGCTGAATCGAGAGAGATACACGATAAAAAGAGTAGAGCTGACCTGCGGAAAGGATAGAGGTATGGGACGTATTATTGCAATTACAAATCAAAAAGGCGGAGTCGGAAAGACGACGACAGCTATCAATTTGTCGGCCTGCCTGGCTGAAGCAGGGCAGAGAGTGTTGACTGTTGACTTTGATCCGCAGGGAAACACGACAAGCGGGCTTGGATTGGAAAAAGGAAATATTGACAATACTGTATACGAACTGCTGATGGGGGAGTGCACCGTGGAAGAGTGCGTTAATCCCAGCATCCAGGAGAGACTGGATGTGATGCCGTCGGATGTTGATCTGGCGGGAGCAGAGATCGAGCTACTTGATATGGAAGAAAAGGAGAGCATCCTCAAGAAAAATCTGGAACTGCTGGATGGAAAATATGATTTTATCATCATCGACTGCCCACCGTCCCTGAACCTTCTTACGATCAATGCGCTGACCGCGGCAAATACGGTACTTGTCCCGATCCAATGTGAATATTACGCACTGGAAGGATTAAGCCAAGTGTTAAAAACAGTAAATCTTGTTCAGAAAAAGCTGAATCCGGCACTGGAAGTAGAGGGCGTTGTGTTTACGATGTATGATTCCAGAACAAATCTGTCCCTGGAAGTTGTAGAGAACGTAAAAGAGCATCTGAATGAAAATATTTACAAGACAATTATTCCGAGAAACGTCAGACTGGCTGAAGCACCGAGCTACGGGATGCCGATTAATCTCTATGATAGCCGGTCATCAGGGGCAGAGAGCTACAGACTTTTAGCAGCGGAAGTCATCAGCAGAGGAGAGGAATTATAATGGCGAAGCGTGGTTTAGGTAAAGGTTTAGGCGCGTTCTTCGGGGAAGAAGTTACAGCTACGAAAGAGAACGCTGCGGAAAAAGTAAGCAGAAGTGAGAGAAAAGAGCACCTGATGGCAAATCAGGGAACTGCTAAAAATACAGAAAAAAATGGAACCGGGGCAAAGAGTGACAGCGGAAAAGCAGCAAAGACAGCAGGAAATACGGCTGTAAGCACTGACGCAGCTAAAAAGAATAATTCCCGGAATGCTGGTAATTCTGAGCCGGTTGTCGTAGAAAAAGTGGTTGAGAAGATCGTTGAGAAACCGGTCGAAAAGATCGTCGAGAAAATCGTTGAGAAACCTGTTGAGAAGATCGTTGAGAAAATCGTTGAGAAACCGGTCGAGAAGATCGTTGAAAAAGTGGTAGAAAAACCCGTTGAAAAAATCATCGAAAAACCGGTAGAGCAGACACTAAAGCTTAACCTGATCGAGCCAAACAGTGAGCAGCCGCGAAAGAATTTCGACGAAGAAAGTCTTCAGGAGCTGGCGGATTCTATCAAGCAGTATGGAATTTTACAGCCGTTGATCGTCCAGAAAAAGGGTAATCACTACGAGATCATCGCCGGTGAGCGCCGTTGGCGCGCCGCAAAGCTTGCGGGGATCACGGATGTCCCGGTGCTGATCCGCGAGTATGATAAGCAGCAGACAATGGAGATCGCGCTGATCGAGAACGTCCAGCGTGCGGATCTGAATCCGATCGAGGAAGCACAGGCGTTCCAGCAGCTGATCCAGGAGTTCCATCTCACACAGGAAGAGATCGCGAACCGCGTATCCAAGAACCGCGCAACGATCACAAACAGCATGCGTCTTCTGAAGCTTGACGTCCGTGTACAGGATATGCTGGCAGACGGAAAGATCTCCAGCGGACATGCGAGAGCGCTTCTTGGTCTTGAGGAAGGCGAACGCCAGTACCAGGTTGCGGTGAAGATCACCGAGGAAAAATTAAGCGTCCGCGACGTGGAAAAGCTTGTGAAGATGATGAACCGCCCGCCGAAGGAGAAGAAGCCGGAAAAAGGACCGGATATCGATCTGATCTACCGCCAGGTGGAGGACAAATTAAAGTCCATCATGGGCACGAAGGTTGTCATCAACCAGAAAGACAAAAATAAAGGAAGAATCGAGATCGAGTATTACTCCCAGGAAGAGTTAGAGCGCCTAATCGATCTCATGGAATCCTTGAGGGCATAACCAATCAATAATCCAGCGTAACTATTCAGTATCTTCATAGTTACACGCAAAAATCCATTCCAGATCAGCTTCACTGATGGGATTTTTGGAAAGAAAATGCTGAAAAAGCCGACTGTATTTAGGGTTTCCTGAAATTTAGCAAAAAGCAGAAAGCAGGCATTTGCCCAAGATGAAAGCTAAATGAAAAGGAAGCTGACGAACAGGAAAAAATTGAACTAAAAAGACTAAAATCACGAAACGCACAGACACATACGGAAGGACAGAAAATAAAATATGGAAAACAGTATGTTATACAATCTTCCCATCGATCCAATGGCACTGATCATCGGATTTTCAATCCTGTCATTGGTATTATTGATCGTGGTGATCATTTGTATTGTGAAGCTCAATAAACTATACCGCAGATACGATATCTTCATGCGCGGAAAAGACGCGGAGACACTGGAAGATACGATCATGGACATGATGGATGAGATGGAGGAGCTGCAGGCGAAAGACCGGGCCAGCAAGGATGCAATGAAACAGCTGTCCAAGCAGATCAAGTCCTCATTCCAGAAATTCGGATACGTCAAGTATAACGCGTTCAAGGGCATGGGCGGCAACTTAAGCTTTGTTATCGCAATGTTGGACAACAACAACAGTGGTTTCGTACTGGATATTGTTCACAGCCGTGAGGGCTGCTACATTTACTTAAAAGAGGTAGAGGAAGGTGCGACAGAAGTTCTCCTCGGCGGAGAAGAGCAGGAAGCGCTGGAGCAGGCCCTGGGCTATGTAAAGCGCCCGACTATGGATGAACGCCTTGCAATAAAGGAAAAGGCCGAAAACGGCAGGAAAAAAGAGTTAAAAGGCGGCTCCGGAGAGCAGGATATCGAGGTTCCGAGCAGCGAGCGTAAGAAGAGCGAGCGCATGAAAGAACTGAGAAAACGTCAGGAAGAGCGCCGCGAGGATGAAGAAGAACGTGTAAAGCAGTATGCGGATGCATACGATGTGGAAGAGATTGAGATCGAGACAGACAACATCGAGGATTTTGATGCGATGCCGGATGATTTCAACGGCGAGGATAAAGGAGATTATTGATCCATATGCATAAATTTTTACGTGCAGCTGGTTTCAGCATGTATACAAAGAAAAAGGATATCGAAAAGCTTCTGGATCTGCTGGAACGGCAGCCGTCGATAACGAAGTGCGTCCAGGTTGATGAGGAGAGCAACGTGTGCGAAATGCGCGCGGAAGTCGCCCCGGGACTTGGAATCTCGATCGTCGGAGAGCTGAACGAAGAAGGGAATTTCGAGCGGGAATATTACTTCCCGTACCTGGAGAGCAATGTCGTCGGCTCCACGGAAGAGTGCTCCGTCCAGAGACACACGGAGAAAGAGACCTACTCCGGCATGGTGGACGAGAATAGAGTTGGCATCACGCTGATCTTCTACATCCAGAATTTCCTGGATTTCCGGGAGAAAATGCTGGATAAAGAGCACCACTCCAGAATCGGATCGGTCTGCTTTTCCGGCATGTCCATCGGCGGAAAGGTCCTTCTTCCGATCAAGAAGAGCCAGAAACAGATCCAGAAGGCAAAAGTTTCCGCAAAAGAACGCAGCAGCCTGATCGAGGCCGCAAAAAACGGGGACGAGGATGCCATGGAGACCCTGACCATCGAGGATATTGACCTCTATTCCCAGATCTCCAGAAGAGCCATGAAGGAAGATCTCTACTCCATTATCGACTCCTGCTTCATGCCCTGCGGCGTGGAGTGCGACCAATATTCCATTATCGGAGAAATCAAAGAAGTTGAGAAAATCCGAAATATTTATACAAAAGAAGAGATTTATCGCATGAAGATCGAGAGCCATGATCTGGAATTCATGGTCTGCATCAACAGCAGGGACCTCTTAGGAGAACCGCAGCCGGGCCGTCGTTTTAAAGGACAGATCTGGATGCAGGGTACCTTAAATCTGGTACCTTACAAGGCGGGACCGATGGATCAAAAGCGATAAAAAGTATAGACAACAAACAGAATCATGGGGTATAATAAAAAAAGATTATCTCATTCGAATCAGCTTGAATTTACCCAAAAAACCAAGACTGACATGCAGTTTCCTGCGATCTCGAAGATATAGAGACAGAGGAAACTGCTTTTTTATTAAACCGGAATCCATAGAACAGGGGAGGAACTGTAGTTTATATGGAAGATTACGATATTATGACCAGAGAAGAGGCCGAAAAGAAGATGGAAGTGCTCCGGCAGATCTTCCCGATCGTCCGCCTTGTGCGTGGGTATACGGTGGTGGATCTGAATGGAAAAACGGGAGCGATGGAAGGCCTGGACAAGATGGAGACAGCCCCTCCCTGCGAATGTTTTGCTTTCTGGCAGAAGAATGAACCATGCAGAAACTGCATCAGCCAGAGAATGATGGAAGAGCATGGCCAGACATCAAAGCTGGAATTTCTCGGCAGAGAGATGTACCAGGTGACGGCGAGATACGTGGAGATCGACGGCGAGCCGTATGTGATGGAGATGCTGCAGAAGCAGGACAGCAAGAACTTTATCGATGAGGACGGATGCAAAAAGCTCATAGGAAGCCTGATGAAATATAACCATATGGTCTACATGGATGCCCTCACAGGAGTCTACAACCGCCGTTATTTTGAGGATGAGATAAAAAATAAGACCAACACAGCGGGAGTTGCCGTGATCGATATGGACCATCTGAAGGTCTATAACGATACATATGGACACCGGGCGGGTGACCATGCCCTTGAGATGATGGTCAACGTGATCCGACAGAATATCCGGAAGACGGACAGCCTGATCCGGTACGGCGGAGACGAATTCCTCCTGATCCTGCCGGAAATCAGCAAGGAGAGCTTCAACGAAAAATTAAAAATAATCCAGGAAAAGATCCACGATACCGCTATTGCGGATTACGGAAATCTCCGCCTTTCTGTCAGCATCGGAGGTGTGATCACCCGCGACGGCGAGAGTATCGAGGAGGCAGTTCTCAGGGCTGACCGCCTGATGTATTTCGCGAAAGACCAGAAAAACATGGTTATCACGGAGGAAAAGACCGAGTATCTGGACGATACGATGCGGGAATATTTAAGGACACAGACCATCAAGCCGAAGATCCTCATCGTCGACGATTCCGATATGAACCGCGAGATCCTGACAGAGATCCTGAAACAGGATTATGAGATCCTGGAGGCGGAAAACGGCGAAGCTGCCTTAAAGATGCTGGAGCAGTATGGAAACGGTATCGCCCTTGTGATGCTGGACCTTGTGATGCCGAAGATGGATGGATTCCAGGTCCTGACGGTGATGAATGAGAGACGCCTGCTGGAGGATATTCCGGTCATCATGATCTCCAGCGAGGACTCCGGGAAATATATCAGTGAAGCTTACGGATTCGGCGTCAGCGACTATATCAGGAGACCATTTGACGCGAGGGTCGTATACCAGCGCGTGTTAAATACGATCAAGCTGTACTCCAAACAGCGCCGCCTGCTCCGCCTTGTAACATCCCAGATCCAGGAAAAAGAGCGCAGCAACCGTATTATGATCGGTATTTTAAGCCAGATCGTTGAATTCCGAAACAGCGAGAGCGGACCACATGTCATTCACCTGAATATCGTATCGAGACTGCTTTTAGAGCAGCTGATCAAAAAGAAAAACAAATACCATCTTTCCTGGCAGGAGATCGGCCTGATCGCTACGGCATCGGCGCTCCATGACATCGGAAAGATCAATATCGACGAGAAGATATTAAACAAACCTGGTAAATTAACAAAAGAAGAATTTGAGATCGTGAAGACCCACACGACCATTGGTGCGGCCATGATCGGAAACGTTGATCTGTACCACGATGAGCGCCTTGTACAGCTCGCTTACGAGATCTGCAGATGGCACCATGAGCGCTGGGACGGAAAGGGCTATCCGGATGGTCTGAAGGGCGACGAGATCCCGATTTCCGCCCAGGTCGTATCCGTGGCGGACGTCTACGACGCCCTGGTCAGCGATCGTGTCTACAAAAAAGCATATCCGCATGAGGTCGCGATCCAGATGATCTTAAACGGAGAATGTGGAAACTTCAACCCATTGCTCTTAGAGTGTATGCTGGATATCCAGAATGAGATCCGCCGGAGGATCAGCGTTGTGAGCGCGGAGGACTTTGTAAGAGACGCGGATGATCAGAAAAACATGGATATTGCCAACATGCAGTTAAATCTGCTGGAGATGGAGTAAAAAAGTACCTGGTCGGATGCTGGAAACCAGATCCGGCCGGAGCAGGGCAGGTTCTGAGTGTGAGAAAAATAACTTTGTTAAAAAATTGTCGGGGGGGGTATTCCAATGAATATAGCCCAGGAAATTTACGAATCTATCCAGGAATTATATCAGGAAATCATCAAAGTTGACCTGAACACGGGAAAAGCGACAATCCTTCACAGCATCATGGATCCTTCAGACCGCGGAAGAGAATGTATCTGGGACAGCCAGTTAGAGAAATACATGAAAAATAAGATCCACCCGTCGGATCACGAGAGGATGAGAGACAACTTTTGCCTACGGCAGCTGAGAAATGAATGCGAAAAGGGCAAAAGTCTGTTCTCCAACAACTTTTCGACGATGAGCGGAAAGCTGCCGGATAACCATGTTACGGTGCTGGCGTTCACGCCGGGAAATGACAGCCAGGAAAAGGTTTATATCCTGCTGCGCAAGGCCGGACAGGAATACTTTATGTGGTCCATCGCGAACCAGTATGTATCATCGACCTGCGATTATTTTATCTATCTGGACGCGAAGCATAACAGCTACCAGATGTTCAGCAGCCGGGCGGGAACCCCGCTTCCTCCGGTGATGTGCAATGATTACGAGGGATCCAAGAGCGAATACGTGAGGAAATATGTGGTGGAGGAAGATCAGGAGATGGTGATGCGTGAGATGCGGATATCCCGGATCCAGGAGGTCCTGGAACACAACGAGGTCCACAGCTTCACCTGCGGGATTATGGAGCCTGGAGGCTACAAGAGAAAGCGCTTGGACTACCGCTATTACGATAAAGAATGCCAGATGATCCTGTTCTCCAGGACAGACGTGACGAACGTCTATCTCGAGGAGCAGAAGAAGAGCCAGAGGCTGGAGGAGCTGCTCTTAAAAGCCCAGACAGACCCACTTACGAAGATCTGCAACTTCCAGGCGACCTTTGACGCCATCAGCGAGAAGCTGACGGATACGGATGAGAATTACGCGTTCTGTTTCGTGGATCTCGACAATTTCAAACAGATCAACGATACCATGGGCCATCCGGCCGGGGATGAGGTCCTTCGCAAGGTGGCGGACGTTTTAAAGGACGTGGCGGGCCCGGAGAATCTCGTGGGTCGTGTCGGCGGGGACGAGTTTGTCGTATTTGTAAAGACGGAGCAGGACCGCGTCAGGGAGACCGCGGAAAAGATCCTCGCGGGGATCCGGAACATCACCGTAGAAGGAAGAAACAGTACAGGGATCTCCGGCAGTGTCGGGATCGCTATCGCGCCGCGGGACGGCAGAGACTATTATGCTCTCTTAAAACGGGCGGATGCCTGTCTCTACCAGGCGAAATCAGAAGGAAAAAACCGCTGGTACGGCGAGAAAGAAGGACAGGAGAATATATAAGGAAACGCCCCAGGGTAGCCGGGAAAGCTGCTCTGGGGCGTTTTTACGGTGCGTTACAGATCATACCGCATCCGGAAGCATTCCAGAAGCGTCAGATTCTTACGGCTGGACCGGATCATCGTCAGGAACCGGTATAGGAGCCGCAGCTCATATTCCTTCAGCTCCTCACCACCGTAATAGTATTTCTCCATCAGCTCATTCACACGGGTGTAAAGTCCCGGTTCGTAATCCAGAAGGATCCTGGAGAGCTGCACTTCCGTCTCGCCGCAGTTCCATCCGGGATGGATGGAGATCCCGAAGAAGAGAAGCGAATGGCGGATCGCCTGGAACATCATGCCGGCCCGGTCGCCCGGAGGCAGTTCCAGAATGCCTAAAAGCCGCCGCTCCGTGATCAGATGGCGGAATTCCAGGAGGACGATGCCGATTCCCTTGAAAAGGAGAACGACCAGCAGGATGCCCCACAGGATGTTTACGGCGGTCTTTAACTGGTCGATGACCTCGGAGTCCGGACGTTTTCCGGCGTGCAGGGAATCCGGGGCATCCACTTCCTCGCCGCTGTCCTCCAGAGCCGCTGTCCTCTGGATATCACCGGGAACCTGTGCCATCTGTAAGAGCGCGTAGGTATCATAGTAGAATCCGGGTGTCACATCCACCGGGATCCAGCCCATGCCGTCCATGTAGACCTCTACCCACGCGTGGGCATCGGAGGAGGTGAGCTGTACATCCCTGCCGCCCGCGGCCTCGATAGCGCGGCTGCTTAAAAAGTAACCTTCTGCGTAACGCGCCGGGATATCGAAGCTCCGGAACGCGAGGACTGCTGCCGAGGCGTAATAGGCGGAGTTTCCCGCATGGTCCCCGAGGAGGAACGCGGTCAGCAGATCCTCGTTCTCAGGCGTTTCCTGGGGCAGGAGAGCCTTTTCTTTCTCATATCGGGTATTTGTCTCGAGAACGGACCGGATCCGCCTGGTGACCTCGTAGACGCCGAGACTGCCGGTGACATCCCGCTCGTCCGATTCATGGAACAGATAGGTAATGAGATTAGAGCAGGCGTCATCGATATCCGTATAGTTCTCATGGACAAAGGAGCGGTAGACGGATTCACTGTTTAAATACTGTTCCTGCGTGTCGTTTTCCGGATCGTAGACCCAGTCTGAGAGGCGCTGCAGTTCACCGGGAAGGTTGGAGGAATATTCCGACAGGGAGTATTTCCTTTTTGCGAAGATTCCATGTTCCAGATAGCCGTTGTCCCGGTACTCTGACACGGAGGAGAAGCCGGGGGATTCGGAGGAATAAAGCGTGTAGAGGTATTTCCTGCTTGCCCCGCGGTTCGTTACGGTCACGCGGTTCTTTTCGACCGCCTGATCGTCCGGGAGGACTGTATTCCCCGCCTCGATGTAGGACGCGAACTGGGCCGCCGGATCGAAGCCGTTCTGTGACAGCCACTTCAAAAAGCCGTACCGCCCGCCGCCATAGGCTGACTTCTTTAAGGGCGTCCACGCGTTGTCCGCGTACTCCGCACCGGTAAAGCTTCTAAAATAGAGGGACTTGACCTGGTCCGTCGCGATGGAAAGCCGGGGTTCATCCCCGATCTCCATGCCGGATGCGTTGGAAAGATCGCCTTCCGGCAGTGTATCCGTCCCGTAAATGAGATGTTCCGCAGCTTCCTTCGCAGCAATCTGCGCACGGAGGATGGAAACGGAGACCTGGCTTCCGGCGATCCACCGGATCACGAAGAACACGCAGGTGAGCGAAAAGAGCCATAAAACCCGCCGCAGAAAAGATCCTGCCTGGTAGGAGAACAGCCAGAATCCGATCATTGAAGAGAGGACCAGGACCGCGCCGAGAGACGAAAAGATCCGCAGCACAAGCGCCGGGATAAAAAAGAGGAAGACCAGTATTTCTGTCACTAAGAATGCCCGTTTCCGGATCAGAAACCAGAAGACGGCGGAGACCAGGAAGAGGACGGAAAGAAAGAACAGCGCCCCGTCCCAGTTTCCTGTGGCATCCACGGAAAATAAGCGGATGCCGTCCTCAAAACGCAGGTTCCAGACGGAGATATAGCTGTTAAAGAAAAATTTCATCCCATTAAACCATCGGAATGGTCCGATGGAGACCGCGGTGACGAGGCTTGCGGCAGGCGCGAGAAAGACCCCGAGATTCCTCTGGGGGGATAACAGGAGATTGACGATGCTGAGGATCAGGATCGCGGTCTCCGAGAAGGCGAGGACCATAAACTGCTGTTCCCGCCCGGTCCCGACGACGGAGAAAATGGAGAAAGAGATTCCTGCGGTCAGGATCCCGCAGAGAAGCGCAGTCTCCATCGTGCGGATCTGATCCGACTGCTCTCGTTTTTCTATGAAAATCGGTGTGTCTGCCATAGACGTACCCTTTCTGTTATAAGGTGATATTTAAGCTGCCCTTTTTGAGCTGGTC
>ULRN01027892.1_pt1 | contig 11184 bp, 10 predicted proteins | sample 1955461 | NCBI WGS metagenome assembly ULRN01 (sample SAMEA4835683, study PRJEB28245) | human gut metagenome | biome: gut microbiome; material: fecal sample | place: Denmark | collected 2008 | reverse complement strand
CCCCAGCCGCATCTTCGTGTTCGACGACTTCATGTCCACCCAGAACTTCTTCAAGCAGTTCTTCAGCGGAATATTCATCGTGGTGGCGATGACGGGGCTCGACCAGCACATGATGCAGAAGAACCTGACCTGCAAAACCCTGCGCGACGCGCAGAAGGACCTCTGCGTGGGCGGCTTCTTCTTCCTGCCCGTCAATCTGCTCTTCCTCTCGCTCGGCGTGCTGCTCATGATTCTCGCCTCAAGGGAAGGCATCGCCCTGCCGACAGACAGCGACCAGCTCATGCCGATGTTCACCGCCTCGGGCTGGATGGGCAATCTCGTGCTCGTGCTCTTCTCCATCGGCATCGTGGCGGCATCGTTCAGCGGTACCGACTCGGCGCTCACCGCCATCACCACCAGCGTATGCGTAGACCTGAAGGAGCGTCCCGACGACGAGCGCCTGCGCCGCATCGCACACCTTGGAGTCTGCGCGCTCTTCGCCGTATTCATCCTCCTGTTCGACGCCCTGAACTCCACGAGCATCATCGACGCAATATACATCCTGCTATCCTACACGTCGGGCCCGCTGCTCGGTCTCTTCGCCTACGCCATAATCATGCGCCGCGGAGTGAACGACAGGCTCGTGCCATATATCTGCGTGGCGTCGCCCCTCGTATGCTTCGCCATAGACAAGGCCACCACGGCGCTTACGGGCTACAAGTTCGGCTACGAACTGCTGATGCTCAACGGGCTGCTCGTGTTCCTCGGAATGATGCTGACAGCAAGGGGCTGCAGCAGACAAGAAAACAAACTGAAATAAGAACTCTCTGTTATGGAAAATCTTGAAGTGATGGTGATCCTCTTCATGATGGTGATCCTGGGTTACGCTCTGTGCAAGCTCGGCTACATGGGCGACAAGTTCGACAAGAAGCTCTCTTCGATAGTGGTCGACGTCACGTGTCCGCTGCTCATCCTCTCGTCCGTCATGGGCGAGTCGCTGCCCGACCGCACGCTTATCCTGCCTCTGCTCGGCGTGGGATTCCTCACGTACGTGCTGCTGCTCGTATTCGGCTTCTGGGTGCCGCGCCTCATCACGAAAGACCGCACCGACCGCGGAATGATAGGCTTCGCCCTGATGTTTGCCAACGTGGGCTTCATCGGCTACCCCATAGTTTCGTCAATCTTCGGCCCCAAGGCGATATTCTATGCCGCCCTGCTCAACATGCCCAACACGTTTTTCATCTTCACCGCCGGCGTGATGCTCGTCAAGGGCGAATACGGCATGCGCCAGCTCAACCCCAAACTCCTCTTTTCACCGGCGATGATTGCCGCTTTCGTGGCGGCGCTGCTCGTGGCGCTGAATGTACACACGCCCGGACTGATAGCGCGCCCGGTGACTATGGTGGGCAACATCACGGTGCCTGCGGCGCTGATGATAATCGGTTCGTCGATAGCCAGGCTGCCGCTGCGCGAGATTATCGGCAGTCCCAAGGTCTATGTGGCGTCATTCATCCGGCTGATAGTCATCCCCGTCCTGATGTTCGTCGGCTTCATGCTCTGCGGCGTGAGCAATCTGGTGAACGAGATTAACACTGTGGTCATTGCAATGCCCGTGGCATCCTTCGGCACGATGTTCTGCATGAAATACGGCAGGAACCCGGCCCTGATGACCGAGATGACATTCATCACCACCGTGGCATCCATCTTCACCATCCCATTGATAACCTCTCTCCTGCCCATGATTCTCGGGGCGTTCGGTGGGGCATGATTCCGGATGGCGGAGCATCACGTTTCTCTCATTTTGTGAACTTACGGGGGCGGGGCATGCCCCCTTTCTTTGTCGTTAACGGATGTTATGGAATTCCAAACGCCTGCTAACGGGAAAATAAAGCATTCCTTTTCTGCTCGAAAAGCAATGGTATACAATGAGTGCAGCATAGGAATACTACGAGTATACCTATGCTGCACCTTTGGTACCAGGGTGCTGCACTTTTCTGGTACCGTTTTTTCAATTTGTTTACACGGCCTTACTTACTGTATAAACAGGTTATCATTTCCTGTCCGTGCATCCAACTCGTCACAACATCAGCCTCTCGATGTATTTGCATACCATCTCGATGCCTTTCTTGTTCTCGCCGCCCTGCGGGATTATTACGTCGGCGTAGCGCTTGGTTGGCTCGATAAACTGCTCATGCATGGGCTTGAGCACGTCGAGATAGCGGTCTAGCACCATCTTCACGTCCCTGCCGCGCTCCACGGTGTCGCGTTGGATGTTGCGGATAAGACGCTCGTCGGAGTCGGCATCCACGAAAATCTTCAGGTCCATCATGTCGCGCAGCTTCTTGTTGAGCAGCGTCATGATGCCCTCGATGATGATTACCGGTTTCGGCTCCACATGAACCGTCTCGGGCAGACGGTTGCAGAGGATATACGAGTATGTGGGCTGCTCTATGGCGTTGCCCTTGCGCAGCTCGTTCACCTGCTTGATGAGCAGTTTCCAGTCGAATGCATCCGGGTGGTCGAAGTTTATGGCGTGGCGCTCCTCTTCGGTCATTTCCGTCGTGTCGTTATAATACGAGTCGAGCGGCACCACTGATACATAATGTGGCGGCAGCGCCTCCACGATTTTCCTGACTACTGTGGTCTTTCCCGACCCAGTGCCTCCTGCTATTCCTATTATTGTCATACAGTTTCTTTTTCAATATTGTTCATTCATTTCCCTTCAGCACCTTGCGGTATTCCTCGGCCTTCCGCTCGAGCTTCATAGGATAGGCGCGCGAACTGCTCGGCATACGGAAGAGCCTCATCTCACGGCTGCCGCAACGGAACTCCACGCAGCTGCCCACCTTTGGTACGGGGCACCCGAAATGGGCTGCGAAGATGCCTGTGGCCTTCTCGCCCGTGGTCACCACCGTGGTGCAGCGTGGTATGCGGCTGAGGAGCGCGTCGAGGTCGGTGGGCGTCACCACTTCCAGATCCTTGTCGGAGGCCGTGTTCCTGGTGCGCCTCACGCTGCTCGCCGTATCATACAGCGCCACGCCTTCACGGGTGAGGAATTCCACTATCTGTTCCTTCCTGAACCTCTTGTTGGCCACATCCACGAAGTGGTCCTTGTCACCGAAGAATATCAGTCCGAAGATGCGCCACATGTCGTTGATGAAATTGGGGTAGAAGAAGTCCATGCTCCATCGCTGGCGCGACGGCGGAAAGCTTCCGAGCATCAGCAGCCAGGCGTTTTCGGGCAGGAAGGGCTCGAGCGGATGGTGTTCCGTCTGTATCATTTCTGCTCCTTCAAGAGATATACCACCACGGGCAGGTGGTCGCTGTATCCGTTGAGCCATGCGCCTCCGGCGTGGGTTCGCTTTGGAGCGCCCTTGTATTTTCCCTCGGTCTGGATGAGATAGTCGCGCATGAATACGTGGTTCTTGAAGAATTTCAGCGTCGAATAGTCCTTCTTGCCTTTCTGGTTAAGCAGGTTTGGCGTCATCACGATCTGGTCGAAGAGGTTCCACGAACCGCCGTAGAAGAGGGTTCCCTTGCCTTCCTTGGCCAGGATGTTGTAGAAGGGGTTATACATGTTGTCGGCTCCCGTGGCGTCGATTTCCGACTTGCAGCCCAGGGCCTCCGTCATGCTCTTGTTCGTCGGGTCGTCGTTCATGTCGCCCATCACGAATACCTTCACCTTGGGGTCGTCGCGCAGCAGCGAGTCCTTCACGGCCTTTACCTGTCTGCCGCCCGACTCGCGGTAGAAGGGTGATGCCGCACGGCTCGGCCAGTGGCATACGACGAAGGCTACATGCTCGCCGGCAAGCTCTCCGCTGACGGTAAGGAAGCCGCGGGTTAAGAAGTTGCTGTCTTTCTTCAGCTCCTGCACGTAGGGCACGAGCTTGGAGTTGCGCACCTTGAAGAGTGCCGGATTATAGAGCAGCGCGCAGTCGATGCCGCGGCGGTCGGGACCCTCGATATGCACATACTTGTATCCGCGGGCCTTGAGCGGCTCCTGTGCGGTGAGGTCGTCGAGCACCTTGTGGTTCTCCACCTCGCTGAGTCCTATCACGGCGCATCCCACGCCGGGCAGCTTGTCAGTGCCCATGTCGGCCAGGGCGCGCGCCATGTTGCGCAGCTTGTTGGTATACTTCAGTCCGTTCCAGCGGTATGAACCCGTGGGCAGGAAGTCGTAGTCGCGCTTGCCCTCGTCGTGGCAGGTATCGAAAAGGTTCTCCTGATTGTAGAATCCCACGCCGTAGAGCGAGAATTTCTTCTGTGCGCCGGCGCTGAGCACCATTGCGCACAATACGAAGCCTAAAATGAATCTAAGTTTTTTCATTGTATATTGTTTTTGATTTTCAAATGTATCGGGGCAAAGGTAAGAATTATATTTGGTTTTCCCATTACTTTACATCACATAAATACAGGGCGGAAGGTTACAAAAACGTTAAAACACATACGGATTACCGGGTAAAAAGAAATTTTACCAGTAATATTTGTTTGGTTATTATAAAAAATGTACCTTTGTCGAACTAAATTTAACACTGATTTATGAAGCAAAAGAATCTGAAATTAGCCGTGATGGCGCTATGCTCCGCTTCTTTGGCTCAGGCACAGAATCCCACTGATTCTATCGGACAACGCAGCTCGATTCTGACTGAATCGGCATTTACGTTCACTGAGGCACAACTCGGAGAGGATGACGACATGTCGCAGAACGTGACCATCGTCAATTCCAACAACAACATTTACGCGAGCGAGGTGGGATACCTCTTCTCGCCGGTACGATTCCGCTACCGCGCTTTCGACCAGAAGTACAACGACGTCTATATCAACGGCGTCCCCATGAATGACATGGAGACCGGGCAGTTCCGCTTCTCGCTCGTGGGAGGTCTCAACCAGCAGACCAAGAACCAGGAGTTCGCACTGCCATTCGAGTCGAACAACTTCGCCATGCCGGGCATGGCCGGCTCCAACAACTACAACTTCCGCCCTGCAAGCATGCCGGCAGGACACAGAATCACACTGACCGGAGCCAACCGCAACTACACGTTGCGCGGCATGTATACATTCAATTCAGGACTGAGCAACAAGGGTTGGGCTTTCTCAGGAAACGTCACATACCGCTGGGCTGACCAGGGATACGTGGAGGGAACCTTCTACAACTCCCTGTCATACTTCCTCGGAGTGCAGAAAGTGTTCGGCGACGGAACACATTCTCTCTCGCTCACCACATGGGGCAACCCTACGGAGCGCGCATCACAGGGTGCGGGCACGGACGAGATGTACTGGATGGCCAACGACAGATACTACAACCCATATTGGGGATACCAGAACGGAAAGAAGCGCAACTCGCGCATAATAACGGACTTCGCGCCGACAGCCCTGCTGACATGGGACTGGAAGATTTCCGACAACGCCAAGCTGACGACTTCGGTGCTGGGAAGATACGGCATGTACAAGAGCACGAAGCTGAACTACAACAACGCCGAAAACCCGCATCCTAACTACTGGAAGAACATGCCGAGCGCATACTACGACATATGGGACGACAGCAACACCTCATACCGCACGGAGGTCGCAAGGGAGAACTGGCAGGCGGCATACGACTTCTGGTCGGGACCGAAAGCCAACAGACAGATAAACTGGGACCGCCTATACTACTGCAACAAGCAGGCTACGGCGCAGGGACAGGATGCCATGTACTACATACAGGCGAAGAACAACAATACGCTGAACATCGCACTCTCGTCTACGTTCAACAAGCAGATTGACAAGGACAAGAGCTGGAACATCGGTATCATCGGCGCCACAAACAAGGGCATGCACTATCAGACGATGGAGGATATGCTCGGAGCCACTACCTTCCACAACATCAACACATACGCCATCGGTACGTATGCCGCAACGGCAGACGAGGTGCAGTATGACCTCAACCATCCAAACGCACTGGTGGGCGAAGGCGACAAGTTCGGATACAACTACAATCTGCTCGTGAACAACGGCAAGCTGTGGACGAGCTATTCGGAGAACTTCGGCAACCTGCACTACATGGTTGCAGCAAAACTCGGATACACATCCATGCAGCGCGACGGAAAGATGCGCAACGGACTCGCCAAGAACAATTCATACGGCAAGAGCCATACGGCTCAGTTCATTGACGGTGGATTCAAGTTCGGTGCCAACGTAAACATGGGCCGCGGAAACACCTTCACACTCGGACTCGGTTATGAGCAGAAGGCTCCACAGGCAAAGGCTGCATTCATCTCTCCGGAAATCAACAACGACTTCGTGCGCAACCTGAGAAACGAACACGTGTTCAACGCCGAGGTGGGCTACCAGCTGCAGAACTCATGGCTGCACGCCAACGTGAACGCATACTACAGCCACGTGACAAAGGCAAGCGACTGGCAGAACTTCTACAACGATGACGTGAACTCATTCACATACGTATCCATCACCGACATGAACAAGTCATACTACGGTGTGGAGGCAGGACTGAAGTTCAAGGTGACAAGCGCATTCGACGTGAAGCTCATCGGACAGATAAGCGACGCCAGGATCATGAACGACGGCAAACTGGAATACATGAAGTCGCAGGATGCTGTGGTCTACGGCGATGCTGCCGAGGGTCTCGTGGAGGACCATATATATAATAAAGGTATGCGCGAAAGCGGAACTCCGCTCACATCGGCAAGCCTCGGACTGAGCTACCACAGCGGCGGATGGTTCGTTGACCTCAACGCCAACTACTACGACCGCATCTATCTCTCATACTCGCCTAACTACAGATACGAAAGCTCTTGCAAGGCTCGCGGCGATATCCCTGTAGACCAAGTTCTGCGCGAGAACCTCACACAGGCAAAGGGCCACGGAGGATTCATGATCGACGGTTCTATCGGGCGCAGCATCTATCTGAAGCACGGCTCGCTGTCAATCAACCTCAGCGTGACGAACATCCTGAACAACACGAACATCGTGACGGGAGGATATGAGCAGAGCCGAAGCAACTACACCGTGAAGACCGACGGAACTACAAGCAACAGAACATACAAGTTCTCGAAGAACCCGATGAAGTTCTATGCCTACGGCACTAACGGAATGTTGAACATCGCATACAAATTCTAAAAAACAGCAGAGTAATGAAAAAGATAAAATATATAAAATTCCTTGTTGCGGCACTGCTGCTCGGCAGCGTAGCCACATCTTGTATGGATGACGACTGGAACACGCCGAACAGCGTTGCGGCTCCCTTCGGAAACAACAACATCACTGAGGACGCCGGCAAGATCATCACCATCAAGGACCTGAAGGCAAAGACCGTGGACAAGCTTCCGGCATCGGTTGCCAACGACACTATCCGTATCACTGAGGACTGGCAGCTGAAGGTACGCGTTACAGGAAACGACATCCAGGGCAATATATATAATGAGGTGGCCGTGGAGGACGAAAGCGGCGAGGGCATTCTCATCTGCATCCAGAAGAGCGGACTCTTCGGCATACTGCCCGTAGGCCAGGAGATTCTCGTAAATCTGAAAGGCCTCTACATCGGTATCTACGGAAACAACGTGCAGATCGGTACGCCGTACACCAATAGCAGCGGCAGAACTTTCACAAGCCGCATGCCATTCAATACATGGAACGAACACTTCAAGATTCTCGGCGACGCCGATGCTTCGAAGGTCGTGCCTGAGGAGTTTGACGTAACAAAGCTGAAGGACGAGGCTTATGTAAAGTCACACCGCGGCAAGCTGATGACACTGAAGAACGTGGAGATGGACAAAGCCGACGGCACCCTGACATGGGCTCCAGAGGCAGACAAGGATGCCGGCAACGGAGTGAGCCGCACCGTGAAAATCAACGGCAAGGCACAGTCGCTCATGGTAGTGCGCAGCAGCACATACGCTGATTTCGCTGCTTTGGCAATGCCTAAGGGCAAGGTGAACCTCACGGGTATCTTCACCGTTTACGCCACAAATCCTTCAAGATACGGCTATACCTGGCAGATTCTCCTCCGCTCTATCGATGATGTAGAGGAAGTGAAATAACAATGCCTATCAGCAGGCATAAGATAATTATCAAAAAAACAGAACAATAATTTTTAAAGAATAACTTTATGAAAAAGATATTATATTCAGTGATGGCAATGGCAGCCCTCACATTCTCATTCACCTCGCTCACAAGCTGCGAGGACGTTCCGGCTCCTTATGAGATTCCTGGAGATGACCAAGACAAGCCGGATAATCCAGACGAAGAGAAGGCAGTTATCTTCAACGAAACCTTCGGTAATGCAGACGCTTCTTCCAAGCCAACCATCGACAGCTATACAGGCTGGGTAAAGACAGGTACAGGAGCAACAGACGTTACATACAGCGGCGACAAGACTTCCGTTCGCAGCTCAGGTCTGCCGAACTCGGGAGCTTACGATAATGCATCCGGTCCTAACGTCATCTTCTTTGGTGCTGCCCCTTCTACATTCACTATCAACAACATCGCACTTGACGAAACACAGACAAAGCTGAAATTGAACTTCGGCGCAAGCTGTTCGGTCAAGGGCGACAATGGATACAACAACTCATTCGATGCATCAATGTTCACCGTCAGCGTAAGTACCGACGGTACAAACTGGACTGATTTGACATACGACAAGAATGACGGAGACGCGACAAAACCATATTGGATTTACGCAACAGCAAACTTCACTCTCAAGAAAGCTGTTTCAAAGCTCTACATCAAGTTCACTGCCAACATCAGTTCCGCAATCCGTCTTGATGACATCGTTCTCACCACAGGCAAAGGTGGTCAGGAAATAGATTTGTAATCACTAATCAACATAAATCCCATCATCCCAACCCGGTGATGGGATTTTTGTTTTAATTTTGAATCTATGAAGTATGGAAAGCAACAAGGAGTTTATCGTTCAGAAAGGAGGCTATCGTGATTTGATAGCATTCCAGAAGACGACATGTATATTTGACATCACTTATTATTTTGCACACAAGTTTCTGAATAAGACCGACCGCACCATAGATCAGATGATTCAGGCCGCAAGAAGTGGCAGACAGAACATAGCAGAGGGAAGTGCAGCATCCTCCACCTCAAGAGAGACGGAACTAAAGCTGACAAATGTGGCAAAGGCAAGTCTGCAAGAACTGCTGCTTGACTATGAGGATTATCTCCGACAGAACAGACTTGAACAATGGGGAATAACTGATGCCCGAACTGTAAAAGCGAGGAATATATGCAAAAAGCACAACGACACGGAATTTTACATGAAACAAATTCCAAGTCGCTCAGCAGAAACCGTGGCAAATATTGCAATAATACTAATACATCAGGCAGACACACTGTTACGACTGCTGATAGAAAGGCAAAAGGAAGACTTCCTGAAATATGGTGGGATACGAGAAGAGATGAGTAGGGCAAGGATTGCCTATCGACAACAGCAGAATTGGAAGAAGTGATAAAATCAATATCAATAGGACGGATAGGACTTATAAGACAAATAGGATTTGCTGATGATGCAAAAAAATATTTGTCTTATAAGTCCCATTTGTCCTAAAAACATTTCCTCTTCTATCCGCTATTGGCAAAAAATCCCCCAAACCCTTGCCCGTTCCGAAAAAAATCCTTACCTTTGCAGCCAAATGCTGAAAAGCATGCGATTATATAAACAAAATAAATAAACAACTTAGATTAAAATGAAAAAAGGTATCCATCCAGAAAACTATCGCCCCGTCGTATTCAAGGATATGTCCAACGGCGATATGTTCCTTACACGTTCTACATGCAAGACTAACGATACAGTAGAATTTGAAGGCGAAACTTATCCAGTGGTTAAGATTGAAATCTCAAGCACATCTCACCCATTCTATACTGGTAAGAGCAAGCTCGTTGACTCCGCAGGTCGTGTGGACAAGTTCATGAGCCGCTATGGAAAAGCCCGCAAATAATATATATTACAATATATAGTTATAAGGAACTAATTGAAGTGTGTTCAAGCGTAGTTGCATATGCGCATGAACACACTTCTTTCTTTTTCAGACCTTCCTTGTAACTATACGAGAAAAAGGAAAAACCGAATCATCATGAAACTCCTGAATACAATAACACGCCTTGCCCTCCCCACCCTGCTGGCGGCCATGACCGTAACCGCTTGCAGCAGCGACGACAATGGCGACGGAAACAATGCGCCGGCTGAAAAGAACGAGAACCGCAACAGCGCCTACCCCGACATCGCCGCAACAAGGACGGAAGTGCCGAAGCTGCAGGGCGGCAACAGCAAATTCATCGTATACCGCACCTCGGACAGGTCGTTCGACAAGGACGGAGTGAACTACTGCGTGGAATGGGACAGAGACCTGAAGGCAAACCGCTGGTCGTGCTACATACTGACCAAGAAGAACGTGCAAGGCAACGGCCAAAGGTGGAAAGGCGACTACAGCTTGCCGGAAACATCGGAATCATCAAGCTATTTCTTCGACCTCAAGAACCTGACCATCAACGATTATTTCCACTACAAATACAACGGCAGAGATTTCTGTTATATACACAAGGCTAAATCCTTAGGCAAAAAAATCGACCACGGCCACCTCTGCAACTCGCAGGACCGCATATATAACAACGAGATAAACAAGCAGACCTTCTACATCACAAACATGCAGCCGCAATACAAGGTATTCAACGGCAGCGACCCCAAACACCAATACAAGGGCCTGTGGCTGACGATGGAGAACACCGTGCACAACCTCACCAGCAAGCTGGCATCCGACGACACGCTGTTCATCTGCAAGGGCGGAACGATAGACCGCGCAGACCAGATACTCAAGCGCATCGACAACGACAAGATGATAATCCCGAAATACTTCTATGCCGCCGTGGTATGGAAGCACACCAAGAACAACATCTATGCCGGCATCGCCTTCTGGTTTGAGCATAAGGACGAATACCACGGCGATGACGCCCTGAAGCCATACGCCATCTCCATCGCCGAACTCGAGAAGAAGCTCGGCGGCAAGATAGACTTCTTCTGCAACCTCCCCGACAAAATCGAGAAAGAAATGAAGAGCAAGGCGGCAATAGCAGGCTTCGGCCTTTAAATGACACCAAGAAAACAACTTGCTACGATTTGAGGGAAAATGTACAAATATTCCGTTTGTGCTTGAAATATTTCAAATTAACCTCAAATCCGCAACCTATAGGGTTTAGTGGGATTTT
>ULRN01047024.1_pt1 | contig 11240 bp, 10 predicted proteins | sample 1955461 | NCBI WGS metagenome assembly ULRN01 (sample SAMEA4835683, study PRJEB28245) | human gut metagenome | biome: gut microbiome; material: fecal sample | place: Denmark | collected 2008 | reverse complement strand
ATAATCCACGGTTCAAGCATTCCATGTGGAGTATACACTACGTGATATCCGGCATTTCTTGCCCACATTGCTGTGTATGCTGACATTGGTAGCCAGCAACAATTAGCATGGAATACATCAGGTTTTATTTCATTGAGCAGAAATATAAAATTCTTTTTTTCTTTTGGTAGGAACGGATTATTGTTTTCTATAAAATGGACATGGCAATTTTTTAGCTCCAAAGGATTTGTTTCTTTATGTGTTACAACATGTAGTTCTACGAGCTTTCCTAGTTCTGCTGTGAGTAATTGCATATATGTACCAACACCACCTGAGGTACGATCAATACTAGGAATGTAATGTAATATTTTCATTTTTTTTTGATTGTCATTCTTTTGTGTAAATACTTTTTTTACGAAGTGGCTATACAAAAAAATGCTAAATATATTGAGGAGTATTAATTGGGGTAATTTTTATTTCGTTAAAAGAGGAAGTATTTCTTCTCTGGGAAACATATCTAATAATCCTCCATTTGTAATATTAATAAGTTTATAACTTTTTTTCTCGCTCCATGCCGCCAAGCGGTTAAGGTCATGGAGATGGCGAGAGTGCATCAGAAGATCTATAACAAACTGTGATGTCGTTTTATTTTCTAATTCTTTGTCATTACCATAAAAATGGCTATCTGCTGTTTTTATCATTTCATGCCCAATACCAGTAGCGTCAAATCCTGTGAAATATATTTTTTTGAACTTTTGTTGAATGGCAAAGGAAAAGCAGCTACCAGATACTCCGAGATTATAAAAAGGCAATGAATAAGTTAGCCAATAAATTTGTTTGTTGTTTTGATAATTCTTGAATAAAGGATGAGTATACCAAGATATTGGAAGAATAATTGTTGTATTAGGACTCATGTTCCAAATTTCATCTAACCAGCTTATTGGCCAAATTCCTTTTAACATTTTTGAATCTACAAATACATGGTATTGGGGTTGTAATTCTTTATATAATGGATGCATGAAGCCACGATTGACAAACATTGTATTTTTTCCTTTGAGAACACTTATATCTTGTGTCTTTAATGAAGGGGCATTTAGCAGTAGGTATAATTCTTTGCCTATTCCTTCTATAGGGCGTTTTGCCATTTCTTTTCTTGCTTTTTGGATTTGTCTATCTGTAGCATAGATAAGTTTACGAATTCCTTCTATAAACGATAATATAATATCGTCTTTTTTTATCATAAGTTCCCAAAAATTCATATCTGTTTTATCTTTTTACACGTCCACTGACATCTCCTTTTATTAAATTTTTTACATCTTCTATTGAAGACCAATTGAAATCACCTTTTATAGTATGTTTCAAACAACTAGCAGCTACAGCAAATTCCAATGCTTTTTCATCATTTCCATAGTGCATAATACCAAATATTAGCCCTCCCATGAAACTATCTCCACTTCCAACACGATCTACAATATCTGTAATATTATAACGTTTGCTTTTTAAAAGTTTATTGCCATCATAAAGGACTCCACCCCATGTATTATGATTGGCATTTATAGCACCACGAAGCGTAATTGCTACTTTTTTACATCGAGGGAACATTTTCATCATTTGATCACAAACATCAATAAATGTGTTTTGGTCTACATTTCCTTGAGTATGTTCTGCATTAAAATTTTGTGGCTTTATTCCAAATACTTTTTCGCAATCTTCTTCATTTCCAAGAATTATGTCGCTTCCTGCAACCATATCTGGCATTATTTCCTGAGCTGTTTTCCCATATTTCCAAAGATTATCTCTGTAATTGATGTCGCAACTCACTGTTATTCCTAACTTATTTGCAGTTCTTATGGCTTTCAAACATTCTGATGCAGCATTTTCTGATAAAGCTGGAGTTATTCCTGTCCAATGGAACCAATTAGCATCATGTAATATGTCATCCCAGTTAAAACTATTTTGCTGTATTGTTGCAAATGATGAATTTTCACGATCATAATATACTTTAGATGGGCGTGTATTGCTTCCATTTTCAAGATATAATATTCCCATACGTTTTCCATTACGAATAATATGATTTACACCAACATTGTGTCCACGCAATTCCATTATACACCTTTCTGCAATTGGATTATTGGGTAAGCATGTTATATAATCGGTTTGTATTCCATAATGGGCTAGGCTGACTGCTACATTTGCTTCAGCGCCAGCGTAACTAATTTCAAATGCATTTGTTTGTATTAGCTTTAAATATTCCGGTGCGGCAAGGCGCACCATGATTTCTCCAAATGTTACAACTTTTGCCATATTATTTTTTTCCATAAAGATTATTATACATTATTTCGGCGATTATAAAATCATCGGGCCAATCAATATCTAAACTGTGAAGTTTATCCATTACATGCAAAAGAGGTTTTTGACCTATTCGGTTTTTTTGTTCTATATAAACTTCTCGTTTAGCAAGAAACATTGTATGATTTATTTCATAAAGAGGAGTTAAATCTTGCGTACGTGGCCAAGGTAGAGAAGTTGTATTGTTAATAAGTTTTCCGTTCGTGTCGAGTAGAAAATTCTTCAATTCGTTAACTCCTACTAATGAATCATATCCTTTATGAAGATTGTCAAGATATAATTTTATGCCATTATCATATTGCTCTGCATCAGTAAGTGGGGTGGTAACATGTCCCCAAAGAATATGAGTAGCATCAGTTATTGTAGGTACATAACAGATTAAATCTTGCAGGTTTGTAGAGCTAAGACATAAATACTCCGGGCGTGGAATTATTTTTAGCCTGTTGTCAAATAGATATTTTTGGGCGATTGCAATACAATCTTTGTCATTGCTGCTAAAGATAATTTCATCAATAAATTTTGTTGAGAGTAATTGGCGAATCTTATTTTCAACGAGTCCTCCTTCTATGTTGGCAAAAGGTCTTGTGTTCTTATTTTTTACACGTTCACTTCCTTTGCGGGTTGGAAGGAAAAAAGATATTTTATTATTCATTTGTATATAATTTTTTGTATAATATGGAATTTGTATAGTACAAGTGTTGGATTATATAAACTGGTATACAGACACGACTTCAATTTCTTTGTATATAGACGGAGTAAGTGATTTTAGTATTTTTCCACTAATGGTGGTATATGTAGCAAATATAGTTCTGTTTTCATTTGTTAGTGCCATTTCTTTTTCAGAAAGTACATTCCCCGGATATCCGTCATAGCCAACAAGATAAATGTCTTGATCAGTAAGTAAAATTGCTAATTGTAATGCTATTGTTGTTACAGAATCTTTGTATTGATCAATGAAAGTTATGTTTTCGAGTTCAAATGTAACATTTTTGGCATACTCGGGAACTTCTGTACCCATAGGACGCGGATATGGCGGTAATACACATATTCCTGAAAGATTTTGGGGATTTATATTATGTGTCAATCTATGCCCTTCGTTACCAACAAGACAATAAAAATGAGGTGCATTTACATCAAGATATTCTCGTGCATATCGAGCTGTGGCAAAAATAATAGCTGTATTAGTATGTGTTTCAATGAAAGACTTGATAGCTTCTTTATGTTCTATCGCATTAAATCCACCACCAATAATTACTACTCTATCAAATTTGTTCTTTATATTAAGTAAAGGATATTTGGCATTATCCTCCATTTTATTTTTTCTGTTATCAAGCGCTCGTATAATACTATTAAATGAATAAACACGATTTGTTACCCAATCCATAACTTCTTTTTGTGGAATATTATTTGCTCCAGAAAGCATGTATGGCAGATTTGTTCCCCATTGATATTTTTCAAGTAATGGAGTAAAAGTGGTTATTATATTTCCAAGCACATTGAAATCAACATTTAATCCATGATGTTTGTTAAGATATGTAAGTAATAATTCCATCTTTAGGTTACCTGCACCACGTCCCATACCTGTAATGGTTGCGTCTATAAAGTCTATGCCATCATCTATTGCGGTAATAGAGTTAATCAATCCTAATTGTAGGTTGTCGTGTCCGTGGAATCCAACGGGAACATGAGTATATTTACGTACTTCTTTAAGTAGATTTTTCACTTCTTTAGGTGTGATACCTCCAAAAGAATCGACCATACAAAATAAATCAGCAATTTTGTCAATAGCCTTCAATTTAGACAAAAATCCATTCATTTCTGCCCATTTTGACATATACATTACATTAAAACCAACTTCAAATCCCATTGTTTTTATAGCTTTTGCTAGAACTATTGCACGGTCTATATTTTGAGGATCAATGGCAATACGTATCATGTCTACCAATCCTATTATGGGCAGAAGTAAATGATTGAGATCTTCAGGGGTCGTGTTTTTTTCATTTAGCATTATTGCTATTTTTTTTGTGGATATATTCCTTAAATGTTTTAAAACAGATACAGGAGTATATCCAAATTTTCCCATATACTCTTTACTTGGTTTATTTCTATAACCAACTTCCAAATAGTCAATAGGAAGTTCGTTCATGGCTAGTATATAAGCGTCGACAATTTTTGAGTTAAAATCCCAATTGGTGTAATATCCACCATCACGAAGAGTACAATCTAATATTTTCATAATGTTTTATATAATTCAAAATATTGTTTAGCTACAGTTTCAATACTGTATTTTTTTACATTATCAATTCCTTTTAATATTATATCATTTCTGTATTGAAAGTCGTTTATAACTCTTATATATGTGTTTCTTATTGATTCTATATTATAGGGGTCGCAAATGGCAGCTCCATTATTAGCAACAGAAATCATTGGTTCGATATTAGATGTGACTACTATTCTTCCAACAGCTTGTCCTTCAATAATAGGCATACCAAAACCTTCATGGCAAGATGGGAAATTTATAATATCTGCATTTTGATATTCTTTCAATAAATCATTGTCACTTAAATTGGATGCAAAGCTATAATCTGTTTTATATTTTTGAAGTAGGTCTAATTCTTTATTTGTTATCTCTCCTATGATACGGAGTTTGCATTTTATGTCATTTAAAGCTTTAATTGTACGTGATAGGTTCTTATGAGGGCGAGTTCCTATATGTAGTATAACAGGATAATCTTTATTGAATTCTTTTTCTTTAAAAGAAAAATTTTTATCCACTTCATTAAAAATCACACTTATTTTATTATTTTTTATAGATATTGTCTTCTTTAATTCTTGAACAGTAAAATTTGAAATACAAGTGATTGCTTTAGCGAATTTTAAAGAAAATATTTGCATTATCCAAAAAAGTATTTTTTTAAGGCCATGAATATCAAAATAATGTCCTAAATCATGAACTGTCACAACAACTTTTTCTCCTAATAAAAAGGGAATCAGATAATGTTCTGTTCCTGTTATATGAACGATGTCGTATTTCTTTGAATTTATGGCTTTTCGAGTTGTCTTTATGTTCTGCCATATACTATTTAGTGAATATTGTGATGTTGGCATATATATGGAGTCAACTTCTGCGTATTTTTTCATTTCTTCTTCAATAGGGCGAAATACTTTTCCTATTGAAAACCCCATACTAGGATGTCGATATATAAAGAGTATTTTCATCATTTTGTTATCGAATAATTTTTTTTAATATGGAAAATCCTATTAAAAACAATATAATATCTTGCCAATATTCGCGTAATAAATAAGGAAGACTATCACATGCTCCTCCAGCATTCCTGAACATTGCTAAAAAAGAAAAAATAGTAGTTAATCCTAAAATAGAATAAATAACTCTTTTGTTGTGCTTGATTATAAATGTATCTAAAAATAGAAATCTTAGATAAAAGAGAAAAAACTCTATTGGAAAATATAAAAATCCAAATGTTAAAAGACCATCGGCTAAATGGCTGGTAACAAGGTAGGATGCAAAAGGAGGACTATTTGTTGATAGTGCTTTTAATTTATCACCACGAGAATAGCGTTCATTTTTGTTATATTGAATACCTAAAGAATTCAATATGGGCGAAGGGAGTAGTGCTATAATTTCATTCCAAAAATCAGAATACATTTTTTCGTTAGCAAAGCCAACTTTCTTTGCATGATATAATGTATTGTCACTTACACGCATGTTACAATAACGATTTAATGCAAAATTGCTAACATAATTTTCCGACCATTCTTTGGGTTGCTCTTTGAGTGTGGTAAGATTTTTTTCATCTTTTATTTTGCGGAGTAAATTCATTTTATCTCTATCGAGATAAGTGTTAATAGTGTTACTGAATAGTTCGGAAGTACTTACTTTTCCACGAATTCCTCGATTGGCAAGCATTGCTAATGATACATCACTTACAAATGGTATTAAAAATATAATAATGAAAATGCCTAATATAATATATTTTTTATTTATATTTTGCCGTAAACGACTTGGATGCTGAATGTATGATAATAAAAATAATAGTGCAAATGTTCCAAATGGTTCTAGTATGGCGTATCTGCTGTTTGTAGCAAATGATAATAATATGATGAATATAAAATATATTACTCCACCTTTATTGAAAACTATAATTTTTTTTAGTTTACTCATTTTATATAGAGATGGAAAAAAAAGCATGATAGGGGCATATTGAAAAAAAGTGAATCCTGAAAGGGCTTTTCCTATGATATCTCCAATTTGAATATGAGTACTCATTAAATAGAACCTAATAATTAATCCAAGAATCCCTAAGCACCAAATAGTATTATCTGATACACGATCATAAAATCCACATTTGTATAGTCTTATTTTTAAGCTTATTAGTGCTTTCTTTTGATTTGTTGCAAGATAAAAAGCTAAAGCTGATATTAAAAATAGGCATGTTTCGCCTAAATATGTTTCGATTGGATTAACGAAGTTGTATCCTATAGAGTGGCATTCTAAAAGGGTTGCTAAAAGTGGTAATATTCGGTATAAGCTCATTGATAAAAATACAAGCCAGCTAAATATGTGTTCTTTTATTGTTGTTTCATTTAAGCCTATTTTGCTAAAAATAATCCAACAGATTAAAGTCATTCCACATCCGATTAGGTTTTCTAATGATGGCCATAGTATAAGTTCAACAGCAATAGCAATAAGAATGATACAATGTCCCCATTTTTTTATTTGTAACATATTGCTATCCTTTTTTATTGTAAATAAGTTTAAAGGCAGAACGTATCATTCCCTCGTTGCTATAACCTGAAGTTATGCACCTTTTACGTCCTGCTAAAGCTATTGATTTACGTTCAGAATCATGTACTAAATAGTATTTACATTTTTCTAAAAGTTCTTCTTTGGAGGAAAAATAAACAGCTTCTTTATTTTCTTCAAACATTGAAAGATGTTCATCAGTTCGTTCTGCCATCATAAAACCACTACAAGCAGGAATTTCAACAGAACGGCTTGTTTGTAAATCGTAGTTTATTTTACGAAGAAAACAAAGGGATATTTTAAAAGCTTGTAGTGATTTTGAATAATCTATCCCTTTTAAACCATGGTCTTCAATTTTTAGATTGGGACTGTAATTTTTGTATTTTTGCCATTCTTTTGTACCAAATACACGTACCTTTATTCCATTGTCTGCCAGATATAAAATACTGTCACAACGTTCTTGTTCCCAACTGCCAACAAAACCGACATCCCCACCTAGTTCGATTCTTTCTTGTTCAGTTAAATTATATGGATGGTGAAAAGTTTCTTCGTAGGAATTATTTACAAAAAAAATATTCTTGGCCCCTAATTTACGCATATTATCAAGAATATAACTTTTATTTGTGAAAAAATAGTCATATAGTGGAATCGTTTCTAAGTATTGTTGAGTTTGATTATGACGTAATGCCATATTGTCTGGAGAATAACTGACTATAATAGTATTAGGAGATATTTTTTTTATATATTTAAGTGTAGAAGGTAATATCGTGTGTCCTTTATCTATCCATACGATATCATAATCTTTATTTTTTACCATTTTGCATATTTTCTCATTTTCCTTATTATTCTCAGGTATACGTATTGGCAATCCTAAAAAGAAAAGATGATAGCATATGCGTCCCCATAATGTAATAGGGTTGAGTTGAGTATTTATTTCATCTACTTCATCTGCAACTTTGTGCAATGCCCAATTTCTGTGTAAGCAAGTGTTGCTCATTCCGGATAGCGAACCAACAGAAAGTATTCTCATAGTAAATGTTGCGTTTTGTCTGAAATAATTTTGTTTATAAAATTTGCATATCTATTGCCGTATGCTTCCCAGGTGAGGTTGTTAACGGCTTCGCCTGCGTAAACCTCATAAAGTTTATCATACTGTTGAAGTGCTTGATTTACAGCATTAATTATAGAATCTATGGTGTAATCTTGAATGATAGTAATGCAGTCTTGAATAGCAATCATTTCTTTCAAGTCTGGTGCTCCTGAGTTTGGACTTCCAACGATAGGTAAGTTACATGCCATGGCTTGTGATAATACCATACCAAATCCATCTTCTCGTGATGGAAATAGAAAGATTTTTGCTTGATGGTAATAATTTATAAGTTTTGACTGGTCAACAGCGTCAATGTGAGTAAAATGAGGTATATTTGTGGGGAATGGAATATCCACAATACTTCCAACATGTAAGAATTTTAGTTTCATTTGCTTCATTGCCTCGATAATAAGATCACAACCTTTGCGGTATGACCATCCACCAACCATAATTACATCATAAGGCTTATTTTTTTTAAGGGTAGGTTTAAACATTGATAAATCTACTCCATAAGGGTTGATAAATAATTTATTCGGATTAAAATTATTTTTTATAAAGCTTTCTTTTACGTGCTGTGAGGCGATTGATATATAATCGGCTATATTATAGGCTTCTAAATTCCTTTTTATGTTGAAAGATGGTATTACTTCTATCTCTTTTCTATTATGGATGTGTTTTAAAATTTTCTCTTGTTCTAAAATATGTTTGGATCCTCGTTCAAATATGATGGTCGCACCATTTCTTTTGGCTTTTTTAGGAGCGAAAATAAAGCCTGTTAAAGATATTAGAATATTGCACTTCCTCATTATAATTGCCATTATTACATCCTGTATTATGTTGCGAATTTTATCAAAAGATTTAAAGTGCCTACTGATATATACTAATGGTGCTAATATATAGAATAGTGAGTAAAAGTCTTCATTACATAAACCATACTTTTTGCACATTTTGGGGGGAACAAATGAATATAGTTTTACATCAAATCCTTGTTTTTTTAGTTCACGTGTTAAATCAACCATGTGAAATCTCCCATGGGATAATAAGTTTATTTTTATTTTATTCATAGTAATATTACATCATGTGTTCAAACCAATAATGTATATCTTTAAAATCATCACTGAGTTCAGAAGTGAGATTATAATTATTGGCTTTTGGGTTGTTGTTGAAAAAATATATAATATCTTTTTCTATTTCGGTTGAGAATATACGCTTTAATCCTGATGTCAAAACTTTTGCAGGAGATCCTCCAAGCATAATAAAATTCTCTTCGTTTTGTGTATAGTCTTTATTCATTAAAGATCCTGCACATATGATTGAAAAATCTTTTGTTTTACTTCCTTTTGTTATTGATGTGCGGTTACCTATCCAATTACATTTTCCTATTAAAATTTCACTTTCTCGCCTTGTTACATTTCCTGTTTTCATATTTAATACAAAATGGAAATTGGAATCAACAAATTGGCTTTCATAAGCACATCGTGTGTATGCTCCAATTTTAATTTTATTAGAACAAATAAATTTAATAGAAGAGCCAAAAAAAGTATAAGCACCAAATATTAGTTCTGCATTTTGTGTTACACGTATTTTATAATTATTACCTATAGCACATGGACCTTCAAATATGATTTTAGAGTTCTTTTCCATGAGGATAAAAGAACTTTTATCAGTACCATTGAAAAATTCGTTATTTCGTCCAAGCTTTATCATGCCAGAGAAAATTTTTTCCGATCTTAATTCAATTTTTCCACATAGCCAATAGAATTTAATAGGACCATATATATATATAGGCAGCTTAATCGCTTGTTTAATAGGAAGTAACTTGAAATTAAAAAACAGAGAATGTAATAATCGCAAACGTGGTTGTGAGCAATGATAAATAAGTTTATCTAATAAGTTCATAATATAATTGTTAAATTGTTTTTTCAGAAAAGGAATATTATTTTTGCTCTTTATTGTTTTATTTTTCTAATCCGATGAGTGTGCAATAATCTAGTACTGATAATTTCATTCATCTTGCGGATTGTGATATTAATATATGATTAGGAGGCAGGACGATTATTTTGTTTTTCTCTAAGAAGAAAAAACTTTTTCTTCTTAGAGAAAGAAAGCTGATAAATTATTCTGTACTTGAGCTGTTAATGTTATATTATCTATTCTTCAAATAAGTAAAGAACTATTTTAGAAATTATTTGGATAGTTAGGTAGCCTTTTTATCAACTAATTTCTTATCTGTTTGATAATATCTTTGGCGTTGAGCGTTTATCTATATTATGTAATCTATCGAAGTAAGAATTTTTTTATTTTGCTGTTGTTTTTGTATCTGCATTCTGTTTGAAAGTATATAATTTGTATATGAGTTATACAATAGAATCTGTATCAGAATATTATAACCATTCCGAACTCTGAATAAAATAGTCTATTTTTATTTCTAAACAATTGGCAATAATCAGAAAGTATATATGTCATTGCTATTTATTTCATTTTATTCTTTAAGAATGTACTTATCATATTTCTTTCTTGTTTGCTTAATCCGATTACTATAATGATTAAACTTAATGAAATGCTGTTTAAACAGAGAATCGAGATTAGCCCCCAAATAGTCTGTGGAATAAACAATGTAATTATTTTGCATATAAACGATGCTGGTATAGCTACAAAGAAACAGGGTTTGATTACTTTTTTAAGCAATTCATTTATTCTTATGATTGAAACTTTTGATGCTATCCATACTCGTATTGTACAAACAAATATTTCATATAATACCATTGCTATTATCAAGGCATTAGGATTATTGGTTGTTATGCCGGCATAGTAGCTGATAGGCAAAACTAATAAATATATAGCTTCGGGCCATATCATAAATTTAGTAATATTACCGGTTGCATATACTGCTGTTCGTATTGTTTCAAAAGAAGCATAGGTAAGACTCAGAAATATGGTGCATTGTGCATAAGTCACAGCATATGGTGGCACATTACCTAGCCAGAGGTGCATGATATATTCCGTTTGAAAAAGAAATGGTATCATTATAAAAAAAATAAGAAATACTTGAAATTT
>ULRN01039960.1_pt1 | contig 11281 bp, 9 predicted proteins | sample 1955461 | NCBI WGS metagenome assembly ULRN01 (sample SAMEA4835683, study PRJEB28245) | human gut metagenome | biome: gut microbiome; material: fecal sample | place: Denmark | collected 2008 | reverse complement strand
AGTGAGCATCGCGCCGATTTTATTTTATCCGGTCGGATGGATTGGAATCCTATAGTCCGGCCAGTTCCACAACCTTATCCACAGCAGCAGAAAGTCCGTCCACGTTCTTTCCACCGGCAGTGGCGAAGTGTGGCTGACCGCCACCGCCACCCTGGATCAGTTTGGCAGCCTCGCGGATTACCTTTCCGGCATTGAAGCCGTGGTCCTTAACGAGGTCGTCGGTGGCCATCACCGTCAGCAGCGGCTTGTCTTCATGACGGCTGCCGATTACGCAGAGCATGTTCTCCGGCTGTGCGGCACGCAGCTTGAACGCCAGGTCCTTGGCAGCATCCGGAGTCATAGGCAATACGGTGGTTACCACCTTCACGCCGTTCACCTCGCGGGCCTGCTCCATCAAACGGTTCTTGGCGCGCTCCACAGCTTCTGCCTGGAATCTCTCGATGTCCTTCTTCATGGCATCATGCTCCTCGATATACTTGCCGATGACGGTCTGCAGGTCCTTGGCGTTATGGAAGAGCGCCTTGATGGCCTTCATGCTGTCCTCCAGATCATACATCATCTGCTCGCACTGGGCGCCTGTCTTGGCCTCGATACGACGGATGCCGGCAGCGACGCTGCTCTCCGAGATAATCTTCAACATTCCGATGCGGCCGGTGCTCTTGGCATGGATACCGCCACAGAACTCCACGCTCGGACCGAACTGCACCACGCGCACCCTGTCGCCGTACTTCTCGCCGAAGAGGGCGATGGCGCCGAGCTTCTTTGCCTCCTCGATAGGCACGTCGCGGTGGTCCTGAAGCGGAATGTCCTGACGGATCATATCGTTGACGAGGCGCTCCACGCTGCGGATTTCCTCATCGGTGACCTTCTGGAAATGTGCGAAGTCGAAACGCAACGTGTCAGGGGAAACGAACGATCCCTTCTGCTCCACGTGGTCGCCCAGCACCTGCTTCAAGGCGTAGTCGAGAAGGTGGGTGGCAGTATGGTTGGCGGCGCTTGCCTCACGCTTGTCGGTATCCACACACGCCATGAAGTCGGCCTCGATGTTCTTCGGCAGTTCCTTCACGATATGCACAGACTGGTTGTTCTCGCGCTTCGTGTCGGTGATGTTGATTGTCTCGTCACCGTTTACGAGCACTCCGGTGTCGCCCACCTGTCCTCCCATCTCGCCGTAGAACGGAGTGAAGTCGAGCACAAGCTCATAGTATGAGTTCTTCTTCTGCGTCACCTTGCGGTAGCGCAGGATATGACATTCGTATTCGGTATAGTCGTAGCCCACGAACTGCTGTTCGCCCGGACGCACCTCCATCCAGTCGCCGTTCTCCACGGCGGCGGCGTTGCGCGCACGCTCCTTCTGCTTCTGCATCTCGGCTTCAAACTGCTTCTCGTCAACCTCGATGCCGCTCTCACGACAGATAAGCTCCGTTAGGTCGAGAGGGAATCCGTAGGTGTCGAAGAGGCGGAAAGCCTGCGTTCCGTCGAGCACCGTCTTGCCTTCAGCCTTTACGGCGTCGATGGCGTTGCTGAGCATATTGATACCGTTTGACAGGGTGCGGAGGAAGGACTCCTCCTCTTCCTTGATTACCTTGGTGATGAGTTCGCGCTGTGCAGGAAGCTCCGGGAATGCACCTCCCATCTCGCCCACCAATACCGGCACGAGCTTATACATGAACGACTCCTTCTGGCCCAGGAACGTGTATGCGTAGCGCACGGCACGGCGCAGGATTCTCCTTATCACGTAGCCTGCCTTGGCATTGCTCGGCAGCTGTCCGTCGGCGATAGAGAACGCCACGGCACGCAGGTGGTCGGCGATGACACGCATTGCCACGTCAACCTCTTCCTTCTCGCCATACTTCAGACCAGAGAGATTGCATATCTCCTTGATGATAGGCTGGAAGATGTCGGTGTCGTAGTTGGAGTGCTTGCCCTGCAGTGTGCGCACGAGGCGCTCAAAGCCCATACCCGTATCGATTACGTGCATCGGCAGCGGTTCGAGGCTGCCGTCGGCCTTGCGGTTGAACTGCATGAACACGATGTTCCAGATTTCGATAACCTGTGGGTCGTCCTTGTTCACGAGCTCACGTCCCGGCACCTTTGCCTTCTCCTCCTCCGTACGGGAGTCGATATGGATTTCCGAACAAGGGCCGCAAGGACCCGTGTCGCCCATTTCCCAGAAATTGTCGTGCTTGTTTCCGTTGATGATATGGTCTGCCGGCACATGCTTGAGCCAGAACCCTGCTGCCTCGTTGTCGCGCTCGAGACCTTCCTCCTTCGAGCCCTCGAACACCGTGACGTAGAGGTCGTCCGGATTGATCTTCAATACGTCCACGAGATACTCCCATGCGTAGTCGATGGCTCCCTCCTTGAAGTAGTCGCCGAAGCTCCAGTTGCCGAGCATCTCAAACATAGTGTGGTGGTATGTGTCGTGGCCTACCTCCTCCAGGTCGTTGTGCTTTCCGCTCACACGCAGGCACTTCTGCGTATCGGCGCGGCGACGTGGCTCCGGCTCGCGTGTGCCGAGGATAATGTCTTTCCACTGGTTCATACCTGCATTTGTGAACATCAGCGTCGGGTCATCCTTTATGACCATCGGTGCTGACGGCACAATAGCGTGTCCTTTCGACTCGAAGAACTTCTTGAACGAGTCGCGGATTTCATTTGCTGTCATCATTGTCTCTGTATATTTTGTTTTCGTTATTATCCTAATACTACTATACCTATGCGCTGCTGCACATACGACAAAAGCCCCGTAGGCAGCGGCATCCCGCCGCATTATTGAGCGTATGGCATACACACGTCGGCATATTAGGGAGCAAAATTAAAAAAAATATGATAAACAGCCAAATAATTTGTTATCGTTGTGTTTTTTAAGGTGTTATAAGCCCGATATGTTGATAAAATAAAATAAAAAGCGTATCTTTGCGGTGATTATAAACAATGATACGGTTATGGTATTGAATACAGACAAGAAACTGAAACTATATTACTCCATCAAGGAGGTGGCCCAGATGCTCGGCGTCACCGAGAGCATGCTGCGCTTCTGGGAGAAGGAGATTCCATCCATCAAGCCCAAAACCACGGGCAACAACGTGCGCCAGTATACCGAGGAGGACATTGAGAGCATCCGTGTGGTATACAACCTCGTGAAGGTGCGCGGCTTCAAGCTCGCCGCTGCCCGCAAGATGCTGAAGGAGAACAAGAATTCCGTGGACAGCAACGCCAAGGTGATGGAGCTGCTCATCAATCTGCGCGACGAACTGCAGCAGATGAGGAAGCAGTTCGACTATCTCACGTAGAAGGCAGACAATGGTGAGTCTGAAGTTATTATCCGCCTACCTCAACAAGTTTTGATATTGTATCAACAAATGTTTGTGCGGGTTGGATCATAGTCATAACTTCATACTCCGAAACATCATAATTACAATTGTAATCTGCTTTTTTTCTCAATTGTTCCATTCGCGAAAAGAAGCTGCCTAAAGAAACATCCACTTTGTGAGTCTTAACGAAATGCAAGCCAAACAAAGCCATAGTCCCTTCATGTGTATGAGCGGAAAAGCCATTTTGCAACAATAGTCCTTGAGCTGCGTGAAAACAAGAATAATAAAATCTATTTGCCGCTAAATCCCATAGCTGCATATCCACCATCTTCTTTGCCTCATCAAGAAAGCGAAAAGCTTTTTCCATTCTTAGTTGCACCATATAGGAGCGTTCACTATCTGTCAATCCCATAATACTATTCCGTCTTGCTGAACATTTTTATAGAAAGGGGTCATCTTATTAAATTCCCATTCCTTTTCTGTATACATTACAGGAGAAATATTTTCTCCTAAATCCCAGCCTAAAGCAGTAAGAGGGAAAGTTATACGATCATAGTCAGAAGGTTCCAATACATCTTTGTTCAAGATTACAAGGATATCCCAGTCACTCTTTTCTTTTGCCGTACCTCGAGCCTGAGAGCCAAACAGAATCACCCTTCCACTTCCTCTGGGCATAGTCTGCTCCAGACTCTGCCGAATATCTTCAATAATCACATTGTCTCTTATTCTCTTATCCATATTTCCTTTCATTTTATGCACAAAATTACAAAGAAAAAAGATATGTTCAAAGAAAAAGACCAGAAAAAAGGCAAGCCTCTGTATGAAGAGAGACTTGCCTTACTTTTCAGTCTGCGAGTAAAAGCAGACTATATTTCAACTTTTTACACGCTGATTACTTAGCGATGAACTTCTTGCCGTTCTGGATAGCGATACCCTTGAAGTTAGCGTTTACGCGCTGACCAGCGAGGTTGTATACAGGAGCGTTAACGTCAGCCTTTGCAGCAACTGCGTCGTTGATGCCAGTCTCGCCACCACCCTTTGTGAATGTAACTGCACTGATAGTAGTTGCTCCAGGAACGAATACGAATCCGTCAGAAGTCATCTTAGAACCACAAGCGTTAACAAAATACTTTTCAGCATCTTTATATACAGGGAATGCGACTACGCCAAGAGCGTTACCTGCAGTCCATCTTGTACCCCAAGACTTTGTAACGTCAGTTCCCTCTGGAAGAGAAGCGAGAGCGTCACCTGCGAATACGTCGCAGCAAAGAGAAGCAGTAGCATAGCCCTTTGCATTGTCATAACCAGAACCTACAACATAATAGCCATCCTTATCTCCAGGAAGAGTATATTTTACAGCAGCGCTACCTTCAGCAACAGGCTGGGCAAACATAGTGAATGCTACAGGCATACCCTGACCATTCTTCACGTCACCTTCCCATACATAGTATGACTTGTTTCCTGTAAGCTTACCAAATACATAGAGGATACCATCCTGAGTTACATCAAACTCAAATACAGCACCAGTATTCTGACCACCGCTCAACAAATCAGCTGGTTTAGGGTTGCTCTGTCCCTGAACTCCCTGAGGAGCATCGTATGTAACGCCGTCGATAACAACCTTATTAGCAGCATCTGTCTCTGCAGCAAGTCCCTGAAGAATATAGCTGTCATCCCATGCAGCCTTCATTGTAACGCTTGCAGACTTACACATTTCTGTTCCTGATGTCAAAGAAACTTTTGCATTTGGATCTTCTGGGTTACCTAACAATTCCTGAGCGTTCATAAAAGCGCTTTCTGTCTGTGCAGAAGCACACAAAGTCATAGCTGCCATAGCAGCAAGAGTAAAGATTTTCTTCATAATTTTTTATTATTTTAGTTAGTAATTATTTTAAGTAATTTCTCTTTATGTTTCGTAGATGTGGCAAAGGTACAAAATATATTGATATAAACAATTTTTTTTTGCAAAAAAAAAGGAGTGAAGTTAAAAAAACTCACTCCTTAATGAATTAATATTACCTATTTATTTGGTTCCTTCAAAATTATAGAAGTTTGTCACGGTCTTACGACCGGAACGAACTGTCTTTGAGAAACGGAATGTAAGTGCCCCATTCGAAAGTGTTCCATTAAGCACAGCCGAATTCAAGAAACCTTTGGTTGTACCAGGAGTTGTCTTTCCCCAGAACTTTATCTCGTCATTAGCCCACGCTACATCAATCGGATTCTGCTCAGCGCCATTCACTACTGCCTCTTCTGATTCAGAAACGAAGGTCGCGGTATACTTGTTCTCTCCGGCTGCAATGGTAATAGTGCCGGGGACAGTCTTCTCAACAGTAACGCCATCCGCTTTGAGCACTGTGTATGTGCCGCTGTATGTGCCGGCAAGCACAGTTTCCGGAAGCTGGGCATGTGTGCCGTGGTTTACGTTGAAATCATCGTCATCACAAGATGCAAACGAGAAGCAAACTGCTAAGACAGCCATCAAACAATATAATGTCTTTTTCATTTTCTTTCTTTTTTAATTAGTTAAACGATGAATTCCTTATTCACTGACTTCTTCAGAAGAAGACGAAGTGCGGTAACCTGCATTCTGGTCAGCGGCTGTCATACCTGTATTGTTGTTAAGCTCTGCACTCGGAATCGGTCTCAGCCACTTGATTTCCCCATCCACGCCAGTCATGTTTGCCACACCGGAAACTGAGGAGTTGAATGCCACATTGTAGCGGACGAGCTGCTTTGTACGGCGCAGGTCTACAAAACGAGTCTTCTCTGCATAGCATTCACGCGCACGCTCGTCAAGCAGGAGGTCAAGCAGTGTAATGTCACCGAAAGTTGAAGGCACTGTATACATAGGCTCATATTCGCTCAAGGCGTTAAGTGTTTTCACACCGGCACGTGTGCGGACAGCATTGATATATTTCCAGAAGCCTGTCAGGTTGTCGTTCATCAGATTTGCCTCTGCCGCAACGAGATACAGTTCGCTACGGTTGAGGATAACGATGTCGCGGTAGCAATAAGACTTGTTCACAGGGTCATCGAACTTGCGTACACAAACGCCATTGTCCGTGGAAGCGTTGAATGAAGACAGCGATGCTGTTGCCTTCTTTGCAGTTCCGTCTGCGCTGAATGTGAATGTAGTCACATTAGGAGATGTCAGGATAGCTGCCTTCACCACATTCGGTCCATCACCCTTTGCCATCTGAGCCTTGTGCTCAGCCAACCAAGCTGTAGCCTCAGCCTCTGTTGTCCAATAAGGGAAGAACTTCAAGTTGATAGGATGAGTTGCGAGTTTCTCGGCAGCAACTGTATAAGGTGCGAAATAAGCATCATCCATTGAATTGCCCTGATAGAATGTTGTCATGAACGTTCCCTCATAACGTGTATCTCCCTTCTCGAAGAGATACATTGACTTCTCGGTCTGCTGGTTCTTCGAGTCACAACCCTTCTGGTTTGTACTGTAGTAACCACCATAGGTAGAAGACTGTGCGTTGCACTCCTTGTCGAGAGAGCTTTCGATTGATTCTGCGTCATACTGGATGCTCCACATGAACTCATCGTTGTTCTCGTTTGCCGGAGCCCACTTTGTTGCGAAAGGCTGTGTAAGAACCTTGCCGCCGATTGCTGTCTCAGCCCACTGAGCAGCCTGTGCGAAGTGCTCCTTTGAAGCCACGGTATACTTGCCGTTGGCGGCATCCGTCACCTGAGTATCGATATCCCATCCCCAAGCGAGATAAATCTTTGCGAGCAAAGCTGCAACAGCCTCCTTGCTTGGTCTGCCCGACGTATAATCCGTGTCTGGCAATTTGCAATTGTTATAGATATCAAGAAGGTCGTCTGCCACGTTCTTGTAGATGTCTGCAAGAGCCATCTTCGGATAGTTGCGTTCTGCACTCTGAATATAAGTTGTAATATACGGAACGCTTCCGAACTGCTGTGTCAGACAATAATAAGCATAGTCTCTCAGGAATCTTGCTTCCTGTCGCTTTGCCTCATAACCATCCTTGCCCTCTGTATAGTAAAGGAAACCATTGGCATAGTTCACCGTACCATAGCAACTTACATAATATGTCTTGACAACACCGTTTTCCGGATCCAGGGAGCTGTACTGGTTGAATGCTCCGGCATCCTGACCACGGGTATTCATATAAAGGTCTGTTCCCTGATCTGTGATATCAGCCTGGTTGTTGAAGTTTTTCAGGCTAACGTATGCCGATGTGAGCATTGCGTCCGCCTTGCTTCCGAAGAATTCATCCGAGGTGGTACCACCGGCGCTCTTATTATCAGCTTCAAGGAAATCGCTACAACTTGTCAGCGCAGTTCCGGCCAACAGAGCAGCAATTGCTGTAATATATAATGTCTTTTTCATTTCTTTGTCAATTAAAAAAATTAGAACTTGATACTTGCACCGAGCTGATATGTCACTGTGCTTGGACCATCATTCTTGCGAGCTGCTGAAGCCCACTCAGGATCGAATCCGTCATACTTCGTGAATACAAATGGGTTTGTCACCGTGAAGTACAGGCGGAGATAAGAACAATGCCATGGAGTCAGCCATTTCTTCGGGAAGGTGTATCCCAGAGTAATATTCTTAACCTTTGCGAATGAAGCCTTTGTAACGCATCTTGCCTCGTCATACTGCGTAGCGAGTGAACCGAGGCCGCTGTTTCCTGCTCCGTCGTTCGGGAAAGGATACTTACCATAATGTGTAACCTCCTGATAAAGCGGATTAAGATATGTTCCGTCTGCATTAACTCCGTCGCAGTCGATGAGAGTTCCTGCAGGAATGTAATAATCAACATTCAGGTGCTGGCGTCCACGGTCTGAGAATCTGGTGTATTCCTCAAGGAATGAAGAATATACATGCTGACCTACCTTGGCATAGATCGAGAAGCCGAGATCCCATCCCTTATAAGAGAGTGATGATGTAAAGGTACCTGTGAACTTAGGGTCTCCCTTGAAGAATTCACGGTCTTTCTCGTCAATCACGCCGTTGCCGTCCTTGTCTTTGATCTTCGGCTGACCCTCTGTCAGACCATATACTTTATAATAGTAGTCATATTCCTTGACCTGCTCACCCGGAGTGAAGTTATTCTTGACAGCAGCCTCATTGTTTGGAACAGTCATCATGCGGTCTGTTACAGGGCCGTCATACTTGTAAGCCCAAAGCACATTGTAGCTACGGCCTACGAAGATGGAGTTCTCCACCTGAGACTTGGTAGAAGATGTCTGAATTACCCTGTCACCGGTTCCGTTGATTTCAAGCACCTTGTTCTTGTTTGCAGAGATGTTTGCCGAAACAGTCCAGTTCCAATCCTTGGTGTCGATAACAACGCCAGTGATGGCTGCCTCGATACCAGTATTGCGCACACTACCGATATTTGTAGTAAGCGTCAGCGGGTCGCCTGACGAGTTCACACCGGCCTCCAAAGGCAAGTTCACCTGATACAGCAGGTCTGTGGACTTCTTGGTATACCAGTCAATGCTACCGTTGATTCTGTTGCGCAGGAATCCGAAATCGAGACCGACATTGAACTCATGTGATTTCTCCCACTGGATAGCCCTGTCTACAATACCAGAATATACATAACCCGTTGTCATTCCTGGATATATGCCGAACTTAGACGGTGTGCTCTGTGTTGCATAGTTGCCGATACCGTCATTGTTACCCGTCACACCATAGGAGAGACGAAGCTTCAGGTTGCTTAGCCAGTCGATGTTCTTCATGAAGTTCTCTTCTGAAATACGCCATGCAGCGGCGAATGAAGGGAATGCTCCCCAACGATGACCATCGGCGAATTTCGAAGAACCATCCCAGCGTACAGTTGCCGTGAACAGGTATTTGTCCATATAACCATAGTTCGCACGCAATGCATACGACATCATGCTGTTCTCAGAATAGCTTGTGTATGAATCTGTTGCATTCTGGGTCAGGTTCTGCATTGCATACCAATCCGAACCTACGAGCTTGGTGTTTGTTCCGAGCCAGTATGATTTCTCCACGTTTCCGCTCTGCAATGACATCAATCCCATGACGCCGACAGAGTGTTTCTTGTTGAAGGTCTTGGTCCAGTTGATTACATTATCCCATGTCCACTGGAAGCTGCGGTTCGTCGTATACGAAGCCTGACTCCACGTATAGTCGTCGGTCATCGGAACCTGGATATACGGTGACTTGGTGGTCACTGCGAATGTATGTCCCGGATTCGTCGGGTCTTCGTATCCCTGATAATATCCTTCGCGATAGTATGTATAGTTCGGAGAGAATGTTGTCTTGAAGTTCAAACCTTTCATGAAATCGAACTGCAGATATACATTACCCAGCATACGCCATGTCTCGCGCTGCTTTGAAGAGTTCTTGAATGACATCAACGGATTGAAGGCATCTGTGAACTGCATACCGGTGTTTGTCGTGCCCAGGGTATACGAGTTTCCGGGGAAGTTTGCAAGCTGGCCTGCCGTATGCCATGCTCCGTCCTTGTCATACTGGTCCTTCAGATAATAAGGAACCATATATGGGTTCATCCTGTATGCATCAGCCACGGCGTCATCGTCGGCATACTTGTTCTCGATACGCGCAAGGTTCATGTTGAATCCAACGGTGATGAGCTTGTTCACCTTTGCGTCAAGGCTTCCCTTGAAGTTGAAACGGTTTTCCTTATCATTTTCATAAAGTCCTTCAACCTTGTTGTATCCGATACCAGTATGATAGTTTATCTTGTCGCTTGACCCGCTGATTGCCACATAGTGGTTCTGCTGCGAACCGTCATTAAGAACCAGATCAGGCCAATTGTAAGTCTTGCCGTTTGCCAGCATCTGCTTCATCACATAATTCTCTCCATCAAAAAGGAGACCCTGCTTCATTGCGGTGTCTTCCATCTTATATGTAGGACGGGCCGGATTCTGCAGTCCGTCTGCTGATGATCCATACGCAAGGAATTTCATGAAACGATAGTTGTAGAAGCTCTGTCCGTCCATGAAGTCAGGCATACGCACAGCCTTTGTGATACCATAATATCCATCGTATGAGATGGTTGCCTTTGAGTCCTTCTTTACGGCAGAACCGCTCTTTGTGGTTACCATCACGACACCGGCAGTGGCGCGCGAACCATAGATTGCGGTTGAGGAAGCATCCTTCAGAACGTCTACACGCTCAATGTCCTGCGGATTGAGCCAGTCGATATCGTCACACATAACGCCATCCACAACATACAGCGGATTTGTATCTCCGTTGATTGACGACTTACCACGCACCTCGATATTGAATCCTGACCCTGCACGACCTGAAGTTTGGGTAATGTTGACACCTGGTGTGGAACCCTGCAGGTTTTCCATCAGCGATGGAGCACCCTTGGCATTGAGTTCTTCCGTCTTTACAGAACCAACCGAACCTGTAAGGTCCTTTTTCTTCATCGTACCATAACCGACAACCACCACCTCATTAAGGGTTGCATTGTCTTCCTGCAATACGAAATTCAAGTTTGCTGCGTTTCCGAGTGTTACAGTCTGCTCCTTGTAACCGATGTAGGAAACCTTTACCTTAGATGAAGGAGAAGCATTTGGAATAGAGAATTTTCCGTCGAAATCGGTAACGGAGCTTGGTTTGCCGTCCACAAGCACAGTTACACCAATCAGCGGTTCTCCTGTTGCATCCTTCACGATACCCGTGACTGTCTTCTGGGCGAAAGCCGTAAGACAAACCATAGGCAAAACGGAAGCCGTTAAGGCTCTTCTGATTTGTAAATGCATAAATGTTTTGTTTATTAGTTAGTAGCTTTCCGTCAAGGTGCGCCGGTTCGATGGCGTTGCAGCCATCTATAATATATATAATAGGTATATACTTAGCGAACCTTTTTCGTTTTAGTAGACCCACAAGCCCATCAAAAGAGGGAGCGGATCGTATAGTTTGATTTCGGTGCAAATATATATACCTCAAATCCGCAACCTATAGGGTTTAGTGGGATTTT
>ULRN01018142.1_pt1 | contig 11286 bp, 4 predicted proteins | sample 1955461 | NCBI WGS metagenome assembly ULRN01 (sample SAMEA4835683, study PRJEB28245) | human gut metagenome | biome: gut microbiome; material: fecal sample | place: Denmark | collected 2008 | reverse complement strand
CCTGTCAAGGTACAATCAAAATCAAAAGAAAATCAAAAACGGATCCGTAACATACTCCGTGGTGGGAGTGATAGTCCGTGAGTGTTTTTTGATTTAAGCTCTTTAGCCGCAGGCTCACAGAGCGCCATGCAGCAATATTATCTTCCTACAATATATAATAGGTATAGATAAAAAAACGGTTACGTCCACCCGAAAAGGAACAAAATGGAACAAAAATAATCGCACGGAAACAATTAATTTTGCCGAGAAAATAAAAAAGTGCTCACAATGGAACTGCTTTCAAAAAAAATCCTTATATCTGCATCGTTGTTCCAACAAGGACAACAACATAGAGGAGAGCTGTTTGGCTTTGAACCGTCTGAGAATTTGGGAAATTCAATGAGGCTCACATCCTTTGTGTGCAATCTAATACGAACTATAAACTGACTAATGCCTATGACCGAACTAGTAGAAAACCCTTGGCTCAACATAAGTTGGGAGAACAGTATCGCAGATATCGACATGGAGTATTTGGCTAAAGTTATAGGGGCTGGTTGGCACTGCTTTCTGCTATATCTTTAGCGGGTATATCCTTCGGCCTATAAAGTCTGGTTACCGGACTGACGCAAAATGAAATAAAAGGAATCAATTAAAATCAACAAGACCAACGAAAAAATAAAATAATATTTCCAAGCAGCCCCTCAATAATCATTTTACAGAAAGCATAAGATGATGCTACTCCTGAGCAGTGGCAGAGATTCCTTAAAATTCAGAAAAAATTGATGGATGCTGTAGAATAATAACAATTTTAATCAATAATAATAACATTTTTAATCAAATTACTATGCAGAAAGAAAAAATAGACCAGTTTATAATGGTGAATGCGGACAAGTTTCCGCAAGTGATGATTGAACAAATTAGACAGAAGTTGGAAAAGCTTGACGAGAGCAAAGAGAGTATGCTTATGGCTATGGAATGGAAAAGTCCTAAGGTAGCTCTGTTACTGGCGATTTTTGTATCGTTTGCCGACAGAATGTACCTTGGTCAAGTAGGGTTAGGCGTGGCAAAGTTACTTACATGTGGCGGAGTTGGAATATGGTCTTTGGTGGACCTGTTCTCGGCAATGAGCCGCGCTAGGATGTACAATTACAACAAACTGATGATGCAGTTCTAAAGAAATGACGATATGGGGCGGGATCTATACAACAAATAGAGTCTCGCCCCATTTAACTTATAAAATTTTGATATATGAATGACAAGACAAATATGCTGCTTATGTCTTTCAGCAAGTATTTTCCGGAAGAGAGCTTGATGATGATAAGAGAAAAATTTGAGAATATGGACGAGTCGAAGACTTCAATGTTGTACACCCTGTCGTTTAAGGACCCTATGACGGCACTTATCCTCTCGATAGTGGCAGGCCCTCTCGGTATCGATCGTTTTTATATCGGTGATACGGGTCTTGGAGTGGCAAAGCTGCTTACATGTGGCGGATGCGGCATATGGACATTGGTTGACTATTTCCTCATTATGAAAAGAACAAAAGAAAAGAATTTCGAAAAGTTTTTGACATTTATGTGATGAAGCGGAATGAAGCCATATTCCTTTCTGTCTTATATGTACTTGGAATAATATGGATAATAGCTGGTAGAGCATACGGATGGAAAATAACGGTATGTCCTATAAAACTATTATCTGGTCTGCCGTGTCCTGGCTGCGGAACAACACGGGCAATCGAGATGGTTCTTGACGGCAATCTGACAAGGGGAATCATGATGAATCCGAATATAATACTCGTTGCTGCAATTGCGATTGGCGCACCATTCATTCTTGCTGCCAACCTTTTATATGGAAAGGACTACATGAGTATTGCTGACCGTTGGCTGAACAGAAGGCCGGTGATTATTATTTTTGTCCTTTTTGAAATGATAATATGGATGTACAATATCGTGAGGATGGTATAATTTGGGGCGTCGTCATTTTGCCACACACCGTGAGGCGTAAAACACGAAACCACCGTATGCTGAATGGTTCGTACGGTGGCGTGGGAGGTAGGTAAATGTGAAAGTAGGAGGTAAGTGCCTTTTACGACTAACATTTACCTCTTGCCAAATTATAAGCAAAGCCCTGACTTTCCCAGCCAGGGCTTTGTCGTGTTGAAATCAATCCGGTGCATTCCCCTGTACGATAGAAAAAAAAGTTTTTTTTCTTTTACCCTCACACCCTCACAATATGGCTGGAGCGCCCTGTTTATCGGGGCTTCAGTGGTGAGGGTAAGTGTGAGGGCAAATTGAATGAAGAATGAAGAATGAAGAATTGTCGGCTTCGCCGATTAAGAAACAACGTTCGGTGGCCGAAGGGAAAGCCAATTAGAGAATTTACTATCGTCTGTTATAGTGGTTAATGCTGGTTAGGGTTTTACATGATTCTTCTTGATAAAGCAATGCTCTTCTGGTTTTCTGACTATAGTGAGATATATGGCTGACTGCAGTGAACGTTTTCGTTAAGCCAAATGAGCAGAACCGAGCTTGCTCGAGTTATGCCATGGCGAGAAAACGAAGGATGAAATCCAACGATAAGTCCCACTATAGTGAGCCGTGTGGCTGACTATAGTGGGACTACTTATGGAGTTATGCTTGGTGGATTACATACGTACCTTCTTTCCGTTGATGATGTAGATTCCGTGAGGAAGCTTGGCGGCGTCTGCTATTGAAGCGTTGCGCTTCAGCAGGATGCCGTCAGCGGAATAGATGTCATACGACTTACCGTCGGCATAGATTTCCGAGATGCTCGTCACGTCCACTCCAGCCGGTTCGGACAGGGCCGATTCGCCACGGTCGTAGACGGCAGTCACATGATATGTGTGATGGCCAAGGCTTGCGGCATCGTCAGTGAATGAAGTCTGTGGCAGGAGAGCCTGGTTTACAGGTATACGGTCGCGATAGACGTTGTAGTCGTTCAGTACAAGTCCGTCTGCCGGATGGGCAGGAATGAATGTGATGTCGTCCACGAAGAGGGCGAATGTACCTTCTGACGTGCAGCGGATGGCAAACCAACGTGTACCCTCAGGCACCTCGAAGCTGTATTCCGTCCATTGTTCCGGCACCTCGGCAACGGTGTTCAGACGCTTGAACGAGCTGAGCTTCGTGTCAGAGTCAGAGTACAGGAACTGGAACGACTCTGCGCCATACTGATGTGTGAGGGAGCGTGCCCAGAACTTCACGGTCTGCTTCTTGCCCGAGAGACGTGGCGAAATCATCCAGTCGTCGTTTGGAGCGCCGTTTGAGGCGAAGCTGACGAACATCTGCTTGCCGCTGTGTGGCGCCCATTCCTGGAGGTTGAGGAATGACGGGTCGAACACCATGAAGCCGATCGGGCGACCGGAGTTCGGGTAATCCACGATGTTTCCCTTGATGGTGAACGAGAACGGTACAACTCCGTCGTTGTCTACCATCGTCCATCCGCCTACATAGTCATCAAATACCACGGTGTTGGCGAGTCCTGTGGAGAACGGAGTGTAGCCGGAGGCATTGTCGGTGACAGCCTCCATGTCTTTCACCGTAAGGTCGGGGGCAGTCCAATTGATAACGGCCTTTCCGTCCTCTATCGTACCGGTCAGATTGGTCGGCACGGGGAAGTCAGGAGCAGTGCGTCGCACGGTGTATATCTCCGACTTGTTGTTGTCCGCCGCCATGTCGGCAGCGTATTCAATCTCAACCTGATAAGTGTACGAGTCATTGCCCGTAGGAAGCATCTTCAGGCTGAAAGCCAGCGATGCCGTCTCTGCCGGATCAAGGGCAGGTCCCTCCATCGTAGCCACCTTCTCGCCGTCGATCAGGAGATTCACGCTGTAACCGCTTGCAGCGTTGAGGCCCTTGTTCTCCAGAGATACGTTCACCTCGTATTCGCTGCCTCCGGCAATGCGTGCAGGCAAGGATATTCCGCGGATGGCCATGTCGTAGTCATGTCTACATTCGATGCGGATGTTGTCGAGGATGAATACGGTGGTGTTTACCACGTTTGCAGTGAAATAGAGCTGTATGTTCTTACCCTTGTATTCGCTCAGGTCGATAGGCACGTTCACCCATCCCTCCGGAGCGTCAGGATTGAGCGTTACGGTGGTTAGCTTCTTGCCCACGATGCTGCCTGCCTCGGCAATCATCACGTCCAGTGTGTTCATGGAGTTGTGGTTGTAGTATGCGAAGCTGAGCACGGGGAATCCTTCGTTCGGGATGGCAATCGAGCCGGAGTACAGAGTGGCGCTCGAACCGGCAGACATTGCTTCCATGATGGCGAGACCGTTGTCGTTGTCCTCAGACGAAATCTGGTCTATTGACGTGTCCTGTCCCAGAAGCCATCCGGCAGCGGCATTGTTGCTGTCCAGTCCCCAGTTGGTGGATATGCGTCCGTTGGCGAATGATTCGCGGAACGGAACCTGGTACGGTTTGCCGAGCGGCAGCATCTGTGTGGAAACGCTGCTGCTCTTGCCGCCTTCGGTCACGGCCTGGATGCCATAGATGATGAAGTCCTGTTCGGCATCTGCGGCGAGCGCCTGGTCGGAATATGTACATTCTGTCAGTCCTGACTTTATTACGGTTGTCTTGTCTCCCACGCGGCGCAGCACGTCGTATGTGATGTCGCCGGCAGCGAGCTTGCGCCCGTTGACATCGGCTTCGGGAGCCTTCCATGAGAGAACCGCCTTTCCGGTGTTGTCGCCGATGGCGGCAACCACATCAGTAGGAACATCGGGAGCGGCGAAACCTACGAATACGCTCACCTGCGCCTTGGTTCCTTCGCCCGAGGCATTGTAAGCCACGGCGCTGTAAGCCACGTTTCCTGCCGGAGCTCCGGTGTCCTCGTATGTCAGAGAGGTGCCGACAGCCGGTGACTCAAACGTCTTCAGCAACTCGCCGTTGCGCATCAGTTCCACCTTGTCAAGCGACGATATCGGTGCTCCGCTTACGTCGGTGGCAGGAGCCAGCATGGAGATGGCAACCTTGTGGGAACCGTCTTCGGCAGCCGTTGCGGTGAAGTCGGTCACGGCAGCCGGTGCAGCAGTTCCGATACCTGCGCTTACGGATATGCCGGTGGCGTAGAGGTAGTAGCTGTTCTTGGGGCTTATGGCGTGCAGACCGAGGTGGTAGCGGCCGGAAGTGGTGGGGATGAACGAACCTGAGAGCATCACCCATTCATCGGAAGTGAGGTCTGTCGGTTCCACGATTTTCGCAACTACCGATGAAACGGATACGCCGCTGGTTATGGCAGCCTCGATGCGCTCGGCGTCCCTCTTGTTGTGGGCGCGTGCCTTGAACGAGAAAGTGTAGCTGCGTCCGGCTTCGAGTTGGAAGGACGGGGTGAACACCCAGTCGTCCATGTCCTTCGACGAACTGTATTGTATGCGCATCGCCTTGCTTGAAGAGTTGTAGCCCCATTTCTTGCCGTCCTTGTTTGCGTCGATCACGCTGTATCCGGCAGTCTTGGATGAAGCAGAGAAATCATTTTCGTAAGGCGGAATGAAAAAACCTATCGACTTCTTTGACGTGGTGACGGATTCGCCTTCTGTCGAGCCGCATAATGAAGTGATGGTGTATGTGTAGCCGATGATCTGGTTTTCAGGTTCAGCCACGTCGTCAATGACCTGCGTGTCGGTAATCCCGCTTGCCACGTTCACGTTGCCAGGATTGCGCACCACGTTGTAGCGGAGCTGGGATGCGTCGAGATAGCCGCCGTTGACTCCGGCTGTCGGGGCAGTCCATTTCACGGTGAATTTGCCGTTGGCATACTTGGCGGAGGCTTCGGTAGCCGCAGCCGGAGCGTCAGGGCCTATCCATCCGGAGATACGTGCTTCGGGGCTGCTGCCTGTGGAGTTGACGAGCTTCACTGTGAAGTCATGGCTGCCAGGAGTTTCGAATGAAACGGGAACGTTGCAGCGCTTGCCCCATTCGGCATTGCCGGTCAGGGTCTGTTCACCATCGATGGTGACGGAGTATGTCACGGTGCCGCTGGCAGCGGTTCCGTCATAGAATGTGGTAGGTACGTCAAAGCTTATCGTGCCGGAGAGGGAGCCGCCGTCAAACGAAAGACTGAGGTTTGAAGGCACTTCAGGCACCGTAGGCGGAGTGTCGTCCGCCACTACATAGAGGCCGATGAGCTGCTCGGAGTTCTCAAAATCATATAGCTTGGTAGCCGCAGCAGTCTCCAGGTCAACGGCATAGAGCGAACTCTTTGACGAACCGCAGTCGATGTAATACATCAGTCCGGCATTGGAGTCGATGGCTGCCGACGTGCGCCAGTAGGATACCACGCCGGTGTTGCCAATGGTCTTGCTCACCTTGCCGGTCTGCTTGTTGAGCACGACGAGGTTACCCGTTTCGTCAATGGCATACAGCGTACCGTTGTTGTGGGCGGCCATCGCTATCAGACGCTTGTCGAGCTGTCCTATGTTAATCAGCTGTCCGTCCTCAACCGACAGACTGCCGAACTTGAAGCCGCCTTCAAACCAGGCGCAGTAGGCCGTCTCGTCGGTGGGGTCCCATGTAGAGGCAATCAGCGAGAGGTTCTTGTCGCCCACCTGTTCCTTCAACAGTTCCCAGGTCTTGGGGTTGAATGTGTAGTAGGTCATGGATTTTACCTGCATCGTGTTGGGGTCTTCTATAGCATGCGAAATCCACAGCTTGTCGCCCGTGTAGACGGCATCCATGACGTAGAAGCGCTGGTCTGCCTTAACCATCTTATAGGTGGCGTCGCCAGGAGTGGTGGAGAGTTCGTAGATGCCGTAAGGCTTCTCCCCCTCAAGCGAATACCACAGCGAGTTGTCCGTCATGGCTCCGCGCAGCTTCACCTTTGCGGTGGCGGCACGCCTTGCCACGTCGGCCTGCATCGGCGAGGCGGTGCTGAGCTGCTTCGGCGTGAGCCGGAATCCGGATGGCGGTGATTTCCTGCGGGTCATGAACCCTTGTTGTGCATCTGCAATTTTACGTGGCGTAAACTTTGCAGCCGGCCTATGCTGCGAGGTGTTGGCTTCACGCATAGGTAGCGATTGCGCCTGTAGCGTCACACTGGACGAGACTACGAGAATCGCTGTCAGAATTGTTGCAAATAGTTTTTTCATAATTGAAACAGTGATTGGTTAAAAAAAATGTCTATTAATCCTTATTCATAGCAGCCCCGTTGGCCGGACAATCTGTATGGGGCAGATTCGGCCGTGGGGGACTGCTGTCTTTATATATGGTTCTGTTCTGTCGGGTGGTTCGGGCTTATCGAATGATAACCTTGCGGTCATTGATGATGTATGAACCGCTCTTCAGCGTCTTGAGCGATTTCATTCCTTTGCCCACGAGTTTGCCGTCGGTTGTGAAGACATCGTATGCCGGTGAGGCGAGGACGGCTTCAATGGCTTCGGTGCCGGTGGTGACGGCTGTGGCGATGGTGGCTTCAGATTCGGCGTCGGCGAATACAGCCGTCACGGCATAGAGATAAGTCCTGCCGCCCTCCGCCGTCTCGTCGGTGAAGACAAGATTGTCGGCATCCACCTGCTTCAGCAGTTTGCCGTCGCGGTATATCCTGTAGCCGGTCACATTGCCCGAGCCAGCCTCGTATCTCACATCGTCTATCTGGAACATGAAAGAAGTCTCCTTCTTCGTGTTGTGGTGGATGGCGAAGCGGGTGGCGCCCTCCGGCAGTTCCACGGCTATCTGTTCCCATTCGGCATCCACCAGTGTATAGGTCTCGCCGATCTTCGTGAACTTGCTGATGTCTGTGCCCTCGTTGGAATACAACACATCGAAGGTCTCGGGATAGTAGGCGTCGGGCGTGTTGTGGTTGGTTGCCCAGAACGAGACTGTCTGCTTCTTTCCGCTCAGCAGCGGACTGACAATCCAGTTGTCAGCGTCGCAGATGTCCTGGCGCTCGTCGCTTCCCTTGTAGAAAGCGGCGATATACTTGTCTCCGCTATGCGGCTTCAGCATCGGGTTGCTCTCGAGCACGCCCTCCGTGAGCCAGTAGTTGAGCGGCTCCACTACGATGAAGGCGAAGTTCTTGCCCATGTTGGGGAATCCGAAGGCAGGGAGCGGTCCCACAGTTTCGGCATCCGCCGGCAGAGAGGCTCCTACGGTTCCCGTCCATCCGCCGAAGCTGTCCATCGTCCATGCCTCGTAGCTCTCGAATCCGTCCTCCACGGTCTTTGTCTCCTCCTCCACGGCGCTCCATTCCACCCTCACGCTTCCGTCGGCAGTCTGCATGGCAGTGACGTTTCCGGGACGAGGCTTGTCGGGGAGGTTGAATCTTATGGTGACAGACTTGGCGTTGTCGTCCGTGTTCATGTCCGGGGCGTAGTCCACCTCGGCCCTTAGCGTCACGTCACCGCCCTCCGACATTATGCTCGGGGTGAAGTCCATGCTGTATGATCTGGAGCAGAACGGCTCGAGCACAGCGCTCTCCTGATGGCTGTCCACAAGTTTGTCGCCGGCAAAGAGCTTCACGGTGAAGTCTTTCGCAGCATTATTGCCGAAGTTGCCCACGGTGATGCCAACCTTCGCCGTCTCACCCTTACGGATTCTGTCGGGAGCGGAAAGACCGTTGAGCGTCAGGTCGTGGTCGCGGATGTCGCGCACGTATATCTCATCCATATAGATTGCCTCGTCTTTGTCGGCAACGCCCTTGAACTGCAGTACGATATACGGCAGCGAAGCGTATTCAGGCTTCAGAGCTATCGACTCGCGCACCCATTTGCCGCCGTCGGCGCTCACGCTGATATCCTTCAGATCCTCGATGGTGCCGTCGGGTTTCTTTGCCGACACGATGATGTGCGTATTGGTTGCAGCCTCCGCCTTGTGGCTGAATATCAGCATAGGGTTGCCGGCTCCGGTCAGACGTATCTTGCCCGTACCGATGATGCCGGAACCGCCGTCCGCCTTGCTCTGCATGGCGATGCAGCCGCCGTTGGCATCAGACGACTCCGTCTTGATGAGGCCAAGCTTGAACAATTCCTGGTTGACCACCTTCCACCAAAGACCGTAGGCGAGTTTGCCGTCGGCCACGGTCTCGAAGAACGGCAGCGTGTATGGCTTGCCCACAATCACGTAGGGCGAGTAGGCAATGTCGCCTTCACCCACCTCGTTGACGGCGGAGACGCCGAACTGCACCAGGTTCTGTTCGCCCTCGTCCGTCTTGAACGCCTTGTCGTAATGGCTTGTGCCCACGGGGATGTCGGCCTCGAATACAGGGTCGATGCCGTAGGGGCTCGACTTCAGCGTGTAGAACTTGTGCGACAGAGAGGAAGTATCCACATATCCTCCGTTCTCTCCGGTCTCCGCATCCGTCCATGTCAGCTTGATGCTCGAGGTGTTGTCGGCGGCGGAAAGGGTAGGGAAGTCGGGCGTGTCGATGCCCACATATACCTTGAAGTCCTCCGTGGTGCGCCCCTCGCCGTCGGCATTGAGGGAGGTGATGCAGTATGAGTTGAATCCGTTGGCGGGAGTCAGGTCGACGAAAGACTGTATGGAACCCGGTTCGGCGCCGCTGATTTCCTTGATTATTGTGCCGTCGCGCATTATCCTGAAGCTTAGTTTGCCGGAAAGCGGCGAACCGTCGATGGCGGTCATAGGTGCCGTGAAGCTTATCGTAGCCTCCTTTGCGCCCTTGGCGGCAGGAGTGACGGTGACACCGGATGCGGCATCCGGCACAATCTTCGACATTCCGGCGCTGACGCTGATGTCGTCGAGTTCGAGGTAGAACCTGTTGGGCTCGCTTATGGCATGGAAGCCGATATGGAGCTTTCCGTCAGCATCGGCCTTTATCTCCTTTGTGAATTCGTTGATGCCGCCATAGAGGTCGGTGGCGGGGAGCAGGGTGCCGGTCATGGCAGCCACGGAGTTCGCCCGGCCGTACCTTACTTCGATGCGCTCGGTCAGGTTAGGCAGGAACGACCTCGCCTTGAACTTCACCACGTAGGTCTTGTCCTTCTCCACCATGATGGGCGGCGTGATGAGCCAGTCGTCGGCAGCGTTGTCGGCGCTGAACATGTATCTGGCGTTGCCGTCGCCGTTGCTTGCCTTGTAATAAGTCCATGTGGACTCGTCGCGGTTGTTGTCGATTACGGTGAAGTGGGCGAAGTCCGCCTCGTCGTCGAACGACTCGGAGTAAGGAGTGCCGAATGTGTCGCCGAAGGTCTTGTGGCCGCTCAGCGCCTCCTTGCCCGTCATCCTCTCGTTATACGCCTTCACGCCGTAGGAATAGGAAGTCAGCGTGCTGCTCGTAATCTTGTCCGTGCAGCTTGTCGCCGTAGGGTCCTTGGCAATGACCTTGGCGTCGGGATAGCGCACCACTTCGTAGCGTACCTCCCCGAGGTATGCACCGTTCTCGCCTGCCGTCACGGCATCCCACGACAGACTGACGTCACCCTCTTCGCTGATGGAGAAGGAGAGGTTCGCGGGGACTTTGGGCGTGTCGTAGCCCACGTATTGCGAGATACTTGCCGACGGACCGTTGCCGGCGGCGTTGGAAATGGTGACGTTGATGAATTTCATGCCGTCGGAGTCAAACGAGATTGACTCCGTAATGTCGGCTCCGGGCGTGCCGTTGCCGGTCTTGAGCGTCGTGGCACCCTCGGAGATGGCGTATGACACGTTGCCCGAAAGGTTGCCGCCGCTGCTGCTCTCCGACGGCAGCTTGAAGGAAACAGTGCCTGTAAGGTCATGGCCTGGGAAACTTGCCGACAGACCTGTGGCGGCGGCAGGAGTGCCCTCCACCACTGTCTTGGGGACGGTGAGGAGCATGATGGAGTTCTGGTTGGTGAACTCGCCCACCAGTTCGGCAGCGCCCGTGGCAAGGTTGACGGTGTATAGTCTGGAAGCTCCGTTCACATCCACGGCAGCCCAATAGAACCTGTCGTTCTGCTGGTCGATCTCGCCGCCCTGGTAATAGTATTTCCCGTCGCCGTCGAGGAGGCTGATGCCCGTCGGCCCAATGAGCGTCTCCTCGGCTGTGGAGATATTGATTCTGTATAGATTGCCGTCGGATGCCACGCCATAGAGTTCGTTGGCCTTGGTGATGCCGAGGGCTACGTAGGGGCGGGCAACGCTTCCGATAGTGGTGCGCGACTGGTTAGGGTAGTCGGCAATGCCCAGTTCGTAGCCCGTGGCGTCGGCATTGAAGAAGATGCCGTAAACCGTGCCGTTCTCCGAAGTGGCTGTCTCGGTGGCGATGAGCGAATATCCGCTCAGGTATACCGTGTTCTCCTCCTGCTCCCACGTCTCGGTGCTGAACACGTATTCCGAGGCATGCACCTTGCCGGAGAGCGACTTGTAG
>ULRN01010530.1_pt1 | contig 11421 bp, 9 predicted proteins | sample 1955461 | NCBI WGS metagenome assembly ULRN01 (sample SAMEA4835683, study PRJEB28245) | human gut metagenome | biome: gut microbiome; material: fecal sample | place: Denmark | collected 2008 | reverse complement strand
CTTATACAATTTCCATCAGATAAAGAATAATTAATCCTCTACTACCTGTACCTGACTTTTGTTCTTATATCTCTTCATCACATGAAAATAATAAGGAATCAGTGGGATCAGTGCGGCGATCCATGCGGTCGGGTCAGCCATACAGACACCGGCAAAGGAAGTATGTCCCGCAATCAATACGACAATTCCGGTTCTCGCCACCAGTTCAAATACCCCGCCAAGCATTGGTACAAGTCCATATCCCATTCCCTGCAGAGTATTTCGATAGAGGAAAATACTTCCGAGAAACGGATATGCCCAGAATACTGTCCGGAAATAAGTAACAGACACATTTACTACGTCCTGTTCCGATGGATCTACGAAAAGATATGTCAGATATTTTCCGAAGAAAAACATCAGGAACATAACAAAAACGCTCCATCCCAGGACCATCATCTGCGTGTAACGGACTCCCTGTTTCACACGATCCATTTTTCCTGCGCCCCTGTTCTGACCTACATAGGTTGCTATAGTTGCACCGAAGGCTGTAAATACTGTGGCAAAAATATTCTGGATCTTACCGGCAGCAGAGAATCCGGCCATATGTACAGGTCCGTAAATATTGACCGCGCTCTGTACAATAATGGTTCCGATTGCTGTAATCGAAAACTGCAGTCCCATAGGAATTCCAAGCTTCAGAAGTCTGCCGAAACTGTCCCAGCATATCTCAAAATCCTTCCGTTCCAGATGAAGGATCGGAAATCTTTTTACAATATAAATCAGGCAGCACACTGCCGAAATTCCCTGTGCGATCACTGTGGCATATCCGCATCCTTCTACACCCATTCCAAAGGCTACAATAAAAACTACATCCAGAATAACATTGATCACAGCCGAAATGATCAGGAAATACAATGGCGACTTGGAGTCACCCAGCGCACGCAGGAAAGCCGCAAGTGCATTATATGCACCTGTGATAATAAGACCTGCATAAATAATTCCCATATATGCAGTTACATCACCAAATACCTCTTCCGGCGAATTCATCAGATGCAGTATTGGTTTGTTCGCAAGACTGAATCCTATGGTCATGACAATGGAAAATGCAGCCATAAGGTAAATGGACATGGCAACATAATGGCGCATCCTGTCAAACTTTTTCGCTCCGAACATCTGGGCTACGATAATCGCAAATCCACTGCTGAGTCCATTCAGCCAGCCGGTCACAAAAAACATCAGTGAACCGGTGCTTCCGATAGCTGCAAGGGCATTTACTCCGATAAAATTTCCGGCAACAATGGAATCTGCAATATTATAAAACTGCTGAAAAAGATTTCCCAGGCACATTGGGATCATAAATTTTATTATCAAACTCACCGGACTGCCGACGGTCATGTCGTTTGTTGTGTCTTTTTTCATTCTTTTTATTCGCCTCTTTTTATTTCTGCCTGTAACATTAATCCTGTTACTTCTATTACTTTTATTACTCTTATTGCCTTTAAGATTCTTCCTGTTTTTTTTCTGTCTTTTACTTTTATTGTTCCGGTTCTCCCTCCGGATTTTCCTGTGCAGCTTTAAGGGCTGCCTTTTCCTGCTTCTTTTTCTCACGAAGCTTTCTGAAAAACTCAGACAACATAGAAGAACATTCCTCTTCCAGAACTCCCTGTATAATCTTTACCTGATGATTAAATCCATCCACCTGCAAAAGATTCATCACAGAACCTGCGCAGCCCGCTTTGGCATTCATACAGCCGATCACTACTTCATCTATTCTGGACTGGACAAGTGCCCCAGAGCACATCTGGCATGGTTCCAGCGTCACATACATAGTGCATCCCTCCAGCCGCCAGTCTCCAAGTTTTTTACTGGCTTTGCGGATTGCATTCAGTTCTGCATGGGAGAGTGTATTTTTATCTGTGTTTCTTCTGTTATATCCACGTGCGATGATCTTACCCTCATGCACGATCACACAGCCGATTGGCACTTCTTCCAGAGCTTCTGCCTTCTTCGCCTGACGGATAGCTTCTTTCATAAAACGTTCCTGATCTGTCAACTTTTCTTTTCCTTTCTGCTGTTGCATCACTACCAGAATAGCAAAAAGAAAGCCTGAAAACCAATTGGTTTCAGACTTCCTATGCGTAGTCGAAGCGACGGGATTCGAACCCACGACCTCTGCGTCCCGAACGCAGCGCTCTACCAAACTGAGCCACGCTTCGTCAATGCAAGTGCTATTATATTAATAAAATCGCGGTTTGTCAATAGATTTTTTCAAATTTTTTTAATTTTTTCGAATATTTTCTTCTGATGGTCATATACATTATTGAATCTGGTTTTACGGAGGAAGGATTTTGGCTGGATATCGGCGTTTTATCGCATATGTATATGACTATGAAAGCGGAAAGAAAGGCAGCAATTGCGGATTTATTAAAGTTGAAGTAAAAGATCAGCAATGTTCTGTTGAGATTCATCTGCATTGTCCGGGGCTGCCTGAAAATGTAAAATGCAATATTTATGGATTTACACGAAAGGATGGCCTGATCAACGGAATTCTTCTGGATACCTGCGAGACAGAAAAAGAAACTGTAGAATGCCTGATCATAACAGATGCAACAGATATGAATGACTCCGGCGTTGCAATGGGTAAGTTGGGCGGAATGATCATTACTTCAGATACCGGCGGATTCTTTGGTACTGAATGGGACGATCAGCCTATACGTCCGGAGAATTTCCATGAAATAAAAGCTATGCCTGACGCAGATATTCCTGAATCTGCGAAAATCACTTCACAGAAACCCGAAGTTCCGGCAGATATGGTATTACAGGAAATGCCCGAAGAACTTGAAGATATTTCAGAAAAACCCGAAGATACCTCGCTTACAAAAGTTCCTGACGATTCTTTATCAATTGAACCGTCTGCCAACATTCCGGCTCAGGGAACATCTGATAACAAGCCAGGAACAGAGTCATCCTATATCTCAGATAATACTGTTGAAGATTCCAATAGTTCTGAAAATTCCGGCAATCCTGTCCCGGAAAGAAATGCAGAAAACAGAAAAACCTCTGCCGAATTTTCCCCCTTCTCCGATGGCGAACTGATTTCTGCATGGAAGATACACCTTGATGACCTGAAGCATTTTCCGCGGCATTACTGTGCACTGCGCAATAACCGTTTTCTCCAGTATGGGCATTATAATTTCGGATATTTGCTTTTAGGACAAAGAAATAACGGACAGTATATCCTCGGCGTTCCCGGCGTTTATAATCAGCAGGAACGCTTTATGGCAAATATGTTTGGCTTTCCTTACTTCAAAGAAAGCAGCTATATAGAGATTCCAAAAATGCGCGGCGGTTACTGGTATCGTTTAATCGATGCCCCGGATTCCCACAGATAAAATCGTCTTTTGAAGAATCTTCTGAAAATTCTGAAGTTCTTCAAAAGTATAGCTTCCATATCCAGGCCTGAGGACTCCATCTGAGTCCTTATAAGCCTGCAGATAATATTCTTTCGCTCCTGCCAGCCACCCGGCGATTTCTTCAAAATCCTTCTGCGTATGCAGTTCCCGTACTACTGTTGTTCTGAATTCATAGTCCAGATTCCCATGCAGCAGAAAATCTGCTGTCTCAAAAATACTGTCCATATCAGGCTTTTCTATTCCGGTCAGATTTCCATAGTTATCCGGACAGGCTTTGATATCCATAGCTACTTTATCGATCAGTCCGGCTTCTGCCAGATGTTTTACAATCTTCGGACGTGAGCCATTGGTGTCCAGTTTAACAGCATAGCCCAGCTCTTTGATTTTTCCCAGAAATTCCTCCAGACCATCTGACAGTGTAGGTTCCCCTCCTGAAATGCAGACCCCATCCAGAATTCCCTTTCTTTTTTTCAAAAAAGTCAAAAGTTCCTCCTGACTGTAATCCGGCTGTTCTCCGGGAGCCACAACCAATATACCATTCTGACAGAACGGACAGCGGAAATTGCATCCACCCAGAAATATAGTACTGGCTACCTTTCCCGGATAGTCCAGCAATGTCGTTTTATTAAAGCCACAAATTCTCATTGTTTATCTCCATTCCAATTATATTTTACCGTATATAAATCTGATATATCATTTTATCATCAGGCATCTGAATCCTCAAGTTAAACCACCTATGTTATAGCAATCCGGGCAAAAATCCGAAAAAAAGAACCCTGTTTTACCAGAGTTCTTAATCACATTATTGTTTTGTTATCAGTTCAACTGATAAACCTCAGCAGACTGAAGCCCGAAGCTTAATGCTTCTGAATGGCTGTCACAATAAATATCAACATGTCCATAAGGTGTTCCCAGATCCTCTACTGTGTATACATTTCCGTTGATCAGAAGCTGTGTTCCAAAGGGTACTCCCGCCATAGCTACAGTACGTCCTGCTGTCGGAACTGTTCCGCTGGCTGTCAGGTTACCTGCTGTACCGCAACACTGTGCACAGTTGCAATATGCAGTCAGTGTAAAGTTGCCAAGGTATTTTCCCTGACCGGAAGAACTGTCTGAGGATGCCTGGCTGTCAGATGTATCTTCTGATTCATTGCTGTCAGAGTCTCCCTCATAGAAATCTGCATCGTTCTCTTCGTATGTATCTCCATCATCAGAATCCCCTGAATCTTCAGAAGTATCCTCAGATCCTTCAGTCTCCGAAGAATCCTGACTGTCCGAAGAGTCTTCCTCATAGGAATCTGTATCTTCTTCATAATCATCAGAACTCTCTTCTGCATCCTGTTCCTGTGCCGCTGCCGCCTCTGCTTCGGCCTGTGCCTGCGCTGCCTCTCTGGCTGCTTTTTCCTCTTCTGCCTGCTGCACAAGCTGAGCAATGCTGTTATCTGCATTGTTGATTTCTGCAGTCAGTGCTGCTGCTTCTTCCTGGCTTGCGCTGATCTGGCTTACATAGGAAGAGATGTTATCACTTGTGCTTGCTGCAAGATTCTGAACCTCCTGCTGTTTGGCCGCTCTCTCTTCAAGAAGCTGATCAATAGCAGCCTTCTCTTCCTCAGCAGTTGTTTCCTGATGTTTGATAGTGTTCTGAAGGTTCTCGCATTTCTCCAGCATAGTCCTGTCATACTGGGAAATCTTCGCAACACTCTCTGCATTGTTGAGGAACTCAGAAAGATCCTTAGATGACAGCAAAGTCTCTAATGCAGATGTACCGCCATTCTCATACATATACTGGATGCGGAGCTTCATATCATCATATTGTTTATTTAATGCCTTCTTGGCTTTCTTTAATTCTGTGTGAAGCTGTTTCAGCTCATTCTCTTTCTCTCCGGCCTGTATGCTAAGTTCAGAAATCGCATTAGTCAGGTCTTCATACTGTGTATTCAAATCAGACAGATAGTTCTCCAGCTCCTGCTTCTTGCTCTGAAGGCTGTCAATATTCGCCTGTGTCTGGGCAAGTCCGGCTTCTGCCTGCTGTTTCTGAGCCTGCATATCAGCGATCGCATCTTCTGTTGCATATGCAGTTGTTCCCATGGAAAAAGTAAGCATTCCGGCCAGCAGTAATGAAAAAACTTTTTTCTTCATAAATTAATCACCTTTCTCGTTAATCTGAAACCCAGTATATCATATTTCGTAAAAAAATCAACACTTTTTATTAATTTATGTAATAATTATGTAACATTTTGTTGCTGTTCACTACGTTCTCAGTAACACGCTTCGCAATGCACAGACTTTATGCTAATTGCATAAAGTCGCGCGGTATGTCTCGGGTTTTCTGTGACCTTCGCTCACAAAAAACACCTCGCGGGATACTGCCAGTGAACAGTAACAACATTTTATCTTCACTAATGCTCAGCAAAAACAGGCACTGCCCTTTTTCAGAGACAGTGCCTGTGCTTCTTATTTGTTTACAGTTCTTTATTCACCGGTTATTCCGCTTCTGCAGCTTCTTCCGGTTCCGCATCCATAACTTCCTGGAACTTGTCCAGAATGATCGTCTGGATCCTGTCACGTGTTGCAGAATTGATCGGATGTGCAATATCACGATATTCTCCGTCTGTTGCCTTACGGCTTGGCATAGCGATAAATAACCCTTTTTCTCCTTCAATCACCTTGATATCATGTACTACAAATTCATCATCGATCGTTATGGAAACAACCGCTTTCATCTTTCCTTCTTTTGCTACCTTCCTCACACGCACGTCAGTAATATTCATGATACAAATTTACTCCTTTCGATTTACCGAATCTATCCGGCTGTTTTATTTACAGTATATATCTGTCATTTTTCTCCACGACGATCTTCACTTCACCGTCGCCGCAGTAATACGAATTTGCACGAATAGTATCCCGGCTTTCAACAATGCAGTTCTCAATATGAGTATTATCTCCCAGATATACATTGTTTAAAATCACAGAGTTCTTGATCACGCAGTTATTTCCTACAAATACGTCTTTAAAAAGAACGGAATTCTCCACCGTACCATTGATAATACATCCGCTGGCAACCAGGCTGTTCTTCACCTGTGCTCCCGGATTGTATTTTGCAGGAGGCAGATCATCAATCTTTGTCTTAATTGTCGGTTCCTGTTTGAAGAAATAGTTTCTGATCTCCGGTTTCAGGAAATCCATATTTGTCTTATAATATGCTTCTGCTGTGGAGATATTGCTCCAGTATGTGTCAATCTTATATCCATAGATTCTCTTAAGATTCTTGTAGCGGATCAGAATATCCTTTACAAAATCATGTCTGCCTTCCAGCGCAGCTCTCTCGATCAGCTCGATCAGCTGTCTTCTTCGGATAACATAGATACCTGTTGAAATTGTATTATAAGAAGAAACCATTGGCTTCTCTTCAAATTCCTCAATCCTGCAGTCCTCATTCATACGGAGAACACCAAATCTCTCAATCTCACTGGGATCATCGCAGGTAGTGCATACTACCGTAACATCTGCACGTTTCGCAATATGATATTCAAGAACCTTGTTGTAATCCATCTTGTAAACACAGTCGCCGGATGCGATCACTACATATGGTTCATGACTGCTTTTAAGGAATTCCAGATTCTGATAAATAGCATCTGCTGTTCCCTGATACCACAGACTGTTCTCTTTTGTGATCGTAGGTGTAAATACAAAGAGACCACCCTGTTTTCTTCCGAAATCCCACCATTTGGAAGAGCTTAAATGTTCATTCAGAGAACGGGCATTGTACTGTGTCAGAACAGCAACTCTCTGAATATGAGAACTCGCCATGTTGCTCAGTGCGAAGTCGATACTTCTGTAGCTTCCGGCAATCGGCATTGCTGCGATTGCCCTCTTATTTGATAATTCTCTCATGCGGTTATTATTACCGCCAGCCAAAATAATACCTATCGCTCTCATTATTCGTCACCGTCCTTTGCTGTAATTACCTGTCCGCCGGCCAGCTCACCATCAGGATAATCCTCAGGAACAGTTATACCTGAGATTGCTGTATTCTTTCCGATCCTTACATTATCCGGGATCACGCTGCGTTCACCAACCGTAGCAATTCCAAATGCATAAACTGCAGGTTTCAGCACATTCGGTGCTTCCTCACCACATCCCAGTACAACATTGTTTCCAATAGTAACATCCTCGGCAATAATAGCCTTATCCATCTGTACGCCCTCACCAATGGTAGAATTGCGCATGATAATGGAATCACGGATCACGCTGCCTTTTCCGATCACAACATTTGGTCCGATCACAGAATTATGTATTTCCCCGTAAATTTCTGCACCCTCACCGATCAGACATCTGTCTGTAACCGCATCTGCCGAAATATACTGAGGCGGGATAATATCTCCCTTTGTGTAAATCTTCCAGAATTCTTCATAGAGATTAAATTCCGGAATAATATCGATCAGTTCCATATTGGCCTCCCAATAAGAACCCAGTGTTCCTACATCCTTCCAGTATCCATTGTATTCGTAGGCGAAAAGTCTTTCACCTTTCTCCTTGCAGTATGGAAGAACATGTTTGCCAAAATCACAGCTGTTCTGATCCTTCAGAGACATCAGTGCTTCCTTTAAAGCAGGCCAGCTGAAAATATAAATTCCCATGGACGCCAGATTGCTGCTTGGATGCTCCGGTTTCTCCTCAAACTCCGTAATGCGTCCTATGTCATCTGTTACCATGATACCAAAACGGCTTGCTTCCTCAATAGGTACCGGCATACAGGCAATCGTCACATCCGCTTTATTCGCTTTATGGAAATCAAGCATTACTTCATAATCCATCTTATAGATATGGTCACCGGATAAGATCAGGACATAATCCGGATTATACTGTTCCATGTAATCCATATTCTGGAAGATTGCATTGGCTGTTCCTGTGTACCACTCACTGCTGGTACTCTTCTCGTAAGGCGGCAGTACTGTTACACCACCTTCGTTTCTGTCAAGATCCCATGGAATACCAATTCCGATATGTGTATTAAGTCGCAATGGCTGATACTGTGTCAATACACCTACTGTATCGATGCCTGAATTAATACAGTTACTTAAAGGAAAATCTATGATACGATATTTCCCGCCAAAAGCAACTGCAGGTTTCGCTACTTTTTCTGTCAGTACACCCAGTCTGCTGCCCTGACCGCCGGCCAGAAGCATAGCTATCATTTCTTTCTTAATCATGCAATCACCTCTTGTTGTAGTTATGGTAACTATTCGTCAGTCTGCTGTTTCGCGAGGCACTGAACAGTTACAGGTTATGATTATTTAATTATAACACACTTTTATCTGTTAGTGAACATTATTTACAATTTTTGTTTCTCATTTTTTGTTTTTTTATGATTTTTGCACACGTTTTTTATTGAGTCTGTATTTCCACCGATATATTATTAGGCATTTTTCATATATCCAATGTCGTTTTTTGTAATTTTTTATCAACCAAAAGAAGTCCTTTTCATTTTAAGGCACAGGGAGTATAATAAACAGACAGATAAAACAGTTCCAGTAACTATGCGAATATGTTACAGTTACCGGATTTATAAAGATTTGTAAATAATTAATCAAGGAGAACATACTATGTATCAGATAGATTTTCACAAACCACTTCATATACATTTTATCGGTATCGGCGGCATCAGCATGAGCGGACTGGCCGAGATTCTTCTCGGCGAGGATTTTGTCATTTCCGGTTCCGATTCCAAATCCAGTCCTCTTACGCAGGCACTGGAGAAAAAGGGAGCCACCATCTATTACGGACAGCGTGCCACAAACATTACCGATGACGTAGATGTTGTGGTATATACCGCAGCTATCCATCCTGACAACCCGGAATTTGCCTGTGCAAAGGAAAAAGGACTTCCAATGCTCACACGTGCAGAGCTTCTCGGACAGATCATGAGGAATTATGATACCCCTGTTGCCATTTCCGGAACTCATGGAAAAACAACCACAACATCTATGGTATCTCACATTCTTCTTGCAGGAGACTGTGACCCGACCATCAGTGTGGGAGGTATTCTTCCTGCTATCGGCGGAAACATCCGCGTAGGCAATTCTGAGACTTTTGTCACAGAAGCCTGCGAATACACAAACAGCTTTCTGAGCTTTTTCCCGAAGATCAGTATTATCCTGAATATGGATGCAGACCATCTGGATTTCTTTAAGGATATTGACGATATCCGTCATTCCTTCCGCCGCTTTGCAGAGCTTCTTCCTGCTGACGGTACACTGATCATCAATGCAGATACTCCGAAATATGAAGATATCATCCGGGATCTTCCATGTAATGTGATCACTTATGGTCTGGAACATGATGCAGATTATCAGGCAGCAGATATCACTTATGACAAATATGGACATGCTTCCTTCTCCGTTCTGCGCAATGGCGTTAAGGTTGGCAGCTATTATCTGAAAGTGCCGGGCATCCACAATGTTTCCAATGCACTGGCAGCAATTGCCCTCGGTCATCTTCTTGGTCTTTCCGAAGAAGTGATCATCAAGGGACTTGGAAGTTTCACAGGAACAGACCGCCGTTTCCAGTATAAAGGAGAAGTTGCAGGGGTTACGATCGTAGACGATTATGCACATCATCCTACAGAAATTGAAGCAACTCTTCATGCCGCACACAATTATCCCCATAAGAAATTATGGTGTGTATTCCAGCCACATACATATACCCGTACCAAAGCTCTGCTTCCGGAGTTTGCCAAAGCACTCAGCCTGGCAGATCATGTGGTAGTTGCGGATATTTATGCAGCAAGAGAAACCGATACTCTGGGAATTTCTTCTGAAGATCTGCAGAAGCGTATTCAGGAACTGGGAACTCCCTGCGAGTATTTCCCTACCTTTGATGAGATTGAGAATTATCTGCTCTCCAACTGCCAGGAGGGTGATCTGCTCATCACCATGGGAGCCGGAGATGTTGTAAATATCGGGGAGCATCTGCTGGGTAAATAATGTTTCTGCCTGACATAAATATCAGCAATTTACACAGGACAATTCGGAAAATAATTTTTCAGAATTGTCCTGTTTTTTACAACCGCCCAACTTATAGCACCTATAGCAATAGAAGATACTGAACACTTGTGTCTCTGTCGACAATTTACATTAAAAAGTTATAAACATTTTATCCCCCTCAGTTCTTCCTTTATTTATAACAGTTCAGATCACTTATCCACATTTTCCACATCGTTATACACATTTTCATCTGCCTGCATATGTGGATGTATATGTGCATAAATCACTTAACATAATTCGACATTATTCGTCCCCGTAATACTCCGTTTTTCCCTGAAATTCAACATTTTTCAGGTTTCCAATAATATATACCATATTTCACCTTTCCACATTATCCACATTATCCACATTCAAATGTGGATGAAATCTTCGACAAAAATCCCCTATTCTCTTTTAAAAAATGTTGTGCTATAATTCATAGATATCAAGTCAGAGGAAAAATATCTTTTTTTACTCTGACATCTTATTATTATGAGAATTGTGGGAGCTGCTTTGCAGCGGAGCAATTCGTGGATATCAGGTTAGGGGCAAAATACCTTTTGACCCTAACATCTTATTATTATGAAAGAGAGTGGAAATTCATGGCTATGATCACTTTACAGAATTCCCGCAATGCGGAAGTAACTGTATTAACCAACAATTTCATAGACAACTATATGCCTGGGGCCAATGGAGAATTTGTGAAAGTATATATCTATCTTCTGCGGCTTCTTTCTGACACCTCTGTACCCTTCAGTCTGGAGCAGATGGCTGATCATTTCTTCTGTACAGAACGTGACATTATCCGCGCTCTGAAATACTGGGAGAAAGAAAAACTCCTTACTTTAACCTACAGAAATAACGAAGATATAGCAGATATCATATTGAATGTACCACCTGTAAAATCTGCTGCTTCCGACACAACTGTTTCGGCAGCCCCTGTTACAAAAACAGAAACCCGTACTTCTTCTGCGCCGGCACAGCCTGTGAAGCAGACCACCAGA
>ULRN01027939.1_pt1 | contig 11435 bp, 10 predicted proteins | sample 1955461 | NCBI WGS metagenome assembly ULRN01 (sample SAMEA4835683, study PRJEB28245) | human gut metagenome | biome: gut microbiome; material: fecal sample | place: Denmark | collected 2008 | reverse complement strand
CTACCGCACTTGCCAGCGTTATGACGAAAATAACCGCGGTTCCCATACCGCCTGCAGTCTTGATCTTACGGGATACTCCCAAAAACGGGCAGAGTCCCATGAACTGGCTTAAGACGATATTGCTGACAATGGAGGAACTGATCAGTAACAGAAGCATATCTTTCACACTATCCATTTATTTGTCCTCCTTATCCAAGTCTATTGTCTCAAGGTCATCCGTTGCAGCTTTAGGCTTTGCTGCCGCTCTGGCCGCGTCCATCACGGCATCCTCCGAAGTATCGGTATTGTCGTAAAATCTCTCTGAACAGCCGCTTTCGCCACAGTGCAGACAATCATGTCCGCAGCCGGACTGGATTTTCTCATAATCCTTGCCTGCCAGTTTTCTCTTGTTCTTCACATAATTCTGCAGAGCAGTCAATGCAGCCAGCACAAAGAACGCGCCGGGAGCCAGTCCGAAGATGTTGATCGTTACATAGGAATCCGGCATGATCCGGAATCCGAAGACAGATCCTGCCGCCAGAATCTCTCTCACGGCACCGATACAGGTCAATGCCAGGGAGAAACCAAGTCCCATGCCAAGTCCGTCAAACAAAGAAGGAATCGGCGGATTGGAGTATGCATAGCTCTCCGCTCTTCCCAAAATAATACAGTTCACAACGATCAAAGGAATGTATACACCCAATGCATCATTCAGAGACGGCAGATATGCCTGTAAAAGTAACTGCACCGCCGTTACAAATGAAGCTATAATTACGATAAATGCGGGGATTCTCACACGGCTGGGAATCACTTTCCGCAACAGGGAAATGATCAGATTGCTCATCGTAAGTACCACTGCTGTCGTCAGTCCCATTCCCAGACCGTTCATTGCGGAAGTGGTTACGGCCAGTGTAGGACACATTCCCAGCATCAGCACAAAGGTAGGATTCTCCTTGATAATGCCGTTGTAAAGTCTTTCACCTGCTTTATTCATTGCCTGCACCTCCCTGTACATAATCATGAAATGCCAGAAGGCTTCCGTTCACGGCATTGGTCACGGCCCTGGTGGTGATCGTTGCACCGCTGATGGCATCAATCTCACTGTCAGAAGTGGAACCGGTCTTGGTATACGTAAAGCTCTTCACATTTTTCTGATGGAACTGCGGTACCAATACATCGCCTGCTTTCATTCCCAGTCCCGGTGTCTCGGAGATACTCAAAATAGAAATATCATTTACGGTACCGTCCAGACGGATTCCCACATACAAAACGATATTTCCGCCGTATCCCTCAGAGGATGTGGTCTGGATCACATAGCCCAGTTTCTCTCCGGAGGCATCCTGAGCTTCATATACCGTACCGATGGTAATTCCGGTATCGGAAAGATTCTGCGCCGTATCATCGGAAGGGATATACGGATCCAATTCTTCAAAATGTCCGGCATCCGTAAATACTGCCTGGCAGGCTTCCTGCACTGCTTTTTCTTCCTGCAGACGGATGGGTCCCTTGGTAAGTTCATAGACAAATCCAAGTAACAGGCCGGCGATCAGGGTGATGGCAAATAAAATGCCTGCTTCTTTTAACATTGCCTGTACATCATTTTTATTTTTCATGTTTCGCACCTGCCTTTCTTCCGAAAGCAACCGGCATGGTGAATTTTTCAATCAGAGGTACCAGAAGGTTTCCTAAAATGATAGCATAAGATACTCCTTCCGCTCCCGGTCCGAAGATACGGAAGATTCCGGTAAGAAGTCCCAGTACAACACCATATACATACTGTCCTTTGATGGTGATCGGGCGGGTAACATAATCCGTAGCCATGAAAAAGGCACCCAGGATCAGACCGCCACCGGCCAACTGTGCCGACAGATATGCGAGATCAAAACCATGTCCGCCGAAAAATCCGGCAAACAGGATCACTGTCACAATATAGGTTCCCGGAATGCGCAGATCGATCACTCCGATCAGGATCAGGAAACATGCCCCGATCAGTAACGCAATAACGGAAGTCTCACCGATGGTACCGGCTGTCTTACCTACGATCATATTCATGACATTGACACTCTCTCCTGCCTTCAGTGCCGCCAGCGGAGTGGCTCCGGTATAAGCATCACAGACGAAGTTCGTCATCTGCGAAGGAAAAGAGATCAATAAGAAACATCTTGCTGCCAGTGCCGGGTTCATAAAATTTTGTCCCAGGCCTCCAAACAACATTTTTACTACAAGAATTGCAAACACACCGCCCAGGGCAGCTATCCACAGAGGAATACTTACCGGCAGATTCAGTGCCAGCAGCAGTCCGGTGACCACCGCCGACATGTCTGTTATGGTTATTTTCTTCTTCCACAGCCAGCCGAATAACAATTCTGTCAGGACTGTGCTTGCAATGGTAACAGCCATTACTGCCAGTGCTCTGGGACCGAAATTGTAGATTCCGAAACCGGCAGCAGGCAGCAGTGCGATCACCACAGCCGTCATAATACTACTGGTCGTTACTTTCGACCTTATATGAGGATTTGAAGATACTTTTAAAAGTTCACTCACTGTTCTTCCCTCCTACTTCTTTTTCTTTTTGGCCAGTTGAATTTTACGCATGGACTTGATCTCCTGCGTCAGAGGTCTCTTGGCAGGACATACAAAGCTGCAGCAGCCACACTCACAGCATTCCATTCCATTATGTTCTACGAATGACTCTTCGTCAAAATGCTCCGCATAAGTTGCCAGCAGACTGGGAACGATCCGTCCCGGGCATGCTTCCACACATCGTCCACAGTTAATACAGGGGCTGGGTTCCATCGCAGAGACATCATCCTGTGTCAATGCCAGCAAAGCAGTAGAAGTCTTGGTCGTCGGAACATTGAGATCAAACATACCGAATCCCATCATCGGACCACCGCAGATAATCTTCTCCGGATCCTGTTTAAATCCTCCCGCCACATCCAACAGTTCCTGATAACTCATACCGATGGGTACCCGGAAGTTCCGTGGATTCGCCACAGCATCACCGGTCACCGTGACAATGCGCTCCATCAGAGGGCGTCCTTCTGTAACCGCTCTGTAAATAGCAACCACGGTATCTACATTGTCTACAATGCATCCCACATCCGCGGGCAGCATGGAAGAATTGATTTTCCGACCCGTTGTGGCATAGATCAACTGACGTTCCGCACCCTGCGGGTACTTGGTCTTCAATGCCTTGACCGTGATCTGCGGATCATTTTTGGTCATCTGTTTTAACAGAGAGATGCAATCCGGTTTATTATCTTCCACTGCCAGAATTCCATGAGCATTATCGAACAGCTTCAATATGATCTTCAAACCGCCGATCAACTTGTCCGGCTCCTCCATCATCCTGCGGTAATCAGAAGTCAGATAAGGCTCACATTCCGCACAGTTTGCAATTACATAGTCAATTTTATCAGGATCCTTCGGAGATAATTTTACATGGGTAGGAAAGCCGGCTCCTCCCATACCTACAACTCCGGCTTCTTTTACAATATCGATGATCTCATCTTTTTGTAATTTATCCACCGGTGCATAGGGATGAAATTCCATACTTTCATACAGACCGTCATTGTCTATTACAATGCTCTGTATCAGATCTCCCGTCACTACACGCCTTGTCTCGATAGACTTTACAGTACCGGACACGGATGCATAAATCGGTGCCGACACAAATCCACCACTCTCCGCTATCTTCTGTCCTGCAAGTACACGATCTCCTTTTGCCACGATTGGCTTAGCCGGGGCTCCGATATGCTGAGACATGGGATAGACCATTTCTCCCTTAGGCAGAACATCCTGGATCGGCTTGTCCTTCGACAGATCTTTGCCATCATAGGGATGGATTCCACCTACAAATGTCAACTTCGCCATTTTCTATCGTCCTTTCTGAATCATTCTTGTATTTCAGATCACATTACGATAATTGTACTATTTTTATCAATTTTTATCAACTTTTATCAACAAAATGCTACTGCATTTTATAAAATTATGGTAGAATAAATTAAATAAGCAAACATGCCCCACGGCAGAAAGAGGTCATACATGAAAAAATCAGAAGAGACTCTGGAGGATTTTGCGATCTCCTATCCCTTGGATAAGCTGGCACCTCTGGAACAGGTACTGTTTCTCGATATTGAGACCACGGGATTTACTTCCCGTACTTCTTATTTATATATGATAGGCTGCGCTTACAACCGGGCCGGTAAATGGCATACCATACAATGGATGGCAGAGGATTACGCACAGGAGGGAGCGATTCTCACTGCCTTCTTTGACTTTGCGAGATCCTATAAATATCTGGTTCATTTCAACGGCAATAACTTCGACCTTCCCTTTATCAGCCAGAAATGTGCCCAGTTAATGCTTCCATTTTCTTTCGAAGGTTTTCAGGGAATCGATATTTATCGTCGGATCTCTCCTTATAAGTTTTTCTTAAAGTTGCCCAACTGCAAACAGAAAACTCTGGAGCAATACCTTGGAATCGCTCGTACGGATGTCTTTTCCGGTGGTGAATTGATCGGATTATATCACGACTATGTCAAGAATCCTTCCGAATTCACCGAAAAGGCTTTATTCCTTCACAATGCGGACGATTTAAAAGGGATGTTGGAAGTTCTTCCGATTCTCGCTTACTATGATCTGTTTAACGAGAACTGTGTCAAAGCCAAAAAGGTACAGGCCAATTATTACAAAGATATGCATGGGGCACAGCGAAAAGAGCTGCTGATCACACTGCAGATTCCTACACCGCTGCCCAAACCTATTACTGCCTCTGCCGGTAATTGTTACTTCCGCGGCGAGGGAGAATCTGCTACTCTTAAGGTTCCGATCTATGAAGAAGAATTAAAATATTTCTATTCGAACTACAAGGATTATTATTATCTTCCTACCGAAGATGTGGCACTTCATAAATCCGTAGCTGGTTTTGTCGATAAGGAACACAGACTCCAGGCTTCCGCAGCGAATTGCTATACCAGGAAGTTTTCCTGTTATCTTCCCCAGTGGGATATTTTATTTACACCTTTCTTCAAGAGAGATTATAAGAGCAAGGAATTATTTTTTGAACTTACAGATGAAATGAAGAAGAACCGTGAAGGTTTTTCCCGTTATGCCAATCACGTCCTGTCCATGATTGCCGCCACATATTAAAAAAAGGAAAGCTGATCGCTTTCCTTTTTTCTTCCTATAAACCTATAAGGGTTTGACATAATAAAAAGAACTTTTTCTTTCAAATCCTATCTCACGATAATTCATGATCTGTTCCGTACTTCCGATAAAAAGCATTCCACCCTTTGCCAGGGAATGATAATACTTTCGAAATACTTCATCCTTTGCTTCCTCTGTAAAATAGATCAGAACATTTCTGCACACGATCAGATGATATTCTGTCGGATAAGCATCCTTCAACAGATTATGCTGATGAAAATCAACTCTTGCCTTAATCTCATCCGCAATCTTATAAGAGGGACCGATCTTCGTGAAATATTTCTTCTTTAGATCTTCCGGTACACCTTCTATGCTCTTCTCATTGTACAATCCGGTCTTTGCCTTTGCAATCACCTGCTTGTCCAGATCAGTAGCATAGATATGGATCTGTTGTAACGGAACATGCCGTGACAAAGCCATAACCAGTGAGTACGGCTCATCTCCCGTAGAACATGCAGCGCTCCAGATTTTTAAATTCTTACCAAAACGCTGAATCAGTTCCGGGATAACTGTCTCATCCAGATATTTCCACTGTTCGGGATTACGATAGAACTCCGATACATTGATGGTAATATACCCTACAAATTCCTCGAAAAGTTCTCTATCCGTCTTCAGTACCTGTACATACTTATCATATCCTACGATCTTGTGTTTTGCGATCAGAGTATCGATACGCCGCTTCATCTGCTTCTCTTTATAAGCATTCAGATCGATCGTAGTCAGAGAATATATCTCCTTTTTAAAATACTCATAATCATATATCATGAATATCAACCACCCAGCTGTTAATTATTCCTCAGTATTCTCAGCCTCTGCAGCGATCACAGCATCGATATCTACAGATACGACATCTGCATCAGACTCTTCCTCTGCCTCTGCAGGTTCGGGAGCTGTCAGAGCCTTTACGCTCAGGGAGATCTTGTGATCAGCCTCATTGAAATCTACAACCTTAGCTGTAACTTCATCGCCAACGCTCAGTACATCGGAAGGTTTCTCAATGTGCTCCTTTGCGATCTGGGATACATGAAGCAGAGCATCTACACCGGGCTCTAATTCTACGAAAGCACCAAAGTCGGTCATTCTTGCAACCTTACCGGTTACTACATTGCCGACAGCATACTTCTGTGCAGCATCCTTCCAGGGGTTAGCATCGTCAAACTTCAGAGACAGTGCGATCTTATTGCCGTTGATCTCTTTGATCAGGACTTTCAGCTTATCGCCAACCTTGAATACCTTCTTGGGATGTTCAACTCTGCCCCAGGACATCTCGGAGATGTGAAGCAGTCCGTCTGCGCCGCCAAGATCGATAAATGCGCCGAAATCAGTTACGTTCTTAACAACACCTTCTACGATATCGCCTTCTTTGATCTTCTCAAAGAGTTCCTTCTGCAGCTCAGCCTTCTTAGCTACGATCAGCTGTTTACGGTCGCCGATATATCTTCTTCTCTTGGGATTGTACTCGCTGATCACGAATTCAATCTCCTGTCCTGCATACTTGGTCAGATCCTTCTCATAAGTATCGGATACCAGGCTTGCGGGGATGAAGATTCTTACTTCGTCCACAATTACACTTAAACCACCGTCCAGTACCTGGGATACGGTTGCCTTAAGTACTTCGTGATTGTTAAATGCTTCTTCGATTCTCTTGTTGCCTCTGTCTGCAGCAAGACGCTTGTAGGTAAGGAGAACCTGACCCTCACCGTCATTTACTTTCAGGACCTTGACTTCCATGGTGTCACCAACCTTGGCAACTGTGGTAAGATCCACGCTGGAGTCGTTGGTATATTCGTTCTTGGTAAGAATACCGTCAGATTTATATCCGATGTTCAGAATGATCTCTTCCGGTTTCACATCGATGACTGTACCTTCGACTACCTCTCCTGCATGTATTGTCTTTAATGATTCTTCCAGCATTTGTTCAAAAGTTAATTCTGACATAATTTTGAACCTCCTCAATTAATTTATTTGGGGTGGAAGCCCCCGCGGTAATACCCACTAGTCGAACAGCTTTAGGTAGATCTAAATGCAAGTCATCCAGTGTCTGTATAAAATAGGTGTGCTCACATTCCCTTTGGCAGATTTCGTAAAGCTTTCTGCTGTTGGAACTGTGCTTCCCTCCTATTACAATCATAACGTCAGCATCCGCTGCAATGGTCTTTGCCGATCGCTGTCGCTCTTCTGTAGCATTACAGATAGTGTTCACAACACTATCATTGTAACCTTTTTTTTCAAAAATTTCAACTATATATTGAAATTTATTGTAGTTATATGTCGTCTGAGACACAATGCAGAGTTTTTCGCCTTCTGTTTTTACAAAATTTTCTGCCTGATCCGGAGTCTCCAGAACGGTAACGGGTCCCGGACACCAGCCGACGATCCCCTCTACTTCCGGGTGCTTCGGATCTCCCACAACGATCACATGATACCCCTCGTTACTTTTTAGTTCCACGATACGATGGATCTTTTTCACAAAAGGACAGGTGGCATCAATGCATTCCAGACCGTTTGCCTCCATGATGTCATAGATTTCTTTTGCCACACCGTGAGCACGGATGATCACTGTTGGAATGTTCTCCCCGGCTTTCAGCTGTTTCAGATCCTCTTTGTTCTCCAGAACCCGTACACCCTTTTCCGACAGTTCTCTGACCACTTCCTCGTTGTGTACAATGGGACCATAGGTATATATAGTCTTCCCGTTTTTTAATTGTTCATACACGGTATCCACGGCGCGCTTTACACCAAAGCAAAAGCCTGCACAGTCTGCCAGTCTTACTTCCATATATCGTCTCCCATTTAGCCAATCAGTTCCACGATCCGGTCAATGACCTGTTCGATGGTCATATCAGAGGTATCCACAAGTACCGCATCCTCCGCCTGCTTTAACGGAGAAGTCTCTCTGTGCATATCTCTGTAATCTCTGTCCTCGATATCCTGACGGATCTTTTCTAAGTTGCAGGACTCACCCTTGGCAGTCAGCTCGTCATATCTTCTTTTTGCTCTCACCATACTGCTGGCGGTCAGATAGATCTTGACCTGTGCATGGGGTAATACTACGGTACCGATATCACGGCCGTCCATGATCACATCGCTTTTCGCTGCCAGTGCCTGCTGGAGTTCTACCAGTTTGGTACGTACCGCCGGCTGTGCACTGGTGGTGGAAGCCATGTTGCCAACCTCCTCGGTACGCAGATAAGCATTGACGTTTTCACCGTTTAATAATACGACCTGTTCTCCGTCCACATATTGAATGGTGATATCTGCCTCCTTACATTTATCGGCGATCGCTGCCGCATCCGCAGGATCCACACCCTCTCTTAACATGAACAGTGCCATGGCGCGGTACATTGCTCCGGTATCCACATAGATAAAGCCCTTCTTTTTTGCCACTGCTCTGGCAATCGTGCTTTTACCGGCACCTGCCGGTCCGTCAATAGCTACATTAAAGCTCATATTCATATCCTCTTTTCTTCGTATTTTCTTTATGATTCTATTTTTCAAAAAAATTATTGTATGCTTTCTCCCGCCAAATGTCCCGTAGACCAGGCAATCTGTAAGTTAAAGCCACCGGTCATGGCATCCAGATCCAGTACTTCCCCCGCAAAATACAGATGCTTTACCAGCCTGGATTCCATGGTGGAAGGATTGATGTCTTTTACAGAGATTCCGCCCTGGGTAATGATTGCTTCCGCAAAAGATCTCGTCCCCGTTACCGTCATGGGCAGTGCCTTGATCAGCATTCCGAAAGCTTTTCTCTCTTCCCTGCTGATCTCGTTGACCTTCTTCTCCGGAGAGATTCCTGACAACTCTATCATAACAGGGATCAGCTTCGCAGGGAACAGATGATCCAGTGCATTTTTAAACTGTTTATTCTTCGCTTCCTCAAAATCCCGAAGCAGCCGTTTATCCAACTGTTCCGGTGTCAGTGCGGGTTTCAGATCCAGGAAAAGCTTTACTTCATCGTCACCTTTTTGTCTGGAAATATTTTTGGAATAAAAGCTGCTGGCGGACAAAATCAACGGCCCGCTGACACCGAAATGGGTAAACAGCATCTCTCCGAAGCCTTCGTACCAGGTCTTCTTCCCACATTGCATCCGGATCTCCACATTTTTAAGAGATAATCCCATCAGCGCTTTGCACCAGCTCTCGCGGATCTCTAACGGTACCAATGCGGGCCTTCGCTCCGTTACTTTATGCCCCGTCTCTTCTGCGAACCGGTAACCGTCTCCGGTGGATCCGGTAGCGGCATAGGAGCAGCCACCTGTACAGATAATGCAGGCATCGGCGGTCAACTTCTTATGATCCGTACATTCCACTCCGTAAAAGCAAATATTGTCGTCACTTTCCTTCGTCAGGATCTTTTTCACTTCTGTGTGCAGATGAATATCCACATGATATTTATGCAATTCTCTCTGCAGGGCGGCGATCACATCCGAAGAATGATCGGATACCGGAAATACCCTGTCGCCCCGCTCTGTTTTCAGGGGACATCCCGCCTGTTCGATCAGATCACACACCTGTGTATTGTCAAAGCTGTAAAAAGCACTGTACAGGAATTTTTCATTGGTGCAGACATTTTGGAACAGCACATCCATATCCGCTCCATTGGTCACATTACAACGGCCTTTTCCCGTAATAAACAGCTTTTTCCCAAGCTTTTCATTTTTTTCCAAAAGGGTTACGTTATGTCCGCATTTTGCTGCCGCTATGGCAGCCATCATGCCGGCAGCCCCGCCGCCGACCACTATCACATTGCTCATTCTCATCCTTTTCTGCCGACATATCGACGTCACTGCTCCTTGCGTCGCAGAGAATAATCCAACATCGGTTCATCATCTATAAAATCAATCTCGTCATTCAGATACACCTGATAATTGTTCCAGGTCTCTTCCAGTGTCTCCAGATTCTTACGCACCTGCTCCGGGCACTTCAGGCAAAGCGCTACCACCAGGGCATTGATCACACTAAGAGGTGCCACCAGAGAATCCACCACCGACACCATGTCACTTCTCGCCAGCAGATTGCAGGAAGAATACAGATTCATGGGGGAATGGATACTGTCGGTAATGGCGATCACTTTGGCATTCCGGTCATTGGCGAACTCCATAGCCTTTAACGTCCGCATAGAATATCTCGGAAAACTGATGCCGATAAAGCAATCCTTCGGTCCTATATGGATCATCTGTTCAAAGGTCTCGCTGACACTGGTAGTGTTCAGCAAAAATACCTTTCCGCGGATCATGTTCAGGTAAAAATGCAAAAACGCCGCCAATGGCTCATTGCTGCGGAGTCCCATGATATAGATGGTCTCCGCTTCTAAGATCGTAGCTACTGCCGATTCAAACGCCGCCGGATCCAGATTGTCTATAGTATCCTGAATCTTCTCGATATCTGCCGTGAGAACAGAGGTCAGGATCTCCGACTGGGAACTTCTTCCATATTTTGCATCCATTTTCTGGATACCATTTAGTTTACCCTGTACACAGCTTTCCAATGCCTTCTGAAATTTCGGGTACCCATCATAACCGATCCCTGCGGCAAAACGAACCACGGTAGATTCACTGATTCCCAGTGTTTCTCCTAATTTAGCTGCCGTCATGAATACCGCCTGGTCAAAATGTTCCGATATATAGTCCGCAATGGCTTTATGCCCCTTGCTCATCTTCGCATAGTGTTCATTTATCCGGGTAAAAACATCATATTCTGCCACTGTTCTTAACCTCGCATTGTCTCATTGTAAAAAGCATAATAGGAATGTTCCAAAAGCTGCATCGTCTGCTGATCTGTCAGATCATAATCTCCGGTCAGAGACATGCAGGCGGCTCCATGGATAAAAATCCACATTTTCATAAACAGATCTCCGGGGTCCGGGCATCCGGCCACTCTCGCCAGATTGATCTCATAGACTACATTTCCGGCATCACCGTTCAAGATCTCATACATGCTTTTCGTCTTATGCTTACTGCCCTGGTCACCGGATACAAACAGAAGTTCAAACAGGTGTCTTTCTTCCCGTGCAAAAGCTATGTATGCCATTCCTAAGTTGGAAAAAGGTGTCTTCCCGGTGCGGGGATACAGGCTGTAATAATCCAGAAAATACGCCGTTGCTCTCTCATAGACCGCATCCCACAGTTCTTCCATATTCTTATATACTCTGAAAATAGGCTGCGTGGAACATCCCGCCTTCGCCGCAACTTTTCTCGCAGTCACATTGGCAAAGCCTTCCTCTCTGGTCATGGCGAATGCCG
>ULRN01046441.1_pt1 | contig 11536 bp, 7 predicted proteins | sample 1955461 | NCBI WGS metagenome assembly ULRN01 (sample SAMEA4835683, study PRJEB28245) | human gut metagenome | biome: gut microbiome; material: fecal sample | place: Denmark | collected 2008 | reverse complement strand
TCCACACCCGAATACTTTGTCAATGTAAATACATTCTTCAATGTACCATACACACGTAAATTGGAAATCCACTTCGTATTCAATTTCGGAGTCCATCCCAACGTGATGTTGTCCAAACGCAAATAATTACCATTCTGCAAGAAATAATCGCAAATCACTTTCGGTCCCTTGATATGAGCATTTTCTTCGTATGCGGAAGCCAACTTGTTATCAGAAGCTATCACTTGCAAGCCATAATACATTTCATACTGGTTCATAACCTTGTAACGGAAACGGCCACGGAAGAACAACGACAAATCGAAATCTTTGTATCTGAAGGTGTTGCCCCAAGACAATTCCCATTTGGGAACACCTGTTCCTTCCAAATACACCTTGTCATGTTCGTCACCGTCGGTACCCAACTTCGTAGTGCCGCCTTTTTCTCCTTTTTCCCAAATCAGAATGTTGCCGGCATCGTCTACACCCGCATAACGGAATCCATAGAAAGAACCGATCTCGACACCATCTTCCAAACGCTGGGCAGAACCGGGGTTACCCGGAGACGGGAAACCATCACCTTCGATATATCCCAACTGGTACTTTTCATTGGAGAATGATTTCAGTTTGGATTTCGTATAAGCAAAATTCAAGTTTGTCGAATAAGAGAAATCCTTCGTCTGTACAGCATCCCAATTCACCTGAAATTCAAAACCTTTAGACGTAGTCGTACCTACGTTTGCCACAATCGTCGAATGCAAATACGGAGGAAGCGGAACGTTGTAGTCGCCGATAATGTCACGTCCTTCACGCACGAACGCATCGAAGCTACCGGACAGGCGAGAGTTGAACAAAGTGTAGTCAATACCCAAGTTATAAGATATCTGTTTTTCCCAAGACAAATCATAGTTAGGATTGTTACCCGGTCCGTATCCCATGATAAACTGGCCATACGTGTCGCTATAATACTGACCGTAACCGGTATATATAGCCTGTGCCGTATAGCGGCTGAATCCGGAACGCCCGGTCACACCGTAAGAAAAACGAAGCTTTAAATCGTCAACAACCGAACTGTTTTCGAATACCGGCAATTTGGATACACGCCAAGCGGCAGATGCTGCCGGGAAAAGCCCCCACTTATGGTCGGCTCCGAACTTGGAGTTTCCTTCATGGCGCAAAGATCCGGTAAACAAGATCACGTCATTCCAGTTATAATTGACACGCCCCAAGAATGCGATCGTCTTTTCTTCTTCCTTATGAGATTCCATACCCAAACGGCCGCTTACCTTTTCGTAATCACCACCTTGGATATAGTTATACAAGAAAGCGTCTGATGGGAAATCGCGGTTGGAAGCCGAGAACCATTCGTAATCGAACTGCTGGAAAGAATAACCGCCCATGATCTTGAAGTCATGCACGTCGTTGATCTTGAAGGAGTAGTTGCCCAACCATTCCAACGTCCAATCGGTCCAAGCCTCTTGTTTCAAGAAAGCATAACCATTATAGCCTCCGTTGATACAATCCCGGTGTGTTTTGAACTTGTATTGGGATTGTTTCTTGTTGTGTCCCTGACGCCCCAGCCTCAACTCGGTGTTCAGGTTTTTCAAGATGTTCAACTTCACATTCAGGTCAACCGTGGAATATTCCTGTTTTGCGCCGTTTTCCTGTTCCGTCAAGTTTTTGACCGGGTTATATGAATAACTATTACCTTTGAATATATCCATTTCATCCACGCTGTAAGTCGGGTTCAACTGGACAGCCTGTTTGAACGAACCGTAGTCCGTATAATCTTCGTCGGCCACACGATAAGAGAAATTACCGCCCACTTCCAACAGGCCTTCCAATGTCGTATGCTTGAAATTACTCCGCAAACCATATTCCTTACGTTTGGAAGCGATATCCAAACCTTCCTTGTCCTTGAAATTGGTTGACAGACGGAAAATCGTCGATTCGCTACCGCCCGACAAGGAAATATTGTGGTTATGACCGAAATTGTTCTTGTTGATCAGCTCGTCATACCAGTTGGTACGATGTCCGTAATCAACAGCTCCCGTAACCTTCTCCAAATAGGTGTCCGGATCCAAAACATCGGGCTTGCTTGCCACGAAGTCATGTTCGACATATCCGTCATATGTAATGGTTGTCTTGCCCGACTTACCCTGCTTGGTGGTAACCAAAATAACGCCATTGGCACCGCGAGAACCGTAGATAGCCGCGGCTGAACCGTCTTTCAATACAGTAATGGATTCGATATCGGACTGCGCCAAGTTACGCAAGTCGCCACCCGGCATACCGTCAATCACGATCAGCGGGCTGTTGCCGGCTTTCAAAGAAGAAGCTCCACGTACCTGGATGCTACCGCTTGTGTTCGGGTCGGCAGCAGCGACACTGTTCACGACAACACCGGCCACTTTACCGTCGACCATCTGCATCGGGTCGTTCACGGCACCGGCCAAGAAATCTTTGCTACTGACACTCGTCACGGCTGTCGTCAAGTCCTTCTTCACGGAAGAACCGTAACCGACAACCACCACTTCTTGCAAGTTTTCGGCATCCTCCTGCAATGTGATATTTAAAGAAGTCTGTCCCTTTACCGAAACATCCAAAGTCTTAAATCCGATATAAGAGATCTGCAATATTGCATTATCCGGTACATTTTCAACTGTAAATGTACCATTCACATCGGTAATATTACCGATTGTCGTTCCTTTGACAACGACATTAGCACCAATAACCGGATCGCCGTAATTGTCAACCACGGTACCTGTCACTTTCTTATTCTGCTGCACAATGTTTATCTCCGGCATACCCGACGCATTCACGTCCAGCGGACTTGCGGAAAAAGCCGAAACCAATAAACAAAATGTAGAAACTTTTGCGATGCCCATCAAGGACATCTGTTTGGAGGTTTTCATGATTCTTGAAACAATTGTTTAAATTAATAATTTTAAATACTTTCGTGTTTGACACATTCTTTTCAAGTTGTTTCCTTCATAGGCATTAATTTGTTTTACAATTCGGCACAATATTAAATGGTTTTAACTAATCCGGTAGTAACCTCAAGACACAAAAAAATAGCATAATTAACAAATGGTCAATTATAATACCTTTTTATACAACCGGGACACTTATTATATTTCATAGGATTTTCACTGGATCATAAGCATTTATAATCACAGCAACATGAGAAAACAAAGAAAGAGTGCCATATTTATCCGTAGATAATCATGACACTCTTTTGTTCAATTAAGACATTTAAATGAATAAATAATGTATCAGCGGTCCTCTATTCCTCTGGTTCTATACTGTCGGGGGGTCATTCCGTATTTGGCTGAAAACTCACGATAGAAATAGGATTTGTTAGAGATTCCGACCTGGTAGATGATTTCCTGCACGCTCAGATTTGTCGTGACTAAAAGCCGGGCTGCATGCATCATACGGTAGTCCTTGATGAAATCGCTCGGCGTTAACGGTGAAATTTTTTTAAAACGGCGATACAAAGCACGCGTATTCAAGCCTAATTTACCGGCTATAAACTCAGGACGTAACGTATCCTGTGCAAGATTTTCCTTGATTATGGCTGTCACGGAATCCATAAACTCTTTATCTTCCTGATGGATCAACTGCCCACCGGACTGTTCGTATGCACTTTCCGGGGAATAATAATAGTCTTTCAGTTCTTTTTTATTCGAGATCAAACGATTCACGACAGAATGGAGTACTACAGACGAGAACGGCTTAGTCAGGTAAACATCTGCTCCCAGATCCAGACCTTTTGCCTGCTCGTTTTCCGAAACTTTTGCAGACACAATAATCAATGGTATATGCCGGGTAAACTTGTCGGACTTGATACGGCTGATCAATGCAAAACCATCCATGCTCGGCATCATGATATCCGTAATAATCAAATCCGGTGTTTGCTGCTCCATCAAAGTCAAAGCTTCTTCTGCACTAAATGCTTCCCGGACGACATATTTGGACGATAGCGTTTCCTTGATCAACCAAACAATATCCCGGTTGTCATCGACCACCAATATAACCGGATTATCGGTATTCACTTCAGCCTCGGATGTGGTTGCTGAAACCACCGGTTTAACAATCGGGACATCCTCCTCGGCTTGCCCTTCCGATTCTGCCTCCTCTGCCTCCAAATGAGGCAGTGTAACAATAAACTCTGCATATTCGCCTTCCTGGCTTTCCACCCTTATCTCTCCATGAAGCAGTTGAACCATGCTGTGGCTAATAAAAAGCCCCAACCCGTTTCTGGATGTCATCTGAGTATAATTATTACCATCCAAATCTCCTAAAATATGGAAACGGTCGAATATCGTTTTCAAGTCAGCTTCCGCAATTCCCTTACCCGTATTATATACCTTTATTATTAAAGAATCATTTTCTACCCGGACAGAAACCTCGATCGTGCCTTTCTGAGCCGTGTACTTGAATGCATTCGACACCAAATTTCGTATAATCTTCTTCAGGCTGGGGACATCCGTATTCCAATAAACAGGTTCACCGGTCTCATCGAAAATAAAATTGATCCCGTTCTGCTCGGCAACAGGCATAAATGATTCGCATTGTTTCCGGATCAAACCGCTTATAGACACCCGTTTGATATGTATACGGCTGAACCCGACTTCCTCAATCTTTCTGACATCCAGAATTTCTTGGATCAATTCATTCAAGTTTGTGACATTCTCGCCCAAGATACGGGCATATTTCTCCAGTTTTCCGTCAGTCAACCGGCCGGCGGAAGCTTTGATATAATCGTTCACACCATTAATCAAGGTCAAAGGCGTGCAAAGCTCATGCGTAATATTGGCAAAGAAATTCAGTTTCGCTTCATACAGTTTTTCTTTTTGTTCTTCGCTGATCTTCCGGGCGACTTCGGCTTGCTTTTCCACAATCCGGCGGCGCAACCAATACACGATGCCCAAACATGCGGCGGCCAACAACAGGCCATAAATAATCATAGCCCACGAACTGCGATACCAAGGAGGCAACACTCGTATATGCAAAAAATACTCTTGGCCATCCGAATCGAACACATCATTCTTGTAACGGACTTTCAAAACATAATTGCCATAGGGCAACTTCGTAAAAGTGACCTCGTTGTCTTTTTGCAGTTCAGTCCACGATGTATTATAGTTTACCAATAGGTACGAATACTCATAGTTTTCCCCGTGTATATAGTCGGTCGCCACAAAAGAAATCGAAAATGTGGATATGTTTGGAGGAATAGTCACATATCCGGTTTTCTGATCCGTATAGTCGTACAAACTATGCGTTTCATTCCCCATCTTCAATTCAAAAAAATGCAAGGCAGGCTTATAATTTTCCTGCCAGTCGTTTTGCGGATCTACCCATATCAACCCGTTAATTCCACCGAAGAACAATTTTCCCGTGTAAGGACACTTCCAATAAGCATCATCCGAGAATTCCGTCACATTCAGATCGGGACTTTCATAATTATGGAAAAAACGATTGTGAGGATTATATCTGGTCAGTCCTTTATTCGTGCTCATCCAAATGCATCCGTCAGAATCTTCCAAAATACCATGAACCATATCATTCTTGATGCCATCGACCCTGCCATACTGGCGTACCTCCGCCGAGTTTCCCAAACGCAATTTCATCTGCGTCATACCTGAACTGGCTCCCAGATAAAAAGTTGAATCTCGGCTATAGCACATGCAAAGCACATCGCCTACCGCCCGGTTACCGGCATTATTCATCGGAATAAATTCGTATTCCTTAGTCAGCAGATTAAAACGGACCAACCCATATCCTCCACGGCTCCCTAAATAAAGAAGAGAAACCTCGTCATCATAATTCATAGAATGGAACTCATTACAAACTTTTCCATCCTTTTCAAGGACAAAAGACTTTACATACTTAATGACTGGTATTCCATCTTTTCTGCCAATGACCACTTCCAGCAAGCCATCTCCGGTCGTTGCCATCCATAATGTCGAATCATTCACTTCACGGATGGCATGGACATACCTGATCTTTGTATCAACAAGGCTTGCCATCGTATGAACCTGCTTATCCACCAAAGAATAATAGGACAATCCCGGCCCTTCCGTCCCAATCCACACCCAGGGATAATAATCGCTTTTACGGAAACAATAGACACGGTCACTGGACAAGCCGTTCGAGGTTGTGAAATGTTTGATCTTCTCTGTCGGTATTTTCCCCTTTTCGTAAGAATCATAATCTTCCACACGTACAAAACCATTCCCTTTCGTTCCGAACCAGATCACTTTTTCATCTTCAGTATAGATCGAACGGACCGGATTTCGCATGACAATCGGCAAATCTTCGAGCAGAATTCCTGAAAACAGGTTATACTTGTCATAATACATCTGGATACCCTGCCCGTCTGTCCCGACCCAAAGGATGTCTTGTTTCCTGTCAGGCAAAACACAGAACAACCCGACATCAAACTCCAATGCTTCTTCGGGATTATCGATGTTTAGTAAAAGCCCATTCCTGAAAACCAGATACGGAGCAGAATGAAACAATACGATGCGGGAAAGTTTTCCATATTTATCCATCCAACCGGTAAGATCGGCCAGGAACTCTTTCTTGCGTTCTTTCATCCGGTAAGAATAAATACGTTTTTCTTTATCCACATAGTACAGACTGCCATCGAGATAGTAAGCGCAGTCTATCTTCTTCTCATGGATCAGGGTTCTCTTTATATCCAATGTAATAGGGAAGGATTTGAAGTCGGGGGATATCTCTAACAGATAGCCGTCGCTGTCAAGAATAAAAAACTTTCTTTCTCCGTCGACAAACAAGACTTTGGCTGCATCTTCACTCATTCCTTGAACATGTATATCCAAAAAAGAACCGGTTTGGGGAGAATAACAGGAGATAAAATTCTTTTGTTTTATAAGCAACGTATTACCGGCTGAATCAGCCACAACATTCAAACATTCGGGATATTCCGTATAAGACTCTGTTACTTTCCTGTCTATCAACGAGAACCTATTTAAACCCATAGAAGTCGATATCCACAAATAGCCATCTCCGCCATACATTATTTTATTAATGATATTGCTGCATAAAGTATTTTTGTTGTCCGGTTCAAAGCGAAACACACGCGTGTCTTTGCCATTGTACAGGTTCAGGCCATCATAAGTACCGATCCACATGTAACCGTTCTCATCCTGGTACATATCAAGTATGGCGTTGTTCGACAAATCGATGTTATCCGCAACATGCAAGGAAATCTCCGCCGATGCCGGACTGGCAAACAGGTACAAACAGACAATGACAGACCTAATTAAACGGAAAAACGCCGCATATCTGGTATCTATATAGAATAAATTCATAATAACGGTTATTAGACTGCAAATATAGCAAATAATGTGTCAATTTTTTCTTACTTTTGCACCAAACGTCTGTAACTATAAAGTATTAATCGTTTTAAGACAACGTAAGTATATGAAAAAGTATCTTCCTATCGCCGCTTCCATCCTGCTTCTTGCAGCCTGTAGCGAAAAACCGGGTTACGAAATCACCGGTACCGTTTCAAACAGTGATTTGAACGGTAAGTATGTATACCTTTATGAATATGGGGTAAAAGAAGCTGTACCACAAGACAGTGCTTTAGTTCAAAACGGGATTTTCACCTTAAAAGGCACGCAGAATGTTCCGGTCCTACGTATCCTCCGCTTTTCGGAAGAAGTGGTTGAACCTGTACGTGTCGCTCCCGGAGAGAACGCTCCGTTCACGGCGACTTTCGTGCTTGAAAACGGGAAATTGACTGCAGTACTGGATTCGACCTCCACTGTTAGCGGAACTCCTGAAAACGATGACCAAAGCGAGCTACAGGCCAAGATCAAAAACTTACGTTCCGGCATAGATAAATTGATCGCTGATATGAAGTCGGGCAATGAAAGCCTGATCAAACAGGCGGAAGCCAAATATGATGAAATCGACAGGAAGATTACCGATGCCGTTGTCAACTACATCCTAACTCATACAGACAAACAGTCTGCTGCCAAGAATCTCTACGATTTTCGTTACAACATCGACGAAGAACAGCAAAATGAAATCATCTCCAAAGCTGATTCATCTTTTAAATCCGTTCCGGGAATCAGCTACATGATCGATCACCTGAATGTGCTGAAAAAGGTTGCCGTAGGACAGAAGTTTACGGATTTTGAAATGCCGGATGCCAAAGGCGAAATACACAAGCTCTCCGAATACGTCGGTAACGGCAAAGTCGTCCTGATTGATTTTTGGGCCTCCTGGTGTCCTCCCTGCCGCGCAGAAATGCCGAATCTGGTCAAAGCACACAAAGATTATAAAGGAAAAGGATTCGATATCGTCGGCATCTCACTGGACAGCAAAGCCGATGCATGGGCCAAAGGTGTAAAAGACCTGAATATCACCTGGACACAGTTGTCCGACTTGAAAGGCTGGCAGAACGGCGGTGCGGCCCTTTATGGCGTCAACAGCATTCCTCATACCGTTCTGGTCGATAAAGACGGCACGATCATCGCCAAGAACCTGCACGGCCAAGAACTGGAAGATAAAATTAAAGAAGTTTTGAAATAACCCGACCTGTTGCACGGCTGAATTTAAAATTTTATCTTTGTGCAGTCTTTTAGAAAGCGATCTTACATAAAAATTAGCATAAAGTTTTATTATCACTTTAATATAATAAATTAGCGATTATGATTTATTCACAAGAAGTTCAACACATGTGTGTTGTAAAGAAGGGAGCTAACCACCAGTGTGCTCCGATTCCTGAAGAAGGAAAGTGGGTTAGAGCGACTCAGATTTCTGACATTTCTGGTTTGACTCACGGTATCGGCTGGTGTGCACCGAAACAGGGTGGATGTAAGCTGACACTGAACGTTAAAGAAGGAATTATCCAAGAAGCACTTGTAGAAACTATCGGTTGTTCAGGTATGACTCACTCTGCTGCAATGGCTTCTGAAATTCTACCGGGCAAAACACTGCTGGAAGCATTGAACACGGACCTTGTTTGTGACGCTATCAACACTGCAATGCGCGAATTGTTCCTGCAGATCGTTTACGGTCGTACACAGTCTGCTTTCTCTGAAGACGGTCTGCCTATCGGTGCAGGTCTGGAAGACTTGGGTAAAGGTCTGCGCAGCCAGGTTGGTACAATGTACGGAACATTGGCTAAGGGTACTCGTTATCTGGAAATGGCTGAAGGCTACTGTACTCGTATGGCTCTCGATGCAGACGACGAAGTAATCGGTTACGAATTTGTTCACCTGGGCAAATTCATGGATATGGTAAAGAAGGGTATGGATGCTAACGAAGCACTGGAAAAAGCTAAGGGCTCTTACGGTCGTTTCAAAGAAGCTGTAAAATATATCGATCCTCGTAATGAATAAGAAAACACTGACACGCGTCCTCTCCGGGCTGATTGCCATCACCATAGTGGCAACGGTTATCGCTTACTTCCTGATTAAGCCGGACCGTCCTTGGATGGCTTTTTATGTGGCCTGCTGCGGTGGTGTGTTTGTTTTCAATTTTCTGATATCTTTATTTCTGGTAAATAAGAATTTAAAAAAGTAAATAAATAATATGGCTTTATTTGAAAGTTATGACCGCCGTATCGATCATATCAACGCGGTTTTAAAAGAATATGGTATCAACGGCATCGAAGATGCAAAGGCTATCTGCGACGCTAAAGGTATCGACCCTTATACAATGTGTAAGGAAACACAACCTATCTGTTTCGAAAATGCTTGCTGGGCTTACGTTGTAGGTGCTGCGATTGCAATCAAGAAAGGCTGCACAAACGCAGCCGAAGCTGCCGAAGCTATCGGTATCGGTCTGCAAGCATTCTGTATTGCCGGTTCTGTTGCTGACGATCGTAAGGTAGGTATCGGACACGGTAACTTGGCTGCCCGTCTGCTTCGTGAAGAAACAAAATGTTTCGCATTCTTGGCAGGTCACGAATCTTTCGCCGCTGCAGAAGGCGCTATCAAAATTGCCGAAATGGCAAACAAAGTTCGTAAAGAACCGTTGCGCGTTATTCTGAACGGTCTGGGTAAGGACGCTGCTAAAATCATTTCCCGTATCAACGGCTTCACTTACGTTCAGACTCAGTTCGACTATATGACCGGTGAAGTAAATGTAATCGCAGAAAAAGCATACTCAAACGGTCTGCGTGCAAAAGTTAAGTGCTACGGCGCTGACGATGTTCGCGAAGGTGTTGCTATCATGCGTAAAGAAGGCGTTGACGTGTCTATCACAGGTAACTCAACTAACCCGACTCGCTTCCAGCACCCGGTTGCAGGTACTTACAAAAAAGAATGTATGGAAAACGGCCACCCGTATTTCTCTGTAGCTTCAGGTGGTGGTACTGGTCGTACACTGCACCCGGACAACATGGCTGCAGGTCCTGCTTCTTATGGTATGACCGACACTATGGGCCGTATGCACGGTGATGCTCAGTTCGCGGGTTCTTCATCTGTTCCTGCTCACGTGGAAATGATGGGATTCTTGGGTATGGGTAACAACCCGATGGTTGGTGCTACGGTTGCAGTAGCAGTTGCTATAGAAGAAGCCATGAAGAAGTAATCAAACAATTCTCATATATAAACTCCTGTGATCGTTATGATTACAGGAGTTTTTGTTTATAGGAATATCTTACATACTTCTTCTTTCTTGCCCAATCAGATGCTCCTTTAAACAACAAATATTCTTTGTAAAGTATTGGGGTTGGGATATAGGAAACATAGAAAGCATTCATGATTTTTCATTTTTAAGAGAAAACAGGAAAAGATATTTCCTACCTAAAAACGATTAGTTTGAAAGTTTTTTGTGACCAATTTGTGACCATTTTTGCTTTTTCATAAAAATGGTCACAAAAATCATTACAACAATCTAATCCTCAGCAATATACGTAAATAAAAGAGCTTCTAAAATGTCTAATTTAAATTATTAAACAAGATGGTTAGAAGTTCATTTTCTATTCTCTTCTTCATAAGAGAAAGTAAAGTTCGGAAAAATGGGAATGCTCCTATTGAAGTTATAATCACTATCAATGGTGAAAGATGTTCCTTTTCTACAGGGAAACAGGTTCATATTGATAAATGGGACAAAACCAAGCAACAAATAAAAGGTAAAGATGAGGAAGCCAAAAGCCTCAACAACTATCTGAAAGCCGTAAAAGCCAAACTGTATCAGAAAGAAGCAGAATTGTTGGATAGAGGTTTTATCATTACAGCCAAACTTCTATGTGAAGCGTTTCAAGAAAAGATCGAATCTTTAAAAGAGAAAAGTTTATTTGAGGTCTTTACAGAACATTGCATAATTCGGAGCATCCCCACCCAGTGTTTCCTCCTCAATTAGCATCTTTTGAATTGTAACTCATAGCATTCAAAATCGCCAAATTGCACCATATTCACCCAATTTAGGAGTAAATTTGGGTAAAAATGAAAGAAAACAGTTTCAAAAATCAGTTATTTCGGAGCATATACACCCATCCGGATGAGTGTTTCGACCCTATTTCGGATCATTGCCACCCACCTGGTACCCCTGATTGCATTTCGGAGCA
>ULRN01052416.1_pt1 | contig 11540 bp, 1 predicted proteins | sample 1955461 | NCBI WGS metagenome assembly ULRN01 (sample SAMEA4835683, study PRJEB28245) | human gut metagenome | biome: gut microbiome; material: fecal sample | place: Denmark | collected 2008 | reverse complement strand
CTTGAAAAAGAGGAATATGTGGATCCGAATCTGGCGAAGACATTAAAGAAGGTGGAGGAGCTTTCTTCCAAGCGTGTCAATAAGTGCCGGTTATAATCTACATACCATAAGCTTCTAAACCTGGATAAAGCACAACAAAAACAGCGGCAGATATCGTTTTAGATACCTGCCGCTGTCTGTTATCTTCCGATCAGCGCCCCGGATGCTCCGACATGATAGCCATCCGGCGTCACTGCACTTACGTACATTGCGCCCTCCGGCATCGGATTTCCACCCGGATCAAGGACTCCTGCCATCGGGTTCAGGTAATACCAGACTCCGTTCACAAGGATCCAGCCGATCGCCATATCTCCGTCCGCGTTCAGATAGTACCATCTTCCGTTCACAAAGATCCAGCCCGCTGCCATATCTCCGTTCTCATTCAGATAATACCACTTTCCGTTTACGGATCTCCAGCCTGTCGCCATTCTTCCGTCTGCGTCCAGATAGTACCACTTTCCGTTCACGGATCTCCAACCTGTCGCCATTCTTCCGTCTGTGTCCAGATAGTACCAGTGTCCGGATGCATCGAGCAGCCATCCGATGTGCGTGTATCCGTCTGCGTCACCGTAATACCAGTGACCGTTCTTAAATACCCACTCATTGCGCGCCAGCGTGCCATCCATCTTCATGAGTCTCTTTCTGCGGACCATTCCGGAGCCGGAATTCGGCTTCGTTGAGCCGCCGCCGTTTCCTCTTGCGAGTTCTACCGGAATCGTAAGTGTGCTCTCATTTCCGAGCTCATCCCACGCCTTGAATACAACATCGTACTTTCCGGAATGGTACAGCATGATCTTCGCCTCGCCGTCTGTCAGCGTCAGTTCCTTCTCCACCTTCGTGTCTGTCATGTAAGTCACCTTCGTGACATCCGTCAGGTCATCCAGGATCCTGATACCGATCTCATACGGCACGCGCTTCGTTCTGCCCGCCGAGATCTGCTCGATCTTCGGACCAGTGCTGTCCACGATGATTCCCTGGCTGTTGATGATAATATAATTCCCTGCATCATCCGTGATTCTCGCGTAGACGATGGACTTGCTGTCCGCTTCAATGTCAGCCCATGCCCAGTCTTTCCATTCCACGTCCGCCAGCTCTTCCTTCGTGAGTCCCGTCACTTCTTTTCCGTCCGCTCCTGGAACCTTGTACTCGTAGTGCTCGATGGATGCCACATGGTCGTTGTCATCCGCGATGATCTCAACTTCCACATTTTCCTTAAACAGCAGGCCGAAGCTTACTTTATTTAAGAATGACTTCCAGGAATTCTCCCCGAGTATCAGCTCACCGGTCGGATCTTCCACATCCCGGAAGACTGCTTCCAGCTCTGTGGACTGTTCCATGGTCATTGCGAGCTTCTTATCCGTGCTCAGATAATTTCCGTCTGTTCCAGGAATTCTCCACCCGAGGAATACAAAGCCCTTTCCTTCGGATGCCTCTGATTCAAATATCTCCCCTTTCTTCAATATCTGGCTCTCCTGCGTTACAGTTCCGCCATGATGGTTCACAACCTTCGCCTCGCAGAGCTTCGTCACATGGAATTCCTTCTCCTCCGACATGCTGCCTGCAAAAGCACCTGTCACCGTGACCTTCACTCTCACATCGCCCTGATCCTTCACAGTGAGGATTCCCGTATCCTGATCCACAGACGCGATATCTTTGCCGGAAAGGATCTCATACGCGTAAGTCAGCGGCGCTGCCATATGTCCGGCAACATCACAGGTCTTCCGCTCCGCCTTCGGCTCCAGCGGGATCTCCACGGTGTCTTTATCCGTCTCGACCGTCTGATCTTCTTCCCCGGCGATCGTAAGTCCGTCAAATCCACAGGTACAGCCATCTACGGTAAAGCGGAACGTATAGGTCCTGGTCTGTCCGTTTTCTTCCACCGTGATCTCTGCCGTCCGCTTATCCTGCGAAGCTTCTGCCTGATGGATCGTAACGGTTCCCCGTCCTGTCAGGCTTTCCGCATTCTCAATCTGTGGGATCACAGGATTTCCGCCCTGATCCTTTCCTACATTGATGCGATAGCTTGTGATCTCCGGTGTGAACTCGGTTCCCCAGGTGAGACCTGTTGACGAAAATTCGATGTTTCGAAGCTTCGCCTGGTTATCATAAACTTTCTGTGCTGTTTTCTTTCTGGCAGCGGTCGTTGCCCTGAGAATCAAGTAATTTTTGACCTCATCCGGAATCTTGATGTAATTTTGAATATAATCCGTCGGAGCATTACTCTGACTCAACCGGATCTCATCCGCACCTCCATCCGGACTGTCGCTCTGTACAAGTTCCCAGGTAACCTTTTTCTCCTCTTCCTCAGAGTCCGGAGCGACCACTTCCATGTAGATCTTATCTTCGCCGTCTTTCTTGATCCACATGACATTTACAACCGGTTTCTCAAGATCGATGTCTGCCACAGGAATGATCTGCAGCTGCGTAAGCCCGTCACGATTTGTGGACCGGACAATATACAGTCCGTTTTTCGCAAGTGCAAACTGATATGGATCCTCCTGTTCTGCCAAAACCTGCTTCTCGCTGATCGATTTTTTAGAAGAAAGCTCCAGCTCAAATACCTTTGCAGTATCGGTTGCATCCGAGCTTGTGTATACAAGATACGCATTGCCCTCATCCAGCTTTTCTCCGTCTGCCGGTTCCTTTCCGTCCTTATCCGTGATCTCCACGGTGCCCTCCGGCCAGGAATCATTCTTGAGTGTTCCATTCTCATCAAACCAGTCGACCTGCAGCGTCTCCATCGTCTCAAGTCCTGCCGCATCGCGGACAAGGATCTGATACGTTCCGTTCTTATTGATCGAAAGCTCGGATTTTGCAAGCCGGTTTCCGGTATTGGATACGAGATCTGCTGTCTTTCCGTCAATCGTCGCTGCCTGGATTCCCGTATTGTCCGCAAACCATACCGGGAACAGGATTGTCTTACCGGTCTTTACCGTGCCGGCTTTCGGGATACTCTTTCCATACAGGATCAACGGCTTCGCCGTATCCTTATTCTTTTCGATCTCCTCCTGAAGATTCTTATCGGAATCAAGTCCCCGCGGTCCATAAAATTCCACATATTTATCGAATTCTGTCATCTCACCGGTAACTGTGACTTCCACCTTGCACTTTTTCAGTTCATGGTTTCCAAAGTTCACCGCAACCGGATTGAAGAAGCTGTCGCTCTCATATTCCGTCTCGATAAAGCCGAAATCATTTCCGCGGATCGCAACCTTTACCTTTCCTTTAAAGTAGAGATCCATGTTGTCCGCAAAGGTTTCGAATGTAAATGCTCCATTCTGATATCCCTTACAGGTGTCTCTCATGTACGGGAATACATCTGTGAAGGTGCTGTAGGAGGTCTCATCCCGGAACGGTTCCGTTCCATCCGTGAATGTCAGTGCAGGGTTTGTTGTCACGATGTTGACACCCTCTGTGTTGACAGCGAATGCCATATCGGTAAACGAGCCTGTTTTCATATCTGCAATACGGATGATTCCGGTTCCCGTCTTCTCCGGTGTGATGGTAAGCTTCTTTGTATCCGCATTGTAGAAGAGACTTCCAAGATACTTCTCCTCTTTTCCGTCAGCACCGCTGACCTCACGGACCGTCACGGACGGTTCCTCCGTCACTCTTGTATTGCTGATTCCCACCGGGATCTCCACGGTATTTCCAAGGATCAGGTTTAAGGTATCCGGAACCTCAAAGAGGCTGACCGGCTCCAGACTTCTGTAAAGGCTGTTATTGTCGGTTGTGTACTCATAGTCCTCTTTCTCGTCCCCGGCAAGAATCGTAAATCTGAAATTCATGGACTTTGTCGGGTCCTTCTCATCGTAGCAGGAAACCGGAAGCTTCATGGTTCCTGTCACGTTGATCGCGGATCTTGCGCTCAGGGTGTTGACCACATTCCCGTCCTGATCCTTCAGAGTAAAGATTCCATCGCTGCCGGCGCTCCTTCTAAAGAGGCTGAAGAGAGAGGTTGCCTTGTCAAGCTTCCACTCCGGTCCGGCGATCAGGGCTTCTCCCTCTGTATCGACCGGATACCAGACCGTCTCCTCAACACCGGCTTTCTCCTCGATCTTCGAATACTCGACCTTGATCTTCAGACCCTCTGCGGATTCTGTGCCGGTATTGTTGATCTGCATATCCGCATAAACCTCAACCGTCGGCTCTCCCGCCGCCCTTGTCCAGCTTCTTGTCGTGATCGTCGTGTGACCTTCCGCTCCGACCTTCAGATAGCCAAAGCCAAGCTCCGGTTTTTTCCCGACAACATAGCTTGCATTTGCCGTTCCGACCGAGCTCCAGGAGAACGCGTTTTCATGGAAATAGCTCTGATCCTCCGAGATCGTAAAGTACAGGGTCATCTCATCGATCCCTGCCGGAAGTGCTTTCGTCTGGGCTTTCAGACCGGACGCATCCACAAGCTCCGAGGTATCTGCCTTCGCGCCTGCGAGGATATTCTCCTTCACCGTCCAGCTCATGAGCTCCTTCGCCTCTCCGTTTACGGAACCATCCTCGTTAAGCTTCGCTGCCATAAGTCTGATGGTTGCAGGATTTGCCTCGCTCGCACGGATCGCCGTATCTCCACTGTTCCGGAAAGAGATCTGAGGTGTCAGGCATGCGCCCTCCACGAAATTGTAGGAGTCAAATTTCAGGGAAGCTTCCCCGATCTTCTGGTTTCCGATTCCATAAGAGATCGCATAGTAGCCGGTATCGGATGCCATCCGGCCTTTTCTTGTCGCCGGAATAATCTCCTTCACCTCTTTGCCATAACGATTCTGATACGGTTCTGCTTCTGTAAGCTTCGTCAGGGTTCCCTTCGTCACGATCAGAAGCGTTGCCGCCTTTTCATCCTGTAACAGATCCGTTCCTTCCGCACCGCCGTTTTCTCCTGTCTGGATACCGGCATCGCTGCCATTCTCATCCTCTCCGGTGTCAGGAGTGATCACTGCCGCGGACTTTTTCTGCCCGAGAGCGATCGCCGGTGCCGCAAAGATAAACCGGTCCATGCCGCCCTTGTGGGCTTCATCGAAATAATAGTCCCGGATCGTCTCATGATCCAGCCCGCTTCCTGCAGTATCCTCATAGACCTGCATGTGGTTCATCGCCAGCATCACCGGCGCGCCCCAGGACCCGATGGATGCGTCATAACGGCTGATGTACAGTGCGTTATTCACCGTATCTGCCACGGTATCCGTATAGACCGCAGAGAGATTTCCGTCTCCGTCTGCGCCAATAATCACATCGGAGCGGACATCCGCCTCCTGTCTCTCATTTCCATCGGAATCCTGATACCGGGACGGCGTAAAGAACGGGATCACTGTTACTGCTCCGCCGGTTCCATCGCCCAACAGGGACTTCACATCCTCTTCATCGATCACATACGTATTTCCGTTCATGCCAAAGAGGAAGAAATCTTCCGCCTCCGGCGTTCCGTCAGTAGACATATGAAGTGCCCCATGAAGGAAATTCAGGTTTGTAAAGTACGGATTCTCAAACGGCTGTTTGAGAGCTCCGTCCTCGTAAATACCGTCCTTCTCGGAATCCTTATCATTATCGATCAGGGTGTATAACAGTACCGGGGTACCGATCTCCGGTTCCCTGTCATCTTCCGAAAGCGTGATCTTCTGCAGGAAAAGCTGTTTTACGCTGCTCTTCTCATCGCTTCCGTCGATCTGAACTCCGGTCGTGCTGTACGCAAGATAATAGGTACCATTATCATCCACTTTCCGCATCACGATGCTGTCGATCCTCGTATGGTTTTCCTTCCAGGCGTCGGACGGGCTTGCCGCATAGACCTTCCATGTTTCGGATGCATTTGAGGAGCTTGCGACCGCAAAGTTTAGGAAGGAATAATCGCCGTATACGCGGTCGATGTCATAATTTACCGCCGCATTTGCCGCCGCATGGGGATCTCCGGTTCCTTCTTTGTGATCCTCACTGATGGTTTCTCCGTTTCTTGTATCAAAGTACTCGTCATACGCTTCTTTTCTGCTCTCCAGATCATCCTTTCCGTACGGCTGTGCCTCAGAGAATACCACAAGGACATTCCCGGCAGATACCGGCTGGAAACGATAACCGTTCGGCTCACTCTCGTTCCATTCACGGACAATCTCTGTCACACGAGAGTCTTCCTCCGTGGATGTTCCACCAAGGTCGATCCTTGTTGTTTTTACAACCGTATTCCGGCTCATGAGGTAAGCTGCATTGGACGGGGACGCATCCTGCGGGAGCAGACCTGTTCCCTTATAGCTCGCCCATGAAACATGGAGCGTTCCGTCTTTGTCAACTGAACCGTAAAAGTCCAGATCTCCCGCTGCGTCCGGAGTTCCGAGATTTTTGTCTACAACGACATACAGCTCACTGCCATCCGGATCAAACGGATTTACAAGGCCAAGTCCCGTATTTCCTGCTTCCGATTTTGATACAAGCTCTGAAAGGACAAGCTTGCTGTCCTGGAGGTTATTGTCCCGTTCTTCCGCCGTACCCGTTTTTGTCAGGTCTTTGCTGATCACATAGAGAAGATAGTTATGATCTTCCCCGTCTGCATCCGTCCAGGTGAGAAGCTGGTATCTTGTACCACTTCCAAGATTTTCTGCCAGCTTATAGGCACTGGCGGAAGAACCGAAACCGCTGACCTCAAACGGCATATCTTTTAACTGGATTGCTCTTGAGGACGGATCAGGAAGATTGTCCTCCGGCGCATAGATCCACTGGTCGTATTCCCGCTCCTCCGGCCACAGGATGTGGATTCCACGTTCCTCGTAGGCATCGTCGATGCTCTTTCTTGATCTTATGAGACTTCTTGTCCCGCCGCCGAAATTCTCTCCAAGCGCATGCCAGCGGAAGAACCATGTGTTCTCTCCGTCATCGGACCGTTTCTTATCATAGCCAGTCTCATAGCCGATGAGATCCATCTCATAGCTTAAGAAAAGAAGTGTGATCCTCATGCCGACTGCACCGGTCGTTACAAATTTATCAAAGCTTGCTGCCGCGTCTTTTGTTCCAAAGGATGCCGCGATCGCCACAGAGAACTTCAGGTAAAGCTCTACATTTGCGACCTCCACGCCGACACCGCCGCCTGCCTCGATATAGACCGTCGGGCTGATCTCAACACCGGAGAAGATCACCTTACTTCCCCTTGTGCCATCCGCCTTTGTATACTCCTCAACCTCCAGCCCTGTCTGAACTTCAAGATCTGCGCCAAATACAACAAACACATATACAATATGGACAGGCTCCGGATAGACTGTCATCTTCACAGAACCGCCCGCCGCCAGAAGGAACGCGGCCTGCTGGAATTCAAACTTGTTGCTGATCTGGCTGTATTTCCACAGGAAGGTCATATTGAGGGCAAGATCAAAGCCTTTCTCGCTGGTCTTTCCCTGTGGTTTGACATAGTTCGTACCGTATGTTCCGGTTGTCTGGGTATTCGATTTCCTGCTTGCCGCGTCGCGAAGCTGGGAGATCGCGTTTTCCCCTTTTTCTCCAAATCCAACCGCATTCTTCATATCATTCAATGCGTCTCTGGATTCCGTAAAGGTATTTCCCGTCTTTGTCTTACTGATCTTCTCGATCTTCGGCGTTTCCTTGGAATTCGGAAGATTGTTTCCCTTCTCCACATACTCGGTTTCCGTCTTCTTACTGTAAAGCGGAATACCGATGGAAAATCCGACGGTATCACCATCCATGATCAGCTCCGCCGGGCCAAAACCAAGGTTCAGGTTCGGAAGCTTGATCTTCGGATCTGTCTTTGAGAGATTTGAGCCCTGACCGGACTGCTCGATATCCGGATCCGCCTGTACCACCGGCATCTCATCCTGATTGAAGGAGAAGGATCCCTTGGACGGTCTTGCATAAAAGCTTCCGAGTCTGGAATTTTCCAGCTGATCCCGGTAAAGGATCGTCAGCGCATATGTATCATTTCCATGAAAGCTTCCGAGATACGCATTGATCTGGTCCTTCTCCGTTGCCGCCGGATACTGGTCCGTGGTCATCATCGTATCATCCAGCCGGATCTCGCCCGGGTTCTCAAAAGCCTTTAAGAGCGCTCCGTGCCACTTCGGATTCCAGACATATGCATTCTTACCTGTGTTTCCGTTATAATCTGCCGGATTATAATCACCGCCAAGCGGGAAGGAAACATAGCCTACCGAAGCTTTTTCCGTATAGACCTTCTGTGTCATCGTATCGCCGCCGTTGATCTGGCGATAAGACTGCATTTCCTTTGTGAGACGTGACTTCTGCTCCTCGTTCGTCACGATCGTCGTAAAGTTCGGAACGATCTGGCAGGTCTCATCTGCAGAAGCTCCCGGCGGAACTCTCAAACAGCGCGGGATCATATTGTAGCGGACAAATACCAGCTGATCATACGTCTTTCCTTCGATGACCACCGGTTCAAGGGTTCCGATGTCATAGCTGTCATCCACAAGTGCCTGAACTAAGAGATCTGTCTTTCCGTCTACCTCCTCCAGTTCATAGAGACCTGTCTCCGGATTCAGCGTAGCATCGACCTTTCCATTCTCATTATAGTCTACATAAAGAGCTGCCTCCGCGATACTGCCGATCTCCATCGTGCGTACATGTCCAAGAACAGTGTAATCGTAAAACTGGAATTCCAGCGTCGGCATGGAAAGCTCCGCAAGACTTACCGGGATCTCCTCGTCGCCCTGATACAACTCGCCGTTGAACAGGATCACATCGTCATGCTTCAGATGGAAATTGACAGACTTTAAGTTCTTCACACCGGCCAGGAAGAAGGTATTATCCTTTACTGTAAGACCTTCTAAGGCAACCGTCCGGTCCTTATAATATTTATGGGTTCCTTCTGTGAGATTCTTATCGTACACGCCCTGGGTGATCGTTGCATGTTTCAGCATGCTCTCCAGACCGGACTTTGTGGACTCATATTCCTCAGCCGTCTTATTTCCGTCATTGTCCTTATCGATGGATGCGGAAAAGTTTAAGACGAAATTCTGCGTTCTGTCTAACGGAACGTCCACATAGTAATTATCATTTCTGTTTGTCAGCTCATTGTCGTTCCGCAGTAATGTGATCGACGCTGACTTTCCATCCGGCATTGCCGTATTCACGATCTTCTGGCTCCGGCAGTCGATCAGGCGTACCGTGTCATGGAACTTATAGATGCCGCTCTGGCTGTTTTCCGTCAGCTTCAGCCGGCTGCCTACGTACAGATTTCCCCATTCATCCGTACCGCCGTCCTCGATCCTGACGGACGGGGCAAGCTTGTTCCGGATAAACTGATCCGCCGCTTCGCTCTTTGCATCGGAACCAAAATTGCGAAGATCGTCCAGCATCTGGTCATCTGCCGTATGGATCCGGAGGATCGGGTTGTCCGTAAACGCATTTCGTTTTAAATACGCATTCCTGATCTGCTGTCTTCCGGTAATGTTCTTGTTTGCCTGGGACTCAACACGCATGTACAGATAATTGTAGTTTTTCAGTGTATCATACGACACACTTCCACTTGTCACTGCCTGCCACAGGTTTACGGTTGCTTTCGTGTTTGATGTCCTCGCATCACTTCCGCATCCGGCCTGTCCGCCGAGATAGAATGCTTTTCGCTTATAATTTCCGGAATTTTCCGAGATAAAGGTACCATCATTCCGGAACATGACATTGCTGTCCGCGGCTTCATTTCTGAGAAACCTTTTTACATTGTCCTGTCCGTCACCATAGGCCATATCCTTCGGATACTTATCATTCAGGTTTCCGACATAAGCAAAGGTCGCATTGTATTTTCCCGCTTTTTTGTGGGATGTATAGTCACTGTCCACATAGAGTGACTCATATTTATCATACAGATGATCGATATAGAGTCTCGCGTAGATCGTATTGTTTGTTGCGATCTTCCATCCGTTGTCGGAAAATGTGAAATTTGTCCTATCCCTATCTGTACCGGAATCCACATACCTTCCGTACTTCCAGTACCAGTTGGAGCCTCCTTCTCCCTCCTTCCGTCTGGAGTCCGCGTTTGCGTATCCATTTACATCATCAGATGCCCCCGGAGCCGAACCGGCGATCCGGGCATACTGCTTCCATGATCCTTGATTGCTTCCAAACTGGAGCGCGTCCCCGTAGAGGAATGTCCGTGTCATCGGCTGGCTCTCTGCATCACCGAGAACTGGCGTAATATCGAGCGCTTCCACCGTTTCCCCGTCGTTCTCAACAACCTCTGCCAGAACGGTATCTCCCTCTGCCGGAGCAAGTGCCTCATCACTCATCACAAGACGGTCTGACGCATCCTCCGCATCCGGAAGGTAGGTCAGAGTCGCAAGATTTTTCCTGTCGGCACTGTTCGTATTATAAAGGGAAACTTCGATGGTATCCCCATCGTCCGCCAGTGTCGCCGCCTTCGGATTCTTCAGATGGACTGTAAATGTCACATCGTCCGCCTCATCAAGAGAAGCTTCCCCGTCATTGATCAGCTCCACGGTGATCGTCGTCGTATCGATCCCGCCCGCAAATCCGGTGCTGCCTTCTGCCTTCACATAGTCTTTTCCTGCTTCCGCAGTTCCATCCTCTGTGTAATAATCCACCTGGCTCACATACTGGATACCGCCGGTGCGTTTTAAGACAAGCTGTGCCTGTCCCTCTGACCGGTCCACACGGAGGTCCGACACTTCAAAGCCGATCTCACTGTCGATCGCTTCTTCATTATCGGTAACGCATACCGTCAGACGGTTTGCGGAGTCGTTAAATTCCGCCCCGGAGGCGTCATAGATCATAGCCAGAAGAAATTCCTCTGCCTCATGCTCATCATCGTCCACTGCGGAGATCAGGATATCCTTTACCCACTCACCATCCGCAAAGGTAAGGTCAACGAATAAGGTGCCAAACGGGTCCTCCGCCTCTGTGTCAAGCTCCGTGTAGGACGCTCTTGCAGCCTCCGCAGAGCTCGAAGTCGCGATCCATTCGGTACCGACCGGATCCTCCACCCTAAGCTTCACATCGTTCCAGCTCACTGCGTTCGCGGTGTTTAATTCTCCTCCATCTTCCTCCATCTCTGCCGCAGCAGGTGTCAGGGCGATATGGGCAGTTGCCTCCCCATCCCGGCCGCCGAGACGGTACACCGTGAGCTTCTTTTCCTTTTTCTCTCCCTCTTTTAAGTAAACTGCATTGTCCTTAAACGCAAAAACACCGTTCGGAAATGTTTCGATCCAGTCTTCCGTCTCACTGATCCCTGTTCCGTCATTTCCGGCTACGGTCTGTCTGCCGCTTTTCGGTTTGATATAACCGTATGCCGGCATACCGCCCTCGGCCGCCATAGCAGCCGCAAGAAGGACTGCTGTCCCCTGCCTCAGCCGCGATTTCCATTTCTTTCTCATATGATCCCTCCCCAAAATCTGATCTCCTGCTGCATAAAAAAGAATCTATCTTTTTGTGTGTTTTGGAATTCTTCAGAAGCTGTTGCACAAAAAAAGCCTCTATACATATATTGTACAGAAGCTTTCTTTTCATGTCCTCACCCCTAAGTAGTAACCTTTGAGGGATTTTTTTCA
>ULRN01049036.1_pt1 | contig 11567 bp, 6 predicted proteins | sample 1955461 | NCBI WGS metagenome assembly ULRN01 (sample SAMEA4835683, study PRJEB28245) | human gut metagenome | biome: gut microbiome; material: fecal sample | place: Denmark | collected 2008 | reverse complement strand
CTATATGTGACAACAAGCCGGAACCGCCAAACAGATCCACGAACACGGCGTTGTCCGGATAATGCTTCAGCACTTTGATAAATTCTTTCGCGAACATGCGCTTTTGCCCCACAAACGGAAGTGGGGCGGACAGATACTTTTTTCTCATTTGCTTTCAGTTTTAAAAGGGTTACAAAAGTCTCTCTTTTCTTCCTGTCGGCTAAAGAAAACAACCAAACGACACTGTACGAGACTTGCAGCGATTCGCACACACTTAACGCTCACTCAAGCGGCTTGCAATTTTGGGATAGCCGCTTGAGCAAGGTATATACCTTGCGCTCGCTTATCCGGTATTTTTCGGCCAAGCAGGCCACGATGTAGGTCGTTTTGCAACCCTCTTTCTTCATCCGGGTATATTCTTTATACAGACCTACATAAGGCACGTCTTCCATGCGGATGTCGGAGTTCAACATCCATTCAAAGGGCGTTCGATATAAATTTAAGACATCAAAGACTGTCATAATTTCCAATTTTGAGATATATTTGTATTGCCAATCACATAAAACGAAAACGACGCATCGCGACCAGAAGGCATATAGCCCCCGGTTGCGCGGTGCGTCGCTTTGTTTGTTAGTATGTGATTGGCGTCTTTACTAACGAGCCGGGGGCTTTCTTTTCTTCCCCCGGCAGGTATATAATTTACGGATTGTTCAGGTTCCCGAATTCAGGATCGCTATAGGGGGCGTCCTGGATTTTCGTGTAGGTGGGCATGGTGAACTCGGAGAACATGCCGTTGCGGTCGATGAAGTCAACGCGCTGTTTGAGGTATTGAAGCTCTTCGTCTGTCAAAGCTACATCCGTCGTAGCCGTTATGGCGGCCGCGTCGGTGAATCCGATGTTGATTTCCTCGCCACCCAGGTACTTTATCACGATCCGCTTTTGGTCGGTTTCCGAAATGGAGACTTTGCCGTCGATCGATATTTTCAGTTCCATGTTTTTACGGGTGTCGAACTTGGGCAGCACCGTGTTCAGGATCAATACCCTGTCTTTTAATGTCAGTTCCATATTGATTAATTGTTTAAATTCTTCATTACTAATTCTTCATTATAAATTCCTTCATCAAGTGTCTGCGTTTGGATCATATTCGCGCATTTTACGTGCCCCGACACATATGCCTTTGGCAAAGACGAACCACGTGTCGCTGTTGTCAATCCTCACAGCTCCGTCCATACCTTGCAGCATCCGGTTCTTGGCGCTTTTGGCCACATATACGTTTGCCTGTACGGTCCCATCCACCTGGACATCGCCTTTCGTGAGCAAAGCGATGTTTTTGGAACCTCCGGAAACGGTTATAACGGCACCATACTTCGTGCTGTAAGGCTCTGAATTGGTATTCTCCAGCCTCAGAAGGGCCGCCGTCCCTGTAGTCTGCGGAAGCGTGTTAAGGCCGATCCCCGCCCATTTGCCGGTAGCCGAAAATCCTAAAAAGGCACTTCCACCGTTGGAATAAAGAAAAAACTTGGAATCGGACAACCCGGAGTATTTGTTGTCGGAGAACAGTCCTCCGCTTTCCATCCTCAGTCCGCCAATATAAGCATTACCGCTTTGATAGACCTTGAACGGGGCGTTTGCCGGCGTGGAGTTTCCGGCCCAGATACGAACGGAATCGGCGGATGTCCCACCACCGGAAAAACCGGCCAGTTTCTCGCCGTTGGAATTGGTGATATAGATATTCCCCTTGCTATCCACATTTCCGGTATCATACACCTTGAACGTCGCATCGCTTGCATTGGTTCCACCCGACCATATCCGGATGCTCCCGCTGCCGACCATGCCGGCCGATCCGCCAAAGGTGATGAATCCGGCGGCTGATATGACTCCCCGGTCGATGGATACCTTTACATTGCCGTCCGTGTCCGACAATTGCCAGTCGGAGGACACATATTGTCCGCTCTGCCTGCCCTGTACGCAGATACGCATGGAGCTGCCGCTTGAACCGTAGGTGATCCACTGGTCACCGGCATCATAAGGCGGGTAAGGTGTCGAATGGAACACGCGCCGTTTGCCGTCGGCTTTCACGTCGGCGGCTTCGGCGATTTCGCGGGCGGCATCGATAGCGGACTTGTCGAGGATCTCACGCCAGGTGTTGGAGGAAGGTCCGACGTAGGTCTGGAGCACTCCGGTAGAGGTGTTGTACCACATATCCCCCACATGAGAAGGCTCTTCGCCGGACGGCCATGACTGCCACGGGTTCGACGACTGGTAATAGGTTTCCACCTTGTCGTCGATCTGATCCTGGAGCAAATCCCGGATGCTGTTCAGCATCGTGACCGTGCCATACTTCGAGAGGTCGGGTTTGTCGGTGATGTTCTCATAGCCGGTCGTCCCGCTTGCGAAGCGGATCACGCCGCCGATCTCCCCCTGTCCGAGGTTGAAATAGGTCGTCCCGTCAGTCGAGATGATCCGGTCGACGGTGATGCGCCCCGGCAGGATCTCGGTGAAGCCATAGACCGTGGCGAAGCTCCGCACGCCGTCCGATTGGCTGCCCAGCGTCCCGATCAGGAAATAGTAGTTGCCGTCGCCCGAATCCATCTTGTAGGCGGTCTCGGTCAGGTAGTAGCTGCCCGTCGTCCCGCTCTTCGGGCATTTGGCGTAGAGATACATCGCCCCGAAGTCGCTGAGCGGCGGGCTGACGAACTTCGGCATGTCCCAATATTTATACTCGGAAGCCTTGTGTTCCCCCTTGATGTCGGTGATGCCGAGCGTCATGTGCTGGAGGATGGAAGCCGGGGCGGTGAACACTTCGGTCTGCTGGTCATAGACGAAATCGGGATCGACCGTTGCCGGGTTGGTCCTGTTGTCCACAAAGCGGAACTGGAGGCTCTCTTCGCCCACCAAAAGGGACATGGTCTGTACCCAGACGGGGTTGATCCCTTTGGAGAAGTTGTCGAATGCCTTTTCCAGCATCGCCTGTGTCTCCAGCGAGTCGCGGAAACGGCGTTTCGTGTAGGACATCCCGCTGCGGATCTGTTCGTCCAGTATCACCTTCTCCGACTCCAGCTTGTCGAGGTCTGAAGAGACATACCCGGCTACCGGCACGTTGGACAGTTCGATCTCCGGGCTGTAAGGCCGGTTGATGTAATCCTTGATCCCGGTGATGCGGATCAGGAGGCCTTCCGGTTGGAACTGCGTGTCGCAGAACCGGATGTATCCGCCCGGCACCAACTTGCCCCCGATCTCCGGCCAACGCGACTTCGACCAGATGCCGTCCAGCTCGCCGGTGAAGGAGAAGGCTTCGTCCTCGTTCTCATACATCGCCCGGGCCGCCTCGCGGAACATCTCCCACGAAGCCCCCTGTTGCGTGGCATTGTCGCACACGTATGCCCCGGGCAGCGAGATGCCAAAGATGGCATATTTGTCGCCCGCCGAAGGGCAGCGGTTCGGGTTCGGTATCGTCACCCCGTTCTTCTCCACGGGTACGAGCTTGAAGCGGCGTTCGGCATGGACATAGCCCGTCAGGGCATCGTCCGTCTGCTCCAGCTCGAACTCCTCGCCGCTCATCACCCCCGACTGGAAGATGAGCGTGGCGGTCGTGCCGGGGATGCGGCATTGCGAGTAATCCAGGCTGTCGGGGATGCTGCTGTCCTTGATGTCGTACAGGTGCTTCTCCGCATCGACCGTGACCACCTCGCTGACCGTCCCGACACGCGACGGGTAGATATGCGAGGCATCGAAGCTGTCTTCATTGTTGTTCGGCAGGTTGCGGTCGGCCCGGGTGATGAAGATCCCGTCCTTGTCGGTCCGGTATCTCCGTCCCCGGTACTCCAGTTCCTGCGATTTGGGAAGCAAGAGGGTCGGACTGCCGTAGGTGGCAGCGTCGATGTTGCGCTCGCCCCCTTCGACATAGAGGATGGAGACGGGCGAGCGGTCGCCCTGCACCTGCCTTCCAATGCCGGTCTTGAACCCGTTGCCACGCCCGTAGGAAAGGGGCAGCGGATCGTCCTTGAACTTCTCGACCTTGCCGAAGCTGACCGTCTTGCCGGTGATCTCGAACTCCGTCTGCCATTCGTCCGCCATGCGGTTGAGCACCCCGAGGCAGTATTCGTGGCTGACGGCAAGCGTCTTTTCCGCCGCCTCGATGCAGGAGCCGATGGTCCAGCCGCCGTCGCGCAGGTTCATGTTGTCGATGAGCAGCTGGAGGAAGAACCGGGGCGTGCCGGTGAGCTGGAACTTCAGCTTCATCGGGATGGCCGAAAGGTGCTTGTATTTCGTGACGGCGAGCAGTTCCCACCAGCCTCCGAACGTCGCCTTGTATGCTATGTTGCGCTCGCCGTGCTTGGTGAGGTCCTCCGGCCGCCAGAGCGTATAATGCTGCCCCTGGTAGTCGATGTAGCTGCCGACGGGGATCTCGACATGCTCCGTGAGGGCAAATTCGAGATAGACGCGGTCACCCTCACGAATCGCCCGGTAGCGGTAGCTGGAGTCATCGACGGGGAGGTCGAGGAGCGGGGTGTTGTCTTTGTTGTAGAGGATCATGTTGTTGCTTGTTTATATTTTTGTGCATTTCGTTTATCTCCCCTTACACCCAAAAGACGTACTGCCTACCCATAGCTGCGAAGCAATTAAGGTCAATGCCGCCGAGCCGCAATGAATCCGGTTTATCCAAGCGTCTTTGAAATCGGAAGTAAGCCCGATTCTGATTAGGCCGATACAGGCTGTGATAATCAAGAAAGAAATAATTACTAATACCATAATTTTCAATATTTATTGTTTAACTTTTCCATTGAGGACCTTCGCCCCCCTAATTTTCTTTTTTTGCCGCTTCCTACCCGTGATAGCTTGGAGGCGGCTTTAGTTTGTTTCCGATCGGGAAAAGGCCCGTTCTTTCCTTACGCAGGAGGTGTATAGTTTGTCAACGTCTGCTTTTTAATACGCATTCGGATAATGATTATTCCCTGATGGCCGGCTTTTCCTTTACTTGACGTGTAGCCATTGCTTGCAGTTGTGCCCGCCGGGCCACCTCCAGCTCCATAGAAAGAACCTGCTGTAGCCTTATAAAAGCTATCCGTTGAGCCATAATCGCCTCCATTCCCTCCTCCGGTTATGCCTCCATCTTCGCATATTAAAGTTCCACTGTTACTAATAAAAACCTTGCCGCCACTTGCTCCAAATAGGTCTTCGTCTTTTATATCGTCAGATATACTACCAAAAGGACACGCTATTCCGTTAGTCACAGTAAAATCAGTAGCTTTTTTGCCGCCAGCCCCTCCTGCGGCAGCGTATGTCGAAAATGTAGTTTTTCCTCCAGGATTGCCAGTTGTTGAGCCTGCTGTCGGTTCTGCGCCTCCAGCCCCGATTTTTATGCTTATAGTTGCCCCTGGAGATACTTCTATATTTTCTTTATAAAGGGTCTTACCGCCGCTTCCGCCAGCCGCTACGCCTGTTCCATACTTTAAACCGGTAAGGCTAATGCCTCCACCACCGCCACCGACCAAGAATACGTCTAATAACTCGATGCCGCTCGGCACAGTCCACTGTGTCTGCGCCGTATCGGTTAATACCTCGAATTTATCCGTTGTCGGCAAATCCGATTCTTTGCATCTAACAACCACCCTTACAATGACAATACCCTGATAGCCATCACCTGCATTGCGCACGGTTGAACTAAGCCATGATTTATAAATCTCACCACCGCCGCCGCCAGCACCATAGAATGACCCGGCTTCTGCGTTTGTGCTCGTGTTTGCCCCTTTTCCTCCTCCCGTCGTACCTCCTGCTAAAGCAGTAGCCGTCGTAGAGCCGTCCGCACCGCTTGCGCCGAACAGTGAACCGCTTGCGATTCCGTCCACGTTTTCAATCGAGCATGCCGTCCCATCCGTACCTACTGTAGAAGACGTCACAGCGGTGGAGGAACCTCCATTTCCGCCAGCAGCAGTATAACTTCCAAACGAGGATGCACCGCCATTTGTACCCGCGGCACTTTCTACCGTAGCGCCTACGCCTGCGGCACCCACTGTCACGGCAAACACTTGCCCATCTGTAAAAGGTATATTGGATTGATAAAGAGCTACACCTCCAAGTCCTTTTGCACCGGCTTTATAAGAATTTCTCACGCCTGTAGGCACGGCACCGCCACCGCCGCCTCCAACAATGAAGGCCTCCAGTTCTACAGAACCTGTGGGAACTATAAAATTGCCATCCTCTTTAAACGTCGTGATATCTTCGTAATACACGTATTTGTTGCTACTGCCCAACAACATCCTTCTTCTCGTAATCATATCAACTTGGTCTTGTGAACGGTTCTGAATATCTGGCTATATACATCTTGGTCTGATAAGCTTGAGTGAACATTATGCTCAGTTCCACAATACTATTTGCAGGTATTGTTATAGGATTATCACCGACAACAGAAAATTTACCTTCAAGCGCACTATCCGCCGCAATGGTAACATTGGCGGCACTACTTGCGAGTGTAGATAACATTACCGTCGTGACGCATCCGAACTCAGGTGAGAAAGTATCCGGCGTTACGGTAAGGGTTACATCGCCAGATAAAGAATACTGCTCCTGCACTCCGCCCCCTACAATGATAGTATCGGCCAGATTAATCAAATAACCGTGCCGAATACCGCGATTTGTGACGCTTTTGCTTGAATTGATAACAGTGTGTAAATCAATAATATGCGACGCATCAAGTGCCCACTGGGAAGAGAAAGAGGTGAAGTTGGAACTCCTGAACAGTATCTTTAGTTCTGTCAGTGTCTTTGCTTCGGCATTCTTAATGTAAATTTTCTTACCTGCATCCACTGCCGACAACAAGTCTTCAATGGGTCCTAAGAATGTTTCGGCGGTAGCTTGTGTCATTGCTGCTGCTCCAGCTTTGAATAGTTGTTTGGCAGCAGTGGCTATAGTAATTACATAGTCGTCAGAACTTCCACCTGCATTAAGTCCGGCAAGTTTCTCTTTTTCCTCTGTTGTATAGTTATTGTCGGTATGGACATAATTTGCATCCGTAACAGTATTGTTGTCATTATCCAACTGGGACAGCTTTGTCGGGATTGTTGGCTTGTTCAATATCTGCCCTTTTCCGGATGTCGCGTTCCAATCCGGCTGTACCTGTTCGAGGATGGAAGGTTCGGTGTATTCCACGAACGTCCCCTCCGCGCTGCCGTCGGCGGAGGGTGAGAAAAGGTACTTCTTCCCGGTCGCCACCTGCGAGACATCAGCAAGGATGTTGCCCGAACCAGTGCCGGATGCCCCTTGCGGTATGGTCATGTCAAGCCGGTACTTGTCGCGCCCGTCTGTCGTTTGTCCGTTAGGCGTAAGCGTGGCGGATGCGTTGCTACCCGGTTGCCCGGTCGTGACAGTTCCCGATTCGATGACAGGCGTAAAGCCCTGTTCGCCCTGCTGGATGACGAGGTTCAGCTTGAACTTCGGGTTGCCGCCACTGTCCGTTCCGTCGGGCGAAAGCGTGGCGGAAGATGTCTGCCCGCTCGTAACCGTACCGATGGTGATCTGTGGCGTCTTGCCGGTGAAACCGATCGCACCGGACATATCCACCAAGTATTCGAATGAAGACGCGCCACGGACGTACAGTTTGGCGTTGTCCGTCTGCTCGACATCGTTTGTGTTGATCAGGACAAACTTGCCTTCCGGCACGTTGGTGAGGTCTGCGTTCATTGCCGCGATGGTCGCGTATGTCTTGAAAATGGAGAAGCCTTCAGGGCGGAGCACGGTGTCCGTCTTGTTGTACGCTCCGGTCACATAGTCCCATGTATAGACGTGGTAGTCGTCACCGATGTAACCGGGATGGTCGGAAACGGACTTCGCGTTGTCGGTTGCCGTGACGGCATCCTGCGTCGCCTTTTTGGCGGCAGCCGTGGCGGTATCGGCATTCGTGGCGGCGGTGGTGGCCAAGCCGGTTGCCCGTACCACGTTGTCGTAGGCCTCCTGTATCTTCTGGAGGGATACCTTCACGCTGGTTTTCACTCCGTCTATCCATTGGTAGCCGAGTGTCCAAAGCTGGTTGAAACTGCCTGATTCGGGCAGGTCGCTTATCTTTACTTTCTTCTCTTGTCCTGTAGCCATATATGTATCTTACTTCATGTCGATAAAAAATTCTTCGTCTTCCGTCACGATCCAGTCGCCCTCTTCCGTCACTAAGAAGTAGTCCGTCTCGTAGAGGCGGAACATCGTGAAGACCATCGTCAGGGTGAACTCCATCGTGACCGGGCCACTGATCCTGTGCAACCGTACCCCTGTCATCGACTTGTAATAGCAGGGGTACGACTTCCCGGCCGGCGGTGCATAGAGTTCCCGTTCACCTGGAGCGACCAATGCCGTTAGCAGCGCATCGTAACAGTCCCAGAAGTTCTCCATTCGAGCCGTGTTCAAAAGGCATTTGAACCGGACCTCCTTGTGTTGGAACCGGAGATGGTCGATGTCGTAGATCCGCCCGTCTTCGGTGGAAACCGTCCGCTCCAGGTTCTTCTTCACCGTCGGGGCTTTCAATACCTCTTCCCGCGCTTCGAGCACCGACACGCCATAGACCGAGAGCGGCGTACCGTCCAAGAGGTAGCCACTGTTGTAAACGGGCAGTCCCGGAGAGGGCATACTGCCATCCAAGGGGCGCACCGGCAGGTCCTGCGCCAGTTTCACACTGAACTCCGTGTTCGCCATATACATCCTACCAGCCGGTTGCTCCACAAGGCGCACCGTCCACTCCCTGCCCAGCGAAGGGACACGGAGCGTATGGGCTCCCGGCTCACTAAGGTAGGCGATCAGGTCGGTTGCCCCTGTATGGCTGCCCGCGAGGAACGTCACGGTCATCTCCTTTGCCTTCAGGCGCGGGGCGGAGAGGTCGGCTTCGATGCCGTCCTCCTCCGGCCAGTCGTTATGCTCCGGCTCTTCCATCTCGGGGAAAGCCAACAGGTCGCGGTAGCCGCCTTTCGTCACCCAGCAGCCGAAACGGCTGAGGGTGCTCATCCCGTCTATGTAGCAGTTGTCGTGTTTCATTGCTTGCGCATAATCAGTCCTTTGTTCAGTATGTCCTGCATCGCGGAGCGTGTCGCGCGGATGTCTTTTTCGATAGCTTCGAGCCGGTCGGTGTTCCGGGCGATACGCGCCATGAGCGACAACCCTTCAACCAACTGGCTGCGGATGTCGGTCACGCCCTGTGCCGTTTTGTCGGCATAGATCAGGAGGGCATAGAAGTTGCCGTTCAGCTCGTTCGCGCTGTCCTGGCTGATCGAGGCGATCCCCTGTGCCGTGGCGGTCCGCCCGTCGGACAGGCTGCCGATGGTCGTGCCCGTCACCTTCTCCATGTCTTCGAGCTGCTTGGCGGCGTCCTCGATGATCTTGTCGTATTGCGCCTTCAGCGAAGCGATGTTCTCGGCTGTCAGGCCGTTGCCACTGGCGGCGGCGAACGACTCGTACCATTGGCGTAGCGGTTCCTCGAGGGCTTTCATCTTGATGCCCTGCAAAACCGCATCGTTTAGCATCGACTGGAAGTCATCCGCGAAATCCTTGGCGGAGCGTTTGCCCTCGGCGAACCCCTGGAGGATACTGTTGGCGATGCTGTCGGTGGTGGTTCCGGTCAACACCTCGCGCATGGACTCCTCCTGGTCGTCCAGCATCTGGTCGATGTCGGCACCCTCCTCCTTCAATGCCCGGAGTTGCTCGAACAGTTTGGCCACCTTCTCCTCTAATTTACCCTCGGAATACAGTTTCTCGATATTCTCGTAGCTCTTCCCGGCAAGGCTGGAGTACTCGTTCCATGTCTTTGCCTTCCGGAACCACGTGCCGTGGCGGTACCCCACGCCGCTGATGTATTGTTCCCCTTGTATCTGGGCCAACAGCCGGTCGTACTCCCCGGAAGAGGCCTTTTGTTGCCTTTCCAGTTCCTCGGTGATCCGCTTGTTGTAGGCCAGTGTCATCTCGCCGATCTGCTGCTGGGTACGGAGACGTTCACGAAGCAGGCGTTGGTACTCCATCTCGCCTTGGATGGCCTCGTCGTAAAATTTCTGCTGCTCTTCCCGGGCCGCGCGGTTCATCTCCTTGACCTGCTTACCCATGGAGAAGATCTTTCCGATGCTACCTATTGCAGACGCAATGCCACCGACGATATCACCGCTGGCAATTTTGGATGCGGCCGACACGAACCCGCCTAGCGCGGAAGTCAGCTCCACCACCTGCCCGGCGGCGTAACCGGCCTCCTCACCGAAGATGTCGCCGATGCCGCCCGCGATCGTATCGAGGTCGGAGATTAAAGATTGCGTGGCCGAATCTATGCCGTCCAATGCGGAGGCCATGCCGTCCTTGTCTCCTTTTTTCATGGATTCCAAGAGCTTTTTCCAATCGTCGCCGATCGCCTTGAACGGGGACCGGGAATGAATGGCGTCCTCCAGCCGGTTGATAGCGTCTTGGTATTCCTTCACGTTTTTCGGGTCCCACGCCGTGGTATTGACCTCCTTGGCCTGCTTGAGCAACGCTTCCAACGACGGCATGGCCATCTTGTCGAGGTCGCCAAACAGCTTGTCCCACAGCCCGGAATCTTTCAACTCCTCCATAGAGAGATCAGACAGACCTTCTTTTAGAGAACGTTTCGCCTCCTCGATGGCCGCGTCTATCTCCGCCCCGTTGGCGGCAGTCCGCTGACCGGCGAGATAGGCCACGTCCTCGTTGTATTTCTTCTCCAGCTCCAGGCGTTTTGCCGAATAGTCCTGGTATTGTTTCAATGTCTTTTCCAGCAGGTCGGCCTCCGCTTTCTCCAGGGTGGCAGAGGCGATGGTGGCGGCATTTCCCAGCTCCGAGCGTTGTGAATCGGGAAGCTGGGAAACCTGGTTGGTCGATGGTCTGAATACCAACCCTTGCTTTTTCCAATCCGGGTTCTCCTTCTCCCATGCGGCCTGCTCTATCTTCTGCTGGGCCAATATGTATTCACGGCCTTTCTTCTCGATCTCGTTGATCCGCTTGTCGTAATCCAACCGGATTTGCTCCAGTTCCTTTTCTGCACCCTCTTTCTTCAGGTTTATATTTTGTTCTCTTAGTTCCAGTTCGGCATCTTTTTCCTTTTGGGCCAATACCTGTTTCTGCCGCTCGATCTCCAACTCCCGCATGGCGGTCTCGGCCTTGATGGTGTTCGCCGCCTCCTTGGCGCGTTGTTCCTTGGTCTGCCGCTTATTTGAGGAGGCTTGTTGTTTGTCGTATGAGTCGTATGCTTTTAAGGCTTCTGTCGCTCTGTCTATATCCGCCTTGGCTGTCTTATAGGCCGTGACGATTGCCGGTTCGAAGCCCGTTGTCTTTCCTTGGTCGAGCAATTTCTTCTGTTCCGCATTGATTGATTCCAGGACAGAAGTCGCTTGCTTTTTAATATCCTCCCAATAACTCTTGTTCTGCACGACAGCCTTGTCGGCCTGATCCTTATTGAAGAAAGGGTTGAACTGCTTTTGTATGTCGGATATCTGCTTTTCGGATTTATAGACGCTGCGGATGTAGTCCTCCAGTTCTTCAAAGAAGGAACCTCCCAGTTTCTTGTTGCCTATTTCGCTCTGAATCTTGGCCGATACACCCTGCCAGGCTTCCTGCCA
>ULRN01030311.1_pt1 | contig 11598 bp, 9 predicted proteins | sample 1955461 | NCBI WGS metagenome assembly ULRN01 (sample SAMEA4835683, study PRJEB28245) | human gut metagenome | biome: gut microbiome; material: fecal sample | place: Denmark | collected 2008 | reverse complement strand
GCGTGCCGAACCCGCCGTAAAACATAATAAAAATCAGTGCCACCGAGCAGACCTGTTCCGCCAGTGCAAAATTGCCGAATGGAATCTTAAAAATACCGTCCGATCCAAACAGCATTCCCAGCATAATAAAAATAAACAACGTCGGCACCCCCAGCCGCCCCGAAAGACGGCTTCCCGCGATGCAGACAAGGATAATAATCGCTACGACCAGAAGCGCAAATGAAGTTGAAATATGTATCATTCCTTTCTATGTTTAGTAGGTATCATAAATGTGGTGTTTTTATAATGATACAATATCTCTATGCCTCTTTCGTGTTAAGATTCCATTAAAAAGAAGAAATCTTACAGCGACAGATCTCCCTTCGCCCGCGCCCTCCGGTCGCGGATCGACTGGATCACCGGCACCAGGAACATTGCGACGATACCGCCCGCAAATCCATTGTTATAGAGGTTCATGCCCCCATACACGATCCCGACATTGAGCGCCACCGACGCGTGCAGAAAACCGGCTAACACGCCGCATAAAATTCCAAACTCTCCGGCGATCGGCGCCAGCGTCGTGGAAAAGAGCAGCGCCAGAAGTGCCGACGGATTCGTGATATCCCACGCCCGGACGGTACTCGCAATGCAGACGCCCGCCATGATCGGGAAAATATTCCGCAAATGTTTTCCAGTCGCACTGAATCCAACGATGGTAAAGATTCCGCCGATCGTCGGTCCATTTAGGTTTCCGCCGACTGCCAGCACAAAGAAGGTCGCAAACAGACCATTGAGTCCCATGTTGAGAAGCGTCACCGCACCGCCCAATTCCAGCAGGTAATCGGTACCGCCGATTCCCGTTGTCCCAAGGAGTTTTTCATACCCTAAAAGTGTATCTTTTCCGCGCCACAGCACTGCCACCACCGACATGCCTGCAAACAGGACAAATAGCAGCCCTAAAAGCATCGCATCATTGCCGGAGGACCAGATAAGACGCGCCTCCGTCTCAATTCCAAAGGACTTAAACGTGGAGACCAGGACCGTCGCAATGATGCCAGAGGCAAATCCCACATTATAAAGGGAATATCCCTTATGGGCATAGTGGGAATGCGTCGCGAGCGGTGGAAGCACGAATCCGATACAGATTCCCACCAGAATCGTCACACAGAAGCGCTGCCAGATCGGCAGCTCCACCACGTGCATCAGCTGTGTGATGATCGGAGACAGGCTCGTTCCGTAGATGCCGACATAAATATAGTTGGATAAGTGCATTTTATGATATTTTGCATAGAGAAATACACCCAGAAAAATCGCCCAGATATTCATCAGATTTTTTCCGAACAAAGAGAATCCAAACATCAGACAGCAGGACGTGATCGTATGCCCGTCCATCTCCATCCCAAGACTATAGACAAAGTAGATGCTGATAAGCGCCATCATCCCGGCATTGACAAACGCGGCTCCCATGCCGCCGACCGCAATATAATCGGTGATCAGGAAATCCGGCTCCCATATGATCTCATAGATACCAGTCACAATGGAATCAAACGGCTGTATAATCAGCCCCACTGAAATGAAATAGATCGGAATCAGTGCCAGAAGAAAGAATTTCATCTCTCTGGACAAAGATTTCACTGTAGTCATATACGCACACCTTTCAAAAAAGGGATGCAAAAAAGATTCCGCATCTTTGCACCCCGACTGTTAACATTCTATAAAAATGGTTACTATTCTATTGTATTGGATTTTCAACTGTTTTGCAACTGATTTTTTCTCACTGTAACCCGTTATGAAACCCGTCCGGCAGAACCGGCTGCCCCATTCTCATGTGAAATTGTTACTCTTTCTCCGGCGCACTTCCCAGCACATAACCGCGCTCTTCCAATATTTCGCGCAGCTCATCAACCACCGCCCCCAGCTCTTTACCTTCCTCGTCGATCGTGATGTCCGCGTATTTCTCAAAATACGAGATCCTCTCATGGTAGAGATCCAGAAGTGTCATGCCGTCTTTCAGCGCCACGCCGCGGTCCTTGACATCGCCGACGCGTTTTACCAGCTCGTCATAGGTAATTTTCAGATAGACAACCAGTCCGATGGATTTTAAATGTTCCATCGCTTCCTTTCCGTAGATCACGCTGCCACCCGGTGCGATGACCGCCTGCTCGGCTTCCACCCCCGCGTTGACGCGATTCTCCACATCGAGAAATCCGTCCAGTCCCTGTTCTTCGATGATCTCGCGCAGACGCTTACCTTCCTGTTCCTGAATCAGCAAATCCACATCTATAAAGGAATAGCCCAGTCTCTTTGCTAAAAGCACTCCGACCGTGCTCTTTCCTGCGGACGGCATACCAATCAGGGTTACATTATTTTTCATCTTTGGCACCTCTTCTTTTTCTTTACACTCCATCCAAATGTTCCAAGAAGCTCTGAAAGCCCATAATAGCCGCCATGCGAATACACAATCGGTTCCGCCTTTGCAAGCTCCAGGCTGCCGCGCTCGTTGAGCCACTGCTCGTCCACGCTGACACCCGTTACCTCTGCCAGAAACATATGATGTGACCCCAGTTCCTTGACTTCGGTCACCCGGCACTCGATCGCGACCGGGCTTTCGGCGATCACCGGCGCTTTCACCGTCTGCGCCGGAACCGGTGTGAGCCCTGTCTCCTTCCATTTATCCACATTCCTGCCGGAGCGGACGCCGCAGTAATCGGTCGCATACGCCATCGACTCCGTCGCCAGGTTGATGACAAACTCACCGCTCTCCCGCAGCATATGGTAAGAATAGCGCTCCGGGCGCACCGAAATGTACGCCATCGGCGGGTTCGTACAGATCGTGCCCGTCCAGGCAATCGTGATGATGTTGCTGTTTCCTTCGCAGTCCGCCACTGTGACCAGAACCGCCGGAACCGGATAAATCATATTGCCCGGCTTCCACTGGGCGCGCGGTCCCGGAGTGTTCCGGGTCTCCACCCGTTTTTTCAACTGTCCTTCCGGGTTCTGCCTTGCTCCTCCCCGGCGACGCTCTTCTGGCTTTCCAGCCGCTCTCTTCTGTGCCATCCCTATATCCTCTTAATCGTTGTCCGGGAGAAGTTTGATCCGGACCATGATCTGTTTCACCATGCTTCCTTCCGGCAGGCTCATATCATCGATATGCGTCTGTGCCGGCAGATCGCCCTCTTCCTCCAGCTCCAGGCTGATCCAGTTGTACGCTGCCTCCCGCGCATTTTCCACCGCATCCTCCAGATCCGGACCTTCCGCCTCGCAGCACTCCAAATCCGGGAAATATGCATCATACCCCTTTCCATCTTTCTTAGGCGTAAAAACCGCCGGATATACAAATGTCATGGTATCCTTCCTTTCCGTCCGACCTTTCTGCCCTGCACGAACTATCACTGGATTTTCCGTATGAAACAATCCCGTCCGCGCACCGTCACCTGATTTACTGCTCCAGTGTCACTGTCAGTGCCGGAATCAGCTGTTTCTTTCTGGAAACAACACCCGGCAGTGTTGCCGTCTGCTTCAGCTCTTCATTTGCATCACCTACGTGGAACGCATCTGCTACAACCTGTGCCGCCCCCTGTCCAACACAGAGAAGTTCGGTCGTCTCCGTCAGGATATTCGTCAGCATGAAGAAGATCATATCCAGACCTTCGTCCTCACGCGCCTTCTCCATAAACGGCAGCATACGGTTCTTCAGCTTTCCAAGCTCCTCTGCATTCAGGGAGTTGATCTGACCGACACCGAAGTTTGTCTTTCCAGCTGAGAATTTCTTGAAATCCAGATACAGAATCTCTGCATCGCTCTTGCCCTTTAACTCGCTGCCTGCCTCAAACATCTGGTTTGCGAACTCATCCAGCTTGATGCCTGCCATCTCAGCCAGAGAAACCGCTGCCGCCCGATCCATCGGTGTGCAGGTCGGAGAACGGAACAGAAGCGTATCGGAGATGATCGCACTGCAGAGCAGACCTGCGATGGTCTTGTCGATCTCCAGCCCCTGTTCGCGGTACATCTGGAAGATGATCGTTGCCGTACAGCCGAGCGGCTGGTTACGGAAGAAGACCGGTCCGACTGTCTCCACAGTACCCAGACGATGGTGGTCAATCAGCTCCAGGATATTGGCATTCTCGATGCCGTCTACCGCCTGGCCGCGCTCATTGTGATCGACCAGAATCACGTTCTTTCCGCGCGCACCCAGTAAGTTACGGCGGGAAATCAGGCCTTTGTATTTGCCTTCTTTATCGAGTACCGGGAAATGACGGAAACGCTTGCTTGCCATCACATCCTTAATATCATCGATGAAATCATCTGTATCGAAGGTGATCAGCTTCTCAGTCTTCATGAAATAGCTGATCGGCATACTCTGGTTAATGAGACGGGCTGCCGTGTAGGTATCATACGGAGTTGTGATGACGGTACAGCCGCGCTCCTGTGCCAGTTTTTTGATCGTCATGGAAACGCCAGCGCCCTCACACACGATGATACAGCTTGCACCCATCTCGATCGCGCACAGCTGCGACTCATAGCGGTTGCCGAGGATAACCAGGTCGTTCTCTTCAATATAATATTCCATCATATCCGGATTAGCTGCCGCAATCAGGACTTTTCCTTTATCAAAGTACTCTTTCTCATCGCCAACAAAAATCGCGCCCTCCAGGGTCTCGATGATATTTGCATACTGGGTGCATGCCTTGGAAAGAATGCTGCTGTCGTATACATTCATATAAGAACGGGTGATATCGCCGACTGTGATCAGACCTTCCAGTATATTCTTATCGGTAACAGCCGGAAGTGTTACCAGACCGTCCTCCTGCATCAGGTTCCATGCTTTTCTCAGGGAAATATTCTTGGAAACACCTGGCGTCTCGCGGATCTCAATATCCTTGACCTGCGTTTTGACGGATTTAATCAGTTTCGGCACATCTACCTTAAAGTAATCCAGTACGAAGGTTGTCTCCGGGTTCAGTTCTCCGGCACGGCACGGTACATATTCGCCGCCCGTCTGAAGTGTTTTGAAATTCGCATAGCCGATTGCAGAACAAATCGAATCCGTATCCGGGTTTTTATGTCCAATTACAATCGTTTTCTTTGCTTTTTCTGCTGCCATTTTTTCCTCCTGATTCGCACCGTGCGCTGCAAATTCTGCCATTTTTCTTTCTATCCTCTGTTTTGATAGAGAAACCTCTGATTCATGAAACTTTTTTGTACAAAATCGCCAATTTTCATAATCTGTTTACACGGTGTTCATATTTTATTCATATCTTATTTTTATACTAAAAGCATAAAAGATTTCACTTTTCAAATTTGTTTTATAGTGATTTTGCACATAGATTTTTCATAATTGCCCCGGATGCTTGACCGCTCCGGGGTCTCCTCTTGTCTACAGCATTTTTCGGCATATCTGAACGTTTTTCTATCCCTATTTCCTTCAAACGTCCAGACCATTTACCCTGCACTCTGTCACTCAAAACAAGGCGCCTAATCTAAGATCAGTCTTGCCGCCCCATAGATACCTGCATCATTTCCCAATGTTGCCAGGCGAACCTCGCCCTTATTCTCAGAGATCGGGGTCAATTCGCGGTAATAGCGATCAATCCAATCCGTTAAAAAAGTCCCCGCCTTGGATACGCCTCCTCCGATGACGAAAATCTCCGGATCCACGGTCATCGAAATGGTCGCCAGCGCCCATCCGAGATAATAGCACACGGTGTCCATAACCTCCAGCGCCAGTGCATCCCCGGCTTTTGCCGCATCCAGCACATTTTTTGCGGTGATCGCATCACCGTAGGCACGCATCACCGATGCATCCGGTTTTGCCGCCATCTTCCGTCTCGCCTCCCTGGCGATACCGGTCGCGGACGCTACCTGTTCCAGACAGCCGTGTCCGCCGCAGTTGCAGGTTTCTTTCTCGCCCTCGCGGATATGGATATGACCGATCTCGCCGCCCAGTCCGTGGCGTCCTGCAACGATCTTCTGATCGTGTACCACGCCGCCGCCGACACCGGTTCCCAGCGTCACCATCACGATATCATGGCAGCCCTTGCCGCCGCCCTGCCACATCTCGCCGAGCGCCGCCACATTAGCATCATTACCGGAGCGGACCGGCATTCCATCTAATAACTCACTCAAAATCTTCTGCGGGTTCAGATCGCGCCATCCTAAGTTGACACAGACCTCCACATAGCCGTCCGGCTGCACCGGTCCCGGAAATCCCATGCCTGCGCCGATCACGGCATCCATCGGAATTCCCCGCTCGTTCAATTTCTTCCTGATCGAAGCGGCTACATCCGGAAGAATGTACGCCCCATTCTCTTCCTTGCGGCTCGGAACCTCCCACTTATAAACAAGCGTTCCGTCCGTCTCAAAAAGACCAATCTTAACCGTCGTTCCGCCGACGTCTATCCCAATACATTTTTTTTCCATGTCTGGATCCCTTCCCTTACGGCTGCACTGACAGCCTTTCTTCTATGCCCTCATCTTTTTTCTGCGCTGGCTCTTATTATACGCAATGCATCCCCGTTTTGCAAGGTTTGGAAAGCAAAATACACCTGCCTGCCGGAGAAAGGCGCATTTCTGCTTAAGCGGTACCGCATTCTTTTCTGCCGACAGACAGGTGCCTGTCTTTTATCTTATTTTTTTACCAAAATCAGCATTATTTCAGGCTCTTAGCCACCTCTACCACATGCTCAACGGTAAAGCCGAACTTCTTGAACAGAAGCCCTGCCGGTGCGCTGGCGCCGAAACTTTCCATCGCGATGATCTTGCCGTCTAAGCCGGTGTACTTGTCCCAGCCGAAGCTTCCAAGCGCCTCTACTGCTACACGGCGGCGTACTTCTCTCGGAAGTACGGACTCCTTGTACTCCTCGCTCTGCTCCTCGAACAGATCCATACACGGCATGGAGACTACGCGGACTTTCTGACCTTCTGCTGCCAGAGTCTCTTTTGCATGAACCGCCAGAGCCACCTCGGAACCGCTGGCAATCAGAATTAACTCCGGTGTGCCCTCGCAGTCGTCGATGATGTAGCCGCCCTTTAATGCCTCACGGCTGCTGCCTGCCATCGGCTCCAGATTCTGTCTGGTCAGCACCAGTGCGGTCGGTGTGTGCTCGGAAGTAACAGCACTGTACCAAGCTGCCTCTGTCTCGGTCGCATCGCACGGGCGGAATACATGGAAGTTCGGCATCGCACGCAGCGCTGCCATCTGCTCGATCGGCTCATGGGTCGGTCCATCCTCGCCAACGCCGATGCTGTCATGCGTAAATACATAGGTCAGCGGCACGCCCATCAGTGCAGACAGTCTTGCCATCGGTTTGCAGTAATCACTGAATACAAAGAAGGTCGATACATACGCACGCAGACCTCCGTGCAGCATGATGCCATTTCCGATCGCTGCCATCGCAAGTTCGCGGACACCGAAGTGCAGGTTACGTCCAGCTCTGTCCTCCTTGGAGAAGTCGCCCGCATCCTTCATGTTGGTCTTGTTGGACGGTGCCAGGTCAGCAGAACCGCCAAACAGGTTCGGCAGAACATCCTTGATGTAGTTGATCAGGCGTCCGGAGATCGCACGGCTTGCTTCCGGTTTCTCCTGTTTTGCCCAGAATCCGGCGTCATCTTTCAGCGCCTCGCCCGCCTTTGCATTGTGATACTGGTTCCAGAGCGCTTCCATCTCCGGATATTCCTCGCAGTAAGCGGCAAACATCACGTTCCATGCAGCTTCTACCTCTGCCTTCTGCTCTGCGATCTCAGAGTAGTTTTTGTATACCTCTTCCGGTACGAAGAACGGCTCTTCGCTCGGCCAATTTAAGTTCTTTCTGAGTGCTTCCACATTCTCCACGCCCAGCGGCTCGCCGTGTGCGCTCGCCTTGCCCTGTTTTGCCGGGCAGCCGAAGCCGATCTGCGTCTTGATGGTGATAAAGGACGGATGCTCGGTATCTGCCTTTGCAGCCTCGATCGCCTTGCCGATCGCGTCGATATCATTGCCATCTTCTACAGTGATCGTCTGGAAACCAAATGCCTGCATACGCTCCTGTACATTCTCACGGAATGCGATGTCGGTGCTTCCCTCGATGGAGATGCGGTTGGAATCATAGAGAACAATCAGCTTGGAAAGTCCCAGGGTACCTGCCAGAGAGAATGCCTCAGAGGAAATGCCTTCCATCATACATCCGTCGCCGCCCAATACATAGGTGTAATGGTCAACTACCGGATAATTTTCTTTGTTGAATACGCTTTCCAGATGTGCCTCAGCCATCGCCATGCCGACTGCCATACCCATACCTGCGCCCAGCGGACCGGTCGTCGCCTCAACGCCAACGGTATGACCATATTCCGGATGTCCCGGAGTCTTGGAATCTAACTGGCGGAAGTTCATCAGATCTTCTTTGGAAAGATTTCCGTAGCCAAACAGGTGCAGCAGAGAGTACAGCAGCATGGAACCATGACCGCCGGATAAGATGAAACGGTCTCTGTTCTCCCACTTCGGGTTGGCTGGGTTATGGTTCATATGATGTGCCCACAGTTCATAAGCCGCTGCTGCACATCCCAGCGGAAGTCCCGGATGACCGGAATTTGCCTTCTGGATTGCGTCTGCGGATAAAATCCGGATCGCGTTTACGGATAATGTGTCAATCTGATTCATAAGTAACCTCCTGCTATGTATCTTAATTTTAAAAACTAAACGTGTGTTATTTGAGGCGGATCTCGCGCATCCGGTCGCCGCCGCTGATAATCAGCGAATTGAACGCACGACCGCGTGTTACCTGCGCCACAGAGAAATCAAACTCCCCGGCAAACCGCTCCTTGCCGGACAGACTATAGACCCGACAGGAATTTTCGTTATTTAGGATGACGAAATCGCCCTGTATATTTATGTTACGCCACGAATACGAGAACTCTGCCGTACCCATAGCGGTTCCATCGGATTTAAACATGCTCAAACGGCTCTCACTTCCGCCCTCGGTGTTGTCCGAGATGACCGCCACATAGTCCTTCGACCATGCCACGCCGCGGACTTCCCCGTCGATCTCCGCCTGGCGCACCAGCGCCGGGCTTGTTACATTTTCCAAAGAGAAAAATGCCACCTGATCATCCGCAAATGCACACGCGTGATCCTCGTCGAGAAACCGGACGCGCGGACAGACGCTGTCTCCCAGCTCATCAAAACCTCCGACCAGACGGTCTGGATAATTCTTTCCATATTCAGAGAAATTGTAAAATACAATCCGGTTTTTGAGTGCCCCGTCCTGCAGATACAGGTCGGAAAGCATGACCTGCGTACCATCCGGCGATAAGGAAACGTCCATCAGGTAACCATTTCCCGACATAACCGTCTTGATCGCCCAGTCAAGCTCGCTGCCGTCTTTCTTGAAAAAGGTCACATACGAAGCATTGCTGTCCTCCACCAGCGCCGCCACGATGCCGTATGCCGATACGCTGACGCGCAGGATCGGCAGAAGCGTCGTCGCCTGTCCCTGGCTTCCGGTCTTATCCACAATATAAATATCATTGCCCTGCTGGTCCCCGATCACGGCATAATCGCCGTTGACATAGCAGATCGGCGATTTCAGCTCATAACTCATCGACCAGACCGCCTTGCCGGACTTGTCCAGATAGGAAGCTCCGTCCTTCGTGTATTTCAGTACATTTTCCCCAAACGGGACAAATTCCGTCGTGCTGCTCTCACTCGCCGCAATCTCTTTTTCCCACGCCACCGTATAGTCCGTGTAGGCATGGTTATCTTTATAATACATAAAACCAGCCGCCAAAAGCGCCGCGATTAACACCGCCGTCAGCACCCTGCGGAGACGTTTCCGTCTGGAATGGCGCTCGGCTTTCTCCGCCACCTCTTCCTCATTTTCTCCGTGGCTTATGCCCCGGCGGGGAAACATGTCCTGCGTGGCGGTGTCGATCACACGCCCTCTCAGCTGCTTTTTCTTCTGTTCCCGTTCAATCGGGTTCATCTCACTCATTTTTTTATCTCCTGTAGCTGGACTGCCATCTTGATTATACACTATTTTAGATGGTTTGGCATTATCTTTTTGCTATTCTCCGGACACATCCGGCAGCACCAGCGTCTGCCCTGCGATAATGCGGTTTTCATCGGTCAGATGGTTGACCGCAAGGATATCGTCCAGATGACGGATATTGCCATAAAGCTTAAAACAGATCCCATAGAGCGTCTCCCCGTCCCCGACCGTGTACGTGCCGCCGGGCTTCAAGTTTGTGACCGGATAGTCCTGTCCCGCCGTCGAATTGCCGCCCGGATTCGGCAGGTCGCGCTGTGCCTCCGGCTCCGGCAAAATGTACGGGGCTTTCGTCTCCGCCATTTTTCCGTTCTCTTCGCTCTGCCCGCCGGAAGCCTGTCCATTCTGTCTGCCTGCTATGGCAGTGCCCTCTGTATCTCCATCCGCCGCGCTCTCAAGTGTCCATTTATGCGCCTGTCCTCCGTTTTTCGCTGTTGTTCCGCCTGCATCCACATCCGCGCCGGCCTCGCTGCTCTCAAGCGGCGTCACACTGCCGCGGAGCTGTTCCACCGTGACCGCCTCTTTCCCGTCCGCAGTGCCCCGCACACCATCCGGGAGGACGGATACCAGCACACTCTCCATCTCGCGCATTTTCTGGTAATTGCCGAAAAGCACCACGCCGCCGGCAAGCACCGCGACCGAAAGCACGCCGCACAGCGTCCCCAGCGCCCGGATCGTCCCGTAACGCGACGCCGCCTCCTGCTGCCGCTCTTCCATCCGGTTACGGAAATCGCGGATCACCCGATCGCCGGGGCCTGTCTCCACCCGGCGGGCGTCCTTCCGCAGAATCATATAGTCCTGCATCATCTGGTTTTTCTCGTAGTATATATGATATCCTTTCAAACGGTAAAACCCGTCCTCCGACATCACATAGTATGCCGCCTCACCGTCCACGCCGCTGTTTATGTACATGAGCTGGTTTTTCCCGCCGAAATACTGCTTGTGCAGCCGCCAGTAGGTCAGGGGACTTAACATACACCCCGGCGCGCCGCAGATAAACCACCCCTGCACGGTCTTTTTCGGAAATGTCTCCTCCATCCGCTGGTATGCCTTTTTCCATGCCGCCTCCGAAAAGACAATCTTCTCCCCGGACGGCACAACCTCCTCCATCTCCAGCGCTCCGTCCACAAAGAGGCACGGAACCTCCTGCTGTGGATCCGAATTTCCAAGCAGCAGCCCGACCCGGAGTCCCGGTCCACCGGATGGATATACCTGCTTCAAATACGTGTTTACATAATCTTCCACATACAACCGGACCACCTCATCCCGCTCGCCGATCTGCCGGATATTTTTCGGCAGTTCTGCGCGGGAACCAGAATATTCTCCCATATGTTCACCCCGCTATGATAGATTCTCCTGAAACAGGGTCTGTACTTGCTTCCATGATTTGATTGCTGCACCGCGCAGCATTTTCAGTGCTGAAAATACCTGCTCAAATACAGTAACATGATTTTCCGTAATTTCAGGAGTATGATGAATTTCTTTCCGCCTATCATAACGCCGATTGCATGCAAAATTTGTCAAACGGATGCAGCATCCAGGCAAAAATTTTCGACAAGCCCGATCCCCGCGCTGATGCAGTCTGCCAGCTGCATGACGA